>JGI24131J36419_10000469_pt1 | contig 14228 bp, 9 predicted proteins | sample BarGraNGADG00211_2_FD_36419 | JGI IMG/M metagenome (IMG submission 36419) | reverse complement strand
CAAATAATCGACGTGGCAAGGCTCCGCACGTTACTCGCAATCGTCCGAAGGGCAAGCGGCTGGGGAAGAGGGGGGAATAGTGGCTGACCGCCCGAAATGGCAAAGGATGATGAACTGAGCGAGGCTGAGCTCGAGCGGGGCCCGGAGGCGCTACAGAATCCCGGCGAGGTAAACGAGCCGCGGGGGGATCGAGCGGGACCTGCGCCAGGGCGCGCCGCCATCGCCGTAACTGGCTGTGAGACGTGTTCAGACCGTCCAGGATCACCGCGCAGCCCCACCTCCATGCAACAGGTACTTTGGGGCCTTCCGCGATCCTCAAGCGGGAATGAGGCGGGAATGGCAGAGCAACCTAACTTAGTCCTTGCCTTGCTTCTAAATGTCCAACGGATGGCTTTAAACTACTGGTGCCGAAGCCCGGACTCGAACCGGGACGGGGTGTCACCCCACTGGTTTTTGAGACCAGCGCGTCTACCATTCCGCCACTTCGGCACATCATGGGATATTATAGCAACTGGAATACCCGTCACGGAGCGCCAATGCTTGCACACATCACAGCCGGAGAGGAAAGCCCGACCAGGCTCTTCATCCTGGGGCTGTATGCCCGCCACGAGGTGCGACTCCTTTCGATACTCTACCGGCTGCTTTCCAGCCGGGCGATGCGTCATCGCGCCGTGAGCGAGCTCGTCTACTGGACGCTCGCCTACCCGTCCGCGAAGTGGGGCATAGCCGGAACGCCGCTGTCGCCGGTCGAGCTCGAAGGATTCCTCAAACAAGGATCGCGGGTAGCGGTCGGGCCCTGCCGCTGCAGGCTGGCCCACGCCGGCTGCTCCCATCCGCTGGAGACCGACATAGTCATCCGGACGGGCTTTGGGGTCTGGACCGGTCTCTTTCCCGAAGATTACCGGGAGATCAGTGTGGACGAGGCGCTCTCCCTCTGTAACGATTGCCACCGGAAGGGGCTCGCGCAGATAGCGTATGCTCACCTCGACACCGGGAGTGGCGGCAGCTACTTCGTCATCTGCAACTGCTGCTCGGACGGCTGCCTGCCCTTGCTGTCCCGGGCGCACTACGGCACGGATCGTTACCCGTTTCACAGGGGCCTGATGAGGTCGTATGTGCATGCTGCGGGCTGTGAAGGCTGCGGCCGCTGTGTCGAGGTGTGCCCGTTCGAGGAGAGGACTGTCGGTGAGGACGGTAAAGCTCGGGTCGGCAGGTGCTACGGATGCGGCCTGTGCGTGACACACTGCCCGTCCGGAGCATCAAGGTTCGTGTGAGCCGGGGGCGAATCCAGAAGCTGAAGAAGCGGACGCGATAGAGAGGCGCGCGGTTTGGCTGAAAGAAAAGTACTGCTGCTGGACGGCCACAGCCTTGCCTACAGGGCTTTCTTCGCGCTGCCCGCGACCATGACCACGACCGGGGGCCAACCGACCAATGCCCTCTATGGCTTCACCAGCATGCTCTTGAAAGTCCTCGACGAGGAGAAGCCCGACGCGGTCGTCGTCGCCCTCGACGGCCCTCGCTCCGAACTGAAGAGGACCCATGAGTTCCCCGAATACAAAGCGCACCGGCCGACCATGCCCGACGAGCTGCGCGGACAGATCGAGATGATCGAGCACCTCCTGGGCCACATGAGGATACCGATCGTCACCGTAACGGGCCACGAGGCCGACGATGTGCTCGCGACGATCGCTCTCAGGGCCGCCGAGCAGGGAGACGAGGCTGTCATCGTCACCGGCGACCGCGACACTCTCCAGTTGGTCCGGCCCGGCGTCAGGGTGGTGATGACCGCCAAGGGTATCACCGAGACGGTCTCGTTCGACCCGGAGGCTGTGCTCCAGAAGTACGGTGTCACCCCCGGGCAGCTTCCTGACGTGGCCGGCCTCAAGGGCGACGCCTCCGACAACATCCCCGGGGTCCCCGGCATCGGCGAGAAAGGGGCCTCGGCCCTGATAAGCCAGTACGGTTCGCTTGAGGGGCTCTACGAGCACCTGGGGGAGATAACCGGCGCGAAGAGGAAGAGCGCTCTCGAGGAGAACCGGGACATCGCGTTCCTCTCGAGGAAGCTCTCCCGGCTCGATACCGACGTGCCCATCGAACTCGATATCACGAAGGTCTCGTTTGCCGATTGGGATAAGCACGAGGTGCTGGACTACCTCTCCGCCCTGGAGTTCAAGACGCTGGCCAAGCGCTTCATGGAGATGTACGGCACCCAGTTGCCGGAGGGCGCCGAGGCCCATGGGGAGTCGATCGAATATGCGATGGTCGATCCGTCCGACATGAGCGCGCTGGCATCTTTCGCGCGCGAGGCGGAAGAGGCCGGGGCCGTGGGGGTGTCCTCCATCCTCAGTGGTTCGGGCTTCTGCGAAGTGAGGCTGGTCGCCCTGGCGCTCGCCACCGCGAAGAGCGTAATGGTCGCCCGGCCGGATGACGGCGGGGCGTTCGGCACAGCACGGGCTCTCGTGGAGTCGGAGGGCGTCGAGAAATGGTTTCACGACGCGAAGGCGACCCTCGAGGCGCTCGACAAAGAAGCGATCGTCGCAAGGAGCGTCTCTTTCGACACGGTGCTCGCGGCTTACCTGGAGAACCCGTCGCTCGGGACGTACCACCTCTGGGACATCTGGGAGAGGAACCTGGGCGGGTCGGTGACGGTGGCCGGGCACGAGGAANGGCGCGANCGCGGNGTCCAGCCGTCTCTCCTGGACGAGCCGGACAGCGACTGGTATCACGAGGAAGACGTGAAGGCCGCCACCGACGCAGGCAGGGTCTATCACCTGAAGCCGGTCCTTGAAGAGAAGCTCCACGCCCTCGGGATGAGGAGCCTTCTCGAAGAGGTGGAGCTGCCGCTCGCGTTCGTGCTCAAAGAGATGGAAGAGACGGGGGTTGCGCTGGACGCCGGGGCGCTGCGGTCGCTCTCTGAAGAAGCCGCCGGCATCCTGGGCAGCCTGGAGCAGGACATCTACGCGCTGGCCGGCCACGAGTTCAAGATAGGCTCGACGCGGCAGCTCGCCCAGGTCCTGTTCGACGAGCTGGGCCTGCCTGCGCAGAAGAAGACCAAGACGGGCTACTCCACAGACGTGTCGGTGCTCGAGGCGCTTCGCGATTCGCACGAGATCGCCGTCAAGGTGATCGAGTACAGGGAGTACTCGAAGCTGAAGTCGACGTATTTCGACGTGCTGCCGGCGCTGGTGTGCGAGTCGACAGGAAGGGTGCACTCGCTGTTCAACCAGACCGCCACGGCCACCGGTCGGATCTCGTCCAGCAACCCCAACGTGCAGAACATCCCGGTCCGTACCGAAGTCGGGCGAAAGATCCGCGAGGCTTTCATCCCAGGGGAGCCGGGCTGGAAGATGCTGGTCGCGGACTACTCGCAGATCGAGCTGCGCGTGCTCGCGCACATGTCCCGCGACGGGCTTCTGCTGGCAGCCTTCGAGCGGGACGCGGACATACACAGCGAGACCGCGTCCCTGGTGTTCGGGGTGCCCGCCGAGGAGGTCACCGGCGAGATGAGGCGCATGGCTAAGGTCGTCAACTTCGGGGTCGTCTACGGCATGGGGTACTACGGGCTGTCGTCGCGGCTGGGGATAAGCATGGAGGACGCCACCGCCTACATCGACACCTACTTCGCCACATACGGCGGGGTCGCCAGATACCGCGACGATTGCATCGAAGAAGCCACGAGGAGGGGCTACGGGGTGACGCTGCTCGGCCGCAGGCGCTTCATCCCCGAGCTGGCGAGCCCCAACAGGCAGACCAGGGAGCTCGGCGAGCGGCTGGCGATCAACACGCCTCTGCAGGGCACGGCGGCCGACATAATCAAGAAGGCGATGGTCGACGCGGCAGCCGCGGTGGCGGAGGGGGGACTGCGCTCGCGAATGACCCTGCAGATACACGACGAGCTCATATTCGACGCGGCCCCCGATGAAGTCGAAGAACTGAGGGGCCTCGTCCGGGAAAGGATGATGGGCGCCATTGACATGCTTGTGCCGCTCAAGGTCGACATCGGCGTCTACGAGAACTGGGGCCAGGCCAAGCAATGATCCCATGACGCCATGCGTGACGAGCCCGAGAGCCGCANCCTGCACCCACCCGCCGACCGGCCGCGAGAGGCCGCGCGCGGCCAACTTGCGAGGTCAAAAGGTATGTGTTTCTATATAGCGTACGTACCGGCTATTGGAAGGAAAAACAACGATGACAGACGAGGACCTGAACACCACTGACGACGCTGCAAACGCCGACGAGACACCGATGGAAGAGACTGCGCAACCTGCGGAGACGGACGCAAGGGAGATGGACGAAGACGAAGAGAGCCTTTTGACCGGCGCCGAGGCAAGGGAGTCGCTGGCGAGCCTCGGACTGCCGCCAGAGGAGAGCCAGAAAGTGCCCGACTACGATGGCACTATCAAGATATTCAACGAAGGCGACATCGTGCACGGGACGGTGGTGAGGGTCGACAAGGAGGAGGTCCTCCTCGACATAGGATACAAATCGGAAGGCGTGATACCGGCGCGCGAGCTGTCGATCCGGTACGACGTCAAGCCGGCGGAGATAGTCCAGCCCGGAGATGAACTCGAGGCGCTCGTCCTCCAGAAGGAGGACAAGGAAGGCCGCCTCATCCTCTCCAAGAAGAGGGCCCAGTACGAGCGTGCCTGGGGCAACATCGAGCGGATCAAGGACGAGGACGGCATAGTCGAGGGTGAGGTCATCGAGGTCGTCAAGGGAGGCCTCATCCTGGACATCGGCCTGCGCGGGTTCCTGCCGGCGTCGCTGGTGGACATGAGGCGTGTGAAAGACCTCAGCCAGTTCCTGGGACAATCGCTGGAGGCCAAGATAATCGAGCTCGACAAGAACAGGAACAACGTGGTCCTGTCGCGCCGGGCGTACCTGGAGAAGCAGAAGTCGACCGAGCGCAAGGAGTTCCTGGAGAGCCTGGAGAAGGGCTCGAAGCATGCCGGCACCGTGTCGAGCATCGTGAACTTCGGCGCGTTCGTCGACCTCGGCGGGGTGGACGGGCTGATCCACATCTCGGAACTGTCCTGGAGCCACGTCGACCATCCTTCCGAAGTGCTCGCCGTAGGGGACGAGGTCACCGTCGAGATACTGGACGTGGACCTCGAGCGCGAGCGGGTCTCGCTGTCGCTGAAGAAGGCGCAGGAGGACCCCTGGGAGAAGCTCGCCAAGGAGAAGCCGGCAGGGTCGACGGTACACGGCAAGGTCACCAAGCTGGTGCCGTTCGGGGCCTTCGTCGAGATAGCGCCGGGCGTGGAAGGGCTCGTCCATATATCCGAGCTCGCCTGGGAGCACATCGAGTTCCCCGAAGAGGTCGTGTCCGTCGGCGAAGAGGTGGACGCAAAGATAATCGACATCGACCTCGACCGCCGTCGGATATCGCTGAGCCTCAAGCAGCTCTCCGCGCCTGGCGAGGTCGAATACCGCTACGAGGATGAGGCTGCCGGCGAGCCCGAGCTCGTGGACGCCGAAGAGTTTGAGGAGAGCATTTCGGAGGCAGCGGACACCGAGCCGGCCGAGCCTCCTGTAGCGATGGCGGATATCGCCTCCGAAGCGGCTGAGATCGCGGCTGAGGTCGAGAACATCGAGGCGGAGGTCACTGCGGCGGAACAGGGCGGTGAGCTCGAAATCGCTAGGGCTGCCTACGCGGAGGCCGAGGCGGAGGCCGTCGAGGAAGCCGTCGAGGAAGCCATCGTTGAAGAGATCGTCGAAGAGGCTATCGAGGAAGCCATCGTTGAAGAGATCGTCGAAGAGGCTATCGAGGAAGCNNTCGAGGAGGCCGTCGTCGAAGCCGTTGTAGCGGAGGCGATAGAGGAGGCGGCTGAAGAGCTCGAGGCGGTTGCCGAGGCGGTAGAAGCGATAGAGCCCACGGCGGAAGAAGTGGCGGAGGCATCGGAGGAGCCGGAGCCGGTCGAAGCCGGTGAGGTCGAGGCCGAAGAGAGCCTTCGCGAAGGAGCGGGCGAAGACGGGTCGCTCGAATCCATACTTGCCGACATGAAGCGCAAAGGGCAGCAGGAGTAGGTTTGGGCCATCCTGAGGTGTGGGGGCCCGCTGGCGAGCGGCTCACCATCGTCGGCCTGACAGGAGGCATCGCCTCCGGGAAGACCGAAGTCGACCGGGAGCTGCTCCGGCTCGGCGCATTCGTGGTCGACGCCGATCAGGTGGCGCGCGAAGTGGTCCTTTCCGGCACTCCCACCCACCAGAAGCTCGTGCAGGAGTTCGGCGACAGAATCCTCGACTCTCGGGGAGACATCGACCGCGCGGCTCTCGCGGCGCTCGTCTTCGGAAAGCCCGACAGGCTCCAGCTCCTGAACAGCATCACGCACCCCGCGATCTTCTCCGAGATGGTGAAGCGCGTCACCTCCTACGCTGACGGACTCGGAGGCGGCAAGGTGCCCGCCGCGGTCCTGGACGCCGCCCTGATCGTGGACACCGGCNTCTCCGGAGTCTTCGACGTCCTGGTCGTGCTGACCGCCGATGAGGATGCGCGGGTGAAGAGGCTCGTCGAGTCGCGGAAGATGATCGAGGACGAGGCGCGCAGCCGCATCGCAAGCCAGGTGCCGGATCCAAAGCGCCTGGAGATGGCAGACATCGTCATCGAGAACAACGGGACCCTCGAAGACCTTCACTTGAGGGTGCAGGAGCTCTGGCAAGAGATCGCGCGGCGCGCGGCGACCGCCTATTCCTGAGTGGGCTTGGAGCCTTCTTCGATGCTGGCGAGGAACGGGAACATCATGCGCAGCCTGTACTCTATCTCCTTGTCGATCTCGTCCATGTAGAGCTCGTAGACCGGGCAGCCCATCTGAAGGCACAGCATCAAGCTGCGCGAGCCTCGCGGGTTGGAGATCTCCCAGCAGTTCTTGTTCTCAAGATAGGCCTTGCAGTTCAGATACTGTGCGGCGGAGCACTTCTTGATGTCCCAGCAGTTCTTGGAGTCGGTCATGTCACTCAAGTTACCAGTTATGCCAGTGAGGGTCAAACAGGGGCTGGCGGCCCCCTGACGAGCCCGATTCTGCTAGCTCAGCTCAAGAGAATGCCGCCTTCCGGCCGATATAAATAGTGCCAGAGTCAGATTCTGTGTCAGCGCAATAACGGGAAACGGTCCGGGCCCGGCCGCGCGCGAATTTCCTGAAAGTGCTTCGAGGTATGCTGTGACCTTGCGTAAGCGCAGGCTTTTACCGAAACCGAGGACGAGGTCGGCCGTCGCAGCGGCGGTCGTCGCGGGCACCCTCTGCGCATTTATCGTGGCGCTCCTTATTCCGGGCGCGGCGATCGCGGCCACGGCTTCAGCGGCGCCGGGCACCTGGTACTTCGCCGAGGGCTACACCGGGAGCGGATTCCAGGAGTACCTGTGCATCGCCAACCCTGGGAGCACGACCGCCAGCATCGACGCTACCTTCATGTTCAAGGGGGGTGGCTCGCAACTCAAGACTTACTCCATAAAACCCATGTCGCGGTACACGGTCGACGTCAACGCCGCCGTTGGCCAGGACCGGGAGGTGTCTGTCGTGCTGACGTCGCTTCAGCGGGACCTGGTCGTCGAGCGCCCGATCTACTTCAACTACCAGGGCAGGTGGCCGGGCGGCCACTGCGTGTTCGCGGCGACCGCCGCCTCGAAGACGTGGTACTTCGCCGAGGGCTACACGGGCGGCGCCTTCGACGAGTACGTTTGCGTCCTGAACCCGGGCGCGGCAGCCGCCGGACTCACCTTCAGGTTCCAGACCCGGTCGAGCGGCGAGATCGTCAAGCGCGGCTCGGTCGGGCCCCGCTCGCGCGCCACTTTCAAGGTCAACGACCTGCTGGGGCCGGGGGTGGAATCATCGCTGGCGCTAGAGGCGGACAGCCCGGTGGTTGCCGAGCGGCCGATGTATTTCGACTACGTGAACGGTGACGGCTCCCACTGGGAAGGCGGCCACTGCGTGATGGGCGCGCAGGCGCTGTCCGGGCGCTGGTATTTCGCCGAGGGTACCACGCGGCCGGGATTCGACGAGTGGCTGACCCTGCAGAACCCCGGCGCCTCCGCGATCACGGTCGAGGCGACCTATCAGCTGGGAGGTGGCCAGGGAGGCCCCGTGTCACGGCGCTATGTCGTGAGCGCGAGGCAGCGCCTGACAGTCCTGGTCCCTGGGGAGGTGGGGCGCGACAAGGACGTGAGCGTCCTTCTGACCTCGGCCAGCAGCTTCCTCGCCGAGCGGCCCATGTACTACAGCTTCCAGCACAGCGGGCTCGCATTCGAGGGAGCGCACTGCGCCCTGGGCTCGCCGTCGAGCGAGACCCAGAAGTTCTTCGCGGAAGGTTTCACCGGAGCGTATTTCGAGGAGTGGCTCTGCCTGCAGAACACCTCCGGCGCCGACGCTACCGTGGAGATAGATTACCTGACACAGGAGCTGGGCGCCCTCCCGGCCAGGACCGTGAATGTCGGCGCGCACTCGCGGACCACGGTCTTCGTCAACGAGAACGCCGGACCGAACTACCAGGTGGCGTCACGGGTGAGGGTCGTGAAGGGGACCGGTGTCGTCGTCGAGCGGCCCATGTACTTCGACAGCAGCAGGTGGCAGATGCCTAAACCGCCGGTATCCAACAGCCTCTACGGCGTATGTTTCAGCCCTTACCTGTCAGTGGACCCGACCACCGGCGGCGCCGTGTCGAGCGCCGAGATCAGCTCGCTGCTGGGCAGGGTGTCGAAGTACAGCGGCTGGGTCAGGACGTTCGGCTCCGAGGGCGAGTGGGACACGGTGCCGGAGCTTGCGCGTTCAAACGGCATGCGCGTCGCCGGCGGCTGCGATATCTACACGGACCTGGCCCGCAACGCGAGCGAGGTCGCCGGCCTTATCAAGCAGGCCAGCGCCAGGCGGATAGACATGGCGGTCGTGGGCGACGAGGTGCTGCTGGGCAACGCCCTGCCGGAGGACCAGTTGATCGGTTACATCAAGCAGGTAAAGGCAGCGGGGATACCGACCGGGACCAGCGATTCCTGGGATGCCTGGCTGTCCCACCCCAACCTGGTAGCAGCGTGCGACGTGATCCTGATGAACATCTACCCCTACTGGGAGGGAATGAGCGCGGAGGAGTCCGCCGCGTACGTGGCATCCTGCTACGGGCGCGTGAAGCAGGTCGCTGGCGGCAGGCAGGTCATCGTCGAGACCGGGTGGCCGTCATCCGGGCAGACCGTGGGCGCCGCCGTCCCCAGCCCGCAGAACGCCGCCGCCTACCTGGCCGACTTCACCTCGTGGGCAAACTCCGCCGGGGTCGGCTACTTCTACTTCGAGGCTTTTGACGAGCCCTGGAAGGCTTCACGCGAAGGCGCGTGCGGGGCTTACTGGGGGCTCTGGGACAGGGATGCCAACCTCAAGGCCGAAGTGGCTGCAGTGATAACCCCCCGCCGGTAGCGCACACGTAGGAACTCGATCGAGTACACCGAATAAATACCCCCAGAGCCGTTCCCACATTCACGTATAGGATCTGTGTTGTGTAAACGAGGCGGTAGCACGCCGCCCGGCACCGAGGGAGGAAATGACCTTTGAAGATAAATCTGTGATCGTCCTAGCCGAGGACGATCCTCAGATCGCGAGCCTGGTGCGCTACAGGCTCGAGAAGATGGGCTATTCGGTGCACGTGGGGGAGGACGGGCAGCAAGCCCTCGATCTCGTGATGAGCGTCCGCCCGGACCTCGTCGTGCTCGACGTGATGATGCCGGTGATGAACGGCTTCCAGGTCCTGCGCGCGATAAAAGAATCACCCGATACGAAGCACATACCCGCTATCATGCTTACGGCGCGCGAGATGGAGGACGACATGCTGAAGGGGTTCGACCTCGGTGCGGCGGACTACATCACGAAGCCGTTCAGTCCTGCCGAGCTCGCGGCCCGCGTCAAAGCGGCGTTGAACAACGGCCGCAAGTGATACCCATGTCCGCGCTCCATCTGCCCCTGGCGATACATCTCGTAGACATCGTTTCATCCGCCATCGTGGTCCTGTTCTTCATGGTCGTCGGCATGAGCGCGGTTCTGGTCGTCATGCGGGCGACGACGGGAAGGAAGCGCAGGAGGAAAGACGAGACGCTCAGCCAGATGCGGCCGCTGGTCGCCGACCTGCTGACCGATGACAGGGAGCCGAAAGAGGTCCTCTACGAGCTGGAGCACCTGGTGCCGGCCCGCAACAGGAGGACGCGGGAAGAGGTCCTCCTGGAGAACGCGCGCCTCGTAAAGGGGCCTGAGATGGAGCTCTTGACCTACCTGTTCGAGAAACTCGGATATGTCGATGAAGACATCGCCAACCTAGAGCACGGCCGCAGCATCAAGAAGGCCGAAGCGGCCTTTCATCTTGGCACCATGCAGTCGGAGAGATCGGCCCCGTACCTGTTGAAGACCCTTCGCTCGAGAGACCCTGACGTGGCGTTTGCGAGCCTGAACGCCCTTTCGCACATAGGGACACCCGAAGCAATAACCGGAGTGATGCGCTACCTGTCTTCGCATGGACGTCCGGAGAACGTCAGGGTGGCCGAGGTCGTGCTCGAGAAGAGGCGCGCCTTCGCGCCGCTCATCAGGGAACAGCTGGACGTTCCGCAGGAGGACCTCGAGTGGTTGAGGCTCCTAGTCGAGCTGGCAGGAGCGATGAAGGACACGCAGAGCGTGCCAGCCTTGTTGAGGTACATGAACCACCCCGACGAATCGATCAGGGCGACTGCCGCGGCTGCACTGGGTTCGATCGACGACGTCAGCGCCTGCGATTCGCTGGCTTCCGCCCTGGACGATACATCCGGCTCCGTCAGGTCTGAGGCCGCGGCGGCCCTCGGGAGGATGCAGTACGAGNGCGCGATACCGCAGTTGCGGGAAGGCCTCCGCGACGGCGAACTGCAGGTGAAGATGAGCTGCGCGATCGCCCTGACCAAGATGGGGGAGCCGGGTCATGACGCCCTCCGCGACGGGCTTACGGCGGAGGAGGACAGCGAGCGCGACGTGGCCGCGGAGGTGCTCGGCACCGGGCAGGTGCGGGGCGCCCATGGAATGGAGACTTCAAAGCCATGATAACGACGAACGCGTGGATCGGCATGATCATCGTGACCGTGAACCTGGTGGTGTTCGGGTATTTCATCATAGTGAACACCACGTACCTCGCGCTGTTCACCGCGGCCTTCTTCTCGGCGAGGCATTACGTCCGCCGCAGCAGGAACGTGGACCTGGAAGAGGTGTTCCGCTCCCCGCTGACCCCGATGGTCTCGGTCGTGATACCCGCGTTCAACGAGGCCACCGTGATAGTGGAGGTGGTGCGCGCGGCGCTCTCGCTACGGTATCCGCGCTTCGAGGTCGTCGTGGTCAGCGACGGCTCGAGCGACGCGACGCTGCAGAACCTGGTAGACGCCTATCAGTTGCAGCGCATCACGAAAGTGGTCGAACCCAGAGTCCCCAGCGAGCCCGTCACCGGTGTCTATGTCTCGCCCATGCACGACAACCTCGTGGTTATGGAGAAGGGCCACGGGGGTAAGGCAGATACGCTCAACGCCGGGCTCAATGTCTGCAAGGGCGACATAGTGTGCACGGTAGACGCCGACTCCCTGCTGGAGCAGGACGCCCTCTTGAAGATCACGAGGCCTTTTCTCGAGCACCCGCGCGAGACCGTAGCAGCGGGCGGCGTCATCAGGGTCATCAACGGGTGCGAGGTCACGGGCAGCCAGGTGACCAACGTCAGGCTCCCCAGGGGGTACTGGGCCAACGTCCAGATCGTAGAGTACCTTCGCGCCTTCCTCGGGGGCAGGATGGGCTGGGCGGCGCTCAAGGCCCTGTTGATAGTGCCCGGGGCGTTCGGCGCCTTCGACAGGGACACCGTCATCGAGGTGGGCGGGTACACCCGCAAGACCGTGGGCGAGGACATGGACCTGGTCTTGAAGATGCACCAGTACCTCCGTGCCCGCAAGCGCAAGTACCGCATCTACTTCGTCCCCGACCCCGTNTGCTGGACGGAGGTCCCGGTCCACTGGCGGCAGATAGCGAGGCAGCGCGACAGGTGGCAGCGCGGGCAGATCGAGTCCCTGCGCGCGCACGAACAGATGATGTTAAACCCCAGGTACGGCATCGTCGGCATGTTCGCCATGCCGTTCTACTTCTTCTTTGAGATGCTCGGCCCCATGGTGGAGCTCATCGGGTACGCGGTGGTCGTGCTCGCGGTGCTGCTGCACCAGCTGGACGTCAGGTTCCTCTATCTCTTCCTCGCGGTGGCCGTGCTCTATGGGATCGTGGTCTCGCTGGTGGGAATCCTTCTCCAGGGCGTGGCGCTCAGGAGCTACCCGAGGCTGAAGTCGCTCGCGAAGNTGGGCGCTTACGCGGTCCTGGACAACGTGGGATACAGGCAGCTGACCGCCTGGTGGCGGACAAAGGCTTACGTGACTTACTACACGCGCCGCGCGTCGTGGGGGAAGGTCGACCGGGTCGGATACCCNGGCACCCAGGCGGCAGGCGGCAAAGACCCCTCTCAGTGAGCCTGGCCTGTCATCTGCGCGGGCGGCACCTGCGTGCCCGCCGTGCCGGTGTAAACACCTTTCAGGTAAGGATAGCTCTGCTTGAAAGCTTCCCGGGTCGTCGCGGTCTCCCACCCTCTCCAGGTGTAGGGCGAGACTTTGCCGGCGAAGGTGGTCGAGCCCGCCTGTCGCGGGCCGTAGTCACTGAGCTTGCCGGACAGGCTGGTAGCCGCGTAGAAGAGAAAGCCCGGAGTCTTCATGGTGCCCAGCTCGCCGAGCGCGAGGTTGCGCATCCCGGCCGGACCGGGAGGCAGCTGCCGCGAAGTGTCGTAGATGACCTGGTTGGACGAAGGGTCGGTCACGTTGATGAGNCCCCAGGGCAGCCGGACCAGCAGGCGGCCGGTCGGNTTGTCGATGTACCAGTTGCCCAGCGAGTTGAACTGGGGGCTGGAGCGGTCGAACACACCGTATTTGAGGATGCTCTGGTCGGTCACGATAGTGGGGAAGTAGGTGCCGTCCAGNGCCACCTGCTCGCGATTGGTGACGTATTTCACGTGCTCGAACGTGGGGTCGNTTGACGGCGCGGCCCAGAAATGCGAGNCGGCGCGGCTGTANTCCGGCGTGTTGAGGAGCAGGGATTGCTGGCCGTTTATCTGNAGCAGCAACTCGACCCCCCGGGGCAGCAGAGGCAGCCCGTCCACCGGCAGCTTGACGGTCCCGTGCCCCTTGCCAAGGGTAGAGATTCCCACGTTGAGGGTCATGCCGGTGTTCTTCTCAGGGAGCAGGTTGTCCGCGCCCTTGACGTCGAACGCAAGGTAGAGGAAAGCCTCGTCGGAGTCGGCGTACATCGCATTGATCGACCCGTTGGCCGTGCCCGCTNAGGGGTTCTTCCACACCTNCTTCATGTTCGCGGCTTTCACCTGCTTCCNAGAGAGAAAGGTGAGGATGCCGAAGCACTGCTCGGGGTCGGTCACGTTGTGCCAGAGCACGTGCCGGTCGAACGGGACCATGTAAGACATGGTCACCCAGTTCCTCTTGGCCCACTCGTCCGCCCACTCGAAGACGAGCCCTCCGGCATACCCTTCTCTCAGTATCGCCTCGTACAGCCTGACCAGCTCCTTGCCCTGCGCCTGTTCGGTGATGTCTCCCTGGCTCAGTCCCTCGGGCTGCTGGTGAGCGCAGCTGACGGAGGTCGGCAGTCCATACTCCCCGACCAGCGCGGGGTACTCCGGCAGCACGCTCATGAACTCCTTGAGGTACCCGCCGTAGCGGAGCACGCCCTGGCTGTCGGTGTACTGCGCATAAGAAGGCTGCCTGTACATGAACTCCGGGTAGTACGGGTAGATCTGGTACATGCCGAAGAAGCCCGAGGCCTGTTCGGGGCCGGGCCCCAGGTGCCTCGGGTCCAGCACCTGTGAGTCGTCGACCTCACGGGACTTAGGGAATCCAGGAGTGTTCTCGGTGGGATGGACCAACGGGTCCAGCGTGGGCCAGCTCACGAATCCGACCGGGGCATCCCACCCGTAGTGGCGCATGCGCGCGGCGAGGGTGTCGGCCATCTCCGCGACCCATGNTTCCATNGGGCTGGCNACCGGGGTGGTCTGCGCNAAACGGCCCTGGAAGGTGGTCTTCTGCGGGTTCTGCTCGTCCGTAGCCTTGACCTCGGNGGTCTGGAGCTCCCGGCCGATCAGCATGCCCAGGACGTAAGGCATCACGTTAACGGTATATTTGCCCCATGCCAGCCCGGTCCGCTCTCCGATGTTCGCCT
>JGI24131J36419_10000468_pt1 | contig 14235 bp, 12 predicted proteins | sample BarGraNGADG00211_2_FD_36419 | JGI IMG/M metagenome (IMG submission 36419) | reverse complement strand
GCTGCCGCCCGGCACGATCAGTTTCTGCCCGGCCGTCAAGGGCGTCGCCTCGCCGCTCAGGCCATTGGCCGGGAAGGTGAGCATGCCCGCAAGGTCGGCGCTGTACTTCTTGGCGATACCCTGGAGTGTGTCACCCTTCTGGACGGTATGCACAACCCCGCTGACCGGCAAGATGACCAGTTCCTGGCCGAGACGGAGCAGATCCGGGTTAGCCTCCATGTTGTTGCCCACATGAGGGTCTCGGCGCTGACGTTGTACTTCTCGGCAATGCCGTACAGGGTGTCACCCGGCTGGACGGTATACTGCGCGATGGCAGTGCGCGGTTGGTTGGCCGCCGCCAGGGCAGCATTGGCGGTCTGCACCGGTTGGTCGGCGAGGGCGGTGAGGGGAACTGCGGCGCGCACAAGCGCCTGCAGGGCGGGCGCGGGTTGAAGGTTCTGTGCCAGGCCGGCAGCCGGGCCAGAATCGGCCAGGTTATCGCCGTTCTGCGCGACCTCCCAGGTGGGTAAGTGCACGCGCCCGGCAAGCAGCACGAGCGATACGATCAGCACAATCGCGACGTGGGACGCCAGGCGGGCGAGTGAAGTCGTACCTTCAGGGCCGTGTTGGGCGAAGAGAACGCGCAAGCCCAGCCACAACCGGTATCCCGGGCCCCAACTTTCCGGCCCGACCGGCTGGCGCGGTTCAATTGTAGCGCTGCGCATGGGAGCGCATCTCCTTTGCTGTGGTAGCAGCAGTATAAATAGGAGCGCTGGCCCAGGGTAGCGCCAAATGGCCTATCGTGATAGAATGCGCTCAGGCAAATGGCCGCGCTCTCGCCCAGGGGAGGAGCTGTGAAAGTAGCAGCCGCCAAGGAAAGGAAAGTCGTACACGAGGTGCGTGACCGCGTTGTGAGTGGGCTGATCATGCTCGCCATGTTGGTGAGCCTGGTTTACGCGGGCGGCTGGGCGCTGTACCTGGCCGGGTCGCTGATTGTGGCTGTCGGTCTTAGGGAACTCTACGGAGTCCTGACCATCAGAGGTATTCGGCCGTTCGCGCCCGGTGGGATCGTGATCGGGCTGATCTTCCTGACCAGCGGCCAGCTCAACAGCCAGCACTCAGCCTGGTCCGCGCCGCTCATCCTGGGCACGCTGCTGATCTCGGCGCTGGCGATCCTCGTGCTTCCCCGTTTCACTCCTTACAAGCGCAGCGACCTTCTGCTGACCCTGGCAGGCGCGCTTTATGTCGGGCTGCTGGGCAGCTTCGCGCTTTTGATCCGCGCCCTCACGGGAAACGATTACGATCCGGCGAACGCGTCAAACTTCAGCGGGCCTGTCATGCTGTTGCGCGCCTCGCCACAATATGTCGGCTTTGCCTGGCTGTTGCTTGTCCTGGGCAGCGTGAGCGCCGCCGACATCGGCGCCTATGCCATCGGCTCACTCTTCGGCAAACGCAAGCTGGCGCCACGCATCAGCCCCAAGAAGACATGGGAAGGGCTGGGCGGGGGAGTGGTGAGCTGCCTGCTCGTCGTCGGGTCGCTCGGCTCGCTTTTTGGCCTGCTGACGTGGCCCTCGGCGGTGCTGCTGGCCCTGGCCCTCTCCGCCTGCGACATTCTCGGCGACCTGGCGGCCTCGGCGGTCAAACGCTACGCGGGCGTCAAAAACTACGGCAATCTGATCCCCGGGCACGGCGGAGTCATGGACCGCATCGACGGCCAATTGATCGCGCTGCCCGTCGCTTACGCTATCATCCGACTGATAACCGGCGCCTAACGGATCTTCAAGGCGATTTTGCCCATATTCAGGTTGGCTGCCATGCGCCGGTGCGCATCCTCGACCTGCTCGATGGGGTAGACCGAGTCGATCACCGGCCTGATCGTACCTGCCTCCAGCATTGGCCAGAAACGCTCCATGAATCGCCGTGTGATCTCGACCTTTTCCGCCAGGCTGCGCGCGCGCAGCACCGAGCCGATCAAGCGTAGACGGCGCGACATCAGTTCGCCCAGATTGAGCACGACTTGCGCGCCGCTGAGCGTGGCAATAGAGACCATCCGCCCGCGCGCCCCAAGCAAACTCAGGTTGTGTTGGAAGGTGTCGGCGCCGACCATATCGATGATTACGTTTACGTCAACCCCATTCTCGTCGCCAAAGGTGCGCGTGCGCGCGACAAAGTCCTCCTCCCGATAGTTGACGGCCAGATCCGCACCCAGCGCGCGGCAGAGACCGGCCTTTTCCACCGATCCTGCCGTGGCGATCACGCGTCCTTCCGCGGCCTTCGCCAATTGGATGAGCGCCGTGCCCACTCCGCTGGCCCCGCCATGGACCAGCAACGTCTCGCCCGGCTGGAACTCCGCTTCCAGGAAAAGGTTGGTGAAGGCGGTCAGGTACGCTTCAGGGAGCGCCGCCGCCTCCTCGAAGCTCCAGCCGCCGGGGATCGGCATGAGCATGCCCTCGGGCACGACGGCCCGCTCCGCATAGCCACCCCCTGCCAACAGGGCACAGACGCGCTCTCCCACCTTCCGACCGGTCACCCCTTGACCCAACTGGGAGACCTGGCCCGCGATGTCCAGCCCAAGGATGGTCGAGGCGCCCGGCGGGGCCGGATAGCCGCCGGCGCGCTGCAGCAGGTCCGCCCGGTTGAGCGCCGCGGCGTACACGTCCACCAGCACTTCGCCCGGCCCCGGGACCGGATCGGCGGTCTCGCGCCAGACCATTGGCCGCCCCGGCTCGTCGCTCTCAACGTGGATCGCTTTCATGATCGCCTCCTGTATGCGCCAACACTGACCGAAGTCTCAGCGCGCGCTTTGATCGCCGCTGTGAGTCATGCTACACTCTTAACGAGCTGACGCAATGAGTTTATGAACAAGTGATAACGGTTACGGTTACGTACATCATCGACGGCAACAATCTGGCGCATGAGTTGTTCCGGCCGTCGTCGCGCGGCCACGCGCAAGCAGACATCGACCGCCGGCTGGTCGAGCACCTATCTGCCTGGGTCACCCAGCATGGGCCGGAGCGTGTGGCCGTCGAGGTCTACTTCGACGGCGCGCAGGAGGCCCTGGCCGACTGGCCCGGAGTTAAGGTGCGTGTGGCACAGTACCCGCGCCGGGCGGACGACGACGTGCTGGACCGCGCCCAATGGCATGTGTTCTACAAGAAGCCCTGCGTGGTGGTCAGCAACGACGGCGAACTGCGACGGGCCGCGCAGGAGGCCGGGGCACAGGTCGTCAGCGCGTCCGACTTCGTGAGCTGGCCAAACGCGCCGCGCCCGCGTTTCGCCCGCCCGCCGGATCCCGGCCCGCTGTCGGCGCCCGGGCCAAGCGAAGACCTCTCGCCGCGTGCCCGCTGGCAGCGGGCATTTGAGGAAGCCAGGCGGTCCTCGGCGGCCGGCAAGCCGGCGCGCCAACAGGCCGAGGGCGCGCTGCGTACGCCACCGGGTGGCGCCAGGACGTGGGATGATGCCATTCGGGCCGCGCGGGCCGCGCAGCAGGCGAGCTGGCGGGGGGCATGCGGCTCACAGCCAGGCAATCACTCCCCGCCGCCGCCGGGCCGGCCGGCAGACGAGGCAACCGAACACGCAGAGCCCTCGCCCGGCGCGGCCGGCGACGGCAGGTTGACATTTCTCCCGCCCGAGGTCGGCAGGGAACTGGCAGAGCTGGCCGAAGGGACCTGCTACCGGATCAGCTTCGAGACCTGGCCGGTCCCGGCCGGGCGTCGCTTTCTGATCGACTCCTTCTGCCGCGTCCACCGAGCCGAGATCGCCGATCTGTTGTCAGCGTTCGATGAGCAGAGCTTCACGCGCCACGATCTGCGGGCGCTGGCCGAGATCCTGCTGGACTCATGCGGCGGAGAGCCAGACTTCATCCGGTGCGGCAGTCTGATGGACCAGGCAAGACGGGTGCTCTTGCTGGCAGGCGACGCGGCGCTGCCGGTGGCGGTCATCGCGCACACTATCGGGCGCAATCCCGCGGAGCTGCGCAGGAAGCTGAAGCAGAATGAAGGCAAGTGGATAGAACGCCTGCCGGAGCAAGCGGCCGGCTGAGGCTGCCGGCGCGCGCGACAGCGGCGCAGTCTGAAAGTGCGTCGCCGGCTCAGCGCGGCGAGCGGCAGGCTCAGTCTATTGGTTCGTTCGCAGAGCTCAGGCGGCCGGCCAGCATGGCAGGTGGGATAAGGGCGATCAATTCTCCCTTCAAGGCGCGTAGATCCGGCACCTCCACCCAGGCAAGACCGCCCTTCTTGCAGACCACTTGCCCTCCGCCGATCAAATGGCCGATCGTTTGGCTGAAGTCTGGCTCGTGCCCGACCAACATCAGCGACTGGCTGCCGGCATACGCCTCCAGGATCTGCGCCAGTTGCTTGGGACCGAAGCCGGGCGCCAGGCGCTTATCGACGCTGACCCTGGGCGCATTAGTCAGGTATGGGGCGACGATCTGGGCCGTTTCCAGGGCACGCAGCAAAGGACTGCTGAGCACAACCTCGGGGACGAGCTCGAGCCTGGCCATGGTCGCCGCCTCCTGGCGCAGGCGTGCCTGCCCCTCCTCGGTCAGCGGTCGGTCCCAGTCGTCACCCTTCCATTGGCTGGCATGCCCGGCCAGACCGTGCCTGAGAAAGTAAAGGTCCATCTTAGAGATACCTCACGAACCAATCGCATGCCTGGTCCATCATCCCAGGAGTGAAATCATGGCCAACGCCATCGACGATGTTCAGCGCCAGGTGTTCGGGCTGCGCCGCATAGGCCGGCAGGAGCGCCCGATACAGGCCGACACAGTAGGACTTGGGTTGCGCGCTGTCCACGTCGCCGCATAGCATAAGCAGCGGCCTGGGCGCAAAGCCGGGCAGACGGCCGAAGGGATCAACCTGTCCGATCCAGGCAGCCCGCTTCTCCGTCTCGGGCTCGGCGGCCCGCAATGCCTCGCGCCACTGAGGATAGGAAGCGGCCTCTAATGTGACGTCGGCCCAGCGCTGCTGCCAGGCGGGCATGCCGACCACGGGCGCGGCAGCCCGGACGCGTGGGTCGTGGGCGGCCATGTAGAAAGCCAGGTAACCGCCCATCGATACTCCGGTCACTCCCAGCCGGGCGGCGTCGACCCGTGGGTCGCCGGCCAGGTGCTCGGCCAAGGCGCCGGTCTCCCGGGCAGCCTGGACAACGAGCTCCAACATCAGATACCAGTCGTCGAGCCCGGTTTCAGGGGGACAGGTCTGGCCGGGCCGTGGACGTCCAAGGTAGCGGATCCGGTCGTCCAGCCTTTCGCCGTGCAGGGGCGCGTCTGGCGCCACGCAAAAGCAGCCGGCCGTCGCCAGGCGATAGCCAAGCGGGATACCGTCCTCCTTGCGGCCGGTCATCCCGTGGGCGAAAACGACCAGCGGGCAGCGCCGAGCACCCTCCGGACAGATAGTGAGGACAGGAACCCCGGCCATCTGCGTCGTTTCCAGGATCAGCTTAGGCATTTGCTACTCCTCGATCCAGGCTCGGTGAAAGCGGGCAGGAACACACCCATTGTAGCACAACGGCATTGACTTCGCGCGCAAACAGTGCTAGTCTTTATTGGTCGGCCGCACGTGTTTGACGTCGCGATCGCTGCTTGCGGCCAGCAGCCCCCGCCAGAGGGAGCGCCCAAATGCTGACAGTGACCCCACCCGACGAGACGCCTTGCCCTTTGCCCGGCCGCCGCGCCGCCTCGCCGCCAACCGGCGCGGCAGGAAACGCCGCCTCCAGCGGGCCAGGTATGGCGGCGAGCGATCCATCGCCTGTCCCCGCCCTGCATATCCCCACGAGGGCCAGCGGCCAGTCGCTGCCGCCCGAAATAAGGGCAGCCTGGGTGGATGCCTGGCACGAGGGCATTCTCAGCGCGGCGCAAGTGACGCAGCTGGTGAACACTCTCCAGGCCGCGCACTATAACGTAATCATCGCGCAAGTGCGCAAGAGCGGCGACGCGTACTACCACTCGGCATACGAGCCCCGCGCGACGAACATCGCCGGCGGGCCAGCGTTCGACCCGTTGGCCGACCTGATCACCAAGGCGCACGCAGCCGGCATGCAAGTGTACGCCTGGCTGGAGACCTACCGCATCTGGAGCGAGCAGTGGCCGGCGCCGCCCCCAGGGCATACCTGGAGCCGGCATCCGGAGTGGGCGATGAAGGATCGCTCCGGCCAGATGCTCTCCGAGGCGCACTACAGCCTGGATCCTGGCATCCCGGGCGTGCAGGACTACATCTGCCGGGTGGCCCTGGACATGATCGCGCAGTATGACGTGGACGGCATCAACTGGGATCGCATCCGCTATCCCGAAGGCTACTACTGGGGCTATAACGAAATCACCGCCACACGCTTCTTCGACGAATATGGCTACTGGCCGCCCGAAGAGCGTAACGATCCGACCTGGGAAAGCTGGGCCGATTATCGACGCCGGCAAATCACCGACCTTCTGAAAAAGTGCTACCTGGAGATCGCAGCCCGCAAACCCCTGCTGGCCGTGTCGGTCGATACGGTCGCCTGGCTAGACCCTGACCCCAAAGTGTACTACGCCAGGAGCAGCCAGTTCGCCGCAGTCTACCAGGACGCGCGTGGCTGGTTGACGCAGCACCTGGCCGACATGCTGGTCCAGATGAACTACAAGAACGAAACCGAGGCCGAGCAGGCGGCCAACTACCGGCTGTGGTGCAACTTTGCCGGGCAGCTGGCGCGCGCCAGCGGCCGCTATTGCCTGGACGGTCAGGCCGCCTACCTGAACTCGGTTTCTGGAACGCTGGCCCAGATGGCCTATGTGCGCCAGAGTGGCTGCCAGGGCGCGGCCACCTACAGCTATGGCAGCACAAACCGGGACGGGCGCCCGGCCGGCGAATTATGGGATGCTGTTCGCACGCAGCTTTATGCGCTGCCGGCGTCGGTGCCGGGGATGCCCTGGAAACAGTTCCCCACCGGGGGCATTCTGTTCGGGACCCTCACCCGTTCCGGGCAGCCGGACCCGATCTACGAGAGATGGGTGTATGGTGCGGCGGTGACAGCCACCGCGGCGGTGACAGCCACAGCGGCGGTGACAGACGGCACGGTCGCAGACGGCGCGGCGCCAGCGGTCACTTATAGCGCCCGCAGCGATGCGACGGGCACTTACGGCTTGCTCGACCTCACGCCCGGGACCTACGACCTGACGATTACCGGACCAGGACAGGCGCTTCAGAGGTGCGAGGGAATGGTGATCAAGGCGGGAGACGTCGTGCGCAAGGATTTCCAGTTAGAGGCCGCCGGCTGGTAAGCGCCGGAGCAGCGCCCAGCAAGAAACCGGGTCCCGCGTGGGACCCGGTTTCTTTGACTGAATCAAACCTCGCCGAGTGCTCGCTAGTGTAGCTGCGCCGGGATAGCCGGCTTGTCCGCCGCCTTGGGCAAATGTATGAGGATGCCGATGTCAGCTGCGCGCACGAAGGGGGGCGCCATCTTGATCAGATCCGCATAGGGCTTGTTCGGGTTGAGCTGATTGTAGAGATCGGCTGCGTTCGTCAGCATCTGCTCATTCCACTGCAGATCGGGCAACGGCTGATTATTGACGTAGACAGAGAGCCCACGCGGCGTCGTCCGCAGCTCCAGGCTTTGAATGTCGGCAGCCTTGAACTTCTGGATCAAATCAGGCGAGAGGGCGCCTGGCACATTGATCCCCAGCGCCGCCAGCTCGGTCGCGCTCACGCCCAGCAGCGACGGCACGCCCGCGTCGTCGTACGTGATCTCACCGCGTACGACGGCGGTGGGGCTGATTGGGGCGGTGGCGCTGATCGGCACCGGCGCGGCCAGCGGGGCCAGAGGAATATCGGCGGCGCCTGTGACTTTCGGGAAGCGGATCGCCACGTCGACACCCAGGCGGCGGATGATGGGCAGCACCTTGACAAGCGTCGGCGCGCCGGAAACGTTGAAGACCGCGGCCACGCGGCCGGCCTCGGCCAGTGAGTCATCCGTCCAGCCAACGTGCGGCATCAGCTTGCCGTTGACCAGGAACTCTAGTCCGGCGCCGGTCTGGCGANCCTCGATGTGCTGTATGCCCGCGCCTACCAAGTGGTCCAGCGTGGGCTTGTCCAGCGCCAGGCCGCTAAAATTCTGGTTAAGCAACGAGCCGACCTCGGCAAGCTTGATACCCAGCAAGCTGGGCTGCCCGCTCTGATCCAGGTCGATCTCGACACGGGGCAAGGACATCACAAAACCGAGGCCGCCCGAGGGCCCCGGGGCAACCGGCAGCGGCTGAGCGGCGCCGCAGGCAGCCAGCAACACTGATACCAGCAGGAGCGTGATCCATAGCGATTTGCGCATGCCCCACCTCCGTTAGCGGGTCGGCATTCAGACTGAGCGCCCAAAGGTATTCTACAAGCCAGATTATACTCTAAGCAGCCCGATAATTCAACCGAATCGCAAGACCGACGGCACGCTCACCGGCCACGTGCGTTTAGTGTNAAGACGTCGGACGGGATGGAAAAGAAACGGCNGAGCAGTCGCCCGCCCGATCGGTGCGGGTGACTGCTCGGCCTTGACGTTCCTTAGCCAGCGGTCAGAAGCCAGCAGTCAGAGCGACAGGGTCACGTGCTCGCCTTCTTGTCCGTCTTGGCCTCTGGTTCCTCGGTCGCGTCCGGCGTACCTGACAACTTGGCCCACCATTCGTCGTTGCTCAACAGGTCGCCGCCTGCGGCCGGCTCGCCGCCCGCGGCCGGTTTGCTGTCCGCCGCCTGACGGGCGGCGCCGGGCGCATCGAAGCCAGACAGCCCGGCGATGCTGTCGGTCGAATTGCCGGTGATCATGTGAAACTCGCCGTTGTAGAAGCCGCCCTCTTGAACGATCAGCCGGCGGGCGGAAACGGTGGCGTCAACCTGACCGCTCGGCATGATCTGGAAGACGTCACGGCAGATCACATCCCCTTCCAGGACGCCGGCAATCGTGACGGCTTTGGCCGTGACCTTGGCCTTCACGCGCGCGCCCTCGGCCACGGTCACCATACCCTCGCATTGGATCTCGCCTTCGGCGATACCTTCGATCCGCAGGTTCTGCTTGGTTTCAAAAAGCCCGTTGAAGTGCGAATCACGATCGACCCGGCTTTCACTGCCGGCGTGGTCGACCCCGGTATTCGCCGCTGCTTGCAAACTTGGTGCAGTAGCCATGGTCATCACCTCTCTGTGCGCGTCATTTTGAAGCGGCAGTTCACGGTCGAGCCGTCCTCTACCACAAGGATCGGGGTGTTAATCTCGCCCTTGATACTGGACGTGGCCGTAATCTGAAGCCGGTGTTGGCACTCGATCTCGCCGTCGAACGATCCGGAGACGATCACGTCGTTCGCGCATAGTTTGGCTTCGGTCAGGGCATCCCGCTCCACCAACACGGTTCCTTTGGCCTCAACCTCGCCCTGAAAGACGCCCTCGATGAGCACATTGCCCTTGGAGTGCAACGTGCCCGACAGTTCGGAGTTCTTGTCGATGACCGCCGCGCTGTCGCGTTGGATCACGGGCGCGGGCGATCGGTTGGTCTCAACCTCGGCGCTCGGAGCGGCTGCGCTGGCAGCAGGCGCCGAAGGAGTCTCCCAGGCCGCGGGGGCCGGCGAAGACACGGGGGTGGACTTGACAGGGGACTGAACCGGGGCCCTACGGTAAGGATCACGGTCCCGTTTGAAAACGGACATGNGCGGCACCTCCCTCCTATGGGAATCGATTACTCTTCTTTATCAACGCCGGCCTCCGGGCAGGAGGTACGGCCGGAATGCAAACAAAAACCGGGTTTTTGCGAAAAACCCGGTTTCTTTTGGCTAAGCCCGATTTTTTTCGGGCCGCCCGGTTCCTTCAAGATGAAAGGCGCCAGAGACGATGACTTATGTCAATATCATGACCTCTCGAGCCGGAAGCTTCACCTGCCCGCCCACGACCCGGTCCCCGTCCAGCAAGTTGTGGTAAGCGCGATCGAGCGTGATTTCCTTCTCCTGGCCGGTATGATTGAGCACAAACAGCAGGCACCGGTCTCCCTGCCAGCGTTCCGTCACCTCCACGCCCGCCGGCACGCGCAGCACAGGCTGGACACCGGCCAGAGCCAGCAGCCAGGGCGCCAAGGCGTCAAACAGCGCAGCCGGGCCGAGCACACCGATGTAGACCACTTTGCCTTTGCCGTAGCTGTTCAGCGTTATGGCCGGCTTGCCGGCGTAGTGCTCCTCACAGTAATGCGCGACCACTTGGGCGCCGTCGGAGGCGAGGATGTCGCACCAGCTGGTGGCGTACAGCGGGTCACACGGGAGTGTCCAGGCAAACTGCTCGCCTATAGTCAGGCTCAGCGCCCGCTCCAGGCCGGGCAAATCAACGTCCAGGCCGACGCTCAGCCCCTCGGGCAGCGAATCGTATTCTTCGACGTGCGCGCCGGCCAGTTCGGCCAAGAGTCCAGGTAGGTATTCGCTCACTACTGCGTTGGACTCGTCCTTGACGCCGCTGCGTGCAGTGAGCACCAGCGCGCCGCCATCCTCGACGTAGCGCTTGAGGTTGTCCGCCATGCGCGGCGAAACCAGGTGCAGCGCCGGGGCGACGACCAGCCGGTACGCGGCGAGGTCCTGCGTGGGCGCGACGACGTCGATGCCCACCTGTTGCCCACACAGCGCGCTGTAGATCTCCAGAAAATGGCGCGGATAGGCAAAGCCGGGATTGTTCCCTTGAATCTGAAAGGCCCAGCGTGCATCATAGTCCTGCAGCATCACCACGGCCGGCCGCACGCGCGCCCCGTGGATGCTCGCACCGATTTGCTTGAGTTCGTCGCCCATGCGCTTGGCCTCGGCGTAGCGCCGGCCCGGCTGAGCGTGATGGTCGAGAATGCCGTGCCAGTATTGCTCGGTGCCGGTGAGCGCCGTGCGCCAACGGAAGTATAGGATCCCGTCAGCGCCATGGGCGATGGACTGGTAGGCCCAGAGGCGCATTTCGCCGGGCCGTGGCGGCACAGAGACCAGCTGCCAGCCGCCCGGTCCCGACTGCTGCTCCATCACCCAGAAGTTACTCCCCTTGAGGCCGCGCATCGTATCGTGGCCCAAGGCGGGGCCGGCGGGGTTCACCGTCGCCTCCATATGCCACTGCGTGCGTGGGTAGTTGTCCCATGTCACCAGGTCCAGCTCGCGCGCCAGATCGTAATAGTTGATCTGGCCGTAGTTGAAGCCCATGAAATTATGGGTAACCAGGTGGCCCGGGCACTGAGCGCGCAGGATCTCCAGTTGCAGCCGCTGGTAGTTTACCTAGGAATCCGAACAGAAGCGCGCATAATCCAGCGCCAGGCCGGGATTGGGCGCGCCGCCGGTCGACAGCGGCGCCGGGATCTCAGACCATTCGTTGTAGACGTGGCTCCAGAAGATGGTGCCCCAAGCCCCATTGAGGGCCTCTAACGAGCTATAGCGCGCGGCCAGCCAGTTCTGGAACGCGCCTCGGCATAGCGCGCAGTAGCAGCGATCGCCGAACTCGTTGTCAATCTGCCAACCCATGACCGCGGGGTGCTGCCGGTAATGCTCGGCCATCTGGGTAACGATGCGGCGGCTGTACTCCTGGTAGACAGGGCTGTTCGGGCAGTACTCACGCCGGTTGCCATAGGTAACCGCCCGTCCGTCCTCGCCCACGCGGAAGGCTTCGGGGTGTTTCGCCATCAGCCAGGGGGGTGGCGAGGCGGTGGGAGTGCCCAGGATAACGCGGATGCCATGTGCAGACAGGATCGCGATGGCACGATCGAGCCAGGCGAAGTCGCTGTGCCCTTCTGTAGGCTCCAGCCTGGACCAGGCAAACTCCGCCCGCCGGACCACGTTGAAGCCGGCCTCGGCCATCAGGCGCGCATCGACCGGCCAGCGCTCTTCTGGCCAATGCTCCGGGTAGTAAGTCAACGCCGTAGACGAACATCGTTTCTTTTCCTTTCGCTCAATTCTTACCAGTAACGCTTACCAGGCTATTCGAGCATTTTCGTCTGTAGGGCCAATTGCGCCAGAGAATGGCCGGCGGCCGGCAGCCAGACGGTGAACGTGCTGCCCTGCCCCGGTTGGCTATCGACGACGATCTTACCGTTGAGCCGCTGGACGATCTCATCGCAAATGGCCAGGCCCAGCCATGTACCGGGCGCACGGCTCTCACGCCCCGCCCGGCCTCGGTCCGGCCTCGGTAGAGAAGCGCTCGAAGATGTGCGGCATGTCCTCAAAGGAAATACCCGGTCCGGTATCGCGCACTGAAAACGTCACCCACTGGCGCTCGGAGAACACGACCGCCCGGTCGTCCGCCAGTTGGGTGATCCAGTTGTTTACGTCCACGGGCTTTAGTGCCGGCTGCGCGTGTCCAAGGTCCATCCGCGAAATATACAGCAGATCGTCGATAAGCAAGCGCGCGTTTTCCACGGCGATGGCGGCTTGCCGGGCGAAGAGCGTCAGCAGCTCGAGGTCGGCTTGCGTGCAGCCGTGAACAGGGTATCGCGCGTGCGGTATACTCCCATACCATGAAGCGGGATGTCCTTGAGCGGAGAGCGAGAAGTGTTGGCTACGCGTAACACCAAACCGGGCGCTTGTCAACCTCGGACGAGAGGCTCGGACGAGAAGGCGTTTACTCTCGCTACGGAAAGACTGTTATAATTCCCCGCGTTGTATCGCCAGGCTCGCTTTTTGCCGGTGGAGAGAATGGCGGTCCACAGTCAGTTTGAGGAGGCAATTGTGTTGCGCATCCGTCCGAACCCTGGCTTGACATTCGACGACGTGCTGTTGGTACCCAAGCGTTCCCACGTGTACTCACGCACTGACGTAAGCACTGCGACCTGCCTGACCGCCCGGATCTGCATGGCCATCCCTATCGTCAGCGCCAACATGGACACTGTGACAGAATCACAGATGGCGATGGCCATGGCGCGCGCCGGCGGCATAGGGATTATCCACCGTTTTATGACCGCCGAGCGCGAGGCCGAGGAAGTGCGGCGGGCCAAGCGGGCTGAAAGCCATACGGTGGAATCCCCGCATACCATAACCCCCGACGCCAATGTCAAGCGCGCGCGCGAGGTGATGCTGCGCCGGGGCATTGGCGGGCTGGTGGTAGTAGACGAGCACAATCGTCCGGTGGGCATTCTCACGCGCAGGGACCTGGCGTTCGCCCTGGACGACGAAGGCGTAGCCGAGCTGATGACCCCGGCGGACCGGCTGGTCACAGCGCCGGCAGGCATCAGTATGCAGGACGCCGGCCGCATCCTGCACCAGCATCGCATCGAAAAGCTGCCGCTGGTCGACGGCGATGGCCGGCTGGCCGGGCTGATCACCAGCAAGGATATCATGCGCCTATCGCAACACCCGGAGGCCACCAAGGATCGGAAGGGCCGCCTGCGCGTCGGCGCGGCCGTGGGCGTGCGCCCAGGTTTCATGGACCGGGCAGCGCTGCTGCTAGAGGCCGGCGCCGACGTGATCGTCGTCGACATCGCGCATGGCCACTCAGACAGCGCCATTGAGGCGGTCAGGGGGCTGCGGCGCCAGTTCGGCGACGTCGACATCATCGCCGGTAACGTGGCAACAGTGGACGGCACGCGTGATCTGATCGAAGCCGGGGCGAATGCGGTCAAGGTAGGGGTCGGGCCAGGTTCGATCTGCATCACGCGCATCGTCACCGGCTTTGGCGTTCCGCAGCTCACGGCCATCACCGAGTGTGCGGAAGCGGCCCGCTCGTCGGGTGTGCCGATCATCGCCGACGGGGGCATCCGCAACTCTGGCGATGTGGTCAAGGCGTTGGCGGCGGGCGCAGACAGCGTGATGATCGGCAGCCTGCTCGCCGGCACCGACGAGAGCCCCGGCGTGGTCGTGATGCGCAACAACCGGCGCAGCAAGGTGAGCCGGGGCATGGCCTCGTTGGGTGCGGCAATGGACCGGCCCGACCGCCAGGTGGAGGGACCCGAAGAAGATCCTGCCTGGACGCGCGTTGTGGCCGAGGGCGTCGAGGCCGCGGTGCCCTACCGCGGCTCGGTGGATGACCTGCTCCACCAGTTGGTGGGCGGGCTGCGCTCCGGCCTGAGCTACGGTGGCGCCAACACCATCCGCGAGCTACAGGACACGGCAGAGTTCATGGAAATGAGCCAGGCCGGCGTCGCCGAGAGCCGCCCGCATGATGTCGAGGTACTCTAGCTCTTGGTCGTCACGAACGGGCGCCCGTCCTGATGGCAGATTGACTGGATCGCATTGCGGCCTGAGCGCGCAAACCATGGGCACAGTACCGCCCGGTTCGACCCACTGCCCGGCCATGAATAAGTTATGCAGGCCGGGCAGGG
>JGI24131J36419_10000450_pt1 | contig 14430 bp, 10 predicted proteins | sample BarGraNGADG00211_2_FD_36419 | JGI IMG/M metagenome (IMG submission 36419) | reverse complement strand
CGCGGGCGATATCGGCGTCTGCGTCTCCTTCACCGAGCCGCTCATGCTCTTCGAGTACTGCCTGGGGCTCTTCCGCGAGGCGGGGTCCAGCAAGCTGGCGAGCGCGTTCGTGACCAACGGTTACATGACGTCCGACGCCCTCCACATGCTCGTCCGCGCGGGCCTCGACGCGCTGAGCGTCGACGTGAAAGGCTCCGACGACGTCTATCGCGAACAGTGCGGCGGCACCGAGGGCGCTCTGCCCGCCTGGGAGACCATCGCGAACGCCATCGAGATGGGCGTGCACGTCGAGGTCGTGCACCTGGTCGTCACGGGCGTGAACGACAACAGGGAAGCCTTCGCCGAGATAGTCCGGAACCACCTCGAATACGCCAACGAGAACGTCCCGCTCCACATCAACACCTACAACCCGGCGGGCGGATACGACGCCCCTCCGACATCGGTCGAATTCCTGGAAGAAGCGCATGCGATGGCGAAAGAAGCGGGCATCCTGTTCGCCTATGTGGGCAACGTGCCCGGTCACAAGCTGGCCAACACCTGGTGCCCACAGTGCGGGGCACTGCTGCTCGAGAGGTCCGAGAGCAAGCTGGCGAAGGACCACACCGACGGCTTCAAGTGTCCGTCGTGCGGTTACGCCCTGCCGGTCGTGCCCTGATCGAGTCCTGAGCCGCAACCGCCTACGCTATAATTATCCTGCTTCGTCACATGGCATCGGAGGCTTGATGGATTACGACGTCGTCATAGCGGGAGGCGGGCCGGGAGGCTCTTCGACCGCGTACTGGCTGGCCCGGCAGGGCGTGCGCGTGCTTGTCATGGATAAGTGCTCGTTCCCGCGAGAGAAGATCTGCGGCGACGGCGTCGCGCCCCGCGCGGTCCGCAACCTCTACAAGATGGGCCTCCAGGAGCGCCTGGACGGCAGCTTCAACAAGTTCCACGGCTTCAGGTTCGCGGGCGCCGGCAGGTCCGTGGTCGAGACCATGATCCCGGCGACTCCCCGCTTCCCCGACCATGGCTACATCATCAGGCGCGTCGACCTCGACAAGATACTCCTCGATTACGCGCGGGAGAACGGGGCCGAGGTCTGGGAGGATTGCCGGGTGACCGCTCCTCTCGTCGAGGGCGGGCGCGTGGTCGGGGTCAGGGCGCTGCGCGATGGCAGGGAGATAGAGGTGAACGCTCCGGTGACCGTGGGCGCCGACGGGCCCCACTCGCGGCTCGGCAGCAAGATGGGCCTGCTCGTGAACGACCCCCTCTACCTCGGTATCTCCATCCGGCAGTACTGGGAGGGCGTGGAGGGCATCGGAGACTACCTCGAGGTCTACCCGGAGAGGGAGATCAGCCCGGGCAGCGGCTGGGTCTTCCCTGTCAGCCGCGACGGGGTCGCCAACGTCGGTGTCGGCGCGATGCTGTATCACATACAGCGCGACAAGATAAACCTCCACGAGTTCTTCGAGACGCTGATACACGATACGGAGCACGTCGCTCCCAAGCTCCGGAACGCGAAGCCGATATCACCGCTGCGGGGCGCGCTTCTGCGTGTCGGGCTCGGCGGCAGCAAGGTCGAGTGCCCCGGGATGATACTGGTCGGCGACGCGGCCAGCATGACCAACCCGGTCTCGGGCGAGGGCATCACGTACGCCCTCGAGACCGGCGCCATGGCGGCGGACCACATACTCGACAGCCGCATGAGCGGCCACGGCTTCCACATCGACCCTGACGAGGATTCGTTCCGAGCGAAGCTCGTCGACAGATACCAGCATACTTCAACCACGGGATCATGAGCATCAAGTGGGGCAACCGGACGTCGTTCATGCGGCCGCTGCTGGCGGTCACCAGCAAGAATCCGGCGTTCCGCCGCTACCTCGTGAGGTCGCTCATGTACCTCAAACACTAGCAGGGCGCGAGCTTGAAGGTCACTTTCATATACCCCGACTTCTTCCAGTATCCGGACGGCACGTTCATGCCCGAGGGAAGGATCTACCTCGGCATCGGATATCTCTCCGCGGTGCTCAAGCAGATGGGGCACGAGACCTCGCTGGTCCACGTGGTGGAGCCCCCCTGAGCGCGAATGGCTGGTCGAGCGGGTGAAGGCGGAAGCCCCCGACCTGGTGGGCTTCTCGAGCACGACCCACATGTTCCGGCACGTGGCGCGGTGGGCTGGCTGGCTGCGCGAAGAGCTCGACGTGCCGGCGGCGTGCGGGGGCGTGCACCCCACTATTGCGACCGCGGAGGTCATCGAGACCCCGGGCATCGACTTCGCCTGCATCGGTGAAGCCGAGGATACCCTCCTCGAGCTGTGCGAAGCGCTCGAACAAGGCGACGACCCCTCAGAGATCCAGGGATTGTGGGCACGAAAGCCTGACGGCGCGGTAGCCCGCAACGCGGCGCGCCCGCTTCTCACCGACCTCGACAGCCTTCCGTTCCCCGACCGCGGCATCTTTGACACCTCGCTGTTCTGCGAGGACCAGCACCCGCGCGGGACGCTGATGGCCTCGCGTGGCTGCCCGTTCAACTGCACCTACTGCTCCAACCACGCCCAGAAGAGCGTGTACCCGAACCAGAAAGATTACGTCCGCTTTCGAACGCCGGAGAACGTGGTAGCCGAGATCGAGCAGATGCTCGCCACCGGCGAACGCATCGAGTACATCCGTTTCGACGACGACATCCTCACCACCGACCGTGAGTGGTTCTCGCGCCTTTCGTCGCTGTACCGCGAGCGCGTCGGGATGCCGTTCATCTGCAACTCGCGGGTGAACTTCATGGACGAGGAGATGGCGGGCGCCCTGGCTGAGATGGGTTGCGAGGTCGTCTGTATGGGCATCGAGAGCGGGAACCCATGGCTGCGCGACAAAGTCCTCAACCGGCACATGTCGAACGACCAGATCGTCCACGCGTTCGACGCGTGCCGCGACGCCGGTATGAAGACGGTCTCGACCAACATGTTCGGGCTGCCGAACGAGGACACCTCGATGGTGCTGGACACCATCAAGCTCAACGGCCGCTGCCACCCGGACACAATACAGATATCGACATTCATCCCCTACCCCGGGACGGAGCTCTTCAGGCTCTGCGAGGAACAGGGACTGATCGAGGGCGAGCGGGTGGACTCGATATTCGCGGGCCGCTCACCGTTGAAGTCGACGGCTTCAGGCTGGGAGGACGCCGCGGTCAAGAAGAACTTCCATACCCTCGCCTACACCTACGGGCGGCTGTTCGACGCTCAGAGGCGGCTGCCCGGCCGCCTGGGTGAGCGGGGCCTGGACCGCCTGACGCTCGGAACAAGAGGATCCCGTGTGCGGCGCCGCGCCTTCGAGACCGCGATGCGCTGGGCCGACGGCCGCTTCCAGCCCGAATGGATCAAGTACTAAGGCTGACCGCTTCATTGACCCTCCGGTCATTCCCGCTTACCTTTCTGATATAATTCCTTGGCGGCAACCGGGGCGTGTGGCTCGAACAGGAGGTAATGATGGGCAAGACCATCGTCGTAGGAGGAGGAACTTCAGGGCTGGCCGCGGCGTACACTCTCCAGCGGGGAGGCGCCGAGTGCACCGTCCTTGAGAAAAGGGACTTCAGCGGCGGCCGCATCTACGGCATCGAGAAGGAAGGATTCACGCTGGACCTCGGAGCGCAGTTCTTCTTCAGGCGCTACCGCACCACCTACGACCTGATGAACCAACTGGGCATCTTCGGTCAGCGCGTCAAGTTCGCGAAGCCGGTCGGCATCCTCCGCGATGGGACCGTTCACGCACTCTCCACGAGTGTGATGGACAATCTCAAGCATCCGACGGCTGCTTTGAAGTTTGGCGCNCTCTCGAACAGGGGCAAGCGGCAGGGCATGAAGATGGGGCTCGATTTCCTCAGAATCAGCAAGAAGCTGGACTTCGACGACCCGTTGAAAGCCATCGAGCTCGACAACATCTCCGTGGCGGATTACGCCAGGCGCAACTGGGGCGACGAGATACTCGAGTATGCGATCCAGCCGATCGACAGCGCCCTCACCCTTGGCGAACCCGAGGAGATCTCGGCCGCTTACGGCCTCGCCCTGCCGTGGTACGCCATCCAGGGANTGAGCACCACCACCAAGGGGATCGGCTACCTCGCCGAGTCCCTGTCTTCGAACGTCAAGGATATCAGGCTCAACACCGAAGTCACGAAGATCCTGCTCGATGGGGACAAAGCAAAGGGCGTTGAGATCAAGAACGGCTCCAAGACCGAGTTCATGGAAGCCGATGACGTCATCTGCTCGGCCCTGGCTCCCCAGGCAGCCGGGCTGCTCCCCGACCTTCCCGCCGCCCTGACGGATACCCTGTCCGGCATCAAGTACAGCGCGTGCACGCACGTGATGCTGGCCACCAGGGGCAAGGTCATCGACGACATGTACGCGATAGCGACGCCGCGTCGCGAGGGCCTCAGCATGTGCGGCATCACAGACAACGCCAACAAGGCGCCGACGTACGCTCCCCCCAATACGAGCCTCATCCACGTCTTCACCTTCGGCAAGTTCGCCCGCGAGATGCTCGACTGGGACGACGCAAGGATCCAGGAACACTGCACCCGCGAGATACAGATGGTCGTCCCGGCGTTTCCGGATGAACCCATCTTCTGCGAGATATTCCGCTGGCCCGAGGCGGTGTGCCTGTCCAGCCCTGGCCAGATAACCGCGGTGCAGAAGCTCAAGGTCGGCCTCNGGGAGTTCAAGCGACTTCACCTGGTGGGCGAATATTTCGGCATGCCTTCGGTTGAAGCGGCGCTCAACTCAGGGGTCAAGGCCGCGGAGAAAGTCCTGAGAGGCCTGTAGCAGGGCAAGGGGCAGTGGTTGTCCTTCGCTCTGTGCCGCCCGGGCGCTCAGTGGTAAAATGCGTTCAGTAGCGGCGACTTTTCGCTGTCGGGTGCGACTCTAAACCAAACCGTATTATTTGCCATGGAAAAACGAACCAGCATCAGGGCGCTGGTCATCGAAGACGATGTTGAGATGGCCAACCTCTTGAAGAGGATCATCAAAAACAAGTTCTCCATGGATGTGGAGCTCGCCTACGACTGCGCGACCGCCCGGCAGAAACTGACCGACCGGGACTTCGACCTCATCACCCTCGACTACAGGCTGCCGGACGGGGCGGGGCTGGACCTGCTCGACGAGATAACCGCCGGCGGCCGTCCGCATCCCCCCGTGATAATGGTGACCGGGCACGGCGACGAGGAGACCGCGGCCAGGTCCTTCCAATCGCGCGCCTCGGGATATGTCGTGAAGGACGCCAAGCTGCCCGAGCTTCTGCTGGAAGCGGTCGAGAAAGCGCTTGCTGAGATAAGCCTCCAGCGGGTCGAGAAAGAACTGCTGGAGGAGAAAGTCTTTATCGAGGACGCGTTGAACGGCCTGCCTGATATCTTTGCGGTCGTCGATACCGAGGGCAACTTCTTCCGCTGGAACTCACAAGTGACCGAGCTCACCGGCTACACNGACGCCGAGATCTCCCGCATGAACCTCCTCGAGCTGTTCCGGCAGGAGGACCGCCAGAAGCTGGTGGACGGGATGCGGGATGTGCCTGACGAGGGTTTCGCCATCGACGAAGTGGTCCTCGAGCCCAGGTCGGGCACGCGGCGCTGCTACGAGTTCCGCGGGCGCCAGTTGCGCAACTATGACGGTATCCCTATCGGCTTCAGCGCTATCGGTCGTGACATCACGGAACAGGTACGTGCGAGAGACGAGCTGAAGGCTGACATCGAGAGAGAGGTGGCCGAGCGCGCCCGGCTCGAAGAAGCCAGCCGCGACAGCGCGGCGCACTTCCAGTCGATCCTCGAGAACTCGACCGACGTGATCNCGATACTGGCCGGGGACGGGACGATCCTGGAGATAAGCCCGTCGATCAGGCCTTTCCTCGGGTACGAAGGCGACTTCATGATCGGCAGGAAGGTGTTCGATTTCGTCCACCCGGATGACATCGCCAACGTGCTGAACACCCATAACAGTGTCGCCGAGGGAACCAGAGAGAGCAACGCCTCCGAATGCCGCTTCAAACACGCGGACGGGACCTGGNACCCCCTGTCGGTGTCGGGGCGCGTCTTCCAGAAAGACGACGGCGGCATCAACATCATAGTGAACGCACGGGACATCACAGACAGCGTGGCTTCCCAGGAAGCACTACTCAAGAGCGAGGAGCGATACCGCAGCATCTTCGCGCTCAGCCCCGACTTCATCTTCCTTATGGACACCGAGGGCAGGTTCATCGACGCCAACGAGGCGATGCTTCAGCGAGCAGGCCTGACGCTCGAGGAGCTCCAGGAGATCAACTATTCCCCGTTCGTCACCGGGCTGAATGACGAGGGACTGCAGGATACCATCGCGAAAATCAGGGCCGGCGAGGACGTGCGCGGTCTGGAGGTCGAGGTCCGCCGCGAACGCGGGCGCGACGGGTTCTACGAGGTAAACGCCATACCTGTCAAGGAGGATGGCGAGGTAAAGAAGGTGCTCGGGCTCGCACGCGATATAACGGAGCGCAAGCGGACCGAGGACGAGCTCAAGAGGCTCAACCAGGAGCTGGAGGGATACGCGCAGACCGTGTCACACGACCTGCGCGGCCCGCTGACCTCGATCAAGCTCGCCGCCGACCACCTGTCGATGCTGTGGGCGAAGCGTGACTCCGTAAAGGATCTCGGTGACGAGATCGAGCGGGTCGCGGAGGTAGTCCGCGCCAGCACCGGTCAGGCGGAGGCGCTCATCGAAGACCTCCTGGCGCTCGCCCGCGCGGGCCAGGAGGTGGAAGAGGTATCGGTGGTCGACGTCAAGGCGACCGTGCAGAGGGTCATTGAGGAACACGCCCCCGAGATCGAGAAGCGCGGGGTGACAGTCAAAGTCCCCGACGAGCTCGGCCAGATCACGGCCAACCCCACGCATGTCTACCAGGTCTTCAGCAACCTCATAGACAACGGCATCAAGCACAACAACAACGACGCGCCCGTGGTCGAGGTCGAGTATCTCGGCAATGGCCCCCTGGGCCACAGGTACCTGGTCAGGGACAACGGCCCCGGCATCAAGCCGGAGCAGATGGAGAGCATCTTCCTCCCGTTCTTCAAAGGTGAGAACGGATATACGGGGATCGGGTTGACGATTGTAGAGAAGCTCGTGAAGCTCTACGACGGCGAGATCAAGGCCTCCACGCACGGCGGGGCGTGCTTCGAGTTCTCGATGCGTGACCGCCAGGTCACGTCTTAGAAGCCGCGGGTCCCGATCGGGCCCGTAAAGAACCACACCACGATCGCGGTGAACATCAGCGCAAATGCCAGGCTGCCGCCGGTCAAGCTTCGCAGCCTCATCGATACCTTCGCGAGCACCAGGAAGAACGGCGTCGCCAGCACCAGCAGGACCACGACGGGCAGCTTGAACGCCAGCAGGTGAATACTGACGCCGAGCCCTTTCATCAGCGGCAGAAGAGCCGCCACCAGTGCCATGTCGAGCACGACCGCCCGCACTATCATCACGCGCCACTGGCCCTTGAGGCCCTCCCCCGTCTCGAGGTAGCGATAGGCAAGCTTATAGAACAGGTAGTCCTCGAGCCAGAACGCCGCGCCGACCAGCAGCACTCCCAGGAAGAAGTANAACGGCAGCTTTGCGAAAGCCCTGGGAAGAATAAGCGGCCCGCCGAGCACCAGCAGCACGAAGACGATGACGGCGACCGGTATCAGGGCGTAGGCGACGCTCTTCGCCCAGCGCCCCGCGCCTTCGCCGACCTGTTGCCGCAGGCGCCCGGAGGCGGCCGCCCGCCGCGCCACCACGACCACGAAAGCCACGAAGAACGGCAACAGCAGAAGGGGTCCTCGTCAGGTAGAAGATGCCGAACTCGTTCACCCCCGCATAGGGTATGAACGGTTTGACCCCGAGCGCTTTGGCCGCAGGCATCGCCAGGAAGCTCGCGGCGATCACCGGCAGCGCATAGATGAGGACGTCCATGGCCTGCCGCCCCGAGGGGTAGTCCCAGGGGGGCGTCACCACTATCTCGCCTCCATCTGGGAACAGCTTCTTGCGTACCAGTGAGAGCACGCCCAGCACTACCGCGAATACCCCGAGAGCCAGGACTATGATCCCCAGGAAGCGGCCCCAGAGGAACGGGGACCCCTGTCCCGCGACGACCGGGAGCCCCGCTGACTGCTTTATCCAGTCGATCGCCTGACGGAGTATCGCGCCGCTCGCCAGCTCGGCCACGTGGTCGTCGTTTGTGACCACGAGCCTGCGCGCGGTCCCTCCCGCGAAGTCGCCGTAGGTCACGTTCTCCTTGAGCTTCGGCTCGGGACCGGTCAGACGCGCCTGCTGCNTAGCCTTCGCCATCAGTTGCTGCTCGCGCTCCACGGAGGCAAGCTCGTCAGCGCTGCCGATGGCAAGCATGTAGTTCGGGGGCTTTGAGTCGCCGACTATGCCGATGACGCTGTACCGCGCCTGGGTCTCGGGAGAGTTCACGTCGAGGTTCTTTGAGAAAGTAGTGAAGAGCCACGACCTGCCGATGAAGGCATCAAGCGGGCCTGCCAGGTCGGTCAGCGCGTCCTTCCACCCGGTCCAGCACCAGATCGCAACGACCGAGGAAAACTCGTTGGCAGGCTGCACGACGCCCGCGCGCGTGACGGCTATCCCACCGAGTGAGTGGCCCATCGCGGTGATGTGCGAGGAGTCGACCTCGGGGACGTTCTTCTTGAGGTAGTCCCCGGCGGCGATGACGTCGTTAGCCTCGTCGTAAGCGAACGTGCTGTAGCCGTTCGAGCCCCCGTGCCCGCGCAGGTCGATCGAAAGCACGATGAACCCCTCTTTGGCGAGCTGCCGGCTCATCTGGACGTACCATTCCTTCGAACCCGTTATCCCGTGGGCCAGCACCACGCCAGGCACCTTCCCCTGGACGCTCTTCGGCTTCACGAGCAGCCCGGCGATGGTGACCGGCTTTGGCTCGAGCCCCTCGGTGGTGAAAGTGACGCGCTGGTAAGTGACCCCTCCGATCGCGCCTTTGACGATGACCACGCCGAAGACGATGAGGAGGAGCCCCACCGCGAGGAGGACCATCCATGCCTTGATGCGCCGCCCGCCACCGGACACCTCACGAGGACTGTCCTGCCACACCGGCTCCACCCTGGGTGCTTCTTGCGTGGGAGGCTGAACGGACTGCGCGGGTGGCGTCGTCTGTGCCGGCGGCCCCTGTGGTGGCTGAGGCGCGCCCTGAACGGGCGGTCCCTGAGGCGCCCGGCCCGAGGGTTGAGGCATTCCGGGCTGATTGCCTTCGTTGCTGCTCAAGTCTCCTCCGTTCGAAGAGTTCCAGGTGCTGGCGGTCATGCAGGGCGCCACCGGGTATATGACCGGAGGCGCGGGGCGCGGGGCAAAAGGCACAACGACTCTGGTCAAGTATTCTACAGCAAAGCCGCGGTCAAGACCTTGATGCGGCGGGCGCGTATCTCGTCGAAAAGGGCGGACTGTGGTATTTTTGTTACGTGAAAAGGCAAGTGGTTGGCACCCCCCCTGTAGATGCGCCTGCCGAGCAGGCTCTGAGGCGCTTGACGTGGCTGGCTGTGGTCGTCTTCGTCATCGTGGAGCTCCTGCTCGTACTGGCTATAGTCCTGGATGCCGTGATAGCGAACCACGGCGTTCTTGCTCCCGTCCTCGAAGGGGCCCTCTCCACGCTTGTGGCAGCCATCGTGGTCTACTTCGCGTACTTTTATGCCCGCGCGTCCATGGTGCGGCTGAGCGATGCGGAGTCGGCCAGGACGCGGGCCGAAGCCAGGGTCAAGGAGTTGTGCGAGAATGAACACGCGCTCCTCAACGCGACCCCGGCCTCGGCACTGCTGATGGACGCCGACGAGAAGATACTGGCAATCAACGAGACCGGGGCATCGATGCTCGGGTCCAGCCCGGAAGACCTGGTCGGAAAATCCGTCGGTGACTTCCTTCCGGCAGCGGTCTCCACCGATAGGATCAGGCTGCTGGAGGACGTCAAAGGAAACAGTGAGGGCCTCGATTTCACTGCGGCATACGCGGGGAAGGACTACCGGCACATCGTGGTGCCGATCTTTGACGAAGAGGGCAGCGTGGTTCGCATGGCAGTCTACGCCCTCGACGTTACGGACCAGGAGGAGGCCGAGAGCAAGGTCAGGGAATCCGAGGAGCGCTACCGCACGCTCTTCGAGACCTCGTTCGACGGGATCGTCTACACGGAACTGCAGGGCCGCATCCTCGCCTGCAACCAGTCGTTCGCCAGGATGCTCGGCTACGACGCCGACGAACTCGTCGGTAACGACGTCTGGCAGCTGACACCTTCCGAGTGGCACGCCGTGGACCAGGACGTCATCGACAACCAGCTCATCCCCTCGGGGCGCTCCGACAGGTACGACAAGCAGTTCAAGCGCAAAGACGGGTCGCTGGTACCGGTCAACATGCGCGTCTGGGTCGTTTACGACTCGATGGGCAGGCCAGCCGGGGCCTGGGCGCGGGTCGAGGATATCAGCGAGCGAAAGCAGTACGAGGACTTCATCCGTCAGACGATAATCCGCCTGGAGCAGGCGAACGACAGGCTCCGCGAGGTGGACAGGCTGAAGACTGAGTTCGTGGGTGTGGTGTCGCACGAGCTGCGCGCGCCGCTCGCCACGGTCGAGAGCGGGCTGGTGGCCATGAAGACGCTGGGGGACGAAGCGACTCCCAGCAGCGCGAGGAGCTGGTCGGGATCGTCGAGCGCGGCCTTCGCCGGCTGGGGCGCCTGGTCGACGACCTCCTCGACATCACGCGGATAGAGTCGGGCCAGCTCAGGCTGGAGCTGCAGCAGGTGAGCGCCGTCGACCTGGTCACTCGCGTGATGGAGCTCTACGAGAAGCGCTTCCAGCAGAAGGGCATCGAGCTCGGGCTCGAGCACACAAACTCTGAGCGGCCGGTCCTCTGCGACTCGCGCCGGGTGGAGCAGGTCCTCACCAACCTCCTCGACAACGCCATGAAGTTCACCGAGGACGGCGCGGTGGTGGTGCGACTCGAATCGACACCCACCAGGGTCATCTGCTCGGTGACCGATTCCGGGCCCGGTGTCCCTCCGGGCCTTCAGCAGCAGGTATTCGAGAAATTCTTCACCGGCACCTCGCCCGNCGGNNCGCAGGGAGTCGGGCTCGGCCTGGCGATCTCACGGGGCATCGTGGAGGCGCACGGCGGGCGCATGTGGGTCGAGAGCCGCAAGGGGTCGGGGGCGACATTCGGGTTCGAGCTGCCCCTCGTGTCTGAGCCTTAGCACAAGACCGGCGCAGTCCTGNAACACACNCACCTCGCCCTCNGCTGTGCTCCCTCTCCCCTCCGGGGAGGGCCCTGTCTCCGGGAAATCAAACCTTCCCTAAAGGGGTCTACCATACGTTTGATTATCCGTTCTATTACTTCGATATCAGGGCAAATGCTGACGCTAGAGTTGCTCATTATCTCTTAACCCGCATTAATCATATGAAAAGGGAAGGATTCTACCCTTGCTTTGCTTAAGGATGCATTAGAAAGCCAAAAACTGGCCATGCAGTACTTCAGAGGGCGAGAATCCAATGGGTGCACCGAAAAACGGGGGTATGAGACTGCTTTTCGACCGTCATCTGATGCTCGAATTCCGGGGGGCGAATATAACCACTGATGCGGGTTTGCTCGCGGTAAGAGAACTTGACGAGATGATGGGTCTAACCGACATGGCTGCTGACTTGATAGAAGACAAGAGGACCGGCAAGAACATCCAGCACCAGATACCGGGACTGCTCCGACAATCTGTTTACGCTCGTCTTGCGGGATACGAAGACACNAACGACCACGAGGGGCTATCCCGTGACCCGGCCATGAGGGCGGTCATAGGCAAGAGGGCGCTGGAACGGACCGCCGCCAGTTCCGGAACGGTATCACGTTTCGAGACCGAGATACTCACTCAGGACGAGAACATCGACGCGCTCGCCGCCCTCAACAGCTCCTGGGTCTCCAAGGCAGTGTCGCTCTCCAAGGCGAAGAAGGTGATACTGGATATCGACAGCTCGGAGTCGCCCGTCCACGGCAGCCAGGAAGGCTCGGCCTACAACGGCTTCTTTGAATCGACCTGTTACCATCCGCTCTTCTGCTTCAACAACTACGGGGACTGCGAGGGGGCGGTCTTGAGACCCGGCAACGTCCACTCGGCTGACCGGTGGCGTGAGTTCCTCTCCCCAATAGTTGATAGGTACAGGGAGATGGGCAAGAAGCTCTACCTGAGGGGAGACGCGGCCTTCGCCTCACCGGACATCTACGAGTACCTGGAGGATAAAGGAATCCTGTATGCCATCAGGCTCAAGACGAACAACAACCTCTATCATGAGATAGAGCACCTCATGACCCGACCGGTTGGAAGGCCCTCCAGAAAGCCGAAGGTGTTTTTCCACTCCTTCTCCTACCGGGCTGGTTCGTGGAAGAAGTCCCGGCGGGTGATAGCCAAGGTTGAGTGGCATATCGATGAGCTGTTCCCCCGAATCGGTTTCATCGTGACAAACATGACCTCCTCACCTGAAGCCGTCGTCCACTTCTACAACCACAGGAGCACATGCGAGCAATACATCCGGGAGGGCAAGTACGCCCTTACCTGGACAAGGTTATCGTGCTCTCGGTTTTCCTCCAACCGTGTGCGCCTCGCCCTGTTCGTGCTGGCCTACAACCTCGGGAACTTCATGCGTCGCTTCGCTCTTCCAAGAGAGGTTTCTCATTGGTCTCTGTCCAGCGTACAGCTCAAGCTGATAAAGATCGGAGCCAAGATTATCAGTCACTCCAGGATGATCGTATTCCAGATGGCTGAGGTCGCGGTGCCGGAGAAGCTGTTCCGGTCGATGCTATCCAAGATACATCGCCTGGGCAGGGCATGCGCGAGGGCGCCGGCCTTAAGTTTGTGAACTCTATTGACGAAATTCGACGACCGAAAACAAGGGGCAACTATCACCGGACAACGGGAAGACACAAGACCTGGAGGTGATATGGAGAGGTCAGTCGGCGAACACATGACAGAATCCAGTCAACCGTGCCCGAAAGGCCGGAATCGTGCTAGAATATCGGCGTTGGAAGCGGCATATGGGGAATATCGGCTACAACGAGTGCGGGCACCTNGAGGACTATTACCTCAAGACCGACGAGCCCGACCTGGGCGCGAAGCTGCTCCCGATGATGGAGAAGATCTGGAAGAACCGCGAGAAGGTCTCCTCCGAGCTGCGCGCGGCCCTGCCCAGGTACCTCAAGCAGGTCTCGGACATGGGCAAGTTCTTCAGGGGTTGGGTCGCCGAGCAGCTCCCGGGTATCGAGCTTGGCCCTGAGCCTAAAGACTGGCTGGGGTATCTGCCCGAGTTGTACCCCGAGCTCGCGTCAATCGTTAAAAAGGCCAAGTAGCGCCGGCGTCCCGCCGGCATGGAGCGTAGTGCCGGCGTCCCGCCGGCAGACTGTTGGACTCGAAGGAGGTCCGGATGGTCGCTGACGTCATAGTGGTAGGTGGCGGCTGGGGCGGTCTCACGACCGCGGCTATCCTCGCGAGCAACGGGCTCGAGGTCAGCCTGCTGGAGGCGACGGGGCACCTGGGGGGAAGGTCGGCCTGCGACCACAAAGACGGTTTCATCGTCGACTACGGCATCCACATCATCAGCTACGCGTACGAGGGTCCGGCAGCAAAGGCGCTCCGCGAGATCGGTTACGACGTCGAGTTCCTCGGGTATGGCAAACCCCTGCTCTACATCGACGGCGAGTTCGTCACGATGCCCACCGGCGCGTCGTCGTTCCTGGGTTCTGATTATCTCTCCTGGGCGGACAAGATGATCATCGGGCACGGTGTCCGCCGGCTGATAGTCGCCAAGACCTCCAAAATCGCGGACAAGCCTCTGGCAAAGGCGATACCGGGCCGGAGTCGAGAGTCCGTGAGAGATTTCTTCAGCATCCTCTCTTCGATGGGGCTCATCGCCCCGGACATCGAGGTCGCGAGCGCTGGCGAGTTCGCCAAGTTCCTGAGGCGGGCCATGAAAGCAAAGGAACAGGTCTCGTACCCGCGCGGGGGCTCGGGGCAGATCAACGACGCTCTCTCCGACAAGATAATGGAGACCGGCACCATAACGTTCAACAGCCGGGTCAAGGCGCTGGACATCGCCGGCGGAAAGGTGAAGGCCGTCAAGGTGCACGACCAGGAGCTCTCCGCAAACGCGGTCGTCCTCGCGGTCCCCTTGCAGAAGCTGCCTGAGATCGCGGGGCCGGGGCTGACTGACGAGTTCAAGAAGCAGTGCGCCTCGCTGATACCGACCGCCGGGATCTCGATCGACCTCTGCCTCGGCAAGATGGTCTCCGACATGGATGGCTTCTTCATCACGTCCGACCCCATAACCATGGGACAGTTCACCTCCAACATCGACCCCAGCACCGCCCCCGAGGGCAAGCAGCTCGCCACTTTCTTCTACCCGCTCACCATG
>JGI24131J36419_10000449_pt1 | contig 14446 bp, 24 predicted proteins | sample BarGraNGADG00211_2_FD_36419 | JGI IMG/M metagenome (IMG submission 36419) | reverse complement strand
TGTGCCCGCGCCGTCGGGCCCTCGCGCGTGCTCCGCGTCCTGGCGATCGTCCTGATGGACGGCGTCGGCGCTGGCGCCGGGTGGTGAACCACCTACCGCGCGGTCCCACCGACCAGATGTTCTTGGCGGTCGGCGCCGCGTTCGAGTAGGCCGACACACCCGGGTGCGGGGGTCGGCGCGACATGAAAGACCCAGGTCCGGCGACGGGCCTCATGACCGGGCATGGCCCGGTTCGACCATACGACCAGCAGAAGACGGAGACGCAGTGCCCACGATCCAGCAGCTCGTGCGCAAGGGACGGACGTCGAAGGTGACGAACTCCAAGACGCCAGCCCTCAAGGGCAGCCCTCAGCGGCGCGGTGTGTGCACCCGCGTCTACACGACGACGCCCAAGAAGCCGAACTCGGCGCTCCGCAAGGTCGCTCGCGTGAAGCTCTCCAGCCAGATGGAAGTCACCGCGTACATCCCCGGTGTCGGCCACAACCTGCAGGAGCACTCGATCGTGCTCGTCCGCGGCGGTCGTGTGAAGGACCTGCCAGGTGTGCGCTACAAGATCGTGCGCGGCGCCCTCGACACCCAGGGGGTCAAGGGCCGCAAGCAGGCTCGCAGCCGCTACGGTGCCAAGAAGGAGAAGCGCTGATGCCTCGCAAGGGACCGGCCCCGAAGCGGCCGCTGATCATCGACCCGGTCTACGGGTCACCCCTGGTCACCCAGCTGATCAACAAGGTGCTCCTCGACGGCAAGCGCTCGGTTGCGGAAGCCATCGTCTACGGCGCCCTCGAGGGTGCCCGGGAGAAGACCGGCAACGACCCGGTCGTCATCCTCAAGCGCGCACTGGAGAACGTGCGGCCGGCCCTCGAGGTGCGGTCCCGTCGAGTCGGTGGCGCCACCTACCAGGTGCCGGTCGAGGTGCGCCCCGTCCGGGCCACCACGCTGGCGCTGCGCTGGCTGGTCGACTTCTCGCGCGCTCGTCGCGAGAAGACCATGACCGAGCGCCTGATGAACGAGCTCCTCGACGCAAGCAACGGCCTTGGTGCCGCGGTGAAGCGTCGCGAGGACATGCACAAGATGGCCGAGTCGAACAGGGCGTTCGCGCACTACCGCTGGTGAGACCAGCCGCCNGACGGCTCCCCCCGATCGCAGTAGAAGGGCTTCACACGTGGCACTGGACGTGCTCACCGACCTCAAGAGGGTCCGCAACATCGGCATCATGGCGCACATCGATGCCGGCAAGACCACTGTGACCGAGCGGGTCCTCTTCTACACCGGGGTCAACTACAAGATGGGCGAGACGCACGACGGCGCCTCGACCATGGACTGGATGGAGCAGGAGCAGGAGCGCGGGATCACGATCACGTCCGCCGCGACGACCTGCTACTGGCAGGGCCACCAGATCAACATCATCGACACCCCGGGTCACGTCGACTTCACCGTCGAGGTGGAGCGCTCGCTTCGCGTGCTCGACGGTGCCGTTGCCGTTTTCGACGGCAAGGAGGGTGTCGAGCCCCAGTCCGAGACGGTGTGGCGCCAGGCGGACAAGTACAACGTCCCGCGCATCTGCTTCGTCAACAAGATGGACAAGCTCGGCGCGGACTTCTACTTCACCATCGACACGATCATCAACCGGCTCAAGGCCAAGCCGCTGCCGCTGCAGCTGCCGATCGGGTCCGAGCACAGCTTCGTNGGCGTCGTTGACCTGATCTACCGTCGTGCGCTCACCTGGCGCGACAACGTGGGCAAGGGCGAGGACTACGCGATCGAGGACGTACCGGCCGAGATGGTCGAGCAGGTCGAGCTGTACCGCAGCCGGCTCGTCGAGGCCGTGGCCGAGAGGGACGACNAGCTGCTCGAGAAGTACCTCGGCGGCGAGGAGCTGACCCCGGAGGAGATCAAGAGCGGCATCCGTGCCCTCACCATCTCCGGTCAGGCCTATCCCGTGCTGTGCGGGTCGGCGGTCAAGAACAAGGGCGTGCAGCCCGTGCTCGACGCCGTCATCGACTACCTGCCCTCGCCGATGGACGTCCCGCCGATGGAGGGTCACGCCCCGAACGACGAGGAGAAGGTGATCATCCGCGAGCCATCCGCCACCGAGCCGTTCTCGGCCCTGGCGTTCAAGGTCGCGACTCACCCGTTCTTCGGCAAGCTCACCTACGTCCGGGTGTACTCCGGTCNCGTCCCGACCGGTGCCCAGGTGCTCAACTCCACCAAGGGCAAGAAGGAGCGCATCGGCAAGCTGTTCCAGATGCACTCCAACAAGGAGAACCCGGTCGACGAGGCGACGGCCGGCCACATCTACGCGTTCATCGGCCTGAAGGACGTCACCACCGGCGACACGCTGTGCGACATCGCGCATCCGGTGGTCCTCGAGTCGATGACCTTCCCGGAGCCGGTCATCGACGTGGCCATCGAGCCGAGGACCAAGGGCGACCAGGAGAAGCTGTCCATCGCCATCCAGAAGCTCGCCGAGGAGGACCCGACCTTCCGGGTCAGGCTCGACCCGGAGACCGGCCAGACCATCATCGGCGGTATGGGCGAGCTCCACCTCGACATCCTGGTCGAGCGGATGCGTCGGGAGTTCAAGGTGGAGGCCAACGTCGGCAAGCCCCAGGTGGCCTACCGCGAGACCATCCGCCGGACGGTGGAGAAGATCGACTACGTCCACAAGAAGCAGACGGGCGGCTCCGGGCAGTACGCGAAGGTCCAGATGCGGTTCGAGCCGCTCGACGCCGCCGGCGGCGAGCTCTACGAGTTCGTCAACGCGGTGACCGGTGGTCGCATCCCGCGCGAGTACATCCCGAGCGTCGACGCCGGCATCCAGTCGGCGATGGAGCTGGGTNTCCTGGCCGGGTTCCCGCTGGTCGGCGTGAAGGCAACCCTGCTGGACGGCGCGTACCACGAGGTCGACTCGTCCGAGATGGCCTTCAAGATNGCCGGCTCGATGGTGNTCAAGGAGGCCGCNCGCAAGGCGGACCCCGTGCTGCTCGAGCCGATCATGGCCGTGGAGGTCCGCACGCCCGAGGAGTACATGGGCGATGTGATCGGGGATCTGAGCTCCCGACGCGGGATGATCCAGTCCATGGAAGATGCGACCGGGGTCAAGGTGATCCGATCCCACGTGCCGCTCTCCGAGATGTTCGGGTATGTCGGTGACCTGAGGTCCAAGACCCAGGGCCGTGCGGTGTACTCGATGCAGTTCGACAGCTACGCAGAGGTTCCTCGGAATGTCGCCGAGGAGATCATCAAGAAGACCCGGGGCGAGTAGTCCCACAGGTCGAACTATCAGTACGGTCACAACTCAACCTGTAGCGACCCGCACGCCCCGCAGGGGTCACCCGGCACCTGCAAGATGCGACAACTACCCGAGTCCGAGGAGGACACCAGTGGCGAAGGCCAAGTTCGAGCGGACCAAGCCGCACGTCAACATCGGGACGATCGGTCACGTCGACCATGGCAAGACGACGCTGACCGCCGCGATCTCGAAGGTGCTGCACGAGCGGTTCCCCGACAAGAACCCCTTCACGCCGTTCGACGAGATCGACAAGGCGCCGGAGGAGAAGCTGCGCGGTATCACCATCAACATCGCGCACGTCGAGTACGAGACCGAGAAGCGGCACTACGCGCACATCGACGCGCCGGGTCACGCCGACTACATCAAGAACATGATCACCGGTGCCGCCCAGATGGACGGCGCGATCCTCGTGGTCGGAGCTGACGACGGCCCGATGGCCCAGACCCGCGAGCACGTGCTGCTCGCCCGTCAGGTGGGGGTCCCCTACCTGCTGGTGGCCCTCAACAAGGCCGACATGGTCGACGACGAGGAGATCCTCGAGCTCGTCGAGCTCGAGGTGCGCGAGCTCCTCTCCGCCCAGGGCTTCGACGGCGACAACGCCCCGGTGGTCCGGGTGTCCGCCCTCAAGGCTCTCGAGGGTGACCCGGAGTGGACCAAGACCGTCATCGAGCTGATCGCGGCGGTCGACGAGTCGATCCCCGATCCGATCCGTGACATGGACAAGCCGTTCCTGATGCCGATCGAGGACGTCTTCACCATCACCGGTCGCGGCACCGTCGTGACCGGCAAGGTCGACCGCGGCAAGCTGAAGATCAACTCCGAGGTGGAGATCCTGGGCATCCGTCCGGTGCAGAAGACCACCGTCACCGGCATCGAGATGTTCCACAAGTCGATGGACGAGGCATGGGCCGGCGAGAACTGCGGCCTGCTGCTGCGTGGCATCAAGCGTGAAGAGGTCGAGCGCGGACAGGTCGTGGCCAAGCCGGGCACGATCACCCCGCACACCAACTTCGAGGCCCAGGTCTACGTCCTGGCCAAGGACGAGGGCGGCCGGCACAACCCCTTCTACACGAACTACCGGCCGCAGTTCTACTTCCGCACCACCGACGTCACCGGCGTCATCACGCTGCCCGAGGGCACCGAGATGGTCATGCCCGGCGACAACACCGAGATGACGGTCGAGCTGATCCAGCCGATCGCGATGGAGGAAGGCCTGTCCTTCGCCATCCGTGAGGGTGGCCGCACCGTCGGCTCCGGCAGGGTGACGAAGATCCTGAAGTGAGGTNGTGCAGGGCCCGGGCTCAGCGAGCCCGGGCCCTGCCGCCCGCACCGGTGACCGAGCCGGAACGNGGGCCACGGTTTGGAGTTGGCCCGCACCCTCTGGCACACTGTTCCGGTTGCCCGGAGCCGCCGTGCCCCTGGACGTGATCGCGGCCAGGACGGTGTGAGACCGGCAAGTACGACAGACGTTGCGGATCAAGCGCCCCCGGGTGCGGTCCACACAGCACCCATCGACCCAGCACCTTGCGGTGCGTAGCGCGAGGGTGTGTCGCGACCAGCGACACGCCCGAGTGCGGGGGTCGGCAGACCAGCGGTTCTAGAGAGAGAGTCAGACGACGCCATGGCGGGACAGAAGATCCGCATCCGGCTCAAGTCCTACGACCACGAGGTCATCGACAGCTCGGCGCGCAAGATCGTCGACACGGTGACGCGCGCAGGCGCGACGGTCGTTGGTCCGGTGCCGTTGCCGACCGAGAAGAACGTGTTCGTCGTCATCCGGTCGCCGCACAAGTACAAGGACAGCCGCGAACACTTCGAGATGCGCACCCACAAGCGCCTCATCGACATCATCGACCCCACGCCGAAGGCGGTGGACTCGCTCATGCGGCTCGACCTGCCCGCTGACGTGAACATCGAGATCAAGCTCTGAGGACCACGATGACGACGCTTCCGCAGAACGCGAGACCGACCACCGCCTTGCTGGGCACCAAGCTCGGCATGACGCAGGTGTGGGACGAGGTCGGCCGGCTGGTGCCGGTCACCGTCGTGCAGGTCGGCACCAACGTGGTGACCCAGGTCCGGACCGAGGCAACCGACGGCTACAGCGCCGTCCAGCTCGCTCACGGGCAGATCGACCCGCGCAAGGTGACCCAGCCGCTCAAGGGCCACTTCGAGAAGGCCGGGGTCACCCCCCGCCGCTACCTCGCCGAGATCCGCACCCCNGACGCCGGGCAGTACGCCCTCGGCCAGGAGATCGCGGCCGATGCCTTCACGGCCGGCCAGACGGTCGACGTCGTCGGCACCACCAAGGGCAAGGGCTTCGCCGGTGTGATGAAGCGACACGGCTTCCACGGCGTCGGTGCCTCCCACGGTGCNCACCGCAACCACCGCAAGCCCGGTTCGATCGGCAACGCTTCGACGCCGTCGCGGGTCTTCAGGGGTATGAAGATGGCCGGGCGGATGGGCAACGAGCGCCAGACCACCCAGAACCTGACAGTCCACGCGGTCGACACCGAGAGGGGTCTGGTGCTCGTCAAGGGCGCCGTCCCCGGCCCAAAGGGCGGCGTCGTCCTCGTGCGCAGCGCTGCGAAGGGGGCGTGACATGACCACGCTGACCATCGACGTCCTTGACGCCAAGGGGAAGAAGGCCGGGACCACCGACCTGCCCGCCGAGGTGTTCGACGTCCAGACCAACGTCCCGCTGATCCACCAGGTCGTGGTGGCGCAGATGGCGGCCGCCCGCCAGGGCACGCACAAGACCAAGACCCGCGGTGAGGTCTCCGGCGGCGGCAGGAAGCCGTACAAGCAGAAGGGCACCGGCCGGGCCCGCCAGGGCTCGACCCGTGCGCCGCAGTTCGCCGGTGGTGGCGTCGTGCACGGGCCGGTCCCGCGCGACTACAGCCAGCGGACCCCCAAGAAGATGAAGGCGGCCGCGCTGCGCGGTGCCCTCTCCGACCGGGCCCGCGCCGGCCGAGTGCACGTGGTGTCGTCCTTCCTTGACGTCGACGCGGCGCCCTCGACCAAGGCGGCCCTTGCGATCCTTGACACCCTCACGGACCGTCGCCACGTGCTGGTCGTGCTCGAGCGGGACGACGACGCCTCGGCGAAGTCGCTGCGCAACATCGAGCGCGTGCACGTGCTGATCGCCGACCAGCTCAACACCTACGACGTCCTGCTGTCCGACGACGTCGTGTTCACCAGTGCAGCGCTCGAGGCGTTCCTCGCCCGTCCCAGCGGCCGCGGCGTGAAGGCGGTCGCGACCTCAACCGAGGCGGCTGCGCTCGAGGCGGAGGAGACCAAGTGACCACCCTGGACAAGAACCCGCGCGACATCCTGATCTCGCCGGTGGTCTCCGAGAAGAGCTACACCCTGCTCGACGAGGGCAAGTACACGTTCGTGGTGGACCCCCGGGCCAACAAGACCGAGATCAAGATCGCCGTGGAGCAGGTGTTCGGCGTGAAGGTGGCGGCGGTCAACACGATCAACCGCAAGGGCAAGTCCCGGCGCACCAAGTTCGGTCTTGGCAAGCGCAAGGACGTCAAGCGGGCGATCGTGACGCTGCGCGAGGGGACCATCGACATCTTCGGGGGACCGGTCGGCTGACCGGCGACGAGACCAAGGACTGACCTGACATGGGAATCCGCAAGTACAAGCCGACGACACCGGGTCGCCGCGGCTCGAGCGTGGCCGACTTCGTCGAGATCACGCGCTCCGAGCCGGAGAAGTCGCTGGTGCGCCCGCTGCCCAAGTCGGGNGGGCGGAACAGTGCCGGGCGCATCACGACGCGCCACCACGGCGGCGGGCACAAGCGCGCCTACCGGCTGATCGACTTCCGTCGCCACGACAAGGACGGCGTGCCGGCGAAGGTCGCGCACATCGAGTACGACCCCAACCGGACGGCGCGCATCGCGCTGCTGCACTACGCCGACGGGGAGAAGCGCTACATCCTCGCGCCGAACCGCTTGGCGCAGGGTGACCTGGTGGAGAACGGCGCCGGTGCCGACATCAAGCCGGGCAACAACCTGCCGCTGCGCAACATCCCCACCGGTACCGTCGTGCACGCCATCGAGCTGCGGCCCGGCGGCGGCGCCAAGATCGCCCGCTCCGCGGGTGCTTCGGTGCAGCTCGTCGCCAAGGAAGGTCGCTTCGCCCAGCTGCGCCTGCCGTCGGGCGAGATCCGCAACGTCGACGTCCGCTGCCGCGCAACCGTTGGCGAGGTCGGCAACGCCGAGCAGTCGAACATCAACTGGGGCAAGGCCGGGCGCATGCGCTGGAAGGGCAAGCGCCCCACCGTCCGTGGCGTCGCGATGAACCCTGTCGACCACCCGCACGGTGGCGGTGAGGGCAAGACGTCCGGTGGGCGCAACCCGGTGACCCCATGGGGTCAGCCGGAGGGCCGCACCCGTCATCCGAACAAGGCGAGCGACGCGATGATCGTCCGCCGCCGCCGCACCGGCAAGAAGCGCTAGAAGGAGCCAGACACATGCCACGCAGCCTGAAGAAGGGCCCCTTCGTCGACGACCACCTGCGCAAGAAGGTGGACGTGCTGAACGAGAAGGGGACCAAGACGGTCATCAAGACCTGGTCCCGCCGGTCGATGATCACCCCCGACTTCCTCGGCCACACCATCGCGGTGCACGACGGCCGCAAGCACGTCCCGGTCTTCGTGACCGAGTCGATGGTCGGCCACAAGCTCGGCGAGTTCGCTCCGACGCGGACCTTCCGCGGCCACGAGAAGGACGACCGGAAGGCTCGCCGGCGCTGACCGGTTTGCCGCCCGACCCATGACGACACAAGAAGGCAGGACTGCAATGGAAGCCAAGGCGCAGGCGCGGTTCATCCGCGTCACGCCCCAGAAGGCCCGTCGCGTCGTGGACCTGATCCGTGGCAAGCGGGCCGAGCAGGCCGTCGCGACCCTGAGGTTCGCGCCGCAGGCCGCTGGTGAGCCGGTTCGCAAGGTTGTCGAGAGCGCAATCGCCAACGCCCGCGTCAAGGCGGACCTGGCCGGCGAGGCGTTCGACGCCGGGTCCCTTGTCGTGCGCGAGGCGTACGTGGACGAGGGCCCGACGCTCAAGCGGTTCCGGCCGCGTGCCCAGGGCCGTGCTGCTCAGATCCTCAAGCGCACCAGCCACATCACTGTCGTGGTCGCATCGACCACACCGGTCACGGCGAAAGCCACGACCACGAGAACGAAGGGAAGGACCCGCTAGTGGGACAGAAGGTCAACCCGCACGGGTACCGCCTCGGGATCACCACCGACCACCGGTCGCATTGGTTCTCCGACAGCACCAAGCCCGGGCAGCGATATCGCGACTACGTCCGCGAGGACGTCCAGATCCGCAAGCTGATGTCCACCGGCCTCGAGCGTGCCGGCATCGCCAAGGTGGAGATCGAGCGCACCCGGGACCGGGTCCGCGTGGACATCCACACCGCNCGGCCGGGCATCGTNATCGGGCGCCGTGGCGCCGAGGCGGACCGGATCCGCGGCGAGCTGGAGAAGCTCACCGGTAAGCAGGTCCAGCTGAACATCCTCGAGGTCAAGAACCCCGAGCTCGAGGCACAGCTGGTCGCTCAGGGCATNGCCGAGCAGCTCGCCAGCCGGGTNTCCTTCCGGCGTGCCATGCGCAAGGGCATGCAGTCGGCGCAGCGCGCCGGCGCCAAGGGTGTCCGGGTGCAGTGTGCCGGGCGTCTCGGCGGGGCCGAGATGAGCCGGTCGGAGTTCTACCGCGAGGGGCGGGTGCCGCTGCACACGCTGCGCGCGAACATCGACTTCGGCACGTTCGAGGCCAAGACCACCTTCGGCCAGATCGGCGTCAAGGTCTGGATCTACAAGGGCGACATGACCGAGAAGGAGTTCGCTCGCGAGCAGGCGACTGCCGCGCCGCGCGCCCCCCGCGGTCCTCGCTCCGACCGTCCGGAGCGTTCGGACCGGTCCGACCGTCCGGCCCGTGCCCCGCGGCGCGACCGCGCGGACGCGCCGGCTGCCGAGGCAGTTGCTGCCCCGGTCGCCGAGGCGGCTCCTGACAGCGGAACGGAGGCCTGATCATGCTCATCCCGCGCAGGGTCAAGCACCGCAAGCAGCACCACCCCGGCCGTACGGGGGCTGCGACGGGCGGCACCGCCATCGCGTTCGGTGAGTTCGGGATCCAGGCTCTCGAGCCGGCCTACGTCACCAACCGGCAGATCGAGGCCGCACGTATCGCCATGACCCGCCACATCAAGCGTGGCGGCAAGGTGTGGATCAACATCTACCCGGACCGGCCGATCACCAAGAAGCCGGCCGAGACCCGGATGGGTTCCGGCAAGGGGTCCCCCGAGTGGTGGATCGCCAACGTCAAGCCCGGCCGGATCATGTTCGAGCTGGCCGGCGTTGACGAGCCCCTGGCCCGCGAGGCCATGCGGCGCGCCATGCACAAGCTCCCGATGAAGTGCCGGTTCGTGGTTCGCGAGGGTGGTGGCAACTGATGGCTATCGGATCCAAGGCGCTTGTCCCCGACAAGCTGGACGAGATGGACGACGACGCACTGGCCGCTGAGCTGAAGAAGGGCAAGGAGGAGCTGTTCAACCTCCGGTTCCAGTCCGCGACCGGGCAGCTGGAGAGCCACGGGCGGCTCAAGGCCGTTCGCCGCGACATCGCGCGGATCTACACGATCCTGCGTGAGCGCGAGCTCGGCATTCGCACCACACCGAGCCCGACGGCCGAGTGACTGAGAGGTCGACGATGAGTACTGCAGACAACAAGGAGGTCGAGGTGGCCGAGGCCACCGCGACCGACCACCGGCCGTACCGCAAGACGCGGCGCGGGTTCGTGGTCAGCGACAAGATGGACAAGACCGTCGTGGTCGAGGTCGAGGACCGGGTCAAGCACCCGCTCTACGGCAAGGTCATGCGGCGCACGAGCAAGGTCAAGGTCCACGACGAGGCCAACGCGGCCGGTGCCGGCGACCTCGTCATGATCATGGAGACCCGCCCGCTGTCGGCGACCAAGCGCTGGCGTCTGGTGGAGATCCTGGAGAAGGCCAAGTAGCANCACCCGGCCTTCGCCGGACCGCAGCCCGACCACACACATCCGTTCGGCCAGGCTCGCCAGCAGCGAGAACCAGCACGACGACAGGAGTTCGAGGACATGATCCAGCAGGAGTCGCGACTGAAGGTCGCCGACAACACGGGTGCCAAGCAGATCCTGTGCATCCGCGTTCTCGGCGGATCCGGGCGTCGCTACGCCGGAATCGGCGACGTGATCGTCGCGACCGTCAAGGACGCCATCCCGGGCGGGAACGTCAAGAAGGGCGAGGTCGTCAAGGCAGTCGTCGTGCGCACCACCAAGTCGCGCCGCCGGCCCGACGGCTCGTACATCAAGTTCGACGAGAACGCCGCCGTGATCCTCAAGGCCGACAACGAGCCCCGCGGGACGCGCATCTTCGGCCCGGTGGGCCGCGAGCTGCGTGACAAGAAGTTCATGAAGATCATCTCGTTGGCGCCGGAGGTGCTCTGACCATGGCCAAGATCAAGAAGGGCGACCTCGTCGTCATCATCACGGGTCGCGACCGCGGCAAGCAGGGACGCGTCCTGGAGGTCCTCAAGGACTCCGACCGTCTTGTCGTCGAGGGTGTGCAGCGGGTGACCAAGCATGTCCGCGCCGGCCAGACGAGCCGCGGCACCCGGACCGGTGGGATCGAGACGCTCGAGGCCCCGATCCACATCAGCAACGTGATGCTGGTGGACCCGGAGACCAAGAAGGGCACCCGGGTCGGCCACCGCACCGAGGAGATCGAGCGCGACGGGCGCACCCGGACTGTCCGGGTCCGCGTGGCCAAGCGCTCCGGTAAGGACATCGCATGAGTGAGACGACGACGGCCACTGCAGCACCCCGCCTGAAGGCGCGCTACGCCGAAGAGATCGTGCCGGCGCTGCGCGAAGAGTTCACCTACGGCAACGTCAACCAGGTNCCGCGGCTGATCAAGGTCGTGGTGAACATGGGCGTCGGCGAGGCTGCCCGCGACTCCAAGCTGATCGAGGGCGCGGTNAAGGATCTGACCACGATCACCGGTCAGAAGCCGCAGGTGACGAAGGCCCGCAAGTCCATCGCNCAGTTCAAGCTGCGCGAGGGAATGCCGATCGGTGCGCACACGACCCTGCGCGGCGATCGGATGTGGGAGTTCGTCGACCGNCTGATCACCCTGGCNCTGCCTCGGATCCGCGACTTCCGCGGTCTGTCGCCGGCTCAGTTCGACGGCAGCGGCAACTACACGTTCGGTCTCACGGANCAGGTCATGTTCCACGAGATCGACCCCGACCGCGTGGACCGGGTGCGCGGCATGGACGTCACCCTGGTGACGACCGCGACCACCGACGACGAGGGCCGTTCGCTGCTCCGCCGTCTGGGCTTCCCCTTCAAGGAGAACTGACATGGCGAAGACCGCCCTCGTCCAGAAGGCTGCGCGCACGCCGAAGTTCGGCGTCCGTGGCTACAGCCGGTGCCAGCGCTGCGGACGTCCGCGCGCCGTGTACCGCAAGTTCGGGCTCTGCCGCATCTGCGTGCGCGANATGGCGCACCGCGGCGAGCTTCCCGGCGTCACCAAGAGCAGCTGGTAACCACTACGTCGCAGGTCCCCGGAAGGGGATACCCCGGCGAGGAAGGGCATAAGCCCCATGACAATGACCGATCCGATCGCGGACATGCTGACGCGTCTGCGGAACGCCAACTCGGCGTACCACGAGTCCGTGACGATGCCGTATTCCAAGCTCAAGGCCAACATCGCCGTCATCCTCAAGGCTGAGGGTTACATCGGTGCCTGGACCGTCGAGGATGCCCCGGTGGGCAAGAACCTCACGATCCAGCTGAAGTTCGGCCCCAACCGTGAGCGCTCGCTCGCGGGCGTCCGCCGCGTGTCCAAGCCGGGCCTGCGGGTGTACGCGAAGTCGACCAACCTGCCCCGTGTCCTTGGCGGCCTCGGCGTGGCGATCCTGTCCACGTCCTCCGGGCTGCTCACCGACCGGCAGGCCGCCAAGAAGGGCGTGGGTGGGGAAGTCCTCGCCTACGTCTGGTAGTCGGAACCGNGAGGAGAGAGCCATGTCTCGCATCGGCAAGGTCCCCGTCCCGGTCCCGAGCGGCGTGGGCGTCACGATCGACGGCGCCCAGGTGACCGTCACGGGCCCCAAGGGGACCCTTGAGCACACGATCCCCGCCCCCATCCAGGTGGCCCGGAACGACGACGGTGCACTCGTCGTCACCCGGCCGGACGACGAGCGCGCCTCGCGCTCGTTGCACGGCCTGACCCGCACGCTGCTGTCCAACCTCGTGATCGGCGTGACCGACGGCTACATCAAGCGCCTGGAGATCGTCGGCACCGGCTACCGGGTCACCGCCCGGGGCGCCGACCTGGAGTTCGCACTGGGCTTCAGCCACCCCGTCGTGGTGAACGCCCCGGAGGGCATCGCCTTCGAGGTGGCCTCACCCACGCGGTTCTCGGTGAGCGGGATCGACAAGCAGCAGGTCGGCGAGGTTGCCGCGAACATCCGCAAGATCCGCAAGCCCGAGCCGTACAAGGGCAAGGGTGTGCGCTACGCGGGCGAGGTCGTCCGTCGCAAGGCCGGAAAGGCTGGTAAGTGATGGCTATCACGATCAAGGGCAAGGGCAAGGCCATCTCACGGGCNCGCCGGCACCTGCGGCTGCGCAAGAAGGTCGNCGGCACGGCCGAGCGGCCCCGGCTGGTNATCAGCCGCTCCAACCGCCACATGGTGGCCCAGGTGGTCGACGACGCCGCCGGCCGGACCCTGGTCTCCGCGTCAACGCTCGAGGCGGATCTTCGCGGCCTCGACGGCGACAAGACCGCCAAGGCCCGCCGCGTCGGCGAGCTGGTGGCCGAGCGCGCCAAGGCCGCGGGTATCGAGGCCGTGGTCTTCGACCGTGGTGGCAACAAGTACCACGGGCGGGTCGCGGCAGTGGCCGACGGCGCCCGCGAAGGCGGTCTGGCACTGTGACCGCCCACCGACTCATCACCGCAGGAAAGCAGAGGATGCACTGATGGCTGCACCGCAGCGCAGCAACACCGGAGCCCCGAGCGGGAGCGGCGGCGGCGAGCGGCGTGACCGCAACGACCGTCGCGGTGACCGCCGGGGCGAACCGGCCGAGAAGAGCGCCTTCGTCGAGCGCGTCGTGGCCATCAACCGCGTCTCCAAGGTGGTCAAGGGCGGTCGTCGCTTCAGCTTCACCGCGCTCGTCGTGGTGGGTGACGCCGACGGAATGGTCGGTGTCGGCTACGGCAAGGCCAAGGAGGTGCCCGCAGCGATCGCCAAGGGCGTGGAGGANGCCAAGAAGAGCTTCTTCCGCGTGCCGCGGATCCAGGGCACCATCCCGCATCCCGTCACCGGCGAGGCCGCTGCCGGCGTCGTGTTCCTGCGGCCTGCGTCCCCCGGTACCGGTGTGATCGCCGGTGGCCCGGTGCGCGCGGTCCTGGAGTGCGCCGGCATCCATGACGTGCTGTCGAAGTCGATGGGGTCGTCCAACGCGATCAACATCGTGCACGCCACCGTCGCCGCCTTGCGCGCGCTGGAGGAGCCCGANGCTGTGGCCGCTCGTCGGGGCCTGTCCCTCGAGCACGTCACTCCTCCTGCTCTGCTCCGTGCCCGCGAGGCCGAGAAGACCGCGAAGGCTGGTGCGTGATGGTGCGACTCAAGGTGACTCAGACCAAGTCCGCGATCGGCGGCAAGCAGAACCAGCGCGACACGCTGCGCAGCCTCGGCCTCAAGCNCATCAGCGACGTCGTCGTCAAGGAGGACCGGCCCGAGATCCGCGGCATGGTCGCAACGGTGACGCACCTCGTCACCGTCGAGGAGGTCGACTGACATGGCAACCAAGAAGACCGAGGCGGAAGCCTCGACCGAGGCCAAGACGTCGGCGGCGCGCAAGTCGGCCGCCGCCAAGGCCGACAAGCCGGTCACTGCCAAGGCGGCGAAGCCCGCCACCAAGGCCGCGAAGCCCGCTGCTGCCAAGGCTGCGAAGCCCGCTGCTACCAAGGCTGCTGCCAAGGCCGAGAAGCCTGCCGCCAAGGCTGCGAAGCCCGCCGCTGCCAAGGCCGACAAGCCCGCCGCCGCCAAGGCCCCCAAGAAGCAGGCTCCGGTCGAGGGTGCGGGTGGCACGCTGCGGCTGCACCA
>JGI24131J36419_10000447_pt1 | contig 14468 bp, 13 predicted proteins | sample BarGraNGADG00211_2_FD_36419 | JGI IMG/M metagenome (IMG submission 36419) | reverse complement strand
GCGACCCTAACCGGGACCGTGTCGGTCCCCTTTTGTGCATCGAGTTGCGTCAGGAACCTTAGATTCTCGGTCAAAATCCTGGCCAGAACTACAGAATCCGGGGCAAACTCTGGCGCGGCTCCCGCCCCGCCGCGTTTCCCCGCGCCGCGATTCGTGGTAGTCTCGAATCGTTGCAGACCGAATCGTTTTTCGTCAGGAGCCCACCATGCGCGCCGGAATCCGCCGCATCACCGCCGCCGAGGCCGCCCGCCGCCTCGGTGTTCACAAGAGTACGGTGTCAAGATGGATAGCCGCCGGGCTGCTCCCTGCTGAGCAAACACCCGGCGGCCATCACCGTATCAGGCCGAGCGATGTGGAGAGGATGCGGCGGGGGTAGCTGCGCCTTTGCACGGCGGAGGTCAGGGGTTCGACTCCCCTGCGGTCCACCACTGATTTGCAGGGAAATCGTGACGGGGGTATAGCGACCGCCCGCCGAGTGAACACTTGGGGTGTCACTGAAGGACTGCCTGACCTCTACAGGCGTGCACTGACCATCACGAGCGCCCTTCCCTGGGGCGTCGCATGGGTGGCTGGTGTTTGACCGGAAATGGGCGCGTCGAGTCTTCGGCGTCAGGTCAATCCGTCAGAGAGGCTCGCGCCGCCCGGCGTCCGTCGGGCAATCCAGTCTCCGCACCAACCTGAGCAGGGACGCGACATGAATAAGGAGAGCAGCATCAGCCTGTCCAGCCACCGGATTGATTCCGTGACAGAGGTAGTTGCGCAAGTTCCTGCCTGTAGGGTCGGCGAGCACAAACAACAGATAGCGCCCCCAGCTCTCCACATCGCCCCAGACGCCCAAGTCCAGCATGTTGCGTAGTAGGATTCCCAGGCCCTGGTAGTAGCCGTCCTGGCCCGCATTCGGCGGCCGGTACACTACCAAGCCGATATCCTCGCAGAGTCCACGGACGACACGTTCAATGCGAGGTGTGATGACATGGGCGGACAGGTCGTATTCACCATCCCAGTAGAGGTGCATGGACTTGGCGATCCGCTCGGCAACCAGATCGTCAACGTAGTCGGTGGTGTAGAAATCAGTCAGCTCCTGCAGCGAAGGTCTGCCGTACTTCTGCTCGATCGCATCAAGGACTCGCGACCCGTGGAGGCCCCAGATATCGACGAAGATGGCTTCGTTGCGGGCCAGAGTCAGGGCCATGTTCTCCTCGTACGTGGAGTAGGTACGGATGGGGAGCCCTGTGGGCCCATAGAGCGTGCTCGCACATATGTGGGGAAACACGAGACCCCGACACATCTCCTCCGTCTGCAACTGCGCGGTGCGCTTGTCCTGCAGGGGCACGCCTTGGGCTGCGAAGCGTCCGAGTGCCTCCTGCCAAGACCCGGCGTCGGTGAAGAACGACATGTAGGCCTCGTAATCCGATCTAGGCACACTCGTCTCTGATTCGAACACCTGAAGCTCCAAGTCCTCCGGACGCATCGCTTGGATCATGGTTTCAATCTCACGCCTCTTGTCGGTGAGCCCATATCTCGCTGCCAACCCATGGGCAAGGCGAAGCTGCGCGTGTCGGCCTGCGCCGGATTGAGCCTCGGCCTCTAGAAGGACCTGTTGGACATGCTCGGTCTTCAGCCGCTGCCCGGTGAGGGGGTCCGACGCAGCACGACCGATGCGCAGGTCCATTAGAGCTGGATAGACGAATGGGTTGCCGACGCTGACGGCGCATGCGGCTTCAAGTTGTGCATCGAGACTCGTCGGCACCAACTCGTCCGGCGCTCCTGCGAGGAGCCGCAGGGTAATGAGCATGAGACCCGGCTTGAGATCGGGGTCATCCAAGGCATGTTGAGCGAGGACAGCGGCAGCTTCGACTACCCGCGCGACCAGATCGGGGGCGTTGAGGCTCATGGCGAGGTCCATGCCCAAGCGCAGGGCATCCGCACGGTCGAGACCTTCCCAGTTGCCTTGGCCCAGTTCCAGGTACGCGCGGATCGCGCGACGAGCGTGCTCGTGCGATTGTGCTCCCCACCTGCGCTCCCACAGGAGATGGTTGAGGCGAGAGGCGACTACGGGGGACTCGGAGTTTGCCAGTCCCGCCCACTCGTTCAGGCGAGAGTCCTCAACGTCTGACAACGGGGGCGGGAACACGCACTGCTGCATTTCTATCGCCGGGCAGAAAGCCTCTTGGTGTGAGGAGTCATCGTCCTTGATAGCCGTTGGCTGGTAGGAGAACGCCCAGACCAGGCCTTCAACACGATCCGGCGGCAGATCGTCCTGACCCCGCAGTAGTTCCGCCAGCTCCCAGCACCGGGGTACGGACAACGTCGCCGCGAGCGACTCGAGCACGTCGCGGAGAGTGAGGTCGCGTTCTTGGCTACTGCTCACGCGTCCAGGGGAAGTTCTGGATGCTCGACGCTCTCGGGCTTGGCCTTTGGAGCCCTTCTGAACGTTCGGTTCGCGCCCTCCACCGCCGGGTAGTCGATGCGCTTTCCTTCGAGTAGGTCGCTGACCGTAAGAATCTGAATCCGCGGATGGCTGCCCCACGGCGAGTCATAGAACCCGGCTGCGGCGGCTTCCGTGCGCATGTGTGACGTGGGCTCCTGCATGCAAATGAGCACGCCGATAGCAGCGCCCTCACGCTCAACCACGCCGCGTAGGTCGCGCACGTGAGGCGAACTCGTGTGGCCCGCCTTGACGCTCAGAATGATCTGTTTGGTCGCGGTGCCGTCGTCGTGGAAGTAGAGGCGACCGTCAATACCCTTGTCGGCGCCCTTCTTCTGCTCTACCGGCCGAGCACCAACCAGCCCCAAGGCCCACCACTGAAACTGCCACGGGTCCGTAGCGGCGAGGGCCTCTGCGTCGGGTACTGATACCGGCTCCCCAAGGACAACGTAATCCTTGCCGGCCTCCAGCCCGCAGGCGTCTCGTAGCCGCGCCTTGATGAGCGTGATTGCAAGGTGCGTAACGTCGATGCCTACCCAATGCCGGCCGAGCTTCTGAGCGGCGGCGGTGGCCGTGCCGCAGCCACAGAACGGGTCGAGTACCACGTCGCCCTCGTTGCTGGACGCAGCGATGATGCGCTCTAGCAGCGCCTCGGGCTTCTGTGTCGGGTAGCCCAGCCTCTCGGCTGCCTGTGAGTTGATAGGCGGTATGTCGTCCCAGGTATCGCCGATAGCGATGCCCGGCATCTCGTCGAGGTAGCGCTTGTAGCGTGGCACCTTGCCCGGTCCGGGTTGAACGACGCGACCCTCGGCCAGCAGGGCTTCCATCTTCTCCTTGTTGTAGCGCCAGTAGCGAGTCACACCCATAAACTCGTACTGCGGATGACCGCGCGAACCGGCCCCGGGCGCTGTCAGATTGTCTAGCATGTACCGGCGTCCATCGCCGTCCATGTGAGCGTACTTCGCGGCAACGTACTCTGGCGAGTACGCCGAGAAGGGCTGATGGTAGGTCGGCCGATTCCGGCCATCCTTGGCGAAGTAGAGAATCACGTCGCGAATGCGCGGCCAATTCACGGCGCCTTGCCTGTAGTCACCTTTCGTGGTGGTGCGCTTCCAGCTAATCTCGTTGACGTAGTTCTCCGGGCCAAACACCGCGTCCATTAGCAGCTTGAGGTAGTGGCTCGCCGTCGGGTCACAGTGAAGATAGATGCTGCCGGTGGGCTTGAGCACGCGCCGTAGCTCCACGAGACGCGGGGCCATCATGGCGAGGTAGGCGAGCATATTGCTGGGGCCTAGCAGCGTGTGGAAAGCCTGCAAGGCTTTGGACACCTGCCCGCCGGCTTCCACCGTCTGCTTGTAGCTCCACTCAGCCGTGTAATCCCACGTCCACGTATCCTCGAAAGCCTTTATCTGACTGGCGGCGCGCTCGCCGTGGAGCTCGGCAAACAGGACGTTGTACGTCGCGTTGCTGTTGAACGGCGGATCAAGGTACACGAGGTCGACCGATTCGTCCGCAACGTAGCGCCGCAGAATGTCGAGGTTGTCGCCGTAGTAGAGGGTGTTGACGGGCACGGCTGAAGGCTACCACTCCCTTCGGATGCAGGAAAGGAGCGGCAGCCCGCAAGCCGGCGCGACTGATCAGTCGCGTCACGCACTACTGTGAAGCAGCACGTGCAGACACCGTACAGACCGCTCCGACACTCGTCGTTCCCCCCGCAAGATGCCGGACACGAGCCCGACCGATAGCCCACTCTCCCGCGCTACCCGCCGCACGCCACGGCGCCGGATCGTCTCGACGATCTCGCGACGCTGCCGCTCGTGGTGCTCGTCCGGCTGTCCGTAGCTGACCTGCGCCTCCGGATCGTCGCCGACGAAGAAGCGCTCCTCCCAGCGGTTCGCCTCCTTGCCGATGTGCTCGACGCCCTTGGCGCAGACGTGGCGGCGCCCCGTCACCCCGACATCCGTGTGCTCGCCGTTCGCGAACTTGGCCTCCGGGTGCATGTGGTACGTCCCAAGGCACTCGGCATAGGTGCGCAGCATCTCGGCCGGTACTGGGCGCCCCGTGGCACGCTCGAAGCAGCGGCTCGTCGCCACGACCGGGTCGCGGTCGAAGGGCGCGACCACGCGCGGCGTCTCGGGCAGACCGAAGGTCGAGGCGGCCGGTGCCTCGCCCGCCAGCTCGGCGAGCACTCGCTCGGCCACGTTCTTGACCTGCAACGCCGTGAGAAAGCCGAAGGGACGCACCTGCTTCCGGTAGGGTCGCCCCTTGTTGTAGGCGGCAAACCAGGAGAGCAGCTCCGGCGTCGTGGCCGCGTAGCGGCTGAGGGCGGGCAGGTCGAACCCGGGCAGCAGGGCCAGAATCACCTTGTCCGGGCGACCCCGCAAGGCTGCGAGCACCGTCAGATACCAGAGGTCGTGCTGCCAGCGGCGGATGCCGACGCCGAGGTCGCCGAGGGAGACGCGGGGCGCGGGGATCGTCTTCGGTCCCTCGTCGTCGCCATACGGCGGCAGCAGATGCCCGAGGCCGTGCCCCGAGACCTTGCGCAGCACCGGGCGGCGCTGGCGGTCGAAGTTGAACAGGGCGTAGCGCTTGGCCGAAACCGCGAGGCAGTAGAGCGGCGCGATCCGCTTCGTCGCCTTCCCATCTCTCAGGCGGTGGTTCTGCTCTTCGAGCTTGAACAGCTCCCCGGCGCCGTCGTAGGGGTTCAGGGGTTCGAACCACGTCCGCACCCGCTCGGCGCGCCGGACGAACTCGGCGTCGGCCATGCCTTGCGGTCGGGCCAGGGCGAGCGAGTCCGTGTCGCAGAACGCCCAGCCGATGCCCTCGGCCTCGGCCAAGTGCTCGGCGATAGCAAGTAGCAGGCGGGCGGCGCCGGTCGTGAGCGTCGCGAGCAGGGGATGGAAGAACGGCCCCGGCTCCTCCACGGCGCTCATGTGGTTGAGGCGCCGCTTGCCGTCGAAGCCCCAGTAGGGCACGTCGCGCGGCTTACGCGCCTCGTCGACGTTCAGCTCCACATGGATGCCGTAGCAGACGGCGTTGGCGCAGACCTTGAGCGCCTGCTGCTCGGCGTCGTGCTGCTCGGCGCGGTCGGTGTCGCCCGCCCGCCGCGCCTCGTCGCGGGAACGCTTGGCGGCGCTGCGCAGCTCGATCAGGTGGCGATAGAGGTCGTGGTGGTAAGGGTCGACGCGGTACTCGCTCTTGCCCATGAGGTCGATGGGGGTGAGGTCAGTCTGCTCGCCCTGGGGCGAGAAACGCAGCGCCTGCAGGATGCGCGGCGTTTTGCCGGTGAGGAGCTTCGAGGCGAGCACGTCGGCGAGCGTGAACCACTGACCGTCGTTGCTCGTTAGGTAGTTGAGGCCGATGCTGTGCTGCTTGCCGAAGTAGCGGGCGCGCACCGGGAAGATGTCCTCCTGCGGCTTGATCTTAACGAGCACGGCCAGGCGCCGCCAGAAGTCGGGCCGCTGCAGGTCTCCAATCTGGAGACGGTCGAGAAGCTTGCGCACTTCCTCGGTTGCGGTCTGCCACTGCACCCCCTCGGCCGTGACAAACCTCCAGAGGCCCATGAGCGTGCTCACGGTCGGATACATGGAGAGGAAGTCGCAGTAGAGCACCCGGACCGGCCTTCGGCGGATGCGGACCTCGGAGCGGCCGCCGTAGTAGGTGCTCATGATGAGGCCGATGAGGTTGTGCGGGAAGTCGGGCTGCGAGGCGCGCCAGCGCTTCACGCCCATCTGCCTGAGGGCCGCCTTGCCGATCGACGCCTCGCTGTAGATGGCGTGCACGCCGGTCCTGGAAAGACCGAAGCTCGCATAACGGGCGGCGAGCTTCGCGAAGCACTGCCAGGTCGTGTCCACATCGGTACACAGGTAGTCGAGGTAGTCGGCGTCGAGCGGCCCGCCGTGTTCTTCGGTTTCGAGCTTCTGAGCGTTAGTGCGCAGCAGCTTGGCGAGCGAGGCCAGCGAATGCGAGCCGCCGTAGAGGGCGGCAGCCAGGCCGCGCAGGTCGCAGAAGTAGCCGCGACGGGGCGGCGGCTTGACCACGTCGCGACGCTGTTCGCTGCGCGTGCGCACCTGGCTGCGCGGCACGGCGAAGCGGACCAGGGAGACGGTCTTGCTGAGGTGGCGCACCTGCACGCGCGGCCGGTGCCGATCCGGGGAGAGTTTCAGCGTGAAGCCGCCGTGCATGGCTTTACCCCGGGCCGAGTCGTGACCGATGGCGAGCCGGGAGAGGTCGAAGGGCAGGTTGAAGCCGACGATGAGCGAGCGCGTGGCGTAGGCCTTGCCGAAGAAGACCTCTTCGACGAAGCGCTCGGCGGTCATGAGCTTGAGGCCGTGGGCGTGGGCGTAGGCGGCGGCGAGGTTCTGCTCGGCCGCCGTCAGCGACTGGGGATCGTAGAACAGGCCGTGCTCGGCGAGCCGGCCCTGCCAGCGCAGCTGGTAGCAGCCGACGCGCAGCTGCTGCGCTGCGTCGACGGTCGTCTCGGTGTCGAAGACGAGCACCCCGTCCGAGGGTCCGAGGGCGAAGCCGCGCCCGCCTGCATAAGCAGGCGGGCACTCGGCGTAGGCGCGCAGGGCGATGGTCAGTCGAGCGCTGGTGGTCGTCATGATGCCTCACTTGTGTTCAGCAGGCCCCAGGGCGCGGGGCAGCTCTTGGCGGCGTTCAGGAGTTCTCTCGCCGAGTCGCGCAGCTTGGCGGCCACTTCACAGGCGAAGTCGGCGAGGCCGAGCAGGTAGTGGGCGAGGCGCACGAGAAACGGCGCCGGGGGGCCGTCGCTGGGATGGTCCGCCTGCGCGTCGGAGAGCTTGTAGTGGCAATTGGCACAGACCGTGGCCAGTTCCTCGCCGTAGGCCTGACCGGCCAGGTGGTGACGTTGCAGGGCGCGGTCGTCGTCCTCGCCGCAGACCACGCAGGCCGGGTCAAGCTCGCCGAGACGTTCGAGGCGTGCCTGGCGGCGCTGCTCTGTGGGGTTGAAGGGATCCTCAGTAGTCATTGCGCGTCAGTCCTTTCTCGCGCTCTCAGGCGACGATCCGGTAGACCTCTTCGAACGAGGCCTCCTCGGTCGTGGTCAGGCGGTAGAGCACGTTGGGCCTTGTCTCAAAAGGGATGAAGCTGTCGTCGCTTCCGGTCACCCCCTGACCCTCGAAAGGGTCGAGGTAGGAGCGCTCGTGGTAGCGCACGAAGTTGCCGACGGCGCCCATGTAGGCACCGGCGCGGTTGGCCTGCTCGTAGTCGGGCAGGACGATCGTGAGCGCCCGNCCGCTTGAGTAGACGAGCATCTGCCGCGCCCGGAAGTCNGGGCCGATGCGCCAGCGGCGCTTCTCCTTGCGCCCCACGCCCGTGCGCGTCACGTAGGAGCGCAGACGTTCCGGGGCGACGCCGATGGAGCGNGCCGCCGAGGCCATCGTGCGGCCCGCGCGTATTTGCTTNAGGCCTTCCTCAAGCTCGGGGTTCCAAGGTCGCGGCGTGGCGATCTCGGCGAGGTAGGGCTCGTGGTGGCGCGGGTGACCCCGCGCTTGACTGCGCGAGAGTCCCTTGGCCTTGCCGCGCTCGATGCGGCGGGCGTACTCGGCTGTGTAGTCGCGTTTGCGGCGAGCCATCAGTGCTCACCGCCGACATGCCTGCGTTGACAGGTTGTGCTGCGCTCTGTAGTAGTGGTCATGACATACCTCGCGTGTGTCGGTTTCTGGCCTGTGGGCGGCGACTACCGCCCACAGGCCATCTCTCTTCTCTGGCCGAACAGCCTAGGTGGCGGGCCCCGGCCGCCTCGCTTCGGATAGGGCTGGGGCGTGCCCTTCAGTCGCCAGCGCCAGCGCGGATCGAGTACGTAGGCGTAGCGGTGCTTGGGCGGGCTCTTGTGGGCGACGATGGCCAGGCCGGTGCGGCGCAGATGGGCGACGGAGTTCGAGCCGAAGCGCTCCGAGGCGCTGCGCGGATGGATGCGCTTCCCGTCCAGCTCGAAGTAGCGCTCCGGCTCGGTGGTGCCGAGGTACGTCCAGCCGCTGGCCTGGTAGATCGTGCCGACGTGACCGGCGGCCGGGTCGGCGTAGGAGAGGGCGAGCTTGCAGCGCCCGCCATGCACGAGGCGGCGCAGGACGACGCCGAGCACGCGGCTCTCGCTGTTCGCCGGTAGCTCGTCGGCGAGCCAGAGGCGGGTAAGGGTGACAACGTGCTGCGGCGCCGCACCCTGCAACAGGCGGTGGGCATGGCGGGCTCCGGCGGTGAATACGATGCCGCCGAGAAGCTCGCCGTGCAGCTTCACCGCGAAGGTCTCGCACACCACGCCCGGCATGCTGTGCAGGTAGTGTCGCTCCTGCATGAGCGGTCGCACGACGGCGGCCGGGCATGGATTCACGCGCAGGGCTTTGGGGATGGAGCGCGGGGGTCGACCTTGCACCGCCGTCTCCCCGATAGTCTCGGGGTGTCCTAGCTCGTTGGACGACCCGCGCTCGTTGTGGACCGACAGGCTCACGCCGCGCTGTCCCCGTAGCCGAGGCCGAGGGCCACGTCGAGGACGTTACGGGCGGCGGGGCCGAGACGGCCGCCCAGCTCGGCCGCGTCCTCATCGCCGAGCACCGCGCGACAGGCGTCGGCGGCGTCCGTCGCCGTCTGCCAGGCCTCGAAGCCGTACTGGTCGTCGAGGGCTACGGCGAGGCGCTCAAGGTACCGGGCCAGGCGCCGCTGCTCGCGGCGATCCTTGGCCGAAAAGAGACGTTCGGAGAGCGTCTCCTGCACCTCCGGCAGTTCCCCGCGCTGACGCGGTGAGGACGGCGTGTAGGCAACGCCGGACCGGCTCACGCGTTGCTCCGTCGCCGGTATCTGCTCGGCCGCCTCAAGCTGTTCGCGGATCGTGGCAACGGTCGTCGGCGAGAGCGCCGTGCGCCGGGCGACGTCGAGGTTGAGACGGTCGCGTCGGCGCCGAGCAGACGCTCGGCTTCGCCGCGCCGGTCGGCCAGCGTGAGGGGCCGACCGTGCGCGGCATTGAGAGCGAAGGCCAAGGCGTGCAGGTCGCCGTCGGCAGGCATCTCGCGGACCTCGACCGGGACCGTCTCAAGGCCGACGTTCTGCGCCGCCGCGTATCGGTGAAAGCCGTCAACGAGCAGGTAGCCACCCCGCTCGACGACGACGAGCGGAGGCCAGGCTTCCGGGTTCTCCTTGAGGGCCGCGATGTGCGCGGCATCAAGTCCGCCCACGCGCGGCTGGAGGGCGGGGTCGACGAGGATGCGATCCATCTTGAGTGCGGCAGTTGTCACGGCGCAGACTCCTTTACGGTCCGGTTTTCTGAGTGCGTGTTCTTACCGACCGTAGCGCACAAACAGTCCCTCCGCTACACTATTTCGTCTCGTATTTGGTGTAAGATGTAACGGAAGGAGAGGTGGTCTGCAGTGCGATACTCGATGGAAGAATTGATCCGGACGGCCAACGAGGTCGGCTACAGTCCGACTCCGCGGATGGTGCAGGATTGGGTCGAACTGGGGCTACTCGACCGGCCGGAGCGTCGCGGGCGCGGACGCGGCAAGGGCGTGGGTGCCACCTGGCCCGAGGAGCAGCAGCAACTCCTCTGTTCCTTACTCGACCACCGCAGGACCGTGAACCGGGTCGGCCTGCTGTGCAATATCCCGGTGTGGACCTGGTTGTACTTCGGTGACAACTTCGTCCCACTGCGACAGGTGCGACGGGCTCTCGGCACGTGGGGCGGTTACACGACCAAGGTCTCCTGGAGCACCGCTAAGCGGGCCGCCCGGCAGTTGCTGGATGACGCGAGTCATCCGCAGGCTCGACGCGAGGACAAGCGGGCTCTGCTTGACGCGGCCGCTCCGATGATTCTTCACCTCCCCGAGAAGTTCGACGAGGAGACCCTGCTGCCGCTGCTTGAGCGCGTGGTCGATCCGACAGGGAGCGGGCTGTCGTGGACGATGGGAGGGATCGAGGTCACGCCGAGGGCGATGACCGACATCGTGAGGGCTCGCCTACGGGGGCTCTCCGCCGTGGCCACCAATGAGATTGACGACAGCCTGTTCCACTGGGCGCGGTACGCTGAGATCGTGTCCCGAGCCCAGTATGCGACGCAGCTTGCGCGCATGACGAGGGCTGGCACCGCGACCGGATCGGCCACTGTCTCCACGGCTAGGGAGACCGTGCTGCGTGCTTGCTCCGACCTCTGCACCCTACTCGGCCTCGGCGTCGGCAATCCCGGCGACGCGGACAGTACGTCCCTCGACCATCCTGCCGTCTGGAAGGCTAGGAACCTGCGATCAGTCGTTCGCGGCAAAGTGGTGGGAAGCGAAGTCAGGGTCACCGTCGAGGTGCGAGAGGAGGACGCGTCAGAACGCAGTAATGCTGAGCAATAGGCAAGCGCCCCCGCGACTGCGGAAACAGTCCGGGGGCATGGCGCACGGAGGTAAGTCCGTATGCACGCAAATGATACCCCTGCTCGTCTCGACGGCCGACGCCGCGCCGTCCGCGAGCCCCGCCCCTGTCAGCAGTGCGGGAGCGAGTTCGTTCCCAAGCGCCAGACCCGGGGCCTGTTCTGTTCCCGCGCCTGCTACTGGGCATGGTGGGGTGAGAACGGCCAACGTGAGGCCTCGAAGCAGGGCCTCGCCAAGCTTGAGGAGCTGAAGGCCGCCGGTCGCGATCCAAGGGCCACGGAGCAAGCGACCTGGAAGCGGCGCATGGCGTTCCGCGATTCGGCCCTGACGATGGCGGGCGACGAGGACGAGGGTGACGATGTGCTCTGGGCCGAGCGGGGTGCGTACTGGCAGGCTCAGGTCGATCCGGAGGCCGACGAAGCGATCTTCTACCGGCGCCAGGAGCGTAAGCCGCTCGTGCTCGCCGGACACGGCCTGAGCTTGCGCGTCCATCGGGGCGCGCTCGTGGTCGCGCACGGCTTCACCCACTATCCGCAGAAGGCAAGAGAGGAGCGCTACTTCCCCGGCGACCCCAAGCTGCCCAGTCGCATCGTCCTGCTCTCTGCGGACGGATCGCTCTCGCTTCACGTCATGCGCTGGCTCTCGGAGCAGCACGTCCCTCTGGTCATGCTCGACCATCGTGGACAGGTGGTGAACGTGCTCGGCATCGAGACCACGGCCGCCGACCTCGACCTGCGGCGGGCGCAAATCGAGGCCCTGACCAATGGTCGCGGCCTCGTGCTGGCACGCTCACTCATCGAGCAGAAGCTCACGGCCTCTATCTCCACTCTGGAGACCCTGCCGCCCTCGGCGGCGCAGGAGTCGGCCATCGACCGTGTTGCTTCCTTGCTGCATCGCCTGCGGGAGGACCCGCCCGGGACCATCGATGACCTGCGTCTTCTGGAGGCCTGGGCGGCGATCTCCTACTTCACAGCGTGGCGCTCCATCGAGCTGCGTTGGAAGGGGACCGGTAAGAAGCCGATCCCTCCAGAATGGAGACGCGTGGGCATGCGCCAGGACGTGCTGCGGCGCAGCAACCGGCACGCCCGCCACCCCGTGAACGCACTCCTCAACTACGGCTATGCGGTCCTCGAAAGCCAGGTGCGCATCGCCATTGCCGAGGTCGGGCTCGACCCGACTCTCGGCTACTTGCACGTTTGCCAACCGGGACGGCAGGCACTCGTCTACGACCTCATGGAGCCCTACCGGCCGCAGGTTGACCGCGAGGTGCTCGCCTTCGTTCGGTCACATACTTTCACGCCGAGGGATTTCGTAATTGATGACAAGGGGGTGTGCAGGCTGCATCCCGATCTGGCACGAGTCGCTACGTCAACAATGATGCATTCTGTCTCGATCTCGTCAGGGCTCACATCTCTGTTGACTCTCGAGCAGTCCGTCCTGGGCGCAGGCTATGATTTGAGTGAAGATGCAACCGCGCAGGCAGCCGCCCACGCCCGCTTACCGGCGCATTGATGGTCGACATGTGGCGGAGAGAGGAATTGGTGCTGGGCCGTGACACGCCTCTCGCAGAAGGAATACGAACTCCGTGTGCTGCGAAGCGTCTACGACGTAGACAGCTTCGACGACGTCACCGCCAGCGAGGGACCCGACTTCCTCATCAGTCGCGGCGACGGCCGTGATCCCTTTGGGGTAGAGGTGACCGAGGTCTTTCGCTCAGGCTCAGACGCTCGCCTGAATCGACTGCCAGGATACGCCACCCACCTTTTCGCGGGCGGAGAGCCGAAGCACAAGGACGACTACGAGGCATTGGCTCTTCAGGCGGTGGACGTGGAGAACCCCGACGGCACGAAGCACAAGGGCATTCGGGCCATCGTCTCCCATACCCCGACGGTGGACGAGTACAGAAGAGCGGTGATTGCGGCCATCGAGGCGAAGGGCACGAAGCGAGTCCGCTACAACACCGCCGTCGACCACGTGAACCTAATCATCCGGGACAACATTGCCATCCTCGTGGCGAACAAGTACGAGGACTTCTCAAGCCTGATACTGAATGACGAGTTGAAGTTCGCGGCCCTCGGCTCGGGCTTTCGCGATGTCTTCCTCGTGACGCGAATCGACGGAAACGATGTCTACATCCCCCTGAACGCGTTGACCCTTCTCTCTGAGTACCACATGTTCGGAGAAGCTCTGATCCAGTGCGATCCTGATGACGAACTCGAACTCCACGGTGACTTGCTTGTGCTCTTCGCGCATTTCCTGAAGGAGCGCGGCTGCGCTCCCAGAATCCGTCACGAATCAGAGGGAATCGAGGTATTTCTCGGCGGGGCGGGGCTCATCGTCGAGACCGAGCGGGTGGTGCTGCGCACCTATGATGGCTACCCACTGCCTGCCAGCTCTCCCAAGTTGCCACCGAATGACGAGGACGACCGCGTCCTATCGGCGGTGCTCCGCAAGCATGATGATCTGCGTCAGCAGAACATGGTCGCCGCGTCGTCGCTTGCATTTGCCGTGCGTGAGGACATCGATGCGCCCTTGGCGGAGACGCGGGAAGATGAATGACGCTGGCGCCTGAGATGCCCTCACGCCGTCAGGGGACAATCGCGTGGGCATGAAGGGTCGCTGTGTCATATGTGACTCCGTCGGGCGACTCACCCGGGATCACGTTCCGCCTCAGGGAGTGGTGCCCCCGCGCAGGATCGAACTGCGGCGGATAGCGGACGTCTTCGGAGAGAGCGGTGCGGAGACAGTCAGAGGTGGGTTTCAGGCCGCAGTGTTCCCATCGCTCTGCTCGAAGTGCAACGGGAAGCGCCTTGGGGAGCGCTACGACCCTGCTCTAGCCGCGTTTGCGAACAAGGTCGCCGTGCAGCTACACGCCATCGTCGATGTGGGCATCCACATCCCAGGCGATCTCAACGTGACGACGCAACCGGCGGCGCTGGGTCGCGCTGTGCTCGGTCATCTGCTGGCCGCCGAGGAGCGGCCCAGCCCCGTCGAGCCCTTGGCTCACGGCACGATGATTGATGCTGTCCGAGCCTACTTCTTGGACAAGACGGCCCCGTGGTCACCGAACCTCTACCTGTCGTGCTGGCCGTATCTTGGTGAGGAACAGGTCATCGTTCGTGGCTCAGCCATTCAGGGGGTCATTAGGCGTGCCTACCCGCTGATCGTCGGCGACGTGCTCAAGTTCGCTCCCCTGGCCTTCTGGCTGACTGCAAGCGACCCGCGAACGTCGGGACATAGGTTCGGCCTGATCCCTCTTGGGGACGTCGACACCGTCGAGCAGGTGGTCAAGATCAGCCTTCCCCTGCGAGGTCGCCCTCCGTGGTTCTGGCCGGAGCGCCCCATGAATCACGAGGCGATCTGGTGCCACGACGAGCGGTGCCACTTCGTGCGGCCGGAGTCGCCCGGCACGTGAACGTGAGGGAGGCCGCAGAGCGGCCTCCCTCACGCAGTCCTACGCGTTCTTCCAGTTCGTCTTGGCGCACTTCGGACAGGGCGGCAATGTGTCCGTGCTCTGGTCGAGGTGGATGACTTCGCCGCAGTTGGTGCATTCGTAGGCACCCTTGCCCGGCTTCTCTCCGGTGGTCGACATCTTCTCACCCCCTCCCGGTGGTCGTATCTCACCACCGTAGTGGACGGGCCGGACGGCAGAAGGCGGGGAATGTGCGGCGGGG
>JGI24131J36419_10000441_pt1 | contig 14571 bp, 10 predicted proteins | sample BarGraNGADG00211_2_FD_36419 | JGI IMG/M metagenome (IMG submission 36419) | reverse complement strand
TCGATGAACGACTGCGAGAGCGGGTTGGCGATGTCGATCTGCTTGACGTACAGCAGCTGGGCGGACGCGGCGTACAGCGGCGTGCGCGTCCAGGTGTAGGCGCTGCCGAGGATCGTGACCAGACCGACCACCGCGAGGACCGGCCACTTCCAGCGCGCTACAACGTGGACGTAGGTGCGCAGTGAGAGTCCGTCTGTCGTCTGTGCAGTCATGTCACCATCGGGGTCGGGTGGTCGACTCGGGCGGCACCCGTCCGTGCTCGGCACCGCCCGTCGATCGCTGCAAGCATACCGGGGAAAGCGTCCGCCGGGTAGACCCCGTGCCCGCGCACGCTGTCCGCCGTGCCGCGCTACGCACTTCGCCGGGGGGCGCGCCTTCCCTGCCCGGGCCGGGCCGCCGGCGTACGGTCGTGCGCCTCAGCGACGGGGCTGCTGATCGGCGCCCCAGGACGCACGAGCACGTCGCGGCGGAGGTCATGCCGGCACCTCCATGGCCGCCGTCGCGGCGTCGGGCGCGGCGCCGGCCGTTCGCTCGGCACCAGCGTGCGCCATGACGGCCGCATAGACCTCGAGCATGCGCGCGACGATGTGCTCCGGATCGTTGCGGCGCAACGCGGTCGCGCGGGCGGCGGCGGCGAAGCGCACCGCCGCGTCGTGATCGTCCAGCAGCCGCCCCAACGCCGCAGCCAGAGCCGCGGTGTCGCCGCGGGGGACGAGCAGGCCTTCTTCCCCGTCCTTCATCAAGCTGGGGATGCCGCCCACTCGAGAAGCCACGATCGGGGCTCCCACGAGCATCGCTTCGACGACGCTGTTGGGACTGTTGTCGACGTGCGACGGGTAGGCGAACACGTCCGCCGCCAGCAGCTCGGCCACAATCCCGCCGGCATCAAGGCGGCCGAGCCAATCGATCCGCTCGTCGACCCCAAGACGCCTGGCGGCGCGGCGATACAGACCGTCGACCTCAGACCCAGGCTGGACGCCTGCCACGCGCAGCCGCACGTCGGGCCGGCCGCGGCGCGCCAGAAGGGCCACCGCGACCAGCAGCGTCTCGGTACCTTTGCCCAGGAGCGCGCTCGATGTGGTGTAGATGCGCGCGCCGCGCCGCGTCGGCGCGGGCCAGCGCGCCGCGTAGAACTCGGCGCGCATGATCTCGTCGCAGTGGAAGTAGGCCGCCCCGGGATTGACCGCCGCGAGAACGCGGCGGTCCCAGCCGGTGCGGCCGATGAACCAGCGCCCTGACCTCATGATGTCGCGCTCGCGCACCGCCTGCCGGCGCAGCATCCAGTAGCGGTGCAGCACGCCACGGCCTTTCAGAAACTGAGCGCTGGCCGCCAGGCGAGCCACCTCAGCCGAGGAGCGGCCGGCGAAGTACAGCCGCTGGTAGGCCTGGAGGATGCCCTGCAGCGAGATGACGCAGGGGAGCGGCGCCACACGCGGCGCCAACAGGCCAAAGACCCCCTCGGTGCCGTGCACATGCACCACGTCGGGGGCGAGCTCCCGCACCAGTGCGGCGCCCCTGGAGACCGCCTCCGGCGATGTCATCTGATGCCGCCAGTCAGCCGCGAGGCGCGCCCAGCGCGAGCGCGGCGCCGGCAGCGGCACGACCTCGTACGCGACGCCGCCGTCGGTGAAGCGCGGAAGCCGCCGGTCGGCCGTCGTCGCGATGCTCAGGTCCACACCCGGTTCCTGGGAGAGCCGGTCGGCCAAGGTATCCACCCATGCCTGGGGGCCGGGCAGGTCGGGCAGGCCCAGCCGCCGACGGACTGCCGGGGGTTGCCAGTCGGTGAACCATAGGACGCGCACGGGGCCGCCTCAACTCCCGCCGCGGCGCCACGCGGCATGCTTGAACCCCGCGGCTTTCTGGCGCGCCCGCCGAACCCAGAGGTCGACCGGGTCCGCCATCTCCAGCAGGCGACGGCCCGCGGCGTACCAGGGCGCGCGCAGGAGGCGCTCCGCGTCGGCCATCGACCGCAATGCCACGGGGAGCTCGCCGGCGGCGATAGCGGACATCATGCGTTCGACTTCGGGAGGGTGTTCGCCGGCGAAGCGGTAGAGCCAGCTCGGGTATCGGTACACGTTGTGGACACGAAATGGACGCCGCAGCGTGAGATACGATTCCGCCAGCCAGCGGCGGCCGGCATCACCCGCGTACCAATCGTCGAAGAGCCCCCACGACGAGTAGTACTCGACCTTCTCGACAGCCTGAGCGGGAAAGAGGAGCGAGTAGTGGCGCATGGCGACACCACGCCGAGCCATCGCCGGGCCGTCCAGCCAGCGCCCGGCACGCGTGTCTCTGCCGTCCGGGTCGGTCACCGTGGGCGGACGGTGCGTCGCGTAAGCGTATCCCGGGCCCCACGCGAACAGACGGTGGTAGTCGGCCGCGCCGCGGCGCAGGAACCACCCGTCCACCGCACACCCCGTCGCCCCCCAGAAGGTGATCGTCGGGAATGTCACCGCGGAGATGTCGGGGTGCGCGGCCAGCTCTGCGAGCACGAGCTCCATGTGGCGCGGCAGATAGAACTCGTCCACGTCGACCTGCCAGAGGTAGTCGCCGGTGGCGCGCGAGGCGTAGGCGCGGCTCTGCTGATCCTTCTCGCCGGGCCAGAACCCGTCGGGGTAGCCCTCATCCTCGGCGGTGACGACGAGGACCTTGCCTTCGGGATCCTCGTCGCGAGCGAAACGCCGAAGCGCCGTCAGCGTCCCGTCGCGAGAGTGACCGTCAGCCGTCGCGATCCCGGCGGCGCCCGGCGCCGCGCCTTCCACGACGATGATCTCGTGAGCGTACGGGTACAGGGCGCGGAGATTGAACGGCACGAACGGCAGGCCGTTGAGCACGATCACCCCGAAGCTCACGCGCGGGGTCGCGCCGCTCACGACGCGCCTTTAGCATGCAGCCTGCGGCTCACGACGCGCCCTCTCCGCGCCGCGCGCGGTCGCGACGCCGCAGTAGCGACTCGATGGGCCTGAGCGTGAGATACGCACCGTAGGCCGGGCTGCGCTGGTCCCTGATCTCGAGACGCCGCCCGGCAGCGGCGGCGCGACGGAAGCCCGGCGTCCACCCAAGCCGCCAGTAGAACTCCCAGCCCAGCCCCAGCAGGCCGACGTTGCGGTTGACCCAGCAGACGTACTCGGGCCGGACGACCTCCCTCAGCAACGTGGGGTCGAGTGGCCGCGGCGGGACGCGGCGCAGAGCGCGGAAGTTGAGGGTGTTGCGGTGGTCCGCCGGCAGCGGGCGCGCCTCGAGATCGATGCCGTGACGAGCGAAGACCTCGTGCTCCCAGCGGCGCTGCTCGCGCAGCTGCGGGGGCAGCGTGAGCATGCGCAACGCGAGATCGAGATCGAGATACGGAGCCCGCGGCTGCAGACCCAGAGAGGCTGGCACTCTCAGGAGATACGAGAGCAGTATCATGCGCAAGCGCACGACCGCCACCACGCGTGGCAGCATCTCGGTGCGGAGGCGCGGTTCGTTCTCAAGCAGGCGCCAGGCGCCGAGTCGCTCGCTGCGGAACTGGCTCTGCCGCGAATCGGCGCACATGCGTCCGTAGCGGAAGACCTGGAGCACGTCGCCGGGGTCGCGCAGCGTGCGCACCTCACGGACCTCGGGGTCGTCGCCGGCGAACCATTCGCCGCAGGCTCCAGAGAGAACGAGATTGCCACCGGACACACGCTCGAGGATGCGCCGATAGAACTCGATCTGGTACATGCCATGAGCGTGCGTGGACACCCCGAAGAGCGCGTCCCACTCGCCGAAGTAGCGGTGGAAGTCGCCCAGCCACACGAGGTCCCAGCGCACGCGCAGGCGACGCGCCAATTCGGCGGCCTTGACGGCCTCAGCCGAGCGCGCCGGGTCGTCGCTGACGCCGTAAGTGAAGGTGCGCAGGCGCGAGCGATCGGTGAGCAGAAGGTCGATGAGCCGGGAGTCCAGGCCGCCACTCGTGGGCACCAGCACGTCGCCGTCGGCGGCGGCAGTGGCGGCGTCGATCTTCGCGGCCGCCAGTCCCAGCACCTCGTGCACGGTGCTGCGGCGCTCGAACCACTCGGCGGCCGGGTCGTCGAGGCACTCGACGCGGAGGCCGCCCGGCCCGCTGAACAGCCGTGCCGAGTACCGCAGCATGCGCACGTCCTTGACCAGCGTACGCTCGAACACCGAGAACCCGAAATCGAGATAGTCGTTGAGCCCTTCGGGGTCGAACTCGATATCGGGGAGGTCGATCGCATCGTTGATGTCGTGCCCATAGCGCCCGGTGCGCACGTTGTAGAAGAAGGGCTGGGATGCGAGCCAGTCCGACTCGAAGACGAGCCGCTCGCCCGCGCGACCAAGCGCGCCCGCACCGTCTTGCGCGCCCGCTCCCTTTCGCCCGACCTCTCGGCGTTGCGCCGCCGGCTCAGGCATCAGCCACCTCCACCGCCGGCTCCGCCGGCGTGGGGTCCAAGGCGTCCCTGCGGCGCCGATACGCCTCGGCAACGACCAGCGCGAACACCCATAACCCCATCGGCGTGCGGACCGGGTTCAGGAAGGTCCACGATACGAAACTCTCGAGGAACGTACCCACGACGAAGCCGAGCAGCACCAATGCCATGAACTCGGCCTCGCCGCCCCCGCTCAGACCGCAGCGGAGACTGCGCCACGCGGCCGCTGTGAACAGCAGCACCACGAGCAGCACGCCGAGCAAGCCCAACCTGTACAGCACGGGCACCCACACGAGGTCAGAGGCCATGACCTGGACGTTCGCCGCCGGTGGGTCCTGCCCGGGCGTCACGAAGCCCTGCCCGAGCACGTGGCTCTCGGTGCCGATCCACGCGTACACGTTGCGGAGCTTCTTCTCGCGGTTCTGTAGGTTGGGGTCGCCGGTGAGGCTCCCAGAGGAGGTCGCCATGCCGATCCGCGAGAGGAAGTACTGCGACTGCACTGGCAGCACGACCAGAGCCGCCGCGCCGAGGATGGCGACGACGACGATGATGGCGACGGCGCGCTTGATGACCATGCCCGCCTGGTGTGCCTTGAGAAGCCTCACGGCGAGGATGACGAGCAGCTCGGCCAGCGCGATGAGAAGCAGCGAGCGCGTGTACGACACCCACAGCGCCCCGAGGGTCAGAACGAGCACGCAGACCCACCACACACTCCAGGTGCGCCGCGCAAACACGTATGCGAGGGCCAGGGCGAGCAGCTGTGGCATGAAGTAGAAGCTGCGCGTCAGACGCTGGCCCATGAACGAGATGACTTGGTACTCGATGGCCTGGTAGATCTGCAGATGGAGGCCTTGATGCAGGATGAAGAGGCCGGCCGCGATCGTGTTAACGATGACGAGCGCCTTGAGGAAGGCGAGCGTGTCGTGGCGGCTCGCGCGGCACAGCATGCCGCGCAGCAGAAAGTAGCCCACGAACAGATAGATGAAGCCCTTCGCTTCGCCGAGTGCCGCGCTCACCTCGCCGAAACGAACCGCGGTCAGCCCCACCTCGAGAACGACCAGGGCGAAGAGGCCCACGAGCGCGGCCTCTTCAGGCCCGGACGGCGCTGAGCCGAAGAGCTGCGGCCGAGGCTGAGCGCGCCGGTAGGCCGGGAGCACGAGGTCGAAGTACACGACCCAGGTGATCACCAGCCACAGCATCACGTGGTCGGCCGGGGAGAGGCGCCCGGGAACCCAGAAGATCTTCATCTTGTCGAAGAAGACGGAGTTGGTCATGTACATCAGGAACGGTATGCCGAGCAGGAAGATGCGCTGCCGGACGGAGCGCCCAACGAAAAAGAGCAGAAGCAGAGCCGGCAGCGCCAAGCGCACCGCGCCCACGATCAGCCGCCTCCCCGGAGGCCACTCGCGTGCGGCCTTCCGCGATGTTCCGTGGGCAGCTGGGCGCCGGCGCCACGGCCGCTGACCGCGGCCGTCACGGCCGCGGTCACCTGAACCGGCGAGAAGCAGCCCAGGTACGAAGCCACGCGTCCCGCGTAGGGCTCCGAGCCCTCGGCCAGCAGCTCCCGGAAACGGCGACGCAGGTCGCCGGCGTCGCCATCCCTGTAGGTCGTCCCGACCGCGAACGTGTACGCCCGATAGGCCATGAGCCCGCGGTCTGGCACGAGCACCGGCCGTCCGGCCGCCAGGGCCTGCAGCATGACGCCGCTCGAGCCGTCGTGCTGCCGGTACGGCAACACGACACAGCGAGCGGCCTCGAGGAAAGCGGCGGCCGTGTCCGCGCTGAGGTAAGGCCCGCCGGTCTCGAACAGAGCCCTGCGGTGCTCGAGCGCGGCGCGCAGCGTCAGCACCTCGCCATCGGAGGGCTCGCCGTCGAGGTCGAAGCGCCCGCAGTGCAGGAAGACACCGTTCTCGTCGAGCGCCAACCGCAGCAACCTGTCATATCCGCGCCGGTGCTGGTTGGCGCCGACGTAGACCACGACCGGGCGTCCGCCGGCGCCGGCCAGGAACTGGTGGAGCCGACGCCGCAAGTGCTCAGTCTCGGCCGCCGCGGCCGTGCTCGGCGCGCCGAACTCGCGGTAGATGTCGGGGAGCCAGCGGTGCGTGGCGGGGTGACGTAGGGCGTAGCGCTCGTCGAGCACGAGAGCTACGTCGACGAGCCCTCCCTTCTCAAAGGCGCGGTCGCGCAGGGCCCGCAGCGCCTCTGCGTCGGCCGCGCCGGCGCTCAGCCGGGCCTTGGCCCGGCTGAGGCGTGACGGCGGCCGCAGGTACTGCTCGTTGGTGGCGCGCACGAAAAGCCCGACGAGCCGCCCTCGCAGGCGCACTCCACGCCCTTCGACGGCGAGTCGCGTGAGAAAGTCGTCCGCCTCACAGAGCACGGTGACGTCCGCGCCAGTGCGTTCCGCCAGCGCGGCGAGCTCGGGCAGCGGTAGGCTGCGTCCGCTCAGTGCCGCGCTGATATCGAGCAGCTCCACGTCAGGACGGGCGACCAGGTCCTCGAGGAGAGGGTCCGGCCGATCGCCGCCCGTCGCCCCGGCGAGTGCGACTCGGTAGCCGGCCTCGGCAAGGATGCCGGCGAGCACCCGGCAGTAGATCACGCGGTGGCCGGCCAGACTCGGCGACACGACGAGCGCCGTCGGCCGACCGCCGCCCGCTGGCCGCGCGGCAGTCATAGGGTCACCCTGAGCCATCGCCCCGCCACCACGTGAGCAGGGGCGCGATGGCACCGGGCTTGTCGGCCAGTGCGTTGACCGATGCTCCGGGGTCGCGGTGCACGTCGAACGAGACCGCACCGCCGTGGACGATCCAGCGCACGCGGTCGATGCTAATACGCGGCTGCACAGTGTACCGGCCGCTGTTGAGCAGGTCGGCGCCGATCTCGCAGTTGAGCCGGTTGCGACCCACGGTGAGCTCCGGCCACCGCTCGGGAGCGGTATCCGTCTGGTAGGAGCGGAACGCCACTGTGCCGTCGGCGGTGACGAGGTCGAACCCGATGGTCAGCCCCTGCGGTACTCGCTCCAGATCCACTTCGAGTTGCACGCGGAACGGTTGGCTGCTGATCACCACCGGCGTCGGCTGCCAGTCGCTGCCCAGGATGCGTATGGCGGCGAGCTTGACGTCGTCGTCGCCCAGGCGTTCGTCGCCTTCCCACTCCACCACGCCGTCGGCGCCCCACTGCATCTTGAGGTAGTTGTCGATCACCTGAGCCGGCGCGCCGGAGTTCACGACGTGGCCGGCGTCGAGCTCGACCACCCGCGTGCAGAGGGCGCGCACTGTCTGCATATTGTGGCTCACGAAGATCACCGTGCGGCCGCTCTCGGCGACGTCCTCCATGCGCCCCAGGCACTTTCGCTGGAACGCCGCGTCCCCCACAGCCAGAACCTCGTCGATGAGCAGGATCTCGGGCTCGAGATAGGCCGCGACGGCGAACGCCAGGCGCACGTACATGCCGCTCGAGTAGCGCTTCACCGGAGTGTCGAGGAAGCGTGCGATCTCCGAGAACTCGACGATGTCGTCGAAGCGCGCGCTGATCTCGGCCCGCGTCATGCCGAGGATGGCCCCGTTAAGGTAGATGTTCTCGCGCCCCGAGAGCTCGGAGTGGAAGCCCGTACCGACCTCGAGCAGGCTGCCTACTCGGCCCTCGAGCTCGATCTCGCCCTCCGTGGGCTCGGTGATACGCGAAAGAAGCTTGAGCAGGGTACTTTTTCCGGCGCCGTTGCCGCCGATGAGCCCCAGCACTTCGCCCTCGCGCACCTCGAGGGAAACGTCGCGTAGCGCCCAGAGCTCATCGACGCTGCGCGTGACCGAACCGGGGTGACGGATGCGCCCCAGCGGCCGTTGCACGGCCGCCGCCAGCGCATCCCTCATCGTGTTCGCTTTCTGCAGCGCCGTGCCGATGTGGTACTTCTTGCCGACCCCCGAGATACGCACGCTCACGTCGCTCATGCCTCACACCACATCCGCGAACGTGCGCTCCATGCGCTTGAAGTACCCCAACCCGCTCACAAGAAGCACGAGGACCATGACGATGGCCGCGGCGATCGTCTGGTCAGGCGGGGCGCCGCCGATCAGTGCCCAGCGGAACCCTTCGATGACCCCGGCCATCGGGTTGAGGTCGTACAGGAACCGGTAGAGGCCGTTGTTGAAGTTGGGCGCGTAGATGACCGGCGAGAGGAACATCCAGAGCTGCACGAGGAACGGGATGATGTACTGCACGTCGCGGTACAGCACGTTGAGCGCCGAGAGCCACAGCCCGAACGCCAGCGCCGTCGCCATAGCCAGCAGCACGAGGAGCGGCAGCCAGACGACGTGCCACGTGGGCACGATGCCGTAGACGGCCATGAGGACCAGGAAGACGACGAACGAGATCCCGAAGTCCACGAGACCCGCGACGACGGCGGAGATAGGGATGACGAGCCGCGGGAAGTAGACCTTGGTGAGCAGGTTGGCGTTGCCCACCAGGCTGATGCCGGCGCGGCCCAGGGCGCCGGCGAAGAGGTTCCAGGGCAGCAGCCCCACGTAGGTGAAGATCGGGTAGGGCACGGCCTTGCCGTTCACCACGATGGGGTTGTAGCTCACGTGCATGAGCCGGCTGAAGACGATGGTGAAGACCACCATCGTGAGGACCGGCTGCAGCACCGCCCAGGCGACGCCGAGGATCGCCTGTTTGTAGCGCACTTTCACGTCGCGCCAGGTCAGGAAGTAGAGCAGCTCGCGATACTCCCAGAGCTCGCCGAGGTGCAGCGCGGCCCAGCCCTTCGACGGCCTGATCGTGCGCCTCGTCTTGCCGGCCGGCGGGGCCGGATGAGTCGTCGCCATGCTCCTCCGTTCGACACCCTGAAATGAGCCCGGACCGGGCTGACGCTGGGCCCAGGCGGTGGGCCGATCGCTCGCCCGTAACTGTACACAATTTCGGTAACGCTTATCGGCACGCACCCCTCAACTAATGACCCTCTCTGCCGACGCCATGAGTGACGCAGACGACTGAGGATCTGCGCCATGGACATCGATTCCGAAGTGAGTCGCGCCGGTGCGACAGACCCCCACAGGCTGGGTGAACAGCGGGCGCTTCTGGCTTCCCGGGATCGAGAGGAGGCACAAGTGACCCACGTGAAGACATCCCCCGCAGTCATCACGGCCGCCATCTCCGCAGTGTTATTGGTCATCCTCGTCTGGCCACTGGCCTCTGCCAGCGCCGCTGCCGAGGGGCCCGAGGATCTGGGGCGTTTCGCACAGTTCGAAATCCGTAGCGCCAAGCTCCACAGGCAAATCCACCGTCTCGCACAGCGCCCACATCAGGCGCGCACCAACAATGGCCTGCAGCGTCGCCTTCTGAACACGAACGCCTCGCTCATCCGCATAAACCGCAGTCTGGCCGACCTAAGCCGTGCCGTGCTCGCAGCGCCGGAGCTGACTGACGAGTTCGTGCAGAGCCTCCTCGACTCTAACCTCATCGCGACCGGGCTCGATCGCGACGCCCTGCGCCTGAACAACCGCGCGTTGCGAGCTCGGCACTCCTCCATGCGGAGCACCGTCCGCTCCATGCGCACCCAGCTAAGCAGTCTGAGCGCCAAGATCCGCGACCAACGGCCGAGGGAGCCGAAGCCGACGCCGACGCCGACAGTGACGCCCACGCCGACCCCGACGCCCAGCGTTACTCCCAGCAGTCCCGGCATCCCCGCCGGCTACACACTGGTGCAGGGCCAGACCATCAACAATCTCGCCACCAACGGCCTGAGCAACCGCTACTACTATAAGTGCACCTTCACGGGCGGCAGCGCCACGACCGCCGTGCTGAGCTTCACCGGCGCGAGTTCCAATCTGATCTTCGACAGTGTCACGATCGCGCAAGGCGGCGGCTGGAACGGCGTCACCATCAACGACGCCTACGGCCGCATCCACGACATCACGTTCATCAACACTACGTTCAAAGCCCAGGGTCGCATGGGCCTCGAGGTCACGAGCCGGCCCACGTCGGCTACGACGCAGTACCAGAGAATCAACGTCCTCAACAGCACGTTCGAGCCCCAGGGCAACGAGGCCGTCTCCTACGACGGTGGCGCCGCCGCCGGCAACTCCACGTTCAGCGGCAATGTGATCCAGGGGGCCGGCAACGACCCGACGCAGCCCTACGGCGCCGGCTTCGAGATCAACGGCCCCAGCAACATGACCGTGACCGGGAACCGGATCATGCAGACCCGGGGTGCCCTGCTCAACCTGCAGAGGCATGTGACCAGCGACAGCGGCTGGGTGTTCACCGACAACGTGTTCGACGCATCGCAGGGCGCGCAGGTAACGCCGATGAGCGCCTCGTCGCAGGTCGTCCTCGGCTTCAATGTCTACGGGGGGCAGTTCGCCCGCAACAGCATCGTCTCGGCGGCGCCGGGCGGCAGCGTGGCGTACCTCTCCAATTGTCAGAACATCGACTGGCGGACCAGCACGTGGAGGGATGCGACCTCCCGCGCCGGCTACGCGACGCCGACCCAGGTCAACGGCTCGACGGGCAACCAGTTCTGAAGTACGGCGACCAGGGACGGGCGAGGCGCTGCCAGGCGACCTCGCCCTTGCCCGTGCCTCGCCTACTTCACGGTGACCGTCTTGCCCGGTCCCGTAGAGGCTGCCAGCCAGATCGCGCTCGCGGATGTGGACGCCATGAAGCGGTACTTGCCCCTTTTGGGCAGCGAGATCCTGCGCGAGTACTTGGTCGTGCCGCGGTAGTCCGCATTCACAGCCGAGTACGACTTGTAGGTGACCCACTTCCCGCTCCTCTTCACGTACGCCTTCACTCTGACTGTCTTGGCGCCGGCGGCAAAGTGAGGCTTGAGCACACCCCAGACCGTGAAGGCCTTGTGACGCTTGACCGTCGTCGGCGACTTGGGGGTCGTGAGGGTGGGTGTGCCCACAAGGGTCAGCGAGGTGCTGAGCGGCGTCTCCGCGTTGCCGGCCGCATCGCTGGAGTAGTAGGTCAGGGTGTGCTGACCGACGCCGCTGACGACGATGGACGCGCCCGACGCGTAGGAGGCCGCACCATCGAGCTTGTACCAGGTGCCGGCCGAGCCGCCGGTCATTCCCGACGCGGCGTCGGTCGGGATGAGCGTGACGGTGACTGAGGTGGCAGTGGAGCGTGCGGGGGCGTTGTCGCGCGTCACCGGGGCCGTCGTGTCGAGGTTGACCGTGTAGTGGCTGGTGACGCCGCCGATGCCGGCGTTGTCGAGGGCGCGGACGTGGAAGTACCACACGCCATCGGCGACCGGGGTCGTGTAGGTCTTGGAGAGGCCGGCGCCCTCGCTGGCCAGGTCGGGGGTGGTGCCCGGGACCTGGTCAAGGATGTAGGAGTAACCGGCGACGCCGGAGCTGGCATCGGTCGCGGCGCTCCAGCTCAGAGCCGGCGTGTTGTTGCTGTACCAGTTAGCCGCGGTCCCGTGCGTCGACCTGCCGAGGCCGCTGATCGCCCCGGGGGCGGTGGTGTCGATACGCACGGCGCGGGTGCTCGTCGGGCCACCAGAGTCGGAACTGTCGACCGCCCGCACGTGGAAGTACCACACGCCGTCGGCGATACCCGTGAAGTCCGCTCTGGGCGGGATACGCGTCGCATTCAGGAGCACGCCGAGGGTGTCGCCGGGAGGCCCGCTGATGCCGCCGTCTCCGCCGCTCTGAGCGGCCACGAGGTCCGGCGAGCCGTCGTTGTTGAAGTCGCCCGTGGCCAGCGCGTTGGGTTGATCGCCGAGGGCGAACGAGGCGGCGTGCGTCGCGTCGAAGTTGCCGGCGCCGTCGCCGAGCAGCACCTCGACGTCGTCGAGGCTCCAGTCGGCCACGGCCAGGTCGAGATGGGTGTCACCGTTGAAATCGCCTGCCGTCACCGCGGAAGGCACCGAGAACAACGAGGCGCCGAAGTCCACCTTGGGCTGGAACGTTCCGTCGCCGTTGCCGAGCAGCACACTCACAGTGTTGCCTGTGTAGTTCGCGACCGCGAGGTCGGTGTTACCGTCGGTGTTGAAGTCACGAGCGGTCACGGAGTGCGGGTTCGACCCCGTCGCGTAGGCGACGGGCGCCGCGAAGCCACCGGCGCCGTCGCCGAGCAGGATGCTCACCGTGGCGGCGTCCCAGTTGGTCACAGCCAAGTCAAGATCGCTGCCGCCATCGAATGTGCCGACGGCCAACGCCTCTGGCTTCGAGCCGGCTGCAAAGAAGTGGCTTGAGAGGGAGGGATCCAGGTCGCCGGCGCTGTCGGAATGGTAGAGCCGTACCCCGTTCTCGCTGGCGCTGGCGAAGACCACCTCGTCCCATGCTGTGCTGGTGTCGAAGTTCGCGGCAACGACCTGTTTCGCCCCGCTGCCGGTGCCCACGCGAGGGTAGGGAACCGCAAAAGTGCCGTCACCGTGGCCGAGGAGGACCCAGACCTGGCCGCTGTCGCTGCTGGTGACGACGAGGCCGAGGGACGCGTTGCCATCGATGTGGCCGGCGGCCACCGAGTGGGGGGTGACGCCGACGTCGTAGCTCAGCGGGGCCGAGAATGTGCCGTCGCCGTGGCCGAGCATGACGCTCGCGGTTTCGTCAAGCCAGTTGGCGCTCGCCAGGTCATCCTTGCCGTCAGCATTGAAGTCGGCGACGGTGACCCCCCACGGGCGGGCGCCCGCGGAGACGTCAGCTCGTGGCGCGAAGGCAACGGCCGGCATCGAGACGGGCGCTGTCGCGGGATCGCTGACCAAGCTGTGATCGAGCGCGTAGGAGTAGCCGACCACACCGGCCAGGGGACTCCACGTGAAGCTGGGATCCGGGTTGGAGTACCAGGTGGCCTCGTTGGAGTGACTNGCCGAGGCCAGGCCGAGGACGGCGCCAGGCTCCGCGAGCGCCCCGCTCGCCACGCCGAGGGCGCACAGAATTGAAGCCAAGCCTGTGATCGCGACCACCAGCAGCCTGGAGCGCACGGAAATGAACGACATGATGAAGACCCCTTCCGGAAGACCGCGCCCGCCGCGGTCGGCATGCGTTACACGCATACTAGTACCTAATTGTAGAAGTCCGCATAACGTGCTATCCTTGCCGGGTAAGCTCTCCACCCCGTCAAGGAGGACGCATGCCCTACACTTCCACAGCGATCGTTCTCAGCGCCGAGGAGAGAAGCGCGCTGGAGAAGAACGTGCGCGGTGCAAAGACCGAGCAGCGCCTCGCCTTCCGCAGCCGCATCGTCCTCCTGGCTGCGGACGGGCTGGGCACCAATGCCATCGCCGCGCAGCTGCAGACCAACCCCGCCACGGTCAGCAAGTGGCGCGTGCGGTTCTCTCAGATGGGCCTTCCGGGCCTCGCCGATGCGCCCCGCAGCGGCGCTCCCGGCCGGTACAGTGAAGAGACCGAGCGGCGCATCCTCGCGCAGCTCGACGAGCCGGTCCCCGGGGGGAGACGGTGTGGACGGCGCGGCTCCTTGCGAGGGAGCTCGGCGACGTCTCCGAGGACCACGTCTGGCGGGTCTTCCGGAGGCACGGCATCCACCTGCAGCGGCGGCGCAGCTGGTGCCTGAGCACCGACCCCGAGTTCGCCGCCAAAGCGGCCGACATCGTCGGCCTCTACCTGGCGCCGCCCGAGAACGCGCTCGTCATCTGCGTCGANGAGAAGCCCTCGATCCAGGCGCTGGAGCGTGCCCAGGGCTACCTGCGCTTCAGCGACGGGCAGACGTTCCGCGGCTTCAGCGACCGCTACAAGCGGCACGGCACGACGACCCTCTTCGGCGCCCTCGAGGTGGCCACCGGCCTCGTGACCACGGGCCACTACAAGCGCCGCCGAAGGATCGAGTTCCTCGACTTCATGAACCAGCTGATCCGGCAGTACCCCGCCGATCAGGAGATCCACGTGATCCTCGACAACCTAAGCACGCACAGCAAGAAGGGCGGCACCTGGCTGGCTCGCCACCCCAACGTGCACTTCCACTTCACGCCCACGGGCGCCAGCTGGCTGAACCAGATCGAGGTCTGGTTCAGCATCCTCACGGTGAGGGTGCTGCGCAACGGCAGCTTCACCTCACCGCGGGACCTGCGGGGCGTCATCGACCGCTTCACGAGCGCCTACTGCGAGGACTGCAGCCCCTTCGCCTGGACGAAGGAGGAGGTCCACCAGGTGACCCTCAAACGATGTTATGCTGATTTATGCAATTAGGTACTAGTACATTC
>JGI24131J36419_10000439_pt1 | contig 14595 bp, 12 predicted proteins | sample BarGraNGADG00211_2_FD_36419 | JGI IMG/M metagenome (IMG submission 36419) | reverse complement strand
TGAACGGGCAGAGCGCTCTGCCCGGCAATTTCGGCCGGCAGCGCGGCGGCCGCAGCCGCCGCCATCTGCCGTCGTGGGCCGGTGACGGCTATGAACCCGACCGGCACGGGCTCGTTGTCCAGGCAGAGCGCGCCATGCCCGTGGTCGGCGAAGACTGCCTGGTGCGTGATCGTCCCATCGGCCAGCGCCCGCAGCCAGCCTGCCAGGCTGGCCGGGTCTAGCAGTCCGGTGTGGTGCTCGAACAGGCGCACGAACTGCCCGCCGCGGAACTGGAAGGCCAGGCTGTGGAAGTTTCCCAGGTTCACGATCAGCGCATCGGGCTGTGACGCGACCGCNGGNTCCTCCAGCGCGCCGAGCACGGCTGCCGGTGCGGTATCCATCACGACTACAGGCAGGCCCGTCTGCGCGCGGGCCGAGGCGGCCAGGGCGCTCAGGCGCGTCATGATGGGGGGTACATCGCCCGCCCGAACGGCAAAAGTGCTCAAGCGCCGATCCTGGCCCAGCCGCGCGCGTAGATAGTCTATACGAAACTGCCGGTCGCTGATCTCGGGCGGCGCGGCGCCATGATCGAAGACGGCCAGGGCCAGAGCGTCGGGTGCGAGCGTTAACCCAAAGGCCGCAAAGGCTTGCCGGATAGAAGTGTAGTCGAAGTCGCCGAAGCGGACGTGGACGAATCCCGGCTGCCTGGTCAGGCGCGCAGCTTCGGCTTCGCTCACGATCTCCACGCCCATCTCGGCGCGGACAAGTGACAGATCGTCGTTGAAGGTGCGGGCCGCATCCTCTGTCGCGACGACGCGCAACCCCGCCCGCCGATGGTCTTCGACCGCCCAGCTACACGGCCCTCCGCCCATGATCGGTCCGCTGATGACCAGCGACAGACCGGCTACCGTTGCGAGCCGCACCTGCTGGGCCACCAGCAGGGTGGGCGAGGGCATGACCAGTTTCAAACAGTTCTCCGGCGCGCGCTCGCTATCGAAAAGCAGGATATCTTGGGTGCCGGTGCCGATGTCGATGGTGAGGATTTGCATGGCTGCCTGCTTTACGTTTCACGTTTTCCGTCCTACGCGTCCCCGCGCGGGGTGATCATGCGGGCCTGTCCGTCGGCGTGATACGACGAACGCACCAGCGGGCCCGATTCAACCCACTTGAAACCGCGTGCGTAGCCTTCTTCGGCCAGCTTCTTGAACTCATCCGGATGAACGTAGCGCTCGATGGGCAGGTGCTTTTTGGTCGGCTGCAGATACTGGCCGATAGTCAAGATATCTACGTTGACGGNGCGCAGGTCATCCATCATGTGCAGCATCTCGTCCCACTGCTCGCCCAGNCCGACCATGAAACCGGTCTTGGTGAACGCCTGCGGATCCATCTCTTTGGCCATCTGCAGGACCGAAAGGCTCCAGGTGTACCTGGCCTGCGGGCGTACTTGCCGGTAGAGCCGCGGCGCCGTCTCGACGTTGTGGTTCAGGATCTCGGGGTGAGTATCCATCACCAACTGCAGGGCGGGGCGGTTGGCGCGGAAGTCGGGGATCAAGACTTCGATCGTGCAGCCGGGCTGCAGGCGCCGGATCTCGCGGATCGTGTTGGCAAAGATGTGCGCCCCACCGTCTGGCAGCTCGTCGCGGTCGACGCTGGTCAAAACGCAGTGGCGCAGGCTCATCTCCTTTACGGATTGGGCCACCCGCAGCGGCTCTTCTTCATCTAGCGCTGCCGGCCGGCCTGTCTTTATGTTACAGAAGCGGCACGAGCGCGTGCAGGTGTCGCCCATCAGCAGGAAAGTAGCCGTGCCGCGCCCCCAGCACTCGCCCAGGTTGGGGCAGAGAGCCTCTTCGCAGACTGTGTGCAGAGTCTGCGAGCGCATCAGGCGCTTGAGCTTCCAGTACTCGTCGTTCTGGTTTATCTTGACCCGCAGCCAATCCGGCCGTCGCCCCCGTGTCAGCCCCGCCTCCGGCTCCGGCTGGGGATTCGGCTTCTCGGTCAGTGGGATAGGGTCAATCATTACGTTTGATTGCATGCTGGTCCTTGTCAAATATGTATCGCTTCCCCGTTCACGGCGTGGGCGGCTTCCATCAGCGCCTCCGACAGCGTCGGGTGAGCATGCACACTATGCGCAATCTCGTCGGTGGTCAGTTCCCATGTGCGTGCCAGCTCCAGCTCCGGGAGCAGCTCGGTCACATCCGGACCAACCAGGTGCGCGCCCAGGATCTCGCCGTAACGCGCGTCGGCGATGATCTTGACAAAGCCTTCGCGTTCGCCCAGGCCCAACGCCTTGCCGTTGGCCGAGAAGGGGAACTTGCCGACCTTGATCTCCCGCCCGCCTTCGCGAGCCTGTGCCTCGGTCATGCCCATGCTCGCGACCTGAGGGCGGCAGTAGGTGGCGCGGGGCATGAAAATGTAATCGCCTTCGTGGATTGGCCTGGCCTGGTGGCCGGAAGCGTGCTCTGCGGCGACAAGGCCCATCGCGCTAGCCACGTGGGCCAACAGCAGCTTGCCGGTCACGTCGCCAATGGCGTAAACGCCGGGCACGTTGGTGCGCATGTACTCGTCCACGAGGATAAAGCCGCGCTTGTCGGTCTTCACGCCGGCCGCCTCGAGCCCCAGGTTGTCGCTATTGGCCTGCACTCCGATGGCAACCAGCACCACATCGGCCTCCAGGGTTTGCTCCTGGCCGCCGGCCTGGTCCTTGACGTGTACCGAAACGCCTTTGGCGGTAGTCTCGACATTTTCGGTGCGGGTGTTTACCAGCGTCTTGATGCCCTGCTTCTTGAAAGCCTTGGCTACTTCGGCCGCGGCCTCTTCGTCTTCCAGGGGCAGCAGATGGGGCAGCATCTCGATGATCGTCACCTCGCTGCCATAGCTGCGGAAGACATAGCTGAATTCCATGCCGATCGCGCCGGCGCCGACCACCACGAGTCGCTTGGGTGCTTCGGTCAAAAACAGCGCCTCGCGATAAGCGATGACTCTCTTGCCGTCGATCTGCATGTTAGGAAAGGAGCGCGAGCGGGCGCCGGTCGCGATGATGATCTTCTTGGCCTGCAGAGTGCCGTCGAACTTCTGCCCGCTAACGGCAGGCGCATCCTGCACTGCGCTCACGTCCACTTGAGTAGCCGAGCGCAGTTTGGCCGCGCCCTGGTAGACATCAACCTTGTTCTTGCGCATCAGGAACTGGACGCCCTTTACCAGGCGGTCGCTTACCTGGCGGCTGCGCTTCTGGGCGACGGCATAGTCGACGGTCAGGTTCTCGAAGCTGAAGCCGAATTCCTTGCCGTCGCGCAACAAGTTCATGATTTCTGCGTTCCGCAGCAACGCCTTCGTTGGGATACAACCGATGTTCAGACAGACGCCGCCCAAAAACTCACGGTCGATGATCGCAACCTTCTGGCCCAATTGCGCGGCCCGGATCGCGGCCACATAGCCGCCCGGCCCACCACCAATGACGATGACGTCGTACTCTCTGGTCTCAGTCATGGAACTGCGTACTCCTTCCAGGAACAGCGTGAGACAAAAACAGCCTGCTAATCACGCCGAATAATGCTCCAAGAATTGTACCACAGTTGCCAAGAAATGGTCTGCCTCGGCCCCATCCAAGATGCGATGGTCGAAGCTGAAGCTCAGGTAGACCATGGGGCGGATCTGCAGGTAATCTTCGGCATCGGGGAGCAGTGTGTTGCTCCGGTTGATGACCACGGGGCGTTTTTGGATCGCGCCGACACCCAAAATGCCTGCCTGTGGCTGGTTGATGATGGGCGTGGCCAACAGGCTGCCCGAGGTCCCGTGGTTGGTCAGGGTGAACGTCGCTCCCTGTACCTCTTCAGGGGCTAACCGCTTGGCACGCGCCCGTTCGGCCAGATCGTTGACCGCGCGCGCCAGGCCCAGCAGGCTCTTCTCGTCGGCGTCGCGCACGACCGGCACGATCAGCCCTTCCGCGATCGCGACGGCCAGGCCGATGTGAATGCGCCGGTGCAAGAGCAGGCTGTCTCCCTGGAGGGTGCTGTTGGCTTCCGGCATGGCCCTGAGACCGGCGACGACAGCCTGGAGCAAGAAGGGTGTGAAGGTTAACCGGGTACCCTGGCGCTCGAATTCTCCCCGCTGCCGCTCGCGTGCCCGCACGACCTGGGTCATGTCGGCCTCCATGACCGTGGTCACGTGCGCGGAGGTCTGTCTGCTGAGGATCATGTGTTTTGCGATGCTGCGCCGCATCGCCGTCAACGGCGCCGTCTCCGTGTCCCGTTCGGCGCCAGCCGCTTGGCCTGCCGTCTGGGTACCATCGGCGGCGGGCGGGCCCATCTCCTCGGTAGGCTTGAAGAGCGACCCCGTGCCCGGTTGTTCCCAGGCCGGCAGTTCTGGCTCGGATACCGCCCCAGTTTGGCTCACCGCCGTCTCGCGACTCGCAGTCGTCCGTATCTCCGGCGGCACCGGCGCCGCGATGTAGACCTGGATATCCTTCCTGGTTATCCGCCCTCCTTCGCCGGTGCCCACTACCTGGCTGAGGTCCACTTCAAACTCCTCGGCCAGCCGCGCCACTGCCGGCGAAATGAAGCCTTTCCGGCCGCCCGTACGCCTGAGCCCTGTCTCTGCCGGCCTGGCTGCCAGGTGCGCCTCTACATCTTCTTTGGAGATGCGCCCCGCCGGCCCGGTCCCTCTGACCTGACGCAAATCCACGCCGTTTTCACCGGCAATGCGCTGGGCCAGTGGGGTCACGCCTGGCTGCCGTTCGCCGTTCGCCGGTTGATCCTCGCGCGCGGCTCTTTCCGCTGAAGGTGACGCGGGCGATTGGCCGCCGACTTCCCCTGGCTGGCCGATGATGGCCAACAGCGTTCCCGCAGCCACGGTCTGCCCTTCGGCGACGAGTATCTTCAGCACGATGCCTGAGGCCGGCGCAGGGATCTCGGTGTCCACCTTATCGGTCGTGACGGTCAACAGAGGATCGTATTCCTTGACCGGCTGGCCCTCGCCGATCAGCCAGCGGCCGACGGTGCCTTCGATAACTGTTTCACCGAGTTGCGGCATGATGACTTTGGTGGGCATGGGAACTCCGTCTAATAGGCCGCCAGTCTGCGCGCGGCGGCGGCGATCTTGTCGGCATTGGGCAGGAAGAAGTCCTGCAGCGGATGGCTGAAGGGCATTGACGGAACGTCGGGTGCGGCCAGCCGGGTGATCGGACCATCCAGGTATTCGAAGGCCTCCTGCGCTATGAGGGCCGCGATCTCGCCGCCCAGCCCGCCGGTCAGGTTGTCCTCGTGGACGATCAGAACTTTGCCGGTTTTCTTGACCGACTCCAGGATGGCCGGCTTGTCAAGGGGCGAAAGCGTGCGCAGGTCCAGAATCTCAGCCGCGACACCCTCTCCGGCCAGCGCTTCGGCAGCCTTCAGCGCTTCATGCAGCATCATGCCATAGGCGATGATGGTGAGATCTTCTCCTGCTCGCTTGACCTCGGCCTTGCCGATCGGCACTACGTAGTCATCGCCCGGCACTTCGCCCTTGATCAGCCGGTAGGCTCGCTTGTGCTCGAGGAAAAGCACCGGGTCGTCGACTTGCAGGGCAGCGTTGAACAGTCCCTTCATGTCATACGGGGTGCTGGGCGCGAGCACGTACAGGCCCGGTGTGTGCGCAAAAATGGCTTCGATCGACTGCGAGTGATAAAGTCCTCCGCTGATCCCTCCCCCATAGGGCGCACGGATGATCAGCGGGACACAGTAGTCGCCATTAGAGCGGTAACGGATCTTGGCGGCTTCGTTGACGATCTGGTTGAACGCGGGATGGATAAAATCGGCAAACTGGATCTCGCAGATCGGGCGCAGCCCGTTCAGCGCCATGCCGATACCCACGGCCACGATGGACAGCTCTGAGAGCGGACTGTCGATGACGCGGCTCGGACCGAACTCGGCGTACAGGCCCTCGGTGGCACGGAATACGCCGCCGCGTGGCCCGACATCTTCACCGGTGATGATGACCCGCGGGTCACGGCGTAGCGCCTGGGCCATCCCCTCGCGCAAGGCCTCAAGGTTATTCTTGGTGGGCATATGCCACCTCCCGCGCCGGTGCGCTTTGGGCAGCGTGTGATTGGTCGCCAAAAACCGGCCACAGGGCCTCCTCGGGGCGTGGATACGGCGCTTGTTGCGCGTATTGATCGGCATCATCCACTTTGGCCATCACCCGCTCCAGAAGGCTCTGCGCCAGCGCGTCACTAAGGATGTTACGCTCCCGCAGCACCTTTGCGCAGTGCAGAATGGGATCGCGCCTCTTCCATTTCTCAACCTCCTCGCGGCTGCGGTATGTCCGATCGTCGTCATCGGATGAATGGGGCACCGGGCGGTAGGTTTTCGCTTCCAGCAGACTCGGTCCCCTTCCGCTACGGGCGCGCTGTATGGCTTCTTTGGCCACGCTGTAGCTTTCCATGACGTCGTTGCCGTCGTACATCACGCCGGGCAGGCCATAAGCGTCGCCTCGGTCGGCCACGTTGGACACGGCCATCTCCTTGTCCGTCGATTCCGAGATGGCGTACTGGTTATTCTGGACGATCACGACCAATGGCAGCTGGTGGATGCCTGCCCAATTCAGACCCTCGTGGAAATCACCTTGCGCAGTGGCCCCTTCGCCGAGACAGGTCACGGTCACCTCGCCCAGGCCGCGCAGCTTGCTGGCGAAGGCGACCCCGGCCGCCTGTGGCACCTGGGTCGCGACAGGGCTGGAACCGGTGATAATGCGCAAAGCCTTCGAGCTGTAATGCGCGGGCATCTGGCGACCGCCCGAACTCGNGTCCTCAGCCTTGCCATAGAGCGCCAACATCAGATCACGCGGGGTCAGCCCAAGGGCCAAAACGAAGGCCATGTCACGGTAATAAGGGTGCAACCAGTCTTTGCCGCGTTCCATCGCGAATGCGGCCCCGACCTGGCAAGCCTCTTGCCCCAGGCCTGAGATGTGAAAGGCCACCTTTCCCTGTCGATGCAGGATCCACATGCGCTCGTCGAGCTTGCGTGATAGGAGCATGCTCTCGTACATGGCGAGCAATTGGTCCTCTCCCAAGCCGGCCGAGTGATCCTGGCTGATGAACTCCTGAGTTGTGAGGGCAGGCATAAGACGCTTACTCCGCAGATAGAAAACGGGCACCAGAGGCACGCGGCTTCTGATGCCCGTCTATAACCAGGCTGGCGTTTGACCGGACACCTGATGACGGCGTCGACAGCGACGATGACGACGACAACAGCAACGACAGCAACGACAGCGTCAACATCAGCGCTAGTATCCAGTCTAGACTATGCAGTTTCTAGCTTCTGGCTTCCAATTGCGGGGCGGACGCTCCTTATACCCCCATGTCCAGCTTGATCGGCGCCTTCTGCGGCGCAGGCCGCCTGGCATTCATCACGCTCACCTGCGCGGCGACCTTCTCGGCAAGGGCGCGGAAAGCGATTGACTGCTCGGAGTCCGCCTCGAAGGCGACCGAGGGCTGTCCGGAATCACCACCGACACGGATAGACGACGTCAGGAAGATGCGGCCCAGGAAGGGCACTCCCAGCTGCTGAGCGGCCCGTTCCCCGCCTCCCACGCCAAAAATGTCGCCCGCCATGTTTTCGACGATGCCCATCACCGGCACCTCTAGCCGCTGGAAGGCGGTCAGGCCACGGGTGGCATCAGACAATGCGACGGCCTGCGGCGTGCTGACGATGATGCCGCCGGTCATCGGGACGGACTGGGCTAGGCTGAGCGTAGCATCGCCGGTGCCGGGTGGCATATCCACAATCAGATAGTCGAGGTTGTCCCAGGCTACGTCGGTGAGCAACTGGCGGATCGCCTTGTGTAGCATTGGACCGCGCCAGATGAGGGGCTCACCGTCGGGCACCAGGAAGCCGATCGACATGACCTCAACCCCATGCGCGACCGGTGGGATAAGCTTTTCGTTCTGCGGCGGCGGCATCTCCAGCACGCCCATCATCATCGGCACGTTGGGGCCGTAGATGTCGGCGTCAAGGATGCCCACCCGCGCGCCCATCTGCGCCAGCGCCACTGCCAGATTGACCGCGACGGTAGTCTTGCCTACCCCCCCTTTGCCGCTGGCGACGGCGATGATGTTCTTCACCGGAATATCCAGCTTGCTGGAAATGCGGTTATCGGCACGCACCTGGGCGTCCATCTTGATATTCACTTGCCGTACCCCTGGCAAGCGGGTCACTGCTGCCCTGGCTTCCTGCTCGATCTGCGTTCGCAGGGGGCAAGCCGGGGTGGTCAGGACGACGGTGAAAGACACATCCCCGCCTTCGATCTGGACATCCTTGACCATGTTCAACGTGACCAGGTCTTGGTGCAGCTCCGGCTCCTGGACCTTGCCCAGGGCCAGCAGGACCGCGTCCTTGGTCAGACGGTTCTCTAATTTGCCAAACATGCTGTTAATTCCTCCAAAAAAGTTGCAGGTCGGCAGTCCTCGGTTGGCATTAGTCGCGCCTGGACTGGCAACCTGCAATCTGCAACATTCAAGCGGCAGCGGGCAACTGCTCCGCCACCAGACGGGCAACACGCCGTCCGATCTCGACCGCAAAGTTGGTGCCCCGGTCCCATGGGTAAACCTGGCTCATGCTCGCGAAATAAAGGCCGGGCACGGGTGTTTGCAGAGGCGGGATATTATGCGAGTGATTGACCGGCGGTATTGGCTGGGCGTAAGGTGTTTTCCACAGCCAGGACTCTTTCACCCAGCTGCGCTCGAAATCCGGGTTGACACGCTGCAGCGCGGGTAGGAACCTTTCGAGCAGCTCTTCTTTATTCAGCCGGAAATATTCGTGGCCCGCATCCAGATAGTCGCCGCAGTAAATCAGGTGGTCGCCCCCGTAATGTTCCGCATCCATGAAGTTCGTGTGTTCCACGAGGGCGAGAAACGGGAATCCGGCCTCTTTGGGCAAGTTGTGCCAATACCACTGGGTCAACTGGTGCTTCAGGGAGATCACCAGCACCACCGCACCCATGGACTTGAGTGCGCGCAGGCTGGCGGTATACTTTGCCGGCAGGTCGGGCACCAGGCGGGCCATCAGGGCGGGAGAACTGGTGGAGATAACGGCATCGAAGGTCTCGGGACCGGAAGCAGTTGTGACGACCAGTGTGCCGGGCCGGCCCGGCTGAGTTCTCGTGATGCTCTCGACCGGGCAGTTCAGACGGATTTCGGTGCCCTGGCCGCGCACTACGTCGGCCAGCTTGTCTATGAAGGCTTGAAACCCGCCCTGGAAGGTGCCAAGCCGGGTCGTTCGGGCCTTGAGCCTGGCCCAGAACCACGCCATGTTGACGACGGGTAAGTTCTGCTCGCCGAACTTACCGACCAGCATCGGTCGCCAGATGGTATCATAGACGCGCGCCGGAACCCATTTGCGCATCCANGCATCTGCGGTCGATTTCTCCAGAGGCCGCCACCAGGGCGTGAGCCGTAAGTAAACGCCCACGGCCCCGAAGCGAATCACATCCGGAATGGAGAAGTGGCGCAGGCTGAACTTCAAGGCCTCTACATACGAATCCAGGGGCTGAAACTTGCCGTCGTAGAAAACCACCGTATACGGCCGGCGAAAGATCACCTGGTCGAGCCAGCCCAGTTCATCGATCAGCCCAAGCATGTATTTGTCGGAGGCGAACCAATGATGGTAGAACTTCTCCAGGCTCCAGTCCCAATCCACCGCCTTGAACCCCGCCGCGAGCCCACCGGCATCCGGTGCAGCTTCAAAGATTGTCACCTGGTGCCCGCCACGCGCCAAGTCATAGGCCGCGGCCAACCCGGCCACGCCTGCGCCGACTATCGCGATACGCTTGCCTGTCATGACTCGGAACTACTCGTTTCTGCTGCGGATTTTGCCATGCCCACCATCTTCACGCTCAGGGCTCTTCGATGAGCGCCTCGGGCTCTTCTTCCTCGACGACTACGATTGGTTCGCCTGCCAGGTAGGCCTCTATATCGCGGCGGGCTTTGCCGTAGAGCTCCAGCAGGTCCGCGTCACTGCCCTTAAATTGCATGACCGTCTGCGTGGCGCACAAATGGCAGCCGCGCATGTATTTGAAGCTGCCCTCGTGGCATTTCACGCAGTCGTCCAATCTTATCATTAACAAAGTGAAAGCCAGGCTGTCCGGATCGGTTTCCGGCAGGGCGATCACGCGGTCTATCAGTGCAGCCCAGTCGGGGCCACGCAGGCTGCGTAACACCGGCACCAGCCTGGGTGGAAAAAGCAGTTCGGCCTTTGGATACATAGTTTTCTCAAATCACCGCTTCTACTCAGTTGCGGCCCGCGCGTGCCATTTGCAGCAGGTCGCTGCCTGCCGGCTCGAGCAGGGTGGCAATGGCCTTCATAAGGGCCGCCTGATCGATGCCATAGCTGCGACAGGCCCCTTCCAGGGTATCTACATCGCTGATCGAGCAGTTGGAGCACCCGCTAAGCTTGAACCTGGCTAACACCCCCGCCACGCCGGGGTGGACCTGCAGCGCTTCGGCGATGGTCATGTTGGGGGCAAATTTCAGCCCGCCTTCGTGCCGGCGCACGTCCAAGCCGATTTCCTGCGGGCGGGCTTCCAGCTTGGTGCGGGTTTCGGTCCATTCGGTCTTGGCGTGCTGCAGATCGGCCTCGCTCTGCGTCAGGCGACCCTCGATCGCGCCGGCGTGGCGCAGGGCCACGTAGGCTACAGCCAGTGCCAAAACGGCGACCACCAGAGCTGCGATGTCCATGGAGTCTCCTCGATGGCTATACTGTCATCGTTTCGCCGGGCCGCATGATGGCCGGGCGCGTGCTGGTTTGGCTGGAAATCATCTCCGCCACCGACTGTTCATCTTGGGCGATGACCTCAAACGTGTCGTAGTGCATCAGGATTGTGGTCTTGGGATGCAGAAACTGCACGGCCTGGATCGCGTCCTCCGGACCCATGGTGAAGTTATCCCCGATGGGAAGCATTGCGACGTCGATGCCGGCCTGACCGATCAGTGTCATGTCGTAAAAGAGCCCGGTATCGCCCGCGTGATACAGCACTTTGCCATCCAGCCAGAGCAAGAACCCGCAGGGGCTTCCGCCGTAACGGCCGTCTTCGAAGCTGGAGCCATGATGGGCAATCGTCAGCTTCACTTTGCCGAAGGGGAATTGGTACGCGCCCCCGATATGCATCCCATGCGACTTCACGCCCTGCTCCTCCATGTAGTGAGCGATCTCATAATTGCTGATGACGGTTGCCCCGCTGCGTCGCGCAATCGGCACCGTATCTCCCAGGTGATCGCCATGCGCATGAGAGACCAGGATGTAATGTGGGTTCAGGTCGTCCGCGCGAACCTCAGCCATGCTGTTCCCGGTGATGAACGGGTCGATCAACAGTCTGGCCGTATCGGTATCGAAACTAAAACAAGAGTGGCCGTGGTAGGTGATGCGAACGGTCATCGTGCACCTCGCTGAGATTAGCAGTGGGGGCGAGTGATCCTCGCCCCCTTGAATTGCGCCTGTATTATAACTTGCCTGTCAAGTGCGATTCGGGCGCTCGGGCGGCTACTTCTCGCCGTCGGGCTTCGGGGCCTCAGCATCCGCGGCCGCTTTGGCGGCACGCTTGGCCGCAGCTTCCGCGCGCAGGCGGGCGACTTCTTCGGGGCTCAGTTTGCGCGGGCCCGCCGGAGGGGCGACTTGCTCGGCTGCCGGTGTCTGGGCTGCAGCGGAAGCTCCGGCTTCCGCCGCCGCAGGTGGCGCGCTTTCCTGCGCGGCTTTCGCTGCACGCTTGGCCGCGGCCTCCGCGCGCAGACGCTCCACCTCTTCTGGGCTGAGCTTGCGCGGCCCCGCCGGGGCAGATGGCGTCTGCGCAGCGGTGGGGGTCTCGGCGCCCGCCGTCGCGCCCACTTCAGCCGCCTTTGCCGCGCGCCGAGCGGTCGCTTCCGCCTTCACGCGTTCCATTTCCTCGGGGCTAAGCTTGCGCGGTCCTGCCGCAGCCGCGCTCGGAGCGGTGGCGGAGGCGTCGCCGGCGGCGCCATCAGTTGCCGGAGCCTGAGGCGGTGTAGCCGGGGGCGCGGCCGGCCTGGCCGCGGCTGCGATTGCCGCAGTCCGGGCGCCGGGCGCCCTGGCGGCCGCTTTGCGCGCTGCCTCTTCGGCGCGGGCGGCTTCCTCAGCGGCATAGTCGGTCGGCCGGAGCTTGGCGTAGTAGGTATGCGGCACCCGTAGCTCATTCAATCCGTATACCAGGTGCGGCATGCGCTCGTAGGCCGTGATCTCGAAGTCGTGGTTCATCTTGATCGCGTCAAACGGGCAGAATTCCGCGCATAGGCCGCAGTTCATGCAGATGCTTGCGTCGATCCAGAACTCAGCCGGCCGGGTGACCGGCTTGCCCTTCTCGTCCTTGTCGCGCACGATCCAGATGCACTGGGGTGGGCAGACCTTGGCGCAGATGCCGCAGGCCGTGCACAGGTCCTCCCCGGTTTCGGCCTGGTAAATTAGCATCGGGATATAGCGGAAGCGCTCTGGTAATTTCCGGCGCTCTTCCGGATACTGAATGGTGAAGAGACCGCTCTGCTCGCTCAGGTTCTGCGTCTGGTCGATGACTTCCCGCCCGCCCCGATAGCGGCTGGGGATCTTCTTGACGTCGTCGACGTAGGTCTCGACGAATTCTTTGATCGTTACGACCAGCCCCTTGATGATCCCGGTTCCGAACATGGTTTGCTCCTCTAGCGGTCCACTTCGCCGAGCACGATGTCAACCGCGCCGAACACCACAATCAGGTCGGCGATCTTGCTGCCGACGCTCATCTGTTCGAGGCTGGTCAGGTTGATGAAGGTTGGGGCGCGCACGTGGTAGCGGTAGGGGTTGGGCTTGCCATCGCTGACGACAAAGAAGCCCAGCTCACCCTTCGGCCCCTCGATACGGGAGTAGGCTTCGCCGGCCGGCACGCGCACCTGGTATTGTTTCTTGCCCGGCGGCATGATCGGACCTTCGGGCAGGCCATCCAGCGCTTGCTTCAGAATGCGCAAGCTCTGGCGCATTTCTTCCATTCGCACCATGAACCGTGCCCAAACATCGCCCTCGGGTCGTGTCACCACATCGAAGTCGAAACGATCGTAAATCGAGTATGGCTGGATGCGCCGGAGGTCATAGGGCACGCCCGAGGCGCGCAGCATCGGGCCGGCCATGCTGGTGGCGATCGCTTGCCGCGCGCTGAGCAGGCCGATGCCCTTGGTGCGCATCAGGAAGATCTCGTTGCCGCTCAGCAGTTGTTCGAACTCCTCGATCACGCGCGGCATGCGGTTATTGACCAACTCGCGCGCCCGTTCCACCCAGCCTGCCGGTAGGTCGGCTGCGACGCCTCCAAAGCGCATGTAATTGCACATCATGCGCGAGCCTGAAGCGGCTTCGAACAGGTCCAGAACCAGTTCACGTTCGCGCAGGCCATACAAGGCCGGTGTGAAATACGCGCCCAGGTCATTGAAAAGGAAACCGATGGCGATCAGATGGCTGACGATACGGGTGAACTCGGCCATGATCACGCGGATGTAGTCCGCGCGCTCGGGAATCTGCAGGCCCATTAACTTCTCGACCGCCAGGACATAGCCCAGGTTGTTCGACATGGAGCTGATGTAGTCGAGCCGGTCGGTGAAGGGGATGTTCATCAAATAGGTGTTGCGCTCGCCGATCTTCTCGTGGCAGCGGTGCAGGTAGCCCATTTCTGGCTCCAGCCCGACCACGGTCTCACCTTCCAGCGCGACCACCATGCGGAACACACCGTGCGTGCTCGGATGCTGCGGCCCCATGTTGACCAGCACGCGCTGGGTCTGGATGCCCGATCCAACCATCGGCTCGTCGGCGCCCATGATCCGGCGATACTGAACCTGCGGCTGAGTCCACATGTCAGGATCCCAGGCTTCGGGATATTGCACGTTATCGTGCCAGGGCACGCGATCCTCGGCCCACAGGTGTTTTCCGTCCGGGTGGCGGCTCTTCAGCGGCTTGGTCTCTTCCTCATAATACGGTTCTCGAAAGTCCTTCCGCAGCGGATAGCCCTCGAAACCCTCCCAGAGCAGGATCCGGCGCAGATTGGGGTGGCCCTTGAAGCGGATACCCATCATGTCGTAGACTTCGCGCTCCTGGAAGTCGGCGCCGGGCCAGACGGAGATTACCGAGGGCAGTTCCGGGTTCGCTTTGTCGGTCAGCCGCACTTTCAGCACCAGGCCGTCTTTGGGTTTCGCCACACCGAAAAGATAGTAAACCACTTCAAAGTAGTCCGGCCAATCGACGCTGGTAACCATGGAGAGGTAGTCATAGCCCTGGCGGGTCTTCAGGTAGGTTGCCAACTCGAGCAGCCGCGCCGGGGCGACCACGAGCCCGTTTTTGGTCACTTCCAGCACCGCACCGGGCAGCGCGTCATTGAATGGCAGCGCTTCTCTGGCCGGGGCCTCGATTGTCACGTCGATTGCANCAGTCATCGCGTACCCCCGTTATGTCCCGGTTGGCCATCCCCGTCCCAGCCGGCTTGAGCTTCACCGCTTGCCGTCCCCCCGGCCGCCGCGTCCCGTTCGCTGGCTGCTCGCACTCCGGCCGCTTTGGCGGCCGCGATTCTGAGCGCCTCATAGTCCCGGACGTCGTAAAGGTCGGGGCCCAGGATGGGCAACGGAATCGGCTC
>JGI24131J36419_10000416_pt1 | contig 15003 bp, 14 predicted proteins | sample BarGraNGADG00211_2_FD_36419 | JGI IMG/M metagenome (IMG submission 36419) | reverse complement strand
TGACGAGGTCGAGCGCATGTGCCGGTGGATCCTCGCCGAGCTCGGCCCGGACGTGCCGCTGCACCTCTCGGCCTTCCACCCCGACTTCAAGATGCTCGACGTGCCGCCGACGCCGCCCGCCACGCTGCGAGCCGCGCGGGCCACCGCGCTCGACGTCGGCCTGCACTTCGTCTACACGGGAAACGTGCACGACCCGGCGGCCGAGACGACGACCTGCCCGACGTGCGGGTCCGTGCTCATCGAGCGCGACTGGTACGCGATCCTCGGGTACCGGGTGACCGCCGACGGCCGGTGCCCTGAGTGCGGCACCGTCGTGCCCGGCCGGTTCGGCGCTGCCGTCGGTCACTGGGGCCGGCGCTCCCTCCCGGTGCGGATAGCCTGAGCGTAGGTCGAACGGGACTGGGAGGCGGATCGCCCACCCGGCCGCCTCGACCACCGACGCCTTTGCGGCCGCCACGGCGGCACGCCTCCGGCAGGAATCGAAGCGCTCCACCGCTACCAGGACGAGACCCGACGAACCGCCCGGGGATGCCGACGGGCTGCTGACTTGGCGCTGACCTGGACCACCGCACGGAACGCGTCACCACAGCCCGACGCCCCTGAGAAACGACCCCTGAACTGGGCATTCACTCGACGGACCACGCAACCTGCTTCACCTGTCCGCGCAACCCGCCCGCACACCCGTCGAGCCGCTGACCTGCGAAGACGTGCGCCTGGGCGGATTCGAACCGCCGATACCCGCTTTGGGAGTTCAGCGTCCAGAGAGACGCAGCCCGTTCACCTGCGGCGATGCGCGCGCGGGGGCGGCTCCCTGACCTCGGTGACGGTCGGCACTGACCTTCACCGACCACGACTGTTGCCTGTCCTTGATCCAGCCCGCAGACGAAGGCAGCCCTGGTTCGTCGGGCGCGCTGGTCGCGGCCCGCGGCGGAGTGCCGAATGATCCCGCGCGAGCATGCGGCTCCGATCCGCGTGGAGATGAGACCACGTACCGGAGGCAGTAACAGTGCCGCAACGGCCCGGGACTTCCGGGCCGCTCCGTCAGCGGTAGATCGCCAGGATCTCTAGCATCAATGCGGGTCCTCGCAGGTACTCGTCCTCCTTGCCGGGCGCCGGAGGCTGACGCTCCAGCTGGCGGCGCTGTTCGCGAGGAACGAGGTCCATCCCCGGGAACGCCGCGAACGGCTTCCACCGACCGGGCTGGAGCACTTGGGTCACCTTCCCGACAACCCGCGCTCGCCCCTCGAGCTCGCCGAGCTCAACATCCCCCCGGAGACGACCAGCCACCTGCCACTCCGTGCCCTCATCCTCGCCCACAACAACGGTCTTGGTTCCTAGGCCCTCCAGGAAGCCCGACATGGCGCCAAGCTGCTCATCGCCAGGGACCCCCTCGATGTCGAGCCCCAAGGCGAGCGCCGCCGGCAGCAGCGCACGCATGGTCCGCACTGCATCAAGCGCGCCGCCTGCCTTCGAAAGCATGCGGATCACGTCAGGGACGTAGACGTCGCACTCCCACGAGACCATCGCCCCAATGCCGATCCCGCGCATGTCTGTGTCGGCATCGACAACATCAACCCAACCCAGCGCTTCGGGGCCCGCCGTCGCCGCCTGGATCAGACGATCAAACCTGGACCCGTCGGTGTCAGCGAGGGTTCGAGACTCCTCGTCCTCGTGCGAACGCGCGCCTTTCCCAGAGACCAACTTCAAATCGGCCCCGACCTCACCAGAGCCCGACGCGGCGGAACGCTTTGTGAGGCCGGTTACGAGACCGCCCTCCACCGCGCTCACGTACTGCTCGAGAGCAGCGGCGTCCAGATAGACGAACTGTGTCAGCACAACCGCAGGGTACGCCCGCGACCAGCCCGCAGCCCGGATCACTTGGTGATCTTCGACGCCTTTCGACCTCTAAGTGCGCCGGGACGCCAACCAATGGGATGACCGCGGCGCGGGGCTCCAGCCTTCGCAGGTGCATCTGACAACGCCGCTCCGCCCAGACCCCGCGCAGACCCACTCGGTCAGCATCGGCTGCACCGTCCCCGGCGGGCGCTGGTTTGGCGCCGCCGTCACCTCGACCTACTGCCTCTCGGGCATTCCCTGGGCTGCGCGGCCGTAGCACCATGGAGCCATGGACATTGACACCCTGCATCCAGTGAAGTGGTCACGGCCGGGCCATGACCGCACGACCGATGGCGTTCCCGGCACCTACAAAGTGGATGACAAGGGGCGCATCGAGGTGCACATCCACGATACGTGGGACGGGAACGCATCCTTCGCGTTCGCGCCCGACCCCGAATTCCCGACGATGCTGCATGGCGAGGTCTTCCGCGAAGCCGTCACCCTGGTCGACTGCCAGGTGGTGTCGAGCAAGACGACGACAACAAGTCAGCAGGACGTGGTCCTCCGGCCTCGTTACGCGATCGAGGGTGGCTTCTTCCTCGATCCGGACGAGCTTTCACTCACGGATGTCCACCTAAGGTTCACGGATCAGGACGCGTGGACGGAGTGGGACGCGTTTGCCGTCAACCAGGAGCGCTCATCGGTTGGGCTCGACGAGGCAATGTCGACCTTTGTGCGCCCAGCAGACCGCGAGGTTCGTGTTAACGGCGGAACCCTGCGGCTGGTCGACGACTCATACGTACGGCAGGACGTCGGCGCCCACCGCTGGGTGCTCCAGTCACGGAGCCGGTTCGAAGTCCACGTCGACAACCCGGTAGCCATCGACGAACTGATGTCCCGGTATGCGTACCCCCTGCAAGTTCTGTTGCTGTCGGCAACCGGCCGCATGCCCGGTCTCATGTCCATGCGCGGTACGAACACGGCGTGGGCCTTCAAAGACGGAGGCGACCCACAGGTGAGCCGATGGGCCACCGTCAGATGCTTCCACGGAGGTGACGGGAACCTGCCCAGTGGGAGCATTCGGTACCTGCACCGACTCCAAGACCTGGACTTCACGACACACTTGCCGCGCATCTTCGACGCTGTCGAGGCCCACCGGTACTCCTTCGAGCACTTCGCCGCGATCCACTCCGAGAAGGCCGGTGGACACCTGTCGCGCTTCGTTGCGCTGACACAGTTGGTCGATTCGTTCGACCGCTCCCTGCACCCCGATGACAGAGGCCATCGGAGCTTCGACGGACGGTTGAAGCGGCTCGAAGACGAGTCCGGGAACCTCATCGACTCCGTGGTCGGCAACAGACTCTGGCGCAATCAGATCCGCCGCCTCAGAAACATCGTGGTCCACGGTGATGAGTCAGCGCCTCATCTGGTCCGCGACCCCCGTCCACTGGTAGCAGGTAGCGAAATACTTCTACTCCTCTTCGAGATTCGGTTTCTGGTTGAGATTGGCTTCGCGTCGGACGCGGCCAAGTCACTCGTAGAGAAGCGCGGGACGCACTGGCGTATCACGAGCACGATCAAGGAGAACTATCCGCACCTCGTCTCACTCGTGAAGAAGCACCCGGAGACAGCGGACGACTGACTCGACGCCCGGCTACGCGTCATCAACTTCGTAGGGCACCCGTCGGGTGGCCCAGACCTCGCTTGGACGCGCTAATGCCGACCGAGGACCAGCGCCGGCGAAGACGAGCGTCCTCGCCGGGTGCAAGAAGAGTCCTGGCCTCCGTGTCGACGTGACAACCCCTGTTGTCGCTCTCTGACCGACTCGTCGGCGCCGTACCGCCCCTGTACCGCCCGGTGGTGCCCTCCCTCGGGCTGTCGGATTGCCGGTTCTCCGAGATGTCGGCGCTCACCCTGGACGATGTCGTCGACACCCCCTACGGGATGGGCCTGCGGGTGCACCGGCGGTGGCGGAGTCGAAGCGGACCCGCAAGGCCGTCATCGACTACGTCATCGCCCGCCGCGCCCAGGCCGCGTCCGGCGACTGGCTGTTCGGGACGCCGGCCGGGCGGATCTGGACCGACACCACTTCCGCTACCGCGCCAAGTGGACCGAGACAACGCGCGCCGTGGGCCTCGGCGGCACGAGCATCCACGACCTGCGGCACACCGCCGCGTCATTGCTCATGGCGTCGGGGGCGGATGTCAAGGTCGTCCAGTCGATCCTCGGCCACGCCTCTGCGACGATGACAATGGACTTCTACGGCCACCTCTTCTCCGACGCCCCATGGCGGGCGATGGCGATGATGCCGGCGTTCCCCAGCCGACCCTCCCGGGCAACGCCCCCCAGTCCGGGCATCCCAGTGACCGCGGTGGATCCGCCAGTACCTCCGCTGTGAGCTTTCGCCCGGACCCCGTCGCCGACACACGCCATGAACACCTGCTGGCGAACCAGTGGCAGCGGCAACCCGTTCCAAGAACCTGGGAGATCGCGTGGCGTCATGGTGCGGCGAAGCACCGTGCGCGCACGGGGCAGGCGGCGCATTGAGAGCCGGGCCGGGGAGAGTACACATTTTCGGCAAGCAGGTCCGCGATTGCGCTGCTCAGCGTTCGCCGGGCCGCTTCCACCAGAGCGTCGTCGTCGGAGGGGAGCACTGTGATCTCCAGCTGGCCGCCCGTCAGTTCCTCCCACTCGAGGGCTTCGCCGCGGCCGTCGGCCCCGGATGCCAGGACGGCCAGGTACAAGGCGGCCGCGATGTCCGACTCAACGAGCGCCAAAGCGTCGCGAGTTGTGAGTTGGCTGCGGGTCTTTGTCTCGCGCCAGATGACGCGCCCGTTTCGCTCGAACCGAAGGTCCGGCCTGGCCAGCACGACGATGCTTGTGGCTTCGTCGACGGCAACGACGTCGGGCTGGCAGCGCGCGTTGGAGACGCCATCCTGGGCCAGAGGGCAGGCATCCAGGTGCCGCGTGGCCATTGCCCGCACAACGGGGTCCGCGAGCGGGTCGCGCAGGTCCGTCAGGTCCGAGGCGTCACACGGTCGGCCCGTGCCGTGTCTGCGGGTCAACCATTGGTCGACTACTAGTCCTCGCCGCATCGGTTCTGACGGACCCAGATCCTCGGCTGGAAGCCCCTGGACGTGCGAGAGGAAGTAGCGGTGCGGGCACCTGGCGAACGTATTCAGGGCCGTGGCGGTGACCTTCAGCGCGACTCGGCGTCCGCCTACGCCGTCCAAGAGGCCAGTGACCACGGCCGTCGACGGGCAGGCGTGAAGGAACCCGCACTCGACGCAGTGAGGGCCCGGGCTCGTATCAAGCGTGCTGGCCATGGTGGCCAGGCGGTCCTCCGCCAGTGCCCGAAATGCATCCCCAACCTCGGCGGCGTTGGTCCATTGGCCGAGGGGTACGGTTACGCCGTCTGTCGCACCAAGCTCGTAGACCTCCACGGGCCCTGCGACCTGGTCACCTACCGCATAGTGCCATGCGAGGACGTAGGCCGCCGTCAGAGCCCATCCGCGAGAGGCTTCGTCGGCGGGTTGGTGCGCGGAACCTACTCGCAGCCTCCAGCCTTGAGCGGCGCCGTCGGGGCGTCGGAAGACGAACACTCCTCCGCTGTGGACCTGCCCGGAGGCGAAGGGAACCTTCAAGAAGTCGGGGTGGTAGTCAAAGCGGTCGCCCGTCTCGGCCTGCGCTTCGAGCAGTGTCTCAATCGTCGCCGCCGCGTACTGCCGTACCGGAGGCGGGCTCTGTGGCAACACAGCGTCCGCGAGGCGGTACAGGTCTTGGGCAGGGTGGCGGCCCGCCACCCATAGAGATGTTGGACCGCGGCTAGCGAGCTCCCTGAGCAGGTCGGCCGAGGCTGGCCAGGCTCCCGCGAATGGCCCCTTCGGAGGCCGCACAAGCCCAGCAGCCGGCGCCCACCCACGCAGCGCAATCGCGGCCTTGGCGGGACAAGCGGTGGCCTCGTCGAAGACGCGGGGCCCGAACCAAGGGTTTGTGACGCGGGAGGGTGCCAGTGTGCCCATGAACTACTCCAGCAGATCGTCTCGCAAGCCGAGGGCCGCGAGGCGGAATCCCATGGCCTGGCGACTGACTTCGAATCGCCGAGCTAGGTGTTCGGCGTCCGCTCCGCTGGCGTGCTCTCGACGCACCAGTTGCGCGGGCATCAGGAGGTTGGCCGCAAACTCGTTCGCGGCGCGTTCGTGACGCCAGTTGTAGCCGGGCGGCTCACCGGCCCCTCCAACGGGGTCCCCAAAATCCACGTGGAAGGAAGCCGAATGGCGCAACAGGTGATGGCCAAGTTCGTGGGCGAGGGTGAAGCGCCGCCGTTGGTGGTTGGCGCTGCCGCTCTGGTCGAGGCCGATCGCTGGCCCATCGGGCAGCTGAACAACTAGCCCGTCGACCATCCCGCCGAAGTTGAAAGCGAGGACTCGGACCCCGCAACGCTTGGCGATAAGGTCCACATCCACCGGGAGTTCCTCCAAGAGGCCAGCCGCCTCGAGGATCTGCTCGGCGGCGTCGCGCGGTCCAGCTGAACGAGTGGCCAGCTCTGCACGCGGCGGGAAGATCCCGCTGGCGGCCTCCGCAAAACGATCGAGCGCGTTAGCGAGCTGCGCGTTGTCGATCTGCTCGGCCACTGCCCGTAGCGCGGCGCCCACGGGCCGACGCGATGCCGGATCAGGGAGAAGGTCTGTGAGCGGAACGTCCAGGTACCCCGACAGGCTCATGAGCTGATCGACCCCGGGCAACCTCCGCCCGGCCTCCCAGTAGGACACGGCGGTCTGAGTCACACCGAGGTGCAAGGCGACCTCGGCCTGACTGGCGCCGGCACGCAGCCTGGCGGCCTTCAACCGTCGCCCGATGTCCGCTGCAGGTCCGGTCATCGCTTTCCACCTCCAACTACTTGCACGACATGCGCACAGACGTCTATGGTCATACCAACAGGGTATGCCTATAACGCAACGTTGTAAGGAGCAGGAGCTGTGCAACTCATCAGACCAGGCGGCACCGACACGGAGCGACGAGCCACGCTGCAAGTATCGCAGGGGGAGTCATGAGAAGCCGCAGACGCGCGCGACCAAGCCTCGTGGGCGCCCTGGCTATTGCGCTGCTCGCAGCGAGCGTCATCGCACCGCAACCGACGGCGCAGCTGGTCGGCGGTGCAGCCACCGCCTTCGGAACAACGCTCGGGCGCGCCTTCGAGGCGCTCACCGAGGCCATGGTCGGTGCCGTTACGGTCCCGACGATCGAGTCCCCCGAGGGGAGGTGAGCAACATGGCCAAAAACACCGGCAAGGGCTACCGCGTCGGCGCGGTCCGCTCCCGCAGCGAGTTCAAGCACGGGAGCGCCTGGTTCAAGCGTGACGCAAAAACCGGACGAATCCTCAACGGCAGCCCCACGCAGCACAAGGGCGTCCGCAACGAGAAGTAACCGCGGGTCGGTCCATGCACTCGGCCACCCGAACGCGTGGACCGGCCACCGGTCGCTTGGCCCGCGGGCACCCCATGGCCTGTGGGACACAACGTCGCTGCGACACAGGGCGCAGCGGCCGGGCTACGCGAAGACACCGCGCAACCCCGAGGCACAAGGAGGCCTCCCCTCATGAAGTTCGTGATCAAGCCCAGCGGAACGCAGTACTACTTCACCATCGTGGCCAGCAACGCCCTGACCCTCGCCGCCAGCGAGCGGTACCACAACAAGTCCGACGCCATCGCGGCGGCGGAGTCAATCAAGAAGAACGCCGGCTCCGCCCCGATTGAGGACACCACCGCGCGCGCCGCGTACGGTCGGTAGTGACCCACTCCTCGTGGTGCGGCGCCAGCAGCGGTGCCGCACCACGAGTGAACGAGACCGTCGCAGACCGCTCCCCTGACAGTGGCGATCGCCTCGGACCGGCGGTCAGCCGGTTGGCGAGCGAATGATCTTGAGACTGACCATTCACTGACCACAGGGGGCCGCCATCGGCCCGCAGCGATAGCCCCGGCGATGACGAACCACCGCCGTCATCGCTCTGACCAGCCACTTCACTCTGTGCGCCTGGCCGGATTCGAACCGGCGACACCCGCTTTAGGAGTTCGGCCTTTGTAGACGCGCGGGGCGCTGACCTGCGGCGATGCGTGCCAGGGGTGCCGTGATTGCCGGGGTTTCGCGAGTTCCACTGACCAAACACTGACCACGGCACGGTCGAGCGGACTCGGCACGCTGCGCCGCGCTGGCCTGCATCACAGACCCGGCGCGGCGCCAAGACCTCACCCGTGCACTAGCGACCAGTCATCGAACTTCGACTCGATCCTGGCCAAGCTGGCAGTCGGGCCCTTCGGTCAGTCATCAGCCACCGGCTCGCCAGGACCCTCTCCCCGCGGGCCGAGTGCGCGCACGAGTGATTGCATCGCTGGCAAAGACGCAGGGTCGACACCCCACACTTCAGCGGCTGCGATGTCGACCAGGCTATCCAGGTCCGCCGTCTCCCCACCCGATCCCGCCCGCTCATGCGCTTCCCTACTGAGACCCGCAAGCCTGGCGTGCGTCTCGACCCGCCTGTCGAAGCGCGGAATCGGGACGTACTCAAGCATCGACGGCGTGCCGAACGACTTCCCCGTGGAATAGGATGCCGAGATTGACGTAGCAATTGACGAATTCAACATGGCGCAAACAAAATGTGCCTCATCAAGATCGTCGGTGGCGATGATAGTCGCGACATGTTGGGTGACAACGGTGGTTTCGCCGAGAAATGGGTCCACAGTCCGTCCCACAACCGCGGCAGTGATGCGAGGGACCATTTGTCGCCACATTACCTTGTACCGAGCGAACGTTCCCTCGGACACGTTGTATACACTATAGAAGGCGTCGCCCCGTGCAGCGTCGAAGTATTTCACCATTCCTGAGCGAGCAGCGAGCTTCGCCTCGAACCGCTTCAGGTATCGATATGTTCCTGGCGCCTGGACACGCAGAGTCGTCTCGGGAATTCCCGACTTGGTCCTTGGGTCCTGCGGCACGAGCATGTACGTGCTCGGCTGAGCATGCCATCGCCTTATGTCGCGCGACCGCACGAGCGGGAAGACATAGTCCGCCTCAACGAGGGCGTCGACGGTCTCGACGTCCTTTTCCTTCGCCTCGTTGGCCATATTGCGGACACGCAGGAATCCGTTGGGGGCGGACTCGCGCACCTCCAACCAGTAGATTCCGTTCGCCCAGGTGCACACCCCTGCGAACGCCCGGTAATACGACGGCCCCAAGATGTCCCGGAGTGTGGCATCAACTTCGAGCGGGGCGGTGAGCCAGGGCGACGTCCGCTTGCTCGCGTCGATCGGTGCCGCACCGAGCAGTTCCTCAACGCACGCGCTCCGCACGTTGGCCAATGTAGCTGTGGTGATGTTCGGAATTCTACGGGACCTCTTCCATTTCACGTAACGGACGGGGTATGCAGTCTTCTTACCCTTGTCGATGACGACCAGCGATGTCTGCGTAGTCGCTCCCTCGAAGGGCTGAAGGTCCGTCATATCATGGACTAGCTGAACCGCCAGGTGCGCACCATCTCCGATTTGGAAACGCCTGAAGCCGTCACCGGCCCCCTTCGATTTAAAGAGACTTCGCGTGATTATGAACGTTAGGCGCCCGCCGTTGCGAAGATACGCATCCATGCAGCGATATAGCATCACCGCCGACAGGTCCTTCTTGCCCCCGCCCAAACGAGCCGCGTGGCCCGAAAGCGAGAACAGCCCGTAGCCGGTCCAGAAGGCCTGCGTGGCGGACCGATATTCAGGTGCGAGCGACTGCCAGTTCACCCATGGCGGGTTGCCGACTATGTGATCGAACAACCCGCTTGTGAGTGGAGCGAAAGCGTTGCGGATGATCCGAGCCCAGATCCCATCGCGACCCTCCCGCTTGAGCGTGATGAGCGCTCGGTAGAGGTTGCTGAGCACGCTTCGGCTGAGCTCAGGCACCTCTCCCAGTTCTGCCTCCACCACCTGCATGAATTCGCCGGGAGTGTAGTCGTCGCGCAGACACCGGTCGAGGAGGCCAGTGAGGAGTGGCACTTGCCCAGCATCCACGATGTCCGACGGAATGGTAAAGGTTCCGGCGGACGTTCGCAGTTCGTACTCATGGCCAAGAAGTCCAACGTCCGTCGCCGTCGGCGCAAGAATCGAGTCACACATATAGACCGGGATCTCGACGAGTGGCAACTCTCTCAGAAGCGGGCCGAGAGCAAGCAAGTAGTTGGTTCGCGCAGCGATCACGGCGAGAGGATTCAGGTCGTAGCCCACGATGTCCCGAAGAATCGCCTTGGCGGTCTCGGCAGGCTCAATGCCTGAGTCGCGACCATGAGCGCGGGCTCGATTGATTGCTGCCACAAGGAAGGTGCCGGATCCGCATGCGGGATCCAGTATCCGGCGGCCCGCGCCCATCTCTATCTTGGCTTCGTCTAGGGCCAGCTCTGCGAGCCAATTGGGAGTGTAGTACTCACCAAGGTCATGTCTGATCTGCTTCGGAACGAGCATCTGATAGAGGCGTTTCAGAAGATCCTGCGTGGGCCCGGGGTCCAATACGCCGCTAGCCGGCTCGAAAGTGGCCAGGAGGCGGATCATTTCCCTGATGCTTTCCGAAACCTCGTCGTTCCAGACTTCCAGGTACCAACCGAAGAAGTCTGCCTCAAGGAAGTTCTGAACGGCGAAGTGGGCGAATACTTCGCCAGTCTCGATACGTCGGAGCGCCGAATGGAGGGCTTCGTCCGTAGCGGACGGGAGCGGCGCCAGGAAGGAATCTATCAGCGACTCACGCTGCATTGCGATTAGTTCGGCCGCGAGCAGCTTCATGAGAAGGGCGTAGTAGGTGTGAACAGCGAACAACGTGACTTTGAGCGAGTTGCCTACCGGCACGCCATAGGCGTTGCGCAGTACAGAGGCATGGCGGTTCGCCGCATCGAGATCGACTCCGTATACGATCCCGAAGACTCGATCCCACTCGCGAAACAGGGTGTCGACCCTCGCGTTCTCCGCGTTCTCGCGAAGGGCGCGAACGATCGCGCCGACCGTCCTGGCCGCACAGGGACCCGTCGGACCGAACTGCTGCGCCAGACCCTCGGGTGTGAGCCTGCTCCGATTCGCAGCGCGCAAGTACAGGAGGAACGTCTGGACGCTTTCAGGCGTGATCTCGTGGGGACCGTCGAGGACTGGCGTGACGTCGCCGCCCCAGTCTTCGGCGATCTCGAGTGGCAGGATTCCTTGACCCGGCGCGACGAAGAGCTCGGGTTCGAGGTTCGTGGAACGGGTGAAGCGCAGGAAGAAGATCCGGTGTCCATCGATGCCTACGCCGACGACCCGCTTTAGGCCCTCCCGGGTGGAGCCTGCCTCCGCGCGAAGGTAGCGTTCGAGCTGTTCGGCGGCGTGGGCGACACCTCTCGATGTACTGAGCGCGCCAACCGCCTCGTATTCGACAACCACGCGACCGTAGACGGCATCTGAGCGTCCCGCATGGTTTGCGTAACTCCGCTCGTAGCTAGGGGCGCTGGGCACGCCCAGTCGCCTGAGTGCGTCACCTAGCGCGCTCTCAGCGGCGATACGGAGATCTTCTTCAGATGCAGCCTGCTGGGCCGCCATGTGCAAGCGCCTGGCGAGTTCGGCCGCCACCTCCCTGCTAACGGGCGCGGTCGCAGCGCCTCCGGCTCCATCAGTCGCATCGTCTCGGGGCACCCGTGCAGCGTAGCGAGCGGTGGCCAGTGCGAGGCCAAGGCCCACAGGCCCCGTGGGCGGCGGTTGGCACCGGGTCCGCCTGGGCGCCCACCACTTGTCTCCGGCTAACGCACGACGGGCGACGCGAGAGGGCCGACAAGCCCAATTGCCGGGAGGTGCCAGAAGTGTCCCGGATTTCCTCTCCCTCCGGCACCCCGGGTCGAGTGACGCCTGTCGCGTGCCCCGGGTACTTCGGAACCGAATGCTCGACCCGCGTGCCTCTCGCGCGCAGGAGCGGGGCCCGGGGCGCTGGCCACCAACTGGGCCGGCAACCTACACCGCGCGCTCGGCTGCGTCGACACCGCGGTGCACTTCAGGAAGAAGCTGAGCTCGGGCCCCTCAGGGGCGACCCAGGTCGGCTTGCCGACTAGTTGCCAATCTGCCCCCTCGTCTCGGGGTTTGTGGGCCGCTGCGCGTAGGCCGGTTGAGGGGTCGATGTCGCCTGCCGGCGTCCATCCTGTCGCTGAGCCTGGCCCTTCGCTCTCGCGGGTCAAGCGCCGACTCTTCGAGGTGGCTGGGGACCGTGCTCCGCACGAAGGTCCACGAGCCGTCCCGGGACGGGCGCTGGACCCGCTCCGCTGCGGGCAGGGGGCTCCGCTATCGGATGGATGCCTCAGAGTGTGCCCGACCGTTGCACGCCCGCTCTCGGTTGCCTCCGGGCGGTCGGCTCCCGTGCAGGCGCGGGGCGGGCGTGCGCTGCCGGGGCACCGCGCGCGCCCATCCCCGCATCCCGCCACCGGGGTCCAGACGGGCCCAGGGCTCCCCCAGTAACGTTGCTACTTCAAGTCAAGAGCGCGTCTCCGCCGCGCCGTCGTCTTCACCGTCCGCGAGACGAGCGAGTCGTGATGAACTCCTGAACCAGACCTGACGCGGGTGAGGCGGGTCTGCAAGCCCGGCGCGCTTTCGCGCCTCCGCCTCTGGCATCGGATCACCGCCGGCCATCTCTTCGACCACCCTGATAGCCGCATAGGCAAGATGCTGACTCTCGTTTGCCTTGTGGTACTTGTAGTGAAGGAGCCCGTACCCGGCATCCATAACGAGCACCATGAACCAGATACTCAAGCGGCGCGCCGTGGAACTCGCCCGCCCGTCGTCGCCAACACTGCACGCGGCCTCGAAGCCTTCCCGGACCTGCGGGCTCGACTGTGCGACCAGCCGTTCGACGGCATCCTCGTCCAGTGTGGCCGTGAGCGTATGCGCCAATTCATTGCGCCGCTTGTTGAGGAGCCGGAATGAGTTCGCGGGCCCGGGAGGGATCAGCCCGAAGGCCTCGCAGATGTTCACCTTCGTCGCGAAACGCATGCGATCGAGCCCGAGCAGATCGGGGCGTGGGGCCGCCGTCTCGATGAACCCGTTCAGCACCTTCTCGATCCAGAGGTGCCCCTTGAGGAAGACTTCCAGGGTGCTATCGCTTCCGTCCATCAACCGCTCGAACTCGTCCAGGTCGACGAGCCCGCCGGAGTCTGCATCGTCCATGCATGCATCTTTGCACCGCTGACACTGGCGCACCGTGCGTGTTGAACCGTTGTCACGCTGACCGCGCCCGCACATGCATCCGTTAGGTTGTGATCATGGCAACCGAGGGACAGGCGACTTCGGATGGCCCGTCGCTCTCGCGCGACGATCTGTACCGGGCCGTAGGAAGTATCGCGGCCGCCACGACTCTGCTGGAGTTCGCGTTGGCTGGTGCCGTGTCCTCCCTGACCCAGTCACCTCTGACGTCCATCCTGGTGCAGGGCGAACGCGCCTCAACTCTGACTCGTATGTGTCGGCGCCTGGTGGAGGATGGGATCGGCTCAACAGCACACGACGAGAAGTCCGGTCGCACGGCCCGGCTTGGTCTGCTTTCCTTCGCCGATACCCAAGCGTTCCTCGCCATCCTGAAGCAAGTCGATGCGCTGATTGGCGAACGTGACCACGTCGTTCACTCGATTTGGTTGCCCTCTGATGCTGAAGACACATTTCTGGGGCAGAAGATCACTCGTTCCACACGTGACTCTCGAGAGTGGACGCTCGAGAAGCTGGAGCGTCTCCGACAGAACATCGTTAACGCTCAGGTCGATGTCTTCATTGCGGCCTGGAACGCCACCGCCGACGCGTCCGGAATGCCTAGGACGCCCATACGAGTGGGCGATGCGATCGGATAGTGGCGATCCGGACGAGCGGTCCAAGAGACGCACCGGGTCCAGTGCCACGCCGGGCGTGACGCGCTATCGCGTCAGGGCGGACGTGGCTGGCATGCACGTCTTGGGGTGCCGCAACATCTTGTCGGCTTGGCGGCGGGTGTGAGGCAATCAACATCCGGGTGCATTGGCAACGTGTCGGGTTGCCGACCCTGCTCGCTCCCCTCAGATCGACTTCGCACGGCACCGAGGCCTCCTGAGTTGCTTGGATGCTGCTGACCTTGGAAACGAGGATGGGAGTCATGCCACGAGAGGTGCCACCGCCCTCCGCGTGGCGTCTCCGGCGTTGGCGCGCGGCTCTCGAGGCCCGTACCACGGGCGCCGCCTCGCACTTGCTGCAAGAAGAGTCCTGCGCCCTCTCTTCGCTCCGACAACGCCGCTGTCGCTCGCCGACCGTCTCGCCCGCCGGGGAAGGCCCGAGTCCGACCGCCGCGGGTCACGCGCGGGGGGGGCCTGAGCGAGGTCCTTCTCTGGCGGGCGGCGTGCGCCATGGGCGGACGCCGCCATCCGCCCCCAGGTCTTTCGCACGACAAGCACCTGAACCGCGCGTGTTGGTCGTTTCGCCGCACACCTGCTCTTGAGGGGCAATGGCGGTCGCTGTGCGCGCAGGTGGGGCGGGCGCGGCGTCGGCGTCGTCGGCCCGACGATCAAGGCGGACACGATGAGCGAGACAGAGCGAGAGCGGCGGCGGTTCTACCGGGTCAACGAGGCGGCCGCGATCATGGGCGTCCCGCTGCGTACCGTGTACCACCTGGCGGAGACGGGTCAGATCCCGTGCCGGCGGCTCGGCACGGTGATCCTCGTACCGGTGTCGTGGGTCGAGCGCGGGCTGGCCACCGCGACCCGCCGTCGGCTCGCTACCGGGTCAGAACCCGGTGGGCTCCCGCGGGGTGTAGGGCGCCTCGAGGATCGCGATCTCGTCGTCGGTCAGGTGCACGTCGATCGCGGCGATCGCGTCGGCCAGGTGGAGCGGCTTCGTCGCCCCGACGATCGGTGCGGTGACCACCGGGTTCTTGAGCACCCAGGCCAGCGCCACCTGGGCCATCGGGATGCCGCGGCCCGTCGCCACCTGCTGCACGGCTTCGATGACCGCCGCGTCGCCATCGCCGAAGGTGCGCCGCCCGACCGGGTCGTGGTCGAACCGCGCCGTGTGCTCCCCGACCGGGCGGGCCAGCCGGCCCTTGGCCAGCGGGCTCCACGGGATGGACCCGACGCCCTGGTCGGCGAGCAGGCCGAACATCTCCCGCTCCTCCTCGCGC
>JGI24131J36419_10000411_pt1 | contig 15128 bp, 18 predicted proteins | sample BarGraNGADG00211_2_FD_36419 | JGI IMG/M metagenome (IMG submission 36419) | reverse complement strand
AGCGGGCCGCGCGTCGAGCGCGGCCAGGAACTGCACGGTCGCTACGGTGTGCGCACGACAACCGACAACGCCAAGGCAGCGGCAGCCGGTCGGATCCTCATTCTGAGCGTCAAGCCGCAGATCCTGCCTAAGGTGATGGCCGAGATCAACGGTCGCCTGGCGCCCGAGACGCTCGTGATCAGCATCGTGGCCGGGATGAGCATCAATATCATCCGACGTGACCTGGGCGTCCAGGCGATCGTGCGCGCCATGCCGAACACACCGGCGCAGATCGGCCTGGGGATGACGGTCTGGACTGCGACCGAGTGCGTGGACGAACACGCGCGCCGCCAGGCGCAGGCCATCCTGGGCGCGCTGGGCAAAGAGATCTACGTCGGCGACGAGGGCTACCTGGACATGGCCACCGCCCTGAGCGGCACCGGCCCGGCCTACGTCTTCCTGTTTATGGAAGCACTGATTGACGCCGGCGTGCACATGGGGTTCAGCCGCCGCATTGCCCAGGAACTGGTGGTGCAGACCATCGAAGGCGCGGCCGCGATGGCACGCGAAACGGGGCTCCACCCCACCGAACTGCGTAACCGGGTCACCTCGCCCGGCGGGACTTCCGCCGCGGCGTTGTATCAGTTGGAGAAGGGCGGCCTGCGCACTGTCATTTCCAAGGCGGTGTGGGCAGCCTATCAAAGGTCGAAAGCCTTGGGGGAGATGGAAGACAAGTGAGCTTAATCGGCACTATTATCAACAGCATATTCACCATTCTTTATATCTTGATACTGGTCGATGTGATCGGGAGCTGGCTCGTGGTTGCTCGGCTGCGCCTGCCCAATTGGGTCCTCGANATCCTGGGCACCGTCCACAGCATCGTATCGCCCATATTGAACCCAATCCGCCGGCTCATGCCGAATATGGGAGGCCTCGACCTGTCGCCGATCATTGCCTTGTTCCTGCTGCAGATCGTGCAGTCGCTATTCCGCCAGGTCGGGCTGTGACAGGCAGAGGCGCTCCATAACCACCCGAATTCTCTCCTCATGGTTTGGCCCTGTCGACAAGGACTGTGCACAAGGACTGTGCACAGTCCTTGTCTAATGCAGTAATGGCATGTACATCACATAGGGCCTGATCTCCCTGATCTCAGTGAGAAAGGCCTGTGTCGCCACCGGGTTGGCGCTATCGGCGTGAGTGAGAACGGTGTTCAGGGTACCGGCGGCGCCCCAGGCCACGTCGACGCTCGGCGCCATCACGAAAGTTGCACTCACGCCCGGCAGGAGCGTGACAGACCAGATGCGCGCTGCCCCATTCACGACGGGTTCGCAGGTCTGCTCAACCGGCGGCATGTCGCCGAGCGCTAGCCGGCAATCGACGTAGGTCAGGGCCGGATCCAACGTGTAGGTGAAAACGTGCGTCTCAGCCAGGCGATCATAGTTATCATTGCGCAGGGCCAGGCTGTAAGTCACGAGATGGCCACCCGGCCGGTCGATCGAGGCCGGCGTATACGAAGCCTCATACGCAGTATCGTGCCAGACGACGACCTTCGCCCAGGTGTGATCGAGCCCTTCCTGCAAAAGCCGCACGTGCCAGCCATACTGGCCGTTCACGTCTCCCGGATTGCCATTGCCGCCATCGTATCCCAGTCCACCGTTGGGACCGGGCCCCCCAAAGCACCCTACATGACCGTCCGTGGTCAGGGCGCAATCGAAGAGGAAGTGTAGATTGCCCGTGTAAGTGGGCGCCTTGACGCTGTAGCGGGCTTGCGACGGCACCAGTGCGCCGGCATCCCATTGCCTCGTCATCCAACGCAGGGTCGGCTGCCAACCCAGGCTCCCGGGCACAAACTCGGCGCCCGGATTGTAACCGTAGGCGTCGTTGAACTCCTTAACCGCCGGCCGGCCGGCAAAGCTTGCCGTATAGGAGCGATCCACGTAAGTGTTGGTCATTGTGAAACCGACGGTGTCAGCCAGAGTGAAGGGTGCGTCGCGCATCAGAGCGCGATGGGCCAGGTTGCTGCTTTCATTGTTGTAATCCTGAACCACCATCGCCGCCTCCCGATAGGGGTCGGGGTGCAAGTCAATTACCAGAAGACGGCCCTTTGCGCCCACGGCCGGATAGTCAAACATGTGATCGTAAAGCTGATTGTTGTTATACCAGACCAGAAGCCCGCTGTTAGCGGGACCGTAGCGGAAGCGGGCGTCGCCCAAGGCGGCGTCATACCCCCCGTTCGGGTTGAGGTTGCGCCATTGCAGGTAGTAGTTCTGGCTCAAAGGCGTCGTGCCGTCGCTGTAGGCCCAGGGCGAGGTATAGGTCCACTTGCCGGCGCCGGCCTCCGCGTTGTCCACGAACAGCAATGCCTGTCCGGCAGTCACCCTCACGTTNTCGACGAACGGGCCCTGCAAGGTNGTGTTCCAGTCGGTCNTATACCANAAGCGCAGCCAGACGGAGCGGCCCTTATAGGCGCTCAGATCAAAGCTCTCGGCGTGCGGATGAGGGAATGCGGCGCTCTCGCCGCTGAACCGCATTGCTGCTCCATGCCTTTCTGGCCGCCGAGCCAGCTCGCCCAGTGCGCGCACGTGGTATCTGCGTTTTTGAGCGTGCTCCAGCTGTTACAATCGATTGAAACCTGGACCCACATGAAGTCGTAACCGCTCTCGATGGCGTAGGCTGTCTCGAAACTCAGGGTGGCGCCGTTCGCTGGGATCGTGACCGCCTGCCGGCTGGTCATTGTGGCATCGGCCAGGTCTTGACTGCCTCCCCACCAGTAATGCTTCCCCTCCCAAAGGGGCGCGGGCAGCGGCGCGTGGCCGGGGGGCAATGCGATTTTCACCCCCCGATATACTTGGTCGGGGCCGGGGGCAGTGGTATCGGTGAAGCGACTGGCCTGGCCCAGGGTGACCGTGTAGACCCTGGTAGTGTTGGTTATGACGAGCGGGCTCAGCCAGCCCCAATTATCCAGGTGCCAGGGATCCATAGCCGGTGNTTGAAACCCCAGCGGGTAGCCGGTCCAATAATCGCCCATCGCCGTCCAGAAANCGGCCGANGGCGCTCCCTCGCTGCTGACCGCCAGATCAGTGCCACCGGCGCTCAGGCCATACAGATGGGCAGCCANCCCGATACCACTGTTTTCGGCTGAGATGATAACTGGGCGGCTGCCAGGCCGGGGGCGACGGGAAAGGGCGGATTGAGGCTTGAAGACTGAGACAGGAGCGCGGCCTCGCCATAGAAGGAGTCCTTGATGGGCATACGGTTCAACAGGCTGCCGTCCTCTTCCTCGCCATATCCGGCGTGGATGATCCACNGGCGGTCGATTATGCCATCGCCGTTTGCGTCATACTTGTTCCAATCAAAACCGCCGGGTATGGTCTTGCTTATCGCGTTTAGGGCTTGCAAAGAATCCCGCACCAACTGGGCCGGGCTGCCTGCGCCGGGGATCCCGCCATCTGTGTCCGTGCCGCCGGACTTGCCTCCCGGGCATCGGTCTGCTCCGTAGTACCAGGTGGAGTGCGGCAGATCGACCCAGCCGAACACGTCGCCGTTGACAGTGTAGGCCCCGTTCGAGGCGTCACGGTAATAGTCCGTGAGCGATTTCCTGGTAAAGCTCTCGTATACGGGGGAGGCGTCCCCCCGTGTGTAGCTGATCACGACGCCGCTGCCGAAGAGGTAGCTCTTAAACCAATCCTTCGAGAAATCCAGGGTCCAGATGCTGGCGCCCGAAACGTCTGCGGCGCTGCGCGGCCGTTCGATCCTGTTGTGGAGCGGTCCTGTGTAGGTAAACTGCTGGGTCTGGCTGATTATGTTGGTACAGTCGCCGGGCACGAACGCGCCCGCTGGGTCAACGAAGGCACCGGCGGGATCAATTTTTGCCCAGGGGGTCCCATTGCGATCCACTGGCCGGGTCCGATGGGGTGACGGGAGCCGTCCAGGTGAAAACATCGGTACCGGTAAACTCCACGAGGATCACTAAGATAGGCTCCTGGGCAGAGGAGCCGCGCGTGCCCGGATGTGCCCCGCCACCCGGAGGCGGGGGCGCGGCATTGGCGCCAAGTGCGGTCAAGAAAGTGGCCACAAGGGCCACGGCTGCGACCACGGCGATCCACATTCTGCGTTCCACGTGATGCTCCTCCCTGGCCGGCTATCTGGGGTTGTTCGTTCAGGCGTGCTTCTTGAGAATCACTCTCCGAAGAGCAACCGGCCGCAGTTCTCACAATACACTAGCTCGTCGCCGTCCCGGAGGGCAAAAGCCTTGGTCGGCGATACCGCTACTTTGCATTCGCTGCAAACCTCGTTGTCCAGCAACGTCGCCACAGCCCGGCCGTTCTTGCGCACGCGTAGCGTGTCATACATGAGCAGGAGTTGGGATGGCGCCCGCGCGCGCGCTGCCGCCTGGCGAGCCAGTTCGGTTTCCAAGCGCTTCTTCAGCTTCGCCTGCCCGGTCCGCAGTTCAACCTGACGGGTTCCCCACTCGGCAACCAGCGCATCCAGCGTCTTTTGGGCGGCGGCCCGTTTTTCCTCGGCCGCCTCAGCGGCGACCATGGTCTCCAACAACTCGTCCTCTGCCTGGCTACGCTGCCGGCGCGACTGTCCTACCTCGGCTTGCAGGTCCTGGAGTTCCTTAGGGATGTGCACCTGGCCGCCATAGAGCCGCTTTTCATCGTGGGCCAGTTTCTCGTCCGCGGTTTTTTGGCGAAGCTCGCAATCTTGCTGGCGGACACGGAGCGCAGCGACTTCGGCCTCCACGCCGGCCAGCGCCGTCCGGGCCGAACGCAGCGCCGCCGGCTCCTTCAGCCCCTCAGCAATTTCGGCCAGGCGGGCTTTGATCGAATCCACAACCAGGTCTATGTCGTTCAACTCGGAAAGCCGTGCAACGGGCCGCATCGCAGATGCCTCCATAGCGCCAGAAAGCTCGTTCGGTTCTCGTTCGGTTAACGAACAGGCTGATTATACATGCCAAACCCGCAGTCCGGCAATCCGTTTGCCGCCACGACGGGTAAGCGGACGCAGGGTGATTTCATGTTGTGAACCCGCCCAGTAGTTGCAGCGCTTTTTGCGGGCCGGCCGCGTAGCGCCGGTTTGCTTCGGCGATGTTGCTCCAACCATGATAGCGAAGCAAGCTCAGAATGCCATTGCGCAGCGTTGCCAGAACTTGGGGCGCAGTGCCAGTATGTACCTGGCAGCCGTCTTCGCACAGGGTCTCGTCCCGCACGTAGTGCAGCCGGTTCTCGATGGTCCAATGGCCGCGCCAGAAGCGTTCTACCAGTTTGGGGCCGGCCAGATCACGGGTCAGGCTGGTGATGCCATAGGTCGTTTCAGACTCAACCAGGCCGGTACTGACGATGACCCGGCGGCAAGTATGGCGTAGCACCTGAGCGACCCCCGGCCAGTCCAAGTAGACGTTGAGCGCAGTTGGGCTCTGCAGTGTGCGCTGCTCTAAACGGCCGTGTGCTTTGCCGTCAACTCTTAACTTTCAACTCGGGCTGTGATACAACATATATGACATGTGAGGTGTGACATGTGACATGTGACATGTCAGCTTCGATCCTGGCGCTTCTCGATACTACGGAGCCAACTATGCCGACAATCAGGCGTGTCGACTTCCCCTCCATCTATAGTCAGGTGCAAGAGAACGTCAAGGAGTACATCGTCGAGGGCCACCTCCAGCCTGGGGATCCACTGCCATCCGAAAACCAATTGGCTGAACAGCTTGGGGTCAGTCGCACCGTCGTCCGCGAGGCGATGCGCGGCTTGGAATCGGTCGGAGTGATCCAAACGCGCAGGGGAGCAGGGCGCTATGTGGGCAGCTTCAGAATGGACGCCGCCATGGAGAACCTGACGTATAGCCTGCGTCTCGATGTGCATGACCTCTACGAGATCCTGGACGTCCGCAAGTACCTGGAGGCGGGCAGCATCGAACAAGCGATTGCCAATCTGGACGACGACGTGCTGCAGCGCCTTCGTAGTTTGGTCCAGGCGATGAAGGTCAAAGTGGCTAAGGGCGAAGGATTCCTCCAGGAGGATCTGGACTTCCATCGCCAGGTGTTCGCTCTGACCGGCAATCGCGTGTTGGTAAAACTGCAGGACATACTGTGGCAGATGTACCAGGCGACGCTAAGCGATCCACGCTATACAGCGAAGGATCAAAAGGCCGTCCAGATGGCACACGAGCAGNTTCTGAATGCNATAGAGAACCGCGATGTGTCCACGGCGCGGCGNCTGCTNGTGAGNCATATCGAGGCCACACAGGAGCTGGTACGGCAGGCCATTGATGAGCATCACGGCGACTGACTCTACCAGCGCCAGTTAGTGATTTTTCAATTGGTTCCAGGAGGAAGAATCATGCACGTAACGAAGATGTTTGACCTTTCGGGGAAAGTGGCCCTGGTGACAGGCGGGGCGCGTGGCCTGGGCAAGCAGGCCTGTCTGGCGCTGGCCGAAGCCGGCGCCGACGTGGTCATCTGCGGCCTGCACACCGACGGCAGCTCGCTGGCTGCCGAGATCGAGGCCATGGGGCGGCGGGCCTACTTCGAGAAGGTCGACGTGACCAAGTCGGCCGAGATCGATCCCTTCATCGCCAGCGTGGTCGAGCGCATGGGCAAGATCGACATCCTGGTGAACAACGCCGGCATCGGCACGCGTGGCCAATCGCTGGAGACCATTTCCGACGACGAATGGCACGAGTTCATCGACGGCATCCTGTCGACTCAGTTTTACGTGGCGCGGCCGGTGGCCAAGCACATGATCGCCCGCGGGCAGGGTGGGGTGATGGTGAACATGGCCTCGATCAACGCCTACATCATCTCGAACATTGCCCCACGCTACAACGTGCCCTACTGCGTGGCCAAGGCGGGCGTGGCGCACCTGACCCACGGCATGGCCACCAACTGGGCCAAGTACCATATCCGGGTGAACGGGATTGCGCCGGGCTTCATCCCGACCGAGATGGGCTCGACGTTGATGAAGTATCCCGACATCATGGCGCGCATGCTGGCCGGGCAGCCGATCGGGCGNTTCGGCAACCCGGAAGAGATCAAGGGCGTGGTCGTCTTTCTGGCCTCTGAGGCTTCTTCATACATGACGGGTAGCATCGTGGTCGTCGACGGCGGCGCCACCCTCTGGTAGGTCCATTCGTAGCGATCCGGGTCGAGCAGGCGTTGCTAGCGCCGCAGCGGTTTCCTCGTTGTTGAGGAGAAAGGAGGCACAAGCACAGTTCGATAGCACCCAGACTGCGAGATGCGATTGCAGGCGAATCGGGGGTCAGATTCTCGTTCCATACCCCAGTGTCACATCCTTATGGCCTGCAAAGGAGGCTGAGACATGCGCCCCAAGTGGTTCACGTTGGTTGCGCCGTTGATCGCGGCGACCCTCGCGCTGGTGAGTTGCGCGGCTCCGGCACCGACGCCCGTTGTGCAAGTGGTGACAAAAGAAGTGCCGAAGGAAGTGGTGGTCACCCAAGAGGTACCCAGGAAGTTGTCGTGACCAAGGAAGTGGTCAAAGAAGGCTCGAAAGCGCGGCCGAAAGNCACCATGTGGCTGGAAGGCACGTTCTTCGACTCGGGATCCCAGGCGCTGCTGAAATCCCAGGCACAGGATTATGCCCAACAGATGGGGTTCGATCTCGAGTACGTGCAGGACGCGACCGCGGCGATGCAGCCCCGGGAAAACGCCGCGATCGAAAGCCAGAGCCTGCCTGACGTGCTCTTTGCTGGCGTGGACCTGATGGCCAAAGCGCGGCGAGCTGGGCAGCTTGCCGACGTCACCGACCTGGTAGGCGAGCTAAACGGTACGATGGGCGGTTTCACCAAGGCGGTGCTCACTTCGGTTAGTNACGAAGGCAAGCAATACGCAGTGCCCTTCTACCTCTCCTCCGAGATGTTCTACGTTCGCCAGGACCTGATGGACTAAGGCGGCAGCAATTATCTCGACGGCTCCCATGCTAGTCATCTTCATCTTTCTGCAGAGATATGTGGTGCAAGGGTTGACCATGGGGGGCGTCAAAGGCTGAGCGCCGAGCCGGCGTCTGCTTTCGTGGGGGCAGATCGTCTCTTTGCAATCCGCCGATCTTCGGCAGCAACACCGAAACATCCTCCTGCCAACCAGCCTCGGCACATGTGCTTCGAGTCCTCCGCGCTTCGCGTCTCCCGTTTTCTTCACGTTTTCGTGGCTCAAGCGTCGCCCCTTGGCGGTCCAGGCATCCTGGCCGCACCCTGGCAGCCTGTCGCCGCGCGCTCTGCGTCCACGGGATGAAGCACTATCTGTTGCGCCCTAGTGTCATCGGACGCCCTGCACACTGCGTCCCGCCCCATGCCTGCTTGGCGTTACTCTGAACAGCCGCAACATGAATTCGCCCTGAAGCGGACGCCGCCAGCTTTGTTCACGCCACTATAGTGTGCTAGAATCAGACCGGTACCAGGATGAACGGCCCGACACGCTTCGCCCAGCCCCTGAGATCCCGTGAGGAGGCCCTGCACACGCAATGCATAACCAAGGCTCAAGCGCCAGCCTGATCGAGCTGGCCCTGATTATCGTCCTGATTGCCATCGTCGTACTGGCAATCTTGCTGATCGTTGGCGATGACCTCCGTATATGGATCGTGACGACTCTGCAAGGACTGCTCGGATCACACTGAACGCCACCTTCTGGCTGGCCCGGCTCCGGCAAGCCGGGCAGGCCTTCCTGGATCTGCTCTATCCGCCGCGCTGTGCCGGATGCGGCCGCCTGGGCGCTCTATTTTGTGAGGCTTGCCAGGCCCAGGTCATACCCGTCACGCCGCCGGTTTGCATTCGCTGCGGCCGTCCGGATGTTGCGGGCGGCCTGTGTTCTGCCTGCCGCAGCACACCGTCAGCCCTCGACGGTGTCCTCTCCAGCGCGGTCTTTGCGCCTCCCCTCCGCACTGTGATTCACCAATTCAAATACCGGAACGAGCGCGCCCTGGCGGCGCCACTTGCGACGCGGCTGATCACGGCCTGGCGCGACGCCGGCCTGTCGGCCGACCTGATCGTCCCCGTTCCGTTGCACGCCAGCCGGGCATCCGAACGCGGCTATAATCAGTCTGCGCTGCTGGCTCACGGCCTGGGAAGTGCCGTGGGGGTGGTTGTGGCGGAAGACCTGTTAGTGCGCGAGCGAGCCACCCTCCCGCAGACGCGTCTGAATCGCCGAGAACGCAGCCAGAACGTGAGCGGGGCCTTTGCCTGCCGGAGGAACCTGCCGGGGATGCGCATCGTCCTGGTAGATGATGTCTGCACCAGCGGGGCAACCCTGGAGGCGTGCGCGAAGGCCTTGCGCACTGCAGGGGCCGCTCACGTGCAAGGGCTCACTGTGGCCCGCCCCTTGTGGAGCGCAGGCACGGATGGCGTCGATCTCAGCTAGCGTGACCGCCCGGCGGTGCAGGGCCTGAAAAACACTGCCAGACCCGCGACGATCGCCGGCTTCCGTCAGCATATCCGTCAGCCTATCGTATCGCGAAAACCGATTGACTTTTGCTCCCCTCGACGCTACAATAAATTAGGATAGCGTGGGCGGAGATCAAGTCCACAACGCGGAAAGGAGACGCACCTATGCAACTCACAGTCACGGGCAAGAATCTCGAAGTTACTGACTCATTGCAGCAGTACGTAGAGAAAAAGGTCGGGCGGCTCGACCGTTATCTGCCGACTATCACCGATGCCCGGGTGGAACTTTCTGTGGAGAACACCCGCGCTGCGAAAGACCGCCAGGTCGCCCAGGTGACCTTACGCACCAAGCAAGCCATCCTGCGAGCAGAAGAGGCTTCGTCCGATATGTTCGCCTCGATCGACGCCGCACTGGACAAGGTGCAGCGGCAGATCGACCACTACAAGGGCAAGCGCTGGAGCAAGCGACTTGGAGGCAATGGAGAGGGTGCAGCCGAGGCTACCGAGGGCGAGGCGACGGAAGAGGAAACCGATGAAGGGTCGCGCATCTCCCGTGTCAAGCGGTTTGCCATGATCCCGATGGATGAGGAAGAGGCCGTCGACCAGATGGAGCTCCTGGGACACGACTTCTACGTGTTCTTTAACGTTAACCAGAGCCAGATTAACGTGATTTACCGGCGACGCAGCGGCGACTACGGGCTGATCCAGCCCGAAATGCGCTGAGCCGGCGACGGCGCCAGATGGGCGATCGGTCCCGGTTGGCCCATGAAGGAGCCTGTCCGCCGCTGAAGCTATAGGTTCGCTCTATCCGAGACCGGGTTTCCCCTGGCTCCGCGGGGCCTGGAAACCCGGTCGCTGGTTGCCAGGACAAGAAGACGCCGTGAAGCATATCCTTATTGTTTGCACCGCCAATATCTGCCGCTCGCCGATGGCCGCGGCATTGCTGCGCCAGCGTCTCGCCGGCCTGGGCTTGGCCGGGGAAGTCGAAGTGAAATCAGCCGGGGTGTTTGCCCAGGAAGGCCAGGAGGCCAGCCGCCCGGCGATCACTGTGCTGGCAGAGCGCAATGTGCCGCTCAGCGGACATCGTTCGCTGGCTGTCAGCCTTGAGCTCCTGGCAGAGGCGGATATCGTACTTGTGATGGAGGAGGCGCACCGCCGCTCTTTATTCTATCTCGCGCCCCAGCACCTCGGCAAGGTGTTTCTGCTCGCCGAAATGTCAGGGCGCCACAGCGATATCCCTGACCCATTTGGTGGCCCCGTGGAAGGCTACGTGCGCACGGCAGACCTATTAGACAAAATGCTAAAAGCGGGACTGCCCGCCATCCTCAAGCGTTTGCGCTTGAGCCTACCGGCAGAGGACGGCGAATCGGAAGGACACTAAATCGCCCGCCTGGATCCCTCAGTAGATCGGTGGCATTCAGGCAGGGCGCACGAGATACCAGTGTGGCATAAAGCCATAGTAGTACCCGAGCAAGAGCGCTAACTTCAACCCCAACCAACCGTCCTTATAGCCTCGCAGAGTTACATAGCGGCGCCAGAATTCGCGTAACAGGGGGCGGATAAACTTGTGCGGCCAGGGCTTGACGCCTCGCTTGCGCAGAATATCGGCCTCGTAGCGTGCGTAGCGCAGCTGCTTGGCGCGGAATTGTGCCCAACTGTCATAGTTGTAGTGGATCATGACATTCTGCAGCTTACCCTCGGGTCCGTCGAGCAAGACCACCTCGTGAACAGGCCGCGCCGGGTCATAACGGGCGCGCTCACGCCGCAGCAAACGTAGCTGGTAGTCAGGATAGAAGCCGCCGTAACGCACGCGCTGGCCGGCAATGTAGTTGTGCCGCGGGACCCACCAACCCACCTCGGCGCGTTCGCAGACAACCTGTCGTACTTCGATGGCCAACTCCGGCGTGATGCGTTCGTCTGCGTCGACGAAAAAGACCCATTCGGCGTTGACAGTCTCCAGGGCAGCGTTGCGCTGCCCGGCAAAGTTGTCGAAGGGACGCTGTACAACGTATGCGCCGCCCGCTCGGGCGCGCTCCACCGTCCCATCGTCGCTGAACGAGTCCGACACCAACACGGCATCGGCAAATGAGAGCGTGTCCAGGCACGGACCGATGTGCTGGGCAACGTTCTTGGTGAGAACCACGGCAGCCAGCTGCACGCGGCCAGGCGGAACCGCGCCCGGTTCCATTGAACTCATTTGATTTCTCCCTGGACCCTAGAACGGAACATCTCGGCCACCTGGCGGGCGGCCGAGCAGCGCTGGTCCGCTTCGGCGGCGCTGATCGCGCCGCGCCCGTGCGCGGCGCGTGTGCGCCGGACCTCCACGGCCATACCCAGACGCACGATTTTCGACGACAGCCAGCGCCGGGCCGGCCCGTAGAAACGGGCGTAAAGCCGCTGCCGGCTGCGCCACAGGTCCAGCATCGAGCGGGCGCGAAACTGCTGCGTGCTGGCTCCAGCATGATGGATCACTAGCGCCGCAGGCACGCAATGGAAATTCCAGCCGGCCCGTTGCATACGCCAGCACCAATCCACTTCCTCGGCATACATGAAGTATCCTTCGTCGAGCAGGCCGGCTGCCTGGATGGCCTCGCGGCGCGCCATTAACGCCGCCCCCAGCACAAAATCGACCGCAAACGGCCGGCCGGAGTCGTAAGCGGCGCGTGCGTAACGACCGTTCAGGGGTGACTCAAGGAGCCGCCGCGGCCGAGGCGTGAACAGATCGAACCAGAGCTGGAACACGCCGGGGAAACGAAATGCGCCGTGCTGAAAGCGCCCATCGGGATAGCGCAGCCGGGCGCCGGCGCCGCCGGCCGCGGGATGCGCCAGCAGGAAACGCGCCATCTGGCCGATGGCATCTCCCAGAGGTTCGGCATCAGAGTTGAGCAACATCACCAGGTCGGGTGTCTGGACCGGCGACCCGCTGACCGGCGATCCTCCGGCGGGAATGCCATCCGCCGTCCCGCCGCCTATTTGGGCGAGGAAGCCCAACGCCTGCAGCGCCAGGTTATTGCCGCCGGCAAAGCCCCGGTTCACCGGGCTGTTAATCAGCCGGACCTGGGGGAACTCTGCAGCCACCATGCCGGCGCTGCCGTCCGTAGAAGCATTATCAACCACCCAGACCGTTGCCTCGAGCCCGGGGCTGAGAACCAGGCTGGCGAAAGTCGCGCTCAGGCAAGCGCGCGTGAGGGAGCACGTGTTGTAGCTGACGACGACGACGGCCAGGCGGGGCACTGGCATATCAGGGCGCGCCCACCAGCACCTGGATGCGATCCACCTGGTCGTTAGCGACCTCGACGGCCTCGTGTAGCAACCCACCCCACCAGAACTGCGTCCCAACCGGCGGCACACGATCGAACAGGATACAACCCGATACCTGGCCGCGGTGACCGGGCAACAGGTAATACTGTGTTGCCCCGTCGATCAGCCTTGCTTCCAAATCCTGTTTGCGGCCGATGGCCCAGCGGAAAGGAAAGTCCACCCCGGTCGTGTCAAAGTTGATGCCAAAACGCCAACTGCCATGCTGCTGGTACCAGGACTGCTCGTTTGCGCGCTGGGCCAGCGTATTACTGTTCTCGCTGAATTTGTAGAGCTGGCCGGGCCAGGGCCCCGAAGTACGGATCGGCACCGGACCGATATTGATGACAGTGGCGGTAAAACACAGGGTCTGGCCCAGGGGAACCGCCACCTGGCGGCTTTGCTCGCCCTGCCAGTTGATCTGTCCACCGGCCACGTCGGCGCGCGGCTTGCCGCCCTCTTTGATGGTCAGGGTAGAGGATACAACCACATGGTTGCCAACGCGGTCCTCGGCCTCCGCTTTGATCACATAGTCGCCATCCGGGGGAGGTTCGGCGTTGAGATCCACCCCGCCATCGTAGCTGTAGGCGTGGTATCCCACGTCGCCGGGTTCCGACGCTGTCGCCGTCGGGTCCTCGGCGATCGGATAACGCAGCCCCGCTTGCGACGGATCGCGTCCCGGCTTCTCGAGGAACACCTGAACTCGCTCGGCTTTCTTGGCCAGGGTGTAAGCGATCAACACCCGGTCGCCGATGCCGTCCTGGTTGGGCGTGAATTCTCTCGGGGTCACCGTGAAGTCGAGCAAGTCGGGCAGGGTAGTATCACCGCCCTTGAGCGTGATCTGGCCCTGCTCCTTCTGGCTGTGGCCCCCATCGTCGGTGGCCTCGACCAGCCAGGTGTATGCCCCATCCGGCAGCACCTGGCTGGTGACCAACTGCTGACCTCCCGCCACCTGGCGCACCTGCGGATCGGTGATCACCCCTCCCCAATAGACGTCGTATTTGCCCGGCGAACGCCGTTGATCCTTGCGGAAGTAATGCCGGCTGCCGCCGGCATCGATCACATAGATCGACACATTCGCCGCGCGCCCGACCGTGTAATAAATGTGCGTGACGTCGTCGACGCCGTCGGCGTTGGGTGAGATCGTGGCCGGCGTAACCTGCACCCCGCTTAGCAGGGGCCGCAAATAGGCACAGCCGCCGGCCAAGAGCGTCATGGCCAGCAACAACAGGGCAAGGATCAACCACCGGGCTTTTACCGGCACAGAATAGCCTCCAGAATGGGAAAATCGGCAAGCGGGCGGATTCGCAGGTCCAGGAAGGCCGCGGCGAACCGGCCAGGGCAGTCTATCAAATCCGCAACGCATCGTCAAAGCACACGCGCGTGCTTCAGTTCAGCGGCCCGAGGCGCACACGTTTGCCCGCCGGATTGCCCGCCACATCCATAATATCCAGGCCCGACGGCTCACGTGAATCATACACGGCCAGGGTGATGTAATATCCTCCGGCGGGCAGCCCGGCGGGCAGCGGGTAGCGCCCAAACACCGCCTGGCCCGGAGGCCAACGGGTGGCAGGGTAGTTATAGGTCGCAGGGCGACCGTCCCAGCCCTGGCCGGGTATTTCCTTTCCGGCCAGGTCTTCCACGCGCAGCGAGACCTGATAGTCACGGTCCAGGCCTTGCAACGCGCGCCAGTAGACGGCAATCAGCCCGTCGCGCGGTTGGTCCCACCCCAGGAGGGCCACCTGGTGGCCGAAATCAGCCGCCTGCTCATGTTCCGGCTGAGGGCCGGCCAGGTACTGCGCGCCGGGGCGTAGCTGCCAGTGCCGCACCTGCAGCCCCCAATAACCACGATTGAAAGGGATCTCCGTCCCTGCCCGGTCCAGCAAGTAAGGCACGACGCCCATCGGATCCATGGTGTCCGCCTGCCACTCCACCAACCAGACGCCGGACTTGCCGGCTAATGCCGGGCCGAGCTGCGTCCCAGCGTCGAATCCCAGCACGCGCGTCACGTCCAGCACGTCTATGTTGGGCAGTCGCACGACCGGGACCGAGGGCGCATAGTACTCCCAGGCCGGGTAAGCATGTCCTGACACTAACACGACCGCCTCATCTGGCGCCATCCGCCGGCTGACACTGCCAACCATTTCCCGCCACTGCGCCTTGGTGAAGGCCTTGTCAGTGAACCAATTATGCAGGCTGTGGTACGCAACGCCGGCCGTGAAGGCAATCACGGCGACGGCCAGGCACGGGCCAAGGATGCGCCGCGCGGCGCGCAGAGCCGTGATCCCCGGTCGCCGGTATCCCTTGCCCCGATACACCAGAGCGCCGGCCCCACCGGCCAGAAGCAGTAGATAGGCCGGCGACACCATGAGCAGGTAGCGCGCGTTAAATTTGGGCGTGCGCGAGGCGAGGGCCAGTATCGCGATCAAGGGCAGCGCGAGAGTGGCAAGCAGGTACC
>JGI24131J36419_10000406_pt1 | contig 15223 bp, 16 predicted proteins | sample BarGraNGADG00211_2_FD_36419 | JGI IMG/M metagenome (IMG submission 36419) | reverse complement strand
TAACATCGCTAATCGTATTCTAGACGCGCTTGACCGTGGTGCTCGGATCATGATGCGAAGCGCGTAATAGACTATTTAAACGCAAAAGCGTGTACGCAGGATTGATTGCCGCGCACCGCTTAAACTAACCAATCCGCTATCTGATCAAAAGAGATTAGTAGAAAAACGGGCACAGCTAGTAGGCGTACGCGTTCGAGAGAGCGGTTAATGGAGTTAATAGCGACATGCAAAAAGACAAGTTCACAGCGGCTCTGTTGTATCTGGGAATTTTCGCTGGAATCCCTCTCGCAATCATAGTCGCGCTGTTCTTCCTCCCAGTTTTGAACAGCGTCGATCCGACCGCTATAGTCATCCTTATCATTTTCACTGTTGTGCTTGTTGCTCTTTGGATCTTTGTGCCGTCCGAGAAGGCAGTTGTACGAGCACCAAGAAGTGCCAAGGAAAGAAGAGCGGTAGCAAAGCTCGCAGTTCCTGCACCAAGCGAAGTTCCTGAGACGACGGCTAATGAGGAGAGCTCAGAAGAGAGACGCGAGCCATTCGTCGATGCCGTTGAGAAATCGACTCATCGTCCAGCATCGCAACCTCAAATCCGGCGAAAGGCAAAAAGCAAAGCTCGGAAAAAGAGCTCGAAGAAGAAGCGCTAAACTGCCAAGAACGGACCAGCTGTAGTGATTAAAACAGGAAAATGTGGGTCGAACAATGTCAAAGCACGACCGCTGTCGCTACAGATATCCCATCGATCCCTCTGATCTGTGCTAAAACCTCATCTGAGATTGGATCGTCAAGCGCGAGCACCATAACAGCGCGCCCCCTTACATTGTCGCGGCCTACGTTCATTCCAGCGACATTGATATTGTTGTTTCCGAGTAACGTGCCAACCTTACCTATGACGCCGGGCTTGTCGATGTGGGAAGTTATCAGCATGCAGCCCTTAGTTTCTGCGTCAACGTAGTAGTTGCCGATCTTGACTATACGCGGCAGATCCCCCATAAAAAGGGTTCCCGAAACCGACCAGTCACCCTTATCGCTATCTATTCTGACTGTTATCAGACTTTGAAAATCTTCGAGCCGCTCAGTCTTGGTCTCTGTGATCCTGATTCCCCGCTTCTTAGCAAACATCTGTGCGTTAACAAAATTGACTGGTGACTCCAACACGTGATCGAGGACGCCTTTCAGGACCGCTATGGTCAACGGGTGGACATCGCATTGACCCACCTCACCGGCATAGGTGACTTCAATGCCCTTGATCTGCCCCTCCACAAGCTGAATACAGAACTTCCCGAGCTGCTCTGAAAGCGGCATGTAACTCTTGATCGCGCCAAACGTCTCAGGGCGTATCGGAACGTTTACCGCGTTTCGAACCGGTTCGCCTTTGAGTGCGCTCAGCGTTTGTTCGGCAATTGCTACTGCAACGTTTATCTGCGCCTCGACTGTCGAAGCGCCGAGATGTGGCGTCAAGATACACGTATCAAGTTTAAGAAGCGGACTTTCGGTGGGGGGCTCTCGTTCGAAGACGTCTAACGCTGCTCCAGCTATCTTACCACTTTTGAGACCGTCGAAAAGCGCTTTTTCATCGATGATACCACCGCGCGCAACGTTTAAAATGCGGACTCCATCGCGCATCTTGACGATCTCCGGTGCCCCGATTAGGTGGTATGTTTCTTTCGTCAACGAAGTATGAATGGTGATAAAGTCTGAGTTCGCGAGAACCTCGTCAAGCGACGCGAGTTCCACTCGAAGCTCCTTCGCACGCTCAATGGTGATGAAAGGATCGTAAGCAATAACGTTCATTCCGAAAGCACGCATTCGTTTCGCAACTTCAGCTCCGATGCGCCCGAGCCCAAGGACGCCGAGCGTCTTGCCAAAGACCTCGACTCCAAGAAAACGCGAGCGTTGCCACTCACCGTTTCTCACCGAGAAACATGCCTGCGGGATGCTCCGCGAAAGGGCCATCATTAGACTTATGGTATGCTCTGCCGCTGAGATCATGTTGCCCTCGGGCGCATTTATGACGATGGTGCCCTTTGCCGTCGCAGCATCAACGTCAATGTTGTCGACGCCAACGCCAGCACGCCCGATGACTTTTAGATTTGACGCTTCAATTATGTCTTTTGTAACTTTTGTACCGCTCCTGACGATGAGAGCGTCGTAGTTACCGATAAGGCGGGTCAACTCTTCCGGAAGAAGATCGGTCATTACGTCGACGTCGTGTTCTGTCTTAAGCAGATCGACGCCCGCCTGAGATAATGGGTCACTTACGAGTATCCTCATAACTACAATTCCTCGTCAAAAAATTGAAGCGCACGAAGTGCGCCATCGCTATTCGAATAACCTACACGTCTAAAGCGTATTTCTAGTTTTTGTTGGAAAGGCTTATGTAATCACCACCGCAAATAGCGTTCACAAACTGCAAAGGATGCCGAGTATGAAAGACAAACCAACTGTCGTTTTGCTTGAGGACGTCCGTATTGAAGACGTTCCTTCTGTAGGCGGAAAAGGAGCAAGCCTTGGAGAGATGATAAACGCGGAGATTCCCGTACCNCGCGGTTTCGCTGTCACTGCACAAGCTTTCCGACGCTTTTTAGACGAAACGGGCATCGCAAAGCAACTTTTTGCAACACTTCAAGTGAATGTCGATGATGCTAAGGAGCTGGCAGCAGCTGCTGAAAAGGCCAAGAAGCTCATATTAGCAACAAAAATGCCACAGCATATGCGCAACGACATCATCACCGCNTATAAAGAGTTGGGAAAGAGGGAGGGCAANGAGCCTTTAGTAGCCGTACGATCAAGCGCGACGGCTGAAGATATGCCTGAAGCGAGCTTTGCAGGACAACAGGAAACGTTTCTCAACATTAAAGGCGCCAACAACGTCGTCGTCGCGGTTCAAAAATGCTGGGCATCATTGTACGGCGCGCGGGCCATCTTCTACCGGATCAAGCAAGGATTTGACCATGAGTCTGTGAACATTTCGGCCGTTGTCCAAAAGATGGTCAACTCCGAAAAATCAGGCGTCATGTTCACATCCAACCCGACAACTGGTGCACCAGAAGCGATCATTGAAAGTTCCTGGGGCCTTGGCGAGGCCATTGTTTCAGGCTCCGTGTCGCCCGATACATACACAATCGACAGAAAAACCCGCCAGATAAAAGTGAACATCGCCACAAAGAAAATAATGGTTGTTAAGGACCAAAAAACGGGCGAAACAATCACAAAGGAAGTCCCAGCAGACTTGCAAAACAAACGAGTCCTCAGCGACGGTGAGTTGAACACGATCCTCGACCTCGGCGAACTCATCGAAGAGCATTATGAGAGCCCTCAAGATATCGAATTTGCAATCGAAAATGGAGAGGTATTCATCGTCCAATCACGGCCAGTGACGACGATCAAGAGTGGNGGAGCAGAGCAAAAGACGGTCACTGCAAGCGACGCAGAGAAGCTTCTCGAAGGCCTCGGCGCATCCCCTGGCCAAGTGTCGGGCCAAGTAAAAATCATTAGAAGCGTGGATGAGCTCGAAAGAGTCTTACAGGGGGATATACTCGTTACACCAATGACCTCCCCNGATATGGTTCCCGCAATGCGAAGGGCGGCTGCGATCGTGACTGACGAAGGCGGTTTGACGAGCCACGCTGCTATCGTTTCTAGAGAGCTGGGCGTTCCCGCCGTAGTGGGAACGAAAGAGGCAACAAAAAAGCTTACGGACGGTATGTTCGTAACCGTTGACGGTGAAAAGGGCATCATATTCTCTGGAGTGCTCGAGCGGNCCGAGGTGACTCCCGCTGCTGGCGCTGTCACTGTCGCCGCATCAAAACCGATCACTGCAACCGAAGTCAAAGTTAACGTTTCGATAGCTGAAGCCACAGAGCGAGCTGTTGCGACTAGAGCTGATGGCGTTGGGCTCTTAAGAGTCGAACACATGATCCTCGGAATGGGTAAGCACCCACACTGGTATATCGCGCACAACCAACAAGATGTGTTCATTCGCGACTTCAGAAGGGGATTCGAACCGTGGTCGACGCGTTCTTCCCGCGTCCTGTGTGGGTTCGCACACTTGACGCCCCAACCGACGAGTTCCGAGAGATGGAAGGTGGTGAAGGGGAGCCGATCGAGCCAAACCCTATGCTCGGCTGGCGCGGCATACGCCGCGATTTGCGTGATGTTGAAGTCTTTAAGATGCAACTTCAAACGTTCAAAAACCTCATCGACGATGGCTACAACAACATCGGCATCATGCTGCCCTTAGTTCAACATCAAGACGAAGTTCGACAGGCTAAGCAGATTTTAGCTGAAATGGGCATCGACTTTGACAAGATCGACGTCGGCATTATGATAGAGATACCCGCATCGGCCCTCATAATCGACGACCTTATCGCCGAAGGCATCGACTTCGTTTCGTTTGGAACGAACGACCTCACACAATATACGCTCGCGGTCGATCGTAATAACGAGAACGTAGCCGCCCTTTACAACGAGCAACACCCCGCAGTGCTCAAGCTCATAGAATATGTCATCCGGCACTGCAAAAAGGCAGGTGTTGTCACTTCTATCTGCGGGCAAGCCGGCTCAAATCCGAAAATGGCGGATAAACTGGTACGCATGGGAATTAGCAGTTTATCGTCAAACATTGACGCCGTCGAGCGCGTCAGAGAGGCCGTGGCGCGAACAGAGGCGCGCATCGTTCTCGAGGCCTCACGTGACCTGACGAACGGAGATTAGTCGTCACTTCGTTCAACTAGTGATTCAGCAATGCATGAGGCCAATGAACTAAAGCGGACAAACAGAGGCTACGACCGAGTTCTTAGCTCGATGTGCACGTACCCACACCCAGTGGCAGTACGAGCACATATGAAATATATTCACACGAACCTCGGCGATCCGAACCTGTTTCCCGAAATAGCCGCGTTCGAACGACGCGCCATTTCGATCCTAGGTGGTTTTCTCGGTGCAGCTGACGCCGTCGGTTACATCACTTCCGGGGGAACGGAATCAAACATACAAGCAGTTCGAGCGAGTAAAATAATCTCCAGCACGCGACAGCCTAACATCATTGTTCCGGAGTCGGCACACCAGTCGTTTGAGAAGGCTCAGGCTTTCACTGGAGTAGAGGTACGTCAAGCAAGTCTCGATGAACGTTACGCCGTTGACGTTACCGCAGTTGAAGAGCTTGTCGATGAGGATACCGTTTGTGTCGTCGGAATTGCTGGTACGACGGCTCTCGGCGTGATCGATCCGATTCCCGCTCTCGCTAAGGTTGCTTTAGAGAATGACGCCTTTTTGCACGTCGATGCAGCTTTTGGGGGCTTTGTTATCCCATTTCTTGAAAAAAAGTACCCCTTTGACTTTGACGTGGAAGGCGTTCGATCAATAGCCATCGACCCACATAAAATGGGCTTAAGCACAATACCGTCAGGGGGGTTAGTTTTTAAAAGGGCCGCTGACTTTGACGCCCTTAGCACGAACACATTCTACTCAGTGGAACGGTCGATGACCGGCACGAGGGGTGGCGCTTCAGTAGCTGCAACGCTTGCCGTGCTTGAGCATCTTGGCGCCGAAGGATATCGAAACGTCGTTCGTGAATGCATGCGATTAACAAACCTTTGCGTAGAAGAAGCTGCGGAATTTGGTGTGTATCCAGTAATCCCCCCCGTCATGAACATTGTAGCGTTCAAGTTGCCCCGGTTACAACAGTTAGCGCTTAGACTCATCGCGCGCGGCTGGCGTTTATCCGTTATGGGGGGGGCACTGCGAATCATCATAATGCCACATATCAATGAAACGACGATTCTAGACTTCATGCACGATTTAAAAGAGCTCGTAAGGGAATAGCGGTCATCGCATCATATCATCACCGTCGTGAAACTTAGCAAACTGCCCACCAGAAAACATGGACTTTGAAATTGAGCGAATTGTTGAACGAGCGCGGGAGAATAGAGCCCGCGTGCTCCAACTCCAGTTTCCCGGGGGGCTAACGCGGTACGGCCCCCACGTAGCAAGGTGCATAAAGGAACACGTCAACGTCAAGGTCCTGCTCTCGGGCAATCCGTGCTACGGCGCATGCGATCTGGATTATAACCCAAAAGCGGATCTGCTAGTTCACTTTGGTCACGCAGAAATCCCTGAACTCGCGGCACGCGACGTCTGTTTCGTCGAGGTGCGAAGCAATGTTGATGTTATTCCAGTAGTAAACGATGCGCTCGCGCTCATCCGCGGACAGCAGATAGGCATCGCGACTAACGTTCAACACATCCACACTTTAGACTCGGTTCGCCGTCACCTCGAATCAGCCGGTTTACGTTGCTTAATCGGGGACGGTGACAGAAGAGTCAAGTATCGAGGCCAAGTTTTGGGCTGTAACTTTTCGTCCGCGCGAGCGATCGACGTCGAGGAGTATCTTTACATCGGAAGCGGCGCCTTCCACGCCATTGGCGTCGCGCTGGCAACTGGGAAACGTGTTATCGCCGCAGATCCATTTCTGCAGAAAACTTCAATTGCAGACGTTGACCTCATTTTAAAGCAACGGTACGCACTCATGGCGAAGGCGATGGACGCACATACATTTTGTATGTTAGTTAGCACCAAAACTGGCCAGCAAAGGTTTGACCTAGCATTCAAACTCGTAGAAGAGGCCATACAACATGGTTACGACGCGTACACAGTGACGATAAACGAAATAACTCCTTGGACGCTTTACCAGTTCCCTGCAGAAGCATATGTGAACACGGCTTGTCCGCGCGTTGCGATAGATGACTCGGCGCTTTTTAAGGCCCCTATGCTGACGCCCATCGAATTCGAAATGATACTCGGAAAAAGAGATTTTAGTAAATACAGTCTTGATGAGTTTTCCAGCGGCTAAAGGCGCGCGCTGATAGGGCTCTCTCGCCTGCGGACACCTTACGCTGAAGAAGTAGGTAATGGGGGAGAGGTACTACGCTCACTTTTCTTCTTCGCGTTAAGTGCGAATGCATCGAGTTTTAGTTGCATAGCTCGTTCAACAGGCCTCTCGATCGGATATATGCCAGTAAGACAGCCCAAACAGAGCTTTTCGCGGGGGAGGCCGATTGAATCAATCAGGCCGGCGAGCGTGATGTACTTAAGTGAGTCAACGCCAATCATCAATTTTACGCCTTCCACACTTTTCCGAGCGGCAATAAGTTCCCCGTATGTAGGCATATCGATTCCAAGATAGCACGGCGAGACGATGGGCGGCGTCCCAATACGCATGTGCACTTCCTCAGCCCCAGCCGCTCGTAGCATATCGACGATCTTACGCGACGTCGTTCCGCGCACAATCGAGTCATCGATCATCACAACCCGTTTGCCTTCGACGTGCTTCTTAATTACGTTTAGTTTCAGCCTTACGGCCGTTTCACGCAAATCCTGGCCAGGCATGATAAAGGTCCTACCAACGTAGCGGTTCTTAATAAGACCCTCTGTGTACGGCAGCTGTGATTTTTCCGCATAGCCAACTGCAAAAGCGATTCCCGAGTCGGGAACTGGAATGACTACGTCAGCCTCTACATCTCCCTCTGCGAGCGTTTGCCCTATCTTTCGCCGCACTTCGTAGATCAGGGAACCGTCAAGAACCGAGTCTGGGCGAGCAAAGTAGACGTATTCGAACATACAATGTGCCGTTATCGCCTTTTTAGTTGCCTGTTGGCTCACGAACCCATCGGGCTTAAGGACGATGATTTCACCCGGGCGGACGTCCCTGATGAGCTCACCCCCGAGTGTATCAATAGCCGCACTCTCGCTTGATAAGACAAAACCATCGTCAAACTTCCCAATACAGAGTGGCTTTATACCAAATGGGTCTCTGACGCCGATGACGGTATCATTTATAAGTAGCGTAAGAGAGTAAGAACCGCGGAGCTTGGTCATTAGCTCCTGAACGGCCGTGATAGTATCATTTCGCATCAGTTCCTTCACAAGAAGGTGTGTGATGACTTCTGTGTCCGAATTTGACACAAAAATGCGGCCTTCTGCCTCGAGTCCTTGCCTGATATCAAAGGAGTTGACGATATCGCCATTATGTGCGATCGCAATGGTGCCACCCTGATAATTCACGAGCGCCGGTTGGCAGTTTTCGGATACACTGAGGCCTGTCGTTGAATATCGAACGTGGCCAATACCTCGCGATCCTTTAAGCTGTCCCAACCGATGTTCGTCAAATACCTCTTGAACAAGACCCATGCCACGCTCAACATGGATTGCAGAGTCGTGCGTCGCAATTCCGGCTGATTCTTGACCGCGATGCTGCAACGCATAAAGCCCGTAATAGATTGGTAATGCGACATCTTTGGAATCCAAAGCGATTCCGAACACGCCGCACTTGTCTTTCATCGGCTAGCCTTTAAAATATGATCAATATTTATTAAGGTAGCTATAGTTGCGAAGCCGCCTTGAGCGGCCAAACCCACAATGGACGCATGTTCTTTTACGAAAGTTGTATGAGACCGCGCCGCAGCGCCTGCATGCCACGTGCGTGCGTTTCTGCCGCTTGCCCATTGACGGTGTTCCCTTAGTCATTCAGTTGCCTCGTTTAATGTGAGTTACATTAAGGTGAAATATAGACGACGTTGTCGCCGCGGACGACGATGGTACCAAACTTCTTGATTACCTCGCCGCCTTTGAGCTCTTCGGCCTTATCAAGAACAAGATTTAAATGAACGTCATAACCCTGAAGCTCCCCTCTAAAGTCTCTACCCCCTTTCAGCCTCACGATTACTGGCGTTTCCAAGGATTCATTCAAGATGTCAAGCGGCCTTTGACTCAATCTACACCTCTTACAAGTAGTTCTTCCCTGATAACATACTTAAGTTTATCTTTGAATCTTCATTAAGATTCGTATGCATGACGACGAAAAAACGGCATTTCCTGAAGACAGATACTGCACGGCTTGTAGTAGCTACGCTGAGCACGTACGAAACTAAGAACGCCCTAAAAGGCCGGCTCGAAGTGCTCGAAACGTCTGATCACACGCTTATTCTTCTAAACGGAGTGCCAGTAGCCCTCTGCATCGACAAAACGCCCTTTTTCACTGTGCGAGGCGCGATTGAGCTCAACCCACAACGGCACCTTGTAACCGTGGATATGGGCGCTGTGCGGTTCATACGTAACGGAGCGGATGTAATGAGTCCTGGCATCGTCGATGCCGACGAAAGCATAACACCAGGAGATTTTGTTGTCATTGTTGACGAAAGACACAAAAAACCTCTAGGCATCGGAACCGCGCTTATCACTGGTATTGAAATGATCCACGAAACGAAGGGAAAAGCTGTGCGGATCGTGCACCACGTAGGCGATAAAGTCTGGAACGTTGCGCTATAAACGCAGTTAAAAAAAACATGGCAATGCCCTCATTTAAAAAAGAAGCGATTATCACGTCAATAATGACAGTGCTACGTGCCGCTTCAATATATGATGAGCATAGCACGAAAACTATAAGATGCCCATTGCGTAATAGATTAAGAGTCGATTGTAGGTGAGAGTTCCCAATGGCGCAAAAAAGTTTGATTGATAGAATTTTTGGAAGCCGTCCGCATGCTGAGCCTGATGAATATCTGGAGCTGGATCTCGGAGAGTACGAAGAAGTATTTGAAGAAGAGCCCGCAGGTACGTATGTTAAAGTCGCAGAGTTAATTAACATCAGCAATCTCACATCGCTCAAAGATGAGGTTTACAAAGGCAATATCGTCATCATTGACATATCTCCAATTAAGCAGGACCGCATCACCCTAGACAAAGTGGTTAAGGAACTGCGACAAGTCGCAAAGGACATTCACGGTGATATTGCCGGACTCGGAGACGATCAGATCATTGTAACCCCGATGTCGATAAAGATCGACCGCAAGAAGATCGGGGCTAGCGTTTACTAAAACTGCGAGTTCAGCTCAGTACATATAGCATCTTTTTAATAATGACGCTTGAAGCAGCCATCAATAGCACATGCCCTTTATGCGCAAATGCGCTCACATTCAAGTTCAGTACCGACGAAATCCCTTTTTTTGGCGAAATTATGCTCGTGAGCACCAATTGCACGTGTGGCTTCAAGTACGCCGACACAATAACACTCAATGAGCGCGAAGCCGCCCGATATGAAATAGAATTTGATAGCGGCGACTTCACTACACGAGTAATCAGATCCTCTTCAGGCACCGTTCAGATTCCAGAACTCGGCGTAATCATTGAACCGGGTCCGGCTTCTGAAGCTTTTGTTTCCAATGTCGAGGGAGTTCTCTGTAGAGTGGAAGAAGTGATCGCCATGGCTACAAAATGGTCGTCTAATGATCCAGAAAAAACAGAGCGGGGAAATCAACTGCTTGAAATGATCGATTCGGTACGGAAGGGCAAAAACACAATGACCCTCGTGATCGACGATCCATTTGGCAACAGTGCGATTATTTCGTCGCGCGCTCAGCGCCGAGCACTCTCAGAAAGCGAAGCCCGCACGCTTAAGACTGGGGTACTAACTGTCGACGTTTCGGAGAAAGGCAACTAAACGCGCCGCCCCAAATATTACAGCGACATTCAAATGTGCTCTTTTTGAGCTGTGAAAGAAGAACGCATTTGCGCAAAGGTCTCCGTTATCATCATCGTTGGATAATCGTTTGCCATCTTGCTATCGTTCGCCATTCAGATCATTCGAAGAAGAGCAGTCTTTTCTAGGCCTAACTTGCCTTCACGCTGAAATGAAATTTATATCACGTTCTTAAAGAGCGTACGCTGGAAGTGGCTGACCAAAATAAAATATACAATTGTTTATTGTATTTAGAAGCACTGAGGCAAAACAATGCGACAAACGGTAGAAAATCTTGCAAAAGCCTTCGCGGGCGAAAGTATGGCGCGAAACATGTATATCTCCTTCTCACAAATAGCAAAAAAAGAAGGGTTTGAACAGATCGCAGCGGCGTTCCGGCTGACAGCTGATAATGAAAGAGAGCACGCAAGTTGGAGCTCCAAACTGACCAACGCGCTTAACGCTGGCGCGGCTGAAAAACTTGACGGCATTAAAATCGACGCCACCGTTTCGACATCGCTGGGCAACACTGCAGCGAATCTCAGAGCTGCGATCGAAGGCGAGCTTCACGAAGCTACGACGATGTATCCCGAATTTGCTGACGTTGCCGACAGTGAAGGATTGCCCGAGGTTGCTAAAAGACTGCGAGCTATTGGTGTCGCTGAAGCACACCACGCAGAGAATTATAAGAAGATGCTTGCGCAGGTTGAAGCCGGCACCTTTTTCAAAAAAGACCAGAAGGTTGAGTGGGTCTGCAGAGAATGCGGTTACGTGCACATCGGCGAAGAACCCCCGGAGAAGTGTCCTGCTTGCGATCATGACAGAGCTTATTACCAGCTCAAGTGCGAAGCGTATTAGCTTAACAAAATCGAGCCGAAACACGGGCCTCGTTTGCCGTCTTCCCTGATGTGCTAGCTGTCCTGTAATTTGAAGCGCAAAAGGGCAGCAATTCCCCCAAGCTTTTCTAATCGCTTTCCCGGCTCGAAATCAGTGCTAAAAACGACGACGTGGCCATTCGAATTGTTCACAGCAGTTAACAGTTCATCGACGGCCACTCCTTTTTCTCGCTCATTGCGCAGTGTCTCATCCGCTATGAGCAGCCTATCGATGGCCCCCCAATCATGCGCCTTCACAACCTCACTTATGCCATAAGCAGCTTTACCGCCAACAGCAATCTCTTTAAGCAGTTCATCGATCAGGCGCGCCTCACGCACGAGGTGTGCGTCCTTAATGAGTCTGTCCACAGCACCACGTCGAAGCGCCTCTTGAAAGCCAGAAATGCCAACTGAGGTCGTATTCTCAATTACTATCCGATTTGGGAAATCCTTGTCCTTCTGAGTTGCGAACCGAACGAAATCTTCCTTAATGAATCCGGGACCAGCTATGACGTATTCTTCAGCACCTATTTGAACCAACTGCTCATATATTTGTGCAAAAAAAGTAACTTGTGAAGTTTCGTCTAACTTTCCGGCCCTTTGCGTGATGTTCGCAACCTCCTCCACGCCATACTGCCGGAGAACGCCGATCTGCGCTTCTCCTGATTCCACAGTGAGAATTGCGATTTCGGGGCGCTTTGATTCTTCGATCGCTTGGGCGATGCGATCAAGCTGATCGCGCTTCCACTTCTTAACAATCGAGACGTCACGTAACGGTTCGACGCTCAACGTGTGATGTGACCCGACATCCTGGCCTGACTCGATGGTCCCGCTAACTCGCAGGCGATTAGCAAACCGATGAAATTCTACCGAATCAACGCGAATCCCAAGCCGCATCGGCTTCCGCTCTAGCTTCTCTGGCCGTAATTTATCAGTTGCACTTTCAATCTTGCGAAAAGTCAAAGCAAAAACAAGATTGCCCTTTTCGATGAGGTGCCTTAAATGCCATAGGTCGTCGACTGATTCGGGTAAGAGGGTTATCTCCCCTTCAAGTCGTACCAAAGATCTCTTTAAAAGGCGTATACTACCACCTGCTTCGGCCTTGATATCTCAATCTCTGGCTAATACGCCGAATATTCGCGTGTGAGTACTCGTTAGAGGAAGAGCGCCCCATCATGACCGCTTCGTCAACGATGCTATTTATATGTGATTTTAAGAACTTGTCATTTCGATGCCAAAAGCTTAAATCACACGGTTACGCAAGCCCTCGTGCACACAATCGCATCCCAAAAGTGCAAAGCATTCCTCTATGGGCGTCAAACGAACCTTTTTAGCGATTGGCCTGAACTGCGTTAAATGACCCAAAGGATTTAAAGCAATCTCTTAATACGTCAGACTATGATAGAAGATAGAAATTATTCTGAAGAGGAGGTCGCAGAAGACTTGCTTGACCTCATAAAGGAGTTCGAGGCGGAGATAAAGAAGCTCAAGGAACGTGAGAAAACCCTGCTTAAGTTGCTCCAAACTAGCCTTGGCGACAGTCCTGCAGCGCAAATTGACGAGTACGTAAGAGTCAAGATCGATCAGTCGCTACGCCTTTTCGAGCTCGATTTACGAACCCGCTACGCCGATGAAGAAGCGGCTACGTCAAAAGCAGTTGATCTGATATTCAAAGAGTATACGTAGGTTGCTTCGTGCGTTAAATACCATATGCGGATACAGGTCTATAAAGGGCGAAACGTCAATCGAACGCCAAAACGCCTATTTTATATAATAGTATTTAACTCACCATGATTACAGCCGCAGTTGTAGGAAGCAATGAACGTAATAGAAGTCCTTGAACTGACAAAGCGCTATAAGAAAGGCGTCATCGCTGTTGATAGTGCAAGTTTCACAGTGGAACAAGGCGCTGCTTTTGGCCTTCTGGGGCCGATCGGGTCCGGGAAATCGAGCATCATCCACATGTTGCTCAACTTCACCAAACCAACGGCCGGATCGATCAAGTTATTCGATCGCGATATCGCAACAGACTTTCACGAGGTGCAAAGTAAGATCGGCTACGTGCCCGAGCGCCCCGGCTTTTATGGCAATTTCTCCGCTGAGAAGAATCTCAGAATTTTTGCCAACCTTTACGGCGTTCCTGGAGAGTATGATGAAAGAATCGCGAAACTTTTTATTTTAGCAGGTCTCGAGGGCAAAGAAACCGACCGCGTGCACGCGTATTCGCTCGGGGACCGAAAGCGACTTGGCATTGCTGCGGCGATGCTGAATGAACCTGAATTGCTGATCCTCGATGAACCAAGCGCAGGACTTGACCCGCAGGGTAGGCGTGACGTACTGGCACTCATTCACGAACTCAATGTCCACGACGTTGCCCTCTTTCTCGCCACAAACAACGTCAAGTCCATCGCCGAAATATGTGACGTGGTTGCTCTAATGAAATCAGGCCGCGTTGCATCGCCAATCACGACAAAGAGCTTTATAGATAATATTAGAGGAACAGGACTACAGCTTGAAGCTGACCTCGCCAACATGAACGAACGAGTCCTCCAGGCCATTAAGTCGGTAAAAGGTGTCAGATCAATTCAGTGTGAACGGCTCAAGATCAACGTCGACAACATCCCAAACATCAACGAGGACGTGAACTACGTTATTACGCGAGCGGGGGGCCGATTGCGCTCATTGCGCGAATCACCATCGCTCGAAGAGGCTTATGTACGAATGATGGGGGAAGAAAGCGTTGAGTGAGTTTTCAGAGGACGCTCACGCGTTTCTAACGATCGCGCAAACGGAGTTCCAGACGGTTATAAGAACAAAACGCTTCCTCGTTTTCGGAACTATATTCGTGCTGCTTGCACTGATTGGCGCGTATTATGGAAACACTGATCTCACTCACTCAATTTCGCCAACAAGCGGGGCGCCTAACCCAACAACACAACCGATAAATTACATAATTAGCGTTGCGTTTTCCTATAGTCAAATCATCTTAACTATACTCGCACTTGCGTTATCATATGACGCGCTCACCCGTGAGCGCTCCGAAAGAACACTCGTTCAGCTCCTTGTGCGGCCCATAAAGCGTAGCACGATACTCTTTGGCAAGTTCGCGCTTGTCTTGCCGCTGCAGGCGGCTTATTCGTTGCAACGACACTCATCCTATGTATAGGGCTATCCCTCATCACACGGAAAGTCCCAAGCTCAAGTGACATCGACTACCTGTTGCTCTCTATCGGCGTAATGCTACTATATCTTATGTCGTATATCGCAATCGGACTTCTCATCTCGAGTCTGACCCGCACGAGCCTCGACTCGTTGCTCGGCGCGGTCTTTGTCTGGATCCTGCTCTTGATCTTCACGTATGCCGGCATTGCACTTGGTTTAAACGCCATAAATTTGGGTGCTACGGCAAATATCCCCTACACGACGTTTCCTGGATACGCAAAAATGCTGCTCTGGATCAATCCAGGCAGCCACAACGTCGCGATACAATCTCTTGCCGGAGACTTTTCAAAATTTACTTCCGGTCTTAGTTATGCAGCGAACGTCATTTTACTTGTCGTTTCAATAATCATCCCATTTCTACTAGCTCGTTTCTTCTTTAAGCGATCTGAAGCTATTTGAACGTCAAACCATAAAATGCAGTCCGTTCCCCGTTATCTCATCGTTCTATCCATGCTTAATTTATGATTTTAAACAAAATCGAACATTATTTATAAGATCAAACGGCTACATAATCAATACGTAAGGAAGACAATCATTACAAAGAGGTGCCAAAAATTGATTAAAAAGCAAATTGGCTTGTTAGCGATAATTGCGGTACTAGTTTCATTCATGG
>JGI24131J36419_10000405_pt1 | contig 15251 bp, 12 predicted proteins | sample BarGraNGADG00211_2_FD_36419 | JGI IMG/M metagenome (IMG submission 36419) | reverse complement strand
CATCGATCATTTGGCAACCAGCGCCACGTCCGACACCATGCTCTCGTAATCGTGGCCTCTGGCCGAAATCGTGATGGAATTGAGGCGCGCAGGGCGGGTATCGCGGAGTTCCTCGATCAAGTTCTTTGACTCAAACGTGTACCAGACGCCTAGAGGGATCTTCTCGCTGTCGGTGGTTGGGCGATCCCAAGTGCTGCCCGGCGGCAGATCATACCAGTAGAAGTTGTGGCGCCAGTGCAGGCTCTTACCATAAATGTCAGTATAGGACAGGTCAACCATTACCGGGTACTCAGAGGCCCGCCAGCCCCCGGCTGGCACACTCTGATTCAGGATTTGCACGTCTAGCTGCAGCACCAGAGAATCCAGCCCCTGCACATCCTGGTTCAGAACCTGCAGCACGCCAATCATATTCGGGGCGCTATCCTCAGCCCGCCGCCAGAAACGGGCGGCAGGCCGCTCGCCCACCGTGGTCAGACTGACCTCGCCCGGTTGATGATCGGAGTCAATCTCCACCACCTTCTCCCAACTGGGCGTCAGGTCAGTGGAGAACGCACCATTGCGGACAAGGTTCTGTTCGGCGGGAACCGGCAAGCCGGGCGCACGGCCTGCGCTGACGACAACCCGCTGCCCCGCGCCGGCCGTCACTTCCGTTCCGGCAGCAAGCACCTGGGCCGAGCCGGAGAGCGTGGTGATCTGCGATTCACTGTCCCTGACGACGATATCCATCGTACCATCGCCGAAATATGTAGTTCCTTGGGGAGTTTCCAGGGAGACCTGAACGGCCCGGTCGCCGTCTGTTGCGGCCACGCGCACTCGCCCCTTCTCGAGCACCAGGTCGAGGTCATAGAGGTCCCGGCTAAAGGAGAAACGGGGCGATCGAAATTGCGTAATGCGCAGCGACGAGTTGGGGAATAGCTGCAACTGGGTCAACACGCGCTGGCCCGCTTTGTCCGAAGAGATCACCAACAGCGCCTGGGCCGTATTATCCGTCGCAATCTGGCTTCCTTCCAGCACCTCCCGGCGCTCTACACCATCCGGCACTGCGTTCGGATCGCTGGCGCCGGGCGTCCGCAACTGTACGGTGCCCTGCGTGGTTGTCAGATAGGCTGCCAGTGGGCGTGTCGCGTGTAACACAAAACTACGGGCGGCCACGGGGACGGCCACAGTCAGGAAGCAACAGGCAGTGAAGTTCGCAATCAGGATGATCCAGGCGACTCTCTGCGGATTCTGGCGCCAACGCATCAAAAGGAACTCCGGCGTTCAAAGAATGGTGCTCGCATACATGCGCGCATGCTGCGCGCAAAACATGCCCGTAAGGGTGCGCACCGGCATCCCAGCGCGCCAATTCCCACGACGGCGACTACGGTCAGGCCGGCTTTTGTGCCTGCGAACCGCCGTCCTCGCTGCCCCGCAATTTATCCAGGTAGTAACGAGCGTCGCGGTCGCCGGGATCGACCTCAAGAGCAGCTAGAAACTGGGCCCTGGCCCGCTCGATGTCGTCACGTTGCAAATAAATCAGCGCGAGATTGTAATTGGCGTGCGGCGTAGTCCTATCGAGCGCCAGGGCTTGCTCGTACGCCTGAATCGCCTTGTCCTGGCGCTCAGGGGAGGCAAGGTGCAGCACGCCGAGATAAGCGGCCGCCAGGTTCGTCCAGACCATCACGTTGCCCGGTTCTATCTGCACCGCCGCCTCTAAGACAGGCACGGCAGAATCAGGTTTGCCCTGCATGATGTAAGCTCCGCCGAGGTTGATCAGAGCTGCCGCATCGTTCGGGTCGAGTGCGCGGGCTTCAATGAGCCTGGCGACCGCCTCGCCTGGCCGTTTGTCCGCGAGCAGTTGTGCCCCCTCGCTGACAAGGCGACGAGCACGTTCCGTTTTGTTTGGCCGCTTGCTCATCGACTAGAATTCCTCTCGATCACGACGTCAGTTCCAGTCTTCGGCTTCGTCGACCTCACCCTCGTCTTCATCGTCATCGTCCCAGTTTTCGTGCTCGCCGCCATCGTCGAGATCGTCCTCATCGCCGTCTCCATCGTCGTCATCGCCGTACAAATCCTCGCCATCGAAGCCCTCATCGAGCAGCGAATCTTCATCGACTGCGAAGCCGTCCGCATAGGCGCGGAAAAGACCGGAACCGTCTATAGCTTCTTCGCCACCCGCTTCGTCATCGTCGGCGTCGTCCAAGGCTGCGCCGGCCTTCGGCGCTAGGGCGNCGCTGAAATCAAGCAGCGGCTGATCNGCAGTTTCGCTGTTGAAGCTGAGCTCTTGCAGCGCGTCCTCGGCGGCCTGGGCAAGGCGCTCATCCTCACCCGCGGCAACAGCTTGCAGCGCACGCCGCGCTTGGGGTCCGCCGATTTGACCCAGCGCCAGCGCCGCGGCCTCGCGCACGCTGCTATCGGGGTCATCCAACAGGCGGACCAGAGGGCGCACGGCGCCGCTCAGCGCCAGCTCGCCGGCGGCTGAAGCGGCCTCAAAGCGCATGGCCGCATCCGGGCTGCCAAGCTCAGTCAACACCGACTTGCTCCAGCGGCGATCGCCACTGCTCCCCATCGCGAACACGGCACTCTGCCGCATCTGTTCGTCCTCGTCATAGTACGCGTTGCGAATGAACTCCTGCACATCCGGTTCGTCGGTATAGGCCATGCCCTCCAGGGCACGCCGCCGCACTTCGTTGACCTCCTGAGGGCGGAACCAGGCCGCGCGCAGCGCCGCGGCAGCCTGCGAACCGGCCGACTCGGAAATCTCACCCAGTTCGCCCATCAGGACGAACCGGCCCAACGAAATCGCTGCCGCGGCCCGCACCTCGGTCGAAGGATCACCCTCGAGCAAGCTCACCAGCGGGCTGACCAGGTCAGGCTTACAGTCTTCCCACAAGCCCTCAACGGCGAGCTTGCGTACGCGAGCGTCGGCGTCGTGCAGACAGTTTCGCAGAACGGTACAGAAATTCAGATGAACGTTGGCCTCGGCTTGTTCGACCAACTCGGCTATCACTTCGAAGCGCCGCTCGGCCTTCAGGTCGACCCACACGGAGCGGAACAAGCTCATTTGATCGCGCGTCAGACCGGAAAGGGGCGCCAGGCTGATGTTACGCACCGGCCTGTCCTCGTCGCCTAAGCGCTGCAAGACAAAATCAAGCTCCTCACTCATACTGTCTCAATTCCAATAAAAAGTTCGAATCTGACTTGGCGGGCTCAATTCGATGGTTCTCTCGCCACCCTTGCCATCTGTTGTCACACGCACGGCATGTACCCACCAAGCGTATTTGCGCGCGGGCTGGTCGGCTCTCAAATAGATCCAACCCGGCACCGCGGTTCCGGTGTTATTGGCCGGCACGCGCGTGAATGTCCCATCTGGGACGCCTCCGCTGGTCCAGCGGAACTCGACGTGGTATTGCGCATCCGGCGGCAAGCCGGGAACCGCTTGCCACCCAAAAACGATCTGCACCCGATCACCCGAGTATGGGGTGTTGTCGCGCGGCATCGTCAGGACAGGCGCCGGGTAGCCCGGCGCCGACGCAGTCGGCGCGGGTGACGGCGCCTGGGTCGGGAGCGACCGTGGCGTGTTCACGGGCGCCGGGTTGCACTGGCGCCCGTGATGATCAACTGCTGCCCGACTTGCAGCACCGATCCCGCGCTTAAGCCGTTGGCGGCTGCAATCGTCTGCCACGGGATGCCAAAGCGTGTGCCGATGCCCAGCAAAGTGTCCCCTGGCTGTACGCGATACGTAAACGTAGTCCCGGCCCTGGCTATGGTAGCGGTGGGCTCGGGAGTCGCTGTCGGCGCCGGCGTCATTGTCGCGGTAGCCGTCGGGGTCGGCGCAACAGTCGTGGTGGACTGAGCCGTCGGCGTAGAACTGCCGATAGCCAAAGCAGGCGTGTCGGTAGGCGCCGGCGTGGGTGTCGGCAGAACAAGCTTTTGTCCTACGTGCAGCAACGAAGATGCGTTAAGGCTGTTAAGCCGGGTTATCACTTCCCACGGAATACCGGTAGTAGCGCCGATACCACTCAGGGTGTCTCCGGCGCGGACAGTGTACGACAGGTCCGGCGTCACCGTCGCGGTCACAACCGCAGTNGCTTCCACGGTCGGAGTCAGCGCCACCGTATTGGTGATCTCTGCCATCTGCACGGTCGTCGTGGCCATGATCACCGTCGGTGTTCGACTGGGCAGGGCTGCTACCGGCAGGCTCGTCTGGGTCTCGATTGACGCGTTCTGCGGCAGTTCAGGGATCTGCACCAGGGCCGTCAGCCGGCTCCATGTCCCGCTGATCTGCCCCCGCAGCCGCTGCGCCGGCAGGCGGCCGGCGCCCCAGAAACCGATGAGAACGACGAGGGCGAGCCCACCTGCCCAAATTCCCCACCGTGGCCCAGCCGGCTTGACGTCTCGCCCGCAGTGCGGGCACACGCTCAAGTCAACCGATACACGACCGTAACAACGCGCGCAGCGCAAAGAGCTCGCCCGGCGACGCTGCCGCGTTCCGCACTCAGGGCAAATGACCATGCCCTGTTGCAGGCGTACGCCACAGTGCCTACAGTACATTTGGATTCTTCCTCAATCGCTCGACGATTCAACTGCTTGCCAATCGAATCTCGCCTCAGTGAATACCTATCGACGGGAAAGTCCCGCTCACCAGAGAGCTGATCTCGCGGATCGTCATCAGGCCGATCAGCGCGAGCAAAAGGCCGAAGCCGACGAGGTGAACGATGCCTTCCTGCGCCGGTTCAACCCGCTTGCGACGGATGATCTCGACGAGGATGAACAGCAAACGGCCGCCGTCCAGCGCGGGGATCGGCAGCAACTGCGTGATCCCCAGCGCCGCGCTGAGAAAAGCCATGAAGCGCAGGATCGGCGCAAGAGCCGAGACACTGGCCGCAGAGCGCACGAACTCGCCGGCAACCACGGTGATACCCACCGGTCCCATGAACCCCGCGTCTGCGAGCGGCTTGCCCTGGCGGATCAACATGGCGGGAACCTCAAACGTCATGTAGACCACGCTACCCGTCTGCCGTAGCCCGCTCCAAACGGCCGTCCAGGCGGCCATCGGGCGCATCGCCGTTCCGATGGCGATGCCCAGCGCGCCCTGGTTGGCGGGCGGGTTCACACGCGGCACCAGGGTTACTTCGAGGGTCTGGCTCGCGCCAGTCTTCGGGTCGGTGCGCACCATCTGATAAGTCACCGGTTGCCCCGCGTGCGAGGGCGTATCCTTCTGCAGGTCCTCCGGCGTCATGATTGGGACGCCATGGGCAGCGATGATCCGGTCGCCGGGCCGAAGACCGGCCTGTTCGGCAGGCGAGCCCGGCGCCACAGCCTCGATCAGCGTGCCCGGATGGGTGGGATCGGGCTCACCCAACATGAACGATACGACGGTGAACAGGACGATAGCCAGCAGAAAGTTCATCCCAGCGCCGGCGAACAAGGTGGCCGCGCGGGCGCCACGGGAAGCCGAGGCAAAGCTGCCGGGCAGCGAGGGGTCGTCCTCGCCACGCATACGGCAAAAACCACCGAAGGGGATGGCGTTGAGCGTGTATTCCGTGCCGTCGCGCTCACCCAACTTTACCAACCGGGGCGGAAAGCCAAACCCGAACTCCTCGACGACAATATGGTTACGCTTCGCAACGATGAAATGGCCGAGTTCATGAGCAAACACCAGGATGCCAAGGACAAGGACACCCAGGACAATTGTTAAGAACATTCAAGACACCTCTCACTAACATTATACCCCACGCGACACCCAGACGCAATACATTTGACCGGCGCCGCAGCCGGCGACCTCGCTCTCAGCCCTCTATCGCACGCTGGATGGTTGTTCCGGCGCGCAAGCTTGCATCTAAGAGCACCGAGCGTACCAGGCCCGGCGTGAGGCCGGAGACAAGTTGCACGCAGCGCAGCGTAGGTGTGTTCTGTAGCAGGGCGACCATGTCTTGCACTTTGCTCAGCATGCCGCCCGTAACGTCCACGCCACGCGAGTCGCCCAGGATACGGGCCAGTTCGCCCAGCCCCGGTGGGGCGATCTGCGGAATCACAGCTTCCGCCAATTGCGGAGCACCCGCCGGTGTGTCGCGCGGATCGAAACGCAAGACGCCGGGCATCTCGCCGGCCAGGACCACCCTCGCCGGACACAGGCGGGCAGCCAGCCAGGCGAATATCTCTTCCGTCGAAATGATCGTCCCGCCCCGCACCTCGTCCAGGGCAACGTCACCGTAGACAACGGGAACGAGACCGTGCTCGAGGGCGACACGTACAGGACGCTCGTCGAGCGACTGCAGTTCCCCATCGCGACAGCAGGCAGACGCCGATGGCTGCACAGGCAACACCGGCACTCCTGCGCCGCGCAGAGCGTCGAGAACCAGTCGATTCAGTTGCCCGGCAACCAATGCCGTATCTGCGTAACCACGCCACGCTTCCGGCGAACGGACTCCCGCCCGGGTATGGTAACGACTGGCCGTGACGTGGCCGTATGAACCACTGCCATGGCCGATCAGCAAGCGCAGGTCGGGTTGCTCGGCCAACGCGGCGGCCACCTCGGCGGCCAAACGTTCGAGTACGGGCGCTCGTAGAGCTTTCAACCGGGTCTTATCGGTCAGCAGCGAGCCGCCGAGCTTCAGGAAAACTAGTTCTTGCATCCACTTTCTCAGTATGTGCTGCGGCAGCTAGCCACGCGCTGGCCGGCATCATTTGTCAGCCCTGCCGCCTCACGACAAGCGTGCCGTCATTGACCACCACCCAGTCCCCGTCTTGGATTGCGGCGATATCCACCCGGTCGACCATCGGAATATCCGCGATGATCGCGCCGACGGCAACGATCGCCTCGCTCTCAATATTCACGATGGCCGCCGGGGCATGTCCGCTGCGCTGCAGGCGCAGGAGGGTGTACGAGCCAACCGTGCTGCCTCGACCCGTGGGAAAAACAAGCACGCTCCCGGCCACCGTTCGGCCGTGAAGCGGATGGCCTGGCTCAAGGACGACGCCGCTATCGGGATCCACTCCCCCAAAAAAGCCGATCGGCGCCGTGGAAACCAGCGCCGGCCCCTCGGCTACGCCGGCGCGGATCACTCGACCCTGCAAGGTGATGGTATCGGACACCCTAAAATCTACTCCTGGTCTGGCGCACGGCATGGCAGCCAGCTTACCTACTTAGATGCCGCTCACACCCGCCGGGTTGCGCCCGACATATCAACCGGACCCGTTCTAGCCAGTCGCTCGCCAGGCAGCCGTCACCGCGTCAATCAGCGTGGCGTCCGCCTCCGGGGGAACGGTGCGCGGGTCCAGGATCACTTGGTCCGCCAGGATACGCGCCACTACCGGCGGCAGACCGGTACGCAGCGCTGCAGTCAGCGCGTCGGGAGAAGGATGGGCCAGGGCGAGAGCGCAGGTGGGCAGAACTTCGCCGGGCAGCGAGCCGCCGCCAATCGTCGAATGCGCCTGCACGACGCTCGCCGGAATATCGCGGTCGCGCAGAGCGTTGGCCCAGGCAGTCGCGCGTGTGGACAGGCTCTCTAGCGGCAGGCTGATCATACGCCAAACGGGCACCTCCTGTTCTGCTTCACCGTGCAGGTAGTGAAGCAGCGTTGCCTGAAGGGCCGCCAGGGCGTCCTTGCCAACCCGCAGGGCACGCGCTAGTGGATGGTGGCGCAACTGGGCCACCAACTCCTCCCGGCCCACGATGAGCCCTGCCTGCGGGCCGCCCAGAAGCTTGTCACCGCTGAAGGTGACAAGGTCTGCCCCGGCCGCGACACTCTGCTGAACCATCGGCTCGGGCGCAAGGCCGTAGAGCGTGGTATCCAGCAGACTGCCACTGCCCAGGTCATCCAGCACAGGGACGCCCAGTGAATGGCCCAGGGCGACCATCTCGGCCAGAGGCACATCCGCTGTGAAACCCAGCTGGCGAAAGTTGGAGTAGTGCACGCGCAACAGCAGCGCCGTCTGCGAATTGGCCGCNGCCCGGTAATCGGCAATATGCGTGCGGTTGGTTGTGCCTACCTCCACCAGGCGGGCGCCGCTCTGGCGCAGCACGTCCGGAATGCGGAAACCACCGCCTATCTCAACCAGCTGGCCGCGGGAAATAACGACCTCGCGCCCCTGGGCCAGTGCGGAGAGCGCAAGGAAGAGCGCGCCGGCATTGTTGTTTACGACCAGGGCCCCCTCAGAGCCGGTCAGGCGACAGAGCAAGCGTTCGGCATGGATGTAGCGGGAGCCTCGCTCGCCGGCGGTCAGGTCGTACTCGAGATTGCTATAGCCGGCGGCGACGGATTCGATGGCTCTACGCGCGGCAGCGCTGAGCGGGGCTCGACCCAGGTTCGTGTGGATGATGACGCCAGTGGCATTGATCACCGGATAGAGCGTGCCGCGGCCCAGGGCGGCCAGCCGGCGGGCCGCCTCGCAAGCCAGTTCGCCAGCTTCCGGCAGACGTCCGCCTGCCACGATGCCGGCCCGGGCATCCGCCAACACTTCGCGCGCCACCTCGGTCGCCAGGGCGCGGCCGTGATCGGCCACCGCCTCCTGGAGACGGGGACTGGCCAGCAAACGCTCTACGCTGGGCAAACCGCGGCGTAGATCTTGGGCGGGCGCAGGGTCATTCGGCATACGCTCTCCATTTGGGCTGCTCTGTGGCCCGAAATAACAAAAAGCCCCCCCGGGCGACATTGGATTCTAGACCGGTGATTTCGGATCGTGGGCCGGCAACGCGCAAATGGCGGTTCAAGATCTGAAATCCAAGAATCTAAAATTCTCTGGGCGGGAGGCTTCTGACCAGGATGGATTGGTGGGCGAAAAGGGACTCGAACCCCTGACCTCCTCGGTGTAAGCGAGGCGCTCTAACCAACTGAGCTATTCGCCCGAGCACGCGGCATTATACTTTGGGTCCCGAGCAGAGTCAAAAAGGTTGCAGGTAAGCCGTCAAACGGCCAGGCGCCTTACTCGTTGGACGGCGCCCGGCTGCCGTCCTCCGGTTGGAGCAGCACCTCGCGGCTACGCCCGCCGCCTTCGTCCGGGCCAACGGCGCCCATCTCCTCGAGTTGCTCCATCAGGCGCGCGGCACGCGGGTAGCCGATGCGTAAGGTGCGCTGCAGCAGCGACGTGGAAGCTGTCTTCTTGGTGCGTAACACCTTCAAAGCTTTCTCCAAGAGATCATCGCGCTCCTCCATCCGATCCAGGATGCCATTCCAGGGCGGGACCGAGCGCGTCGCTTCGACCCTCTCTTCTTCCGAGCGGCTGTTTCGCCAAAACTCAACCACCCGATCAATCTCCTGGTCGGACACGAAGCAACCCTGGATTCGCGCCANCTTGGCCGACTCGGGCACCATGAGCAACATGTCCCCGCGGCCGAGCAGCTTTTCCGCGCCGGGCGTATCCAGGATAACCCGGCTGTCAATCTGAGAAGTAACGGCAAAGGCGACGCGCGCCGGGAAATTGGCCTTGATCAGCCCGGTGACGACGTCGACGCTGGGTCGCTGCGTGGCCAGGATCAAGTGAATACCGGTGGCACGCGACATCTGGGCAAGGCGGCAAATCTGGCGCTCGACGTCGTACGCGGCGGTCATCATCAGGTCGGCCAGTTCGTCGATGACCAGGACGATGTAAGGCATGACTTCCTTGCGAGCAGCCTTGCCGCGCTTGCCTGCCGTCACCGAGCGGTTGTATTCGAGAATATTGCGCACTCCCGCCGCCGCAAAGGTCCGGTAGCGTTCGTCCATCTGCAAAGCCAGCCACGCCAGCGCGCCGGTCGCCTGCGCGGCTTCCGTGATAACGGGGCCGAGAAGGTGTGGAATACCGTTATAGCCCGGCAGCTCAACCATTTTCGGGTCCACCATCAGGAAGCGCACCGTGTCGGGACCGTTATTCATCAGCAGGGCCGTCACGATCGCGTTGATGCACACGGACTTGCCCGAGCCGGTTGCACCGGCAATAAGCAAATGGGGCATACGCGCCAGGTCGGCGACCACAGGGTCGCCGGAGACGTCGCGCCCGAGGGCAATGGCGAGCCGCGAAACGCTGCTGGCGCGTGTAAAATCGCGCGCTTCAAGGATAGAGCGCAGCGATACCATGGTTTTGGCCGTGTTAGGCACTTCTACACCCACATACGGGCGGCCGGGCACCGGCGCCTCGATGCGGATCGCGGTAGCTGCCAGGGCCAATGCCAGGTCATTGCTAAGACGCTGGATGGTGGCGACGGACACCCGCCGGCGCAACACTTCACCGTTGCTCAGCTCGCGCACTACTTCTCCCGGCTGCAGGCCGAACTGCGTGACGGTTGGCCCCTCTTTGACGCTGACAACCTCCACCGGGACGCCGAACTCCGCCAACGTGTTTTTGATGATTTGCGCGCGCTGGAGCACGTCAGGGCCACCGGCGTGCCCTTCATCATCCGGGCGCAGCAACTCGTAAGACGGCACGGTGTCGCGTCTGGNCTTGCGACGCAGCGCCTTGTCTCCGGGTTGGGCGGCCTTGGCAGCATCAGCGGCCGCGCTCCTGTCCGGTTCCTGGCCGGCTGCAGCGCTGACCGAACGAGCTCTTGCGGCGAGCCCGGCGCCGGCCGGGGTGGGAGCAGGACGGGCGCCGGTCTTATCAGTCAAGGACCGTTGGCCGGCGCCGGCCGGCGAGCCGCTCGCAATGGCAGATGAGCCGGGCGCACGCGCACCCCGCGGCCCGGCGCGTTGCTCCCCGGGGAATGGCGCCGGCTCGTCAATATCCTCGGCGTCCTCGGCATCCTCATCCGGGCGCAGGCTGCGGACCAGCGAGCCCGACGCGGCCAAGGCCTTGTGGGCTGTGCGGGCAGCGGCCGAGGTCCACTCCCAGGGCAAGGTGAGCCAGAGCAGCCACCCGGCCAGCAGCAGCACCGCGCTGGCGATGATCCAGGCCAGGGTGGGATTGCCGGTCTCGATCAACAACCGGAAGATGGCCCAGCCGAGGAGGCCACCTCCTTGCCCGAGTAAGGCAGACGGTAACCGCTCCTCAATCGGCAACCGCAGAAACGTGTAGAGGGCGGCCAGACTAAGCAGGACCAGCATGAACAACTCGCCGGCCGCCACCGCCCACCAACGCACTTGCCAGGCGAGTTTTGCGGCATAGGTCAACGCCAGGCCGCCGAACAACAGCGTGGCGACGGCGACCGGCGCGCTCCAACCCAGGACGACCCATAACGGAGGAGGGGAGGCAACCTGAAACAAGCCGGGCACGCAGAGCAACAAAGCCACCACCCCGGCCAAAAAGAGACCAATACCGATCGAGCGATCGCTAAGACGTTGCACTTTACATCGAGCTAGAGCCCTGCCTCGGATGAAGTGACCGGGCGAGCGCGCCCGCCGGCCTCCGAATTGCGCATGGTGAGGGCCAGCCGGTGCTTGGCGCCGTCCACGTGCAACACACGTACCCGCACCCGGTCGCCCTCATTGACGATGTTACGCGGATGCATAAAGCTGCCTTCCGCCAGTTCGGAGATATGGATCAAACCTTCGAGGCCCTCTTCGAGCCGTGCAAAGGCGCCAAACGTCACGACGTTGGTGATCACCGCTTCGATGACCTGGCCGGGGTGATAGCGCTCGTCAACGCCCCTCCACGGGTCGGGGCGCAGGCGTTTCAAGCTCAGCGCCACCTTCTGGGCCTGCGGATTGACCTCCAATACCGAAACGTCGACCTCTTCGCCCGGGCGCACAATCTCATCCGGCGTGTTGATACGACCCCATGATAGCTCCGAAATGTGGATCAATCCCTCAAAGCCACCCAGGTCGACAAAGGCGCCGAACGCACACAGGTTGGTTACGGTGCCGTGGCAAACCTGCCCAGGGCGCAAGCCGCCCAGCAGGTCCTCCACCTCGTTCCCTTTTTGCCCGCAGCGCTCCGAGAGAATCAAGCGCCGCCGTTCGCGATCGATTTCGATGACTCGCAGGTTCAGAGTTTCGCCGATGCGCGCCGCAAGGGCCGCCATGCGGGCTGCCGGCGCCTGCGCGGCCGGCGGCGCAATCAGGTGCGAGGCGGGCGCAAAGCCTTGGATGCAGCCGAAGTCGGCCAGTAAACCGCCACGATTATAGCTGGTCACCTCAAGGGCTAACATCTCCCCGCTTTCCAACAACTCCTGCGCCCGAGCCCAATCCGCCTCCTCATCACCCGGCGGAGTGGCCGACGACCGGGGTCGCCACTCATGGGTGGGCAGCATCGCGTCCTGTGCACCCATGTCATCATCAGGATCCGGCGCACGCGGCACGCCGGCCTCGTTCTCTACATCCCGCAATAACGCTTGCCAGTAACCATCGTCCATGATCATCCCCCTCCACAAGAATATACAAACTCCAACACGTGCTCAACGGCTTATTGGCCCGATCTCCGGTCCGNCTGTTCTCCCGTCTTCGCCTTCCTCGTCTGCCACCTCCGCCTCCATTTCGGCAAGAGTTTTGGCGACTTCAGCGACGGCGACGCGCTGTTTGCGATACAGGTCAGACTCGCTGATGGCCAGCCGGCCCGCGATATCGCGCATGCGTTGGCCCTGTACGAAGCGCAGGTCCAGGATGTTATATAGCAGCCACTCCGAAGCGGTGAGCTTACGCTCTCCCGCCGGCCGCTGGCGCTCGATTGCCCGCTGCAACACTGCGCGTAGGGCGCGCGGGACATTCGCATCCTCTTCCTCAAGCGCCCGGCGCATGACACGCAAGCTCAGCAGCGGGCTATTGGTCAACTTGGGCCCGCCCCAGTAATGACTGAGTGCATCCTTGACCCACTGCTGCCACATGCCCCCCGCCAACGGTAATTCCTGCTCAGCGCCTGTTGCCTCTTCTGCGGGCGCCGCAGGTGGGGGAGCGAAACTCAAAGCGCTCCGCCATTCCTGAATTCGTTCCAGGTCCGGCAAGATGCGCTGTAAGGTAACAAAGACNCCCTCCTGGACGTAACGGTCCGAAATAGCTGCCGCCGCCTGGCTCAACAGGGCGTCGGCCTCGGCCTGTTCGTCCAGGTTCATGTCCACCTGCGCGCTGCGCGCTCGCACTGCGAGGGCGCCCAATAGCTGTTCGCCATCCTGGCTGCGCAACGGCCAAAACCAGAAGCCCGAGCCTGAGTAAAACTCGTNACCGTCGGATCCGTCGTTGGANGGTGGANGGGCAACCGTCCCATTGCGATGGCCATTGTGGCGAGAGCCGGTGTGTGCCAGAGCTTGCCAGGCCGTCTGCGCCTCGGGGCCGGTCATAAAACGCCGCACTGCTTCGGCCTGGCCAACTGAGGTCTCCAACGACAGCCCTGCCCCCGTCTGCACCATTACGAAGCCGGTATCGACCCGTAGTAGCTCGCACAGGCCGGTCAAAACGTTCCCGAGGAACTGGTTGAGGTCGCTGCTGGTGAGCATACGCCGTTCCAGTTCCTGGATCCACGAGATTTCCTCGCGGTCCTGGCTGAACAGAAAGCGGTCAATCCATGGCTTGGCCAAATTCACGATCAACTGGCCCACAACAATAACACTGACCACGGCAAAGATCAAGACGGTATCGCGCGGCAGCCCCAGGACCAGTTCGACGCGCGGGATGACGAGCATCACCACGATCACCAGGATGCCGACAATCGGGCCGCGCAGGAGGTAATGGAACAGGTCATGCTTGACCACCCGGTCCGGTGTCAGAACGCCGTAATAGGCCACGCTGTACGCCATCAGCACCAGCATCGTGCCCACCGCGACGTTAGCAGCCATCGACAGCAACAATACCGACACCGAGCTGGGGCGCACGGCAAAGCTCAGGCTGATCAGGTAAGGGAAAACGCCGAGACCGGGCGCGGCAAAGGAAATGGTCAGATAGGTCATGCGCCGGCGAGAGACAGGCGTGAGGCAACGGCGGCGCGCACGATAGATGTTGATCGCGCCAAAGACGGCAGTTAAGAAGAAGTAGGCCACGAAGAGGGGAAATACAGGACCGGCGGTAAGATGGCTGACCGGGGGCGCATACAGGCCGTCATAAACGAGCGCGTCTGTGAACAGGGCCAGAAACACCAACAGGCCACTGAACAGATAGCTGCCAAAGACGGCCAGGCGGCGTGCGGCCGAGAAATTATGGGTCGTGCGCAAGACGGCGTCGGAAAAGTGAAGGTACGCAGCCGGTAGCAGGGCAATCCCGATCCACTGAAAACGCAGCCATAGTACGGCGGCCCGGCTGCTCTCAACCCGCGGGACTACGATGTCGCCGGCAAACACGACCAGCACACAGGCCAGCAGAATGCTGAAGGTCTGGGCGACGGCGCTGCGCAGGTTGTGGGTGATCATGTACCCTAACAGCGAGAACGCCGTGATCACGATCGCCGAGGAGAGGATCAGATTGCCGAAAGCGAGTATGACGGGCCAGGTCAGGCCCGGTACAGTTCCCATACGTTGCTACAATCCACAAGCAAAATACAGGGCAATATCCTGATTCCGATAATAGCGCTCGTTGTAGCCGCAGAAAGTAAAGCCGCGGCGCTGGAGAAAGCTGATGCCGGGATAATTCTTGCTCTGCACAGCGGTCATCACATGGCTCAGGCCCTGTTGGCGCGCGTGTTGCATGGCGCGTGCGAGCAATGTCTCGCCGATCCCGTGCCGCCGGAACGGCGGTCCCACAACCAGGTGGTGGATCCAGGCGATATCTTCGTCCGGTTGGCACTCCTGGTCTATATAGCCGCGCACTTCGAACGCTTCAGCGGCCACAAGAATGAGGTCACCGCGTTCCTGGTGTGCCAGCAAGCCCTCGCCCCACGACGGATAGGGGACGCGCATGGTGCGTGGCAGGCGCGCGGGACGGAAACGACTAATGACTTCGCCATCATCCTCCCGTTGCGTGACCTGCCAAACATAGTCGGTCTCGTAAGACCCGTTGAGAGTCAAGCAGGCCGTAAGGTCCTTGAGATCAGCGCGATAGATGTGCATATCTATGCGATTCTATCACTGCGCAGCTAAGTTTGGCAAACAGTGTCTGCGCCACGCCCTGCGAGGTGGATGCAGGATGGCAGCTACGGAGTGCCGGACAGACAACCGTCCACGTCCCGTTGCATCTTGAGAGCTCCGTCGGTGGGCGAAGCCGCACCCGACATCACATCTTCCAGGCCGGGACGCATCGCCTGGAGCACACACAACATGGCGGGCGCAGGCGGGATGCCGCGCCCCTTGCTCAGCTGGAGGATCTCGGCGGCCAGCAGCGGGTCCGTCTGGGCGGGCTCGCTCTGAGCCGCCAGTTGGCTGCTGGGCAAGCGCCCTAACCTCTCGAGCCACTTCTGCTGAGCGCCGGCCGAGGTCATGAACGCCACAAAGCGGCGGG
>JGI24131J36419_10000394_pt1 | contig 15404 bp, 10 predicted proteins | sample BarGraNGADG00211_2_FD_36419 | JGI IMG/M metagenome (IMG submission 36419) | reverse complement strand
GGACAGCCGGGCGACGTCGTGCTTGCNATCACGCTGGCGGCCCAGGTGAATACCCAGGTGTCGATCGGGCTTGGGCTCGTCTACAACCTGCAAGGAATGGCGAAGATCATCGGCCGCTACCACTGGCTCAAGCAGCTGGTGGCCGGCGATCAGCGCGTCAAGCCCGACCGGCCGACGCCATCGCGGGCGACGAAGGGCATCGTGTTCGACAACGTCACCTTCCGCTATCCGGGTACCGATAGTGTCGTGCTCGGCGGCGCGAACCTCGAGTTCCCGGTTGGCTCGACGGTCGCCATCGTGGGCGAGAACGGCGCCGGCAAGACGACGCTGGTCAAGCTTCTCTGCCGTTTCTACGAGCCGCAAGAGGGCCGGATACTGCTCGACGGTGTCGACATCCGCCGTTTCGACATCGCCGAGTGGCGCGAGCGAATCGCCAGCGGTTTCCAGGACTTCGCCCGTTTCGAGCTCATCGCTCAGCAGACCGTGGGCGTCGGCGATCTGCCCAATCTCGACTCCGAGCCCGCGGTTGAAGGGGCGCTCGAGCGCGCCCACGCGGAGGACATGATCGGTCGCCTCGAACAAGGCCTCTCGACCCAGCTCGGCAAGAGCTACGCCGAGGGCACGGAGCTCTCCGGCGGGCAGTGGCAGAAGCTGGCGCTCGGACGAGCGATGATGCGCGAGCACCCGCTCCTGCTCGTCCTCGACGAGCCCACGAGCGCGCTCGACGCCCAGGCGGAGCACGAGCTCTTCGAGCGCTATGCCGAGAACGCCAAGCGCGTAGGCGCCGCCACCGGCGCGATCACGCTGTTCGTCTCGCACCGCTTTTCGACCGTGCGCATGGCCGACCTGATCCTCGTCGTCGCCGACGGGAAGGTGAAGGAGTCGGGCAGCCACGCCGAGCTGATGCGGGTGGGAGGTCTCTACGCGGAGCTCTACGAGCTACAGGCGAGCGCCTACCGCTAGACCGCGTCGTACACTCCACCCCAAGTGAGAGAGGTGCACGCGCCCATCGAGGAGGAGATCGAAGAGCTGCGGCAGCAAGCCGGCTTGGTCGTTGACGTTTCTCCGCGCGGGCCTTACTCGCTCGCCCTCTCGGCGCGGGGCGCGGGCGATGCGTGCAGGCGTTTTCGAGGCGGCGAGCTAACCGCTCTGGTAGAGGATGGAAGCGGCGCCGAGATCGTTCGGGCGCGGCAGAGGCCCGACGGCACGGTCACCCTGAGCGCGAGCAGCGAGCGCGGCCTGGATCGGCTCCGCTTCGAGCTGGCGCTCGACGACGACCACTCCGCCTTTCTCCAGCGCTTCGGCGACGATTCTCTTCTCGGCGCGTCGCTGCGAAATCTTCGGGGACTGAGACCGATCAGGCTCGCCACGGTCGCCCACGCTCTTCTGCGTGCGCTCTGCGGACAGCTGATCACCGCCCGCGAGGCGCGAGCGATCGAAGCACGCGTCATCCGCAGAAGCTCGCCGCTCGATCCCGTGAGCGGTCTCTACGCCCCACCCACGCAGGAGCGGCTGGCCGCGCTCTCGCCGGCCGAGCTCTGTCGGCTCGGCCTGGCGCCGAAGCGCGCCGCGGCACTCATCCGGCTCTGCCGCACGCTCGACCTGGAGCGGCTGCGTGAGTTGCCGTCGAGCTCCGTCTTCGCCCGGCTCGCTCGTGAGCGGACGGTCGGGCCCTGGTCGATCGGCGTCCTCTTCCTAGAGGGCCTCGGTCGCTACGACCATGGCCTCGTCGCCGATCTGGGGTTGGTGAAGCTCTGCTCTGTGCTCGCCGGCCGCTGGGTAAGCGAGGCCGAGACGGGCGAGCTGCTCGCGCGCTACGGAGAGTGGGAAGGCCTGGCCTCCGTCTACCTGTTGCGGGGATCGCGCCAGGGGCTGGTTCCGCTCGGTCGCGGCGCCATGGATGTCGAGACAGGCGCTCGAGCCTTACGCCTGCACCGGAGGCAGCCGCTGCCTCGCGCGCCGAGCGAGGTATAAACTCCGCGCGGTGAGCGTAGACAAGCGACGCATCGTTGTTATCGGCACGGGCAAGATCGGAGAGGCTCTGATCAAGGGCCTGTGCGCGTCGGGCTGGCGCAAGCCAGGCGAGATCATCGCCACCGATATCCACAGCGAGCGCTTGCAGGCGATCAAGGAACGTTGCGGCGTCGAGACGAGCGAGTCGAATCGCGAAGCGGTCAAGGACGCCGGCCTGATCGTTGTCGCGGTCAAGCCTCAGGATTTGTCGGCGCTCTTGGATGAGATCGGTGACGGGCTTACGAGCGAGCAGACTGTGCTCTCGGTTGCGGCGGCCGTACGAACTGCAACTATCGAGAAGCACCTTTCCGCGAACGTTCCGGTCGTTCGCGCGATGCCCAACACCCCGGCCACGGTGCAAGAAGGCATGGCAGGAATCTGCGCCGGAGCGCACGCCGGCGAAGAGCATATGGCGCTGGCCGAGGAGGTGCTCGCCCANCTGGGNGCNGTCGTNCGCGTGCANGAGNANGANATGGACGCCGTCACGGCGGTCTCCGGCTCNGGNCCGGCCTACTTCGCGCTTCTCGCCGAGGCGATGATCGAGGCCGGCATCCTGCTCGGCCTCTCGCGCGAGATCTCCACGCAACTCGTCGTTCAGACGATGTTCGGCACGGCGAAGCTACTACGAGACGAGCACATACACCCGGTCGAGCTGCGCGAGAACGTGACATCGCCGGGCGGCACCACCATCAGGGCCATTCGCGAGCTCGAGCGCGCCGGTATCCGAGCCGCCTTCCTGAATGCGATTCAGGCGGCCATGGAGCGCTCCCGCGAGCTCAGCGGCGACGATCAATAGGGCCCCGATCGGCCGCCAGTTGATCGCGCGCTGACGTAGATCACGTCATATAGTGCAGTCCGCATGCCGGCCTCACCGGAAGACCACGGGACGCTAGACGTCCTGACNATTACCAGGCCCGATCAACTCAAGGCGCTCGGGCATCCTCTGCGCCTGCGGGTGCTCGAGATGTTGGGCGAGGAAGCCGGGCAGGCGTTCACGAACCGGGAGCTGGCGGGCCGGATCGGGATCGACCCCGGTCACCTGCACTTCCACGTACGCATGCTGCTGAAGGCCGGCCTGATCCAGCTGGCCGAGGAAAACGGCGGCCGGCGCGAGAAACCGTACCGGGCGGTTGCCCGCCACATCACCGTCGCGCCCGAGCTGCTGTCGGCGAACACCGTAATAAGCGATGTGCACTCGTCGATGCTCGAGGAGGTGCAGCGCGGCCTGGCCAAGTACTCGCAGACCGGGCGCTTCCGCGTCCTCACCGACGCCGTGCGCATCGATCCCGATCGCCTCTCCGATCTGATCGATCAGGCCGTCAAGCAGGCCCAGTTGGAGTACGACCCCGAGCTGGAGCCGATCGTGCTCACGGTCTTCATGCATCCGCCGGCGACGCGGGAGTAACCTCGAACGAATGGAGCGCTCTCTGCGGCGCTCGCTGTCGTTGTAGTGTGCAACGAGTCGATTTGCCGCCTCCGTTCCCCCTCAGCACTAACCGAATCGCGTTCCGAGCGTCCACTTCTCGCTCCACGCCTGATCTTTAGCTATTCTTTCGTTGAGCCGCGCTCTCCATCAGTAGCTATCTGAGCGTCGGCACGTCTATTCCTGGTGGACACGGCGCGGCAACGCATGCCGCCCTCCCATGTCAGAGACGACAGACCAACTTCCGACAACGCTCGACCAAGCCGGCGAGGAAATCGCCGCTAAGGCTCGGCGCGCCGAAGCGTGGGCGGGCGAGTCGTTTTTGCGCGAGGGAGAGGATCCGGCGAAGACGATGGCCTCGGGCTCGGCTCGTAGGCGCGCCCTCGACGACGCGATCGCCGAGATCGAGAAGGGAAACGCGGAGCCGTCGTCCGAGTGGAAAGTCCGCTACGCGCTCATGCTCGGGCTCGAGCGGGTGCTGACGGAGAAGCCGCCCCACCTGGCCTCGGGGCTGGAGCTCCGGCGCCACCAGGTCGATGCGCTCGCCGGCATGCTCACCGAGCTGATCGCCGCCAACCAGCGCCAGGTCGAGGCGGCCTTCGCCAACGGCCACCTCCCCGACGAGGCGGAGCTGGAAGAGGAAGAAGAGGAAGAAAACGGCTTTGGCGAGCCGCATCCCGGCGAGGAAGAAGAGTTACCGGAACTGGCGCCTATGCAGGATCCGGGCGCGATCCGCCGTTTTCGTTTCCGTCATCCAACCGCCTCGGGCAAGACGATCGCGGCGGCCGGCTTCGTCGAGGCGGCGAGAACCGTCGGCGTGCTCATCCTCACTCACCGGCGCCTGCTCGTGAGTCAGTTCCGCCACGATCTCACCGAGACCGGGTATGCCAAGCGTTTCTCGGACGTGATCCTGCGCGGGCACCGCGTTCGCAAGCCGAACCCGATCACGATTCAGACCTATGCCTGGTTCGCGCGCCACCACGCCGAGGTCGAGCCGACCGCCTACCAACTGGTGATCTGCGACGAGGCGCACACGGCGCTGGGCGAGAAAACGAGCGCCGCTATCCGCGCCTTCCCCGACCCGGTCTTCATCGGCATGACGGCCACCGAGCAGCTCATCGCCAAGCAGGTCTCGGACGTCTTCCCCGCCTCGGTCGACGATCTGCCCCTACAGGACGCTGCTCGCCGCGGGCTGATCGCGCCGCTTCGTTGCCTGCGCGTTCCGCCCGTTGCCGCGATTCACTCCGTTCCGATCGTCGGCGGCGATTTCGACGAGCGGGCCCTGGCGCAGGTTCTCGACCACACGGCGCTGAATCAGGCGGCCGCGAGCCTCTACCGCGATCGCTTCGACGACACGCCCGGCATCGTCTACGCCGCCGGGGTCGATCACGCCTACAACCTGGCCCAGGAGTTTCGGGCCGCCGGCCTCAAGGCCGAGGCCGTCAGCGGACGAACGCCGCCGGTGAAGCTGGCCGAGACGCTGGCCGCCTACGAGCGCGGCGAGATCAACGTGCTGATCAACGCTCAGCTTCTGGCCGAGGGCTGGAACTCGCCCCGCGCCACGATCTGCATGCACCTGGCTCCGACAGCCTCCCGGCGCGTCTACCAGCAGCGGATCGGTCGCATCATGCGCACACACCCGCGCAAAGAGGCAGGCGTTGTCATCGATTTCGTGCCCAAATCGTCAACGCACAGCGAAAAGGTGATCTCGCTCCATTCCCTGCTCGGCGCCGACTTCTACCGCGAGGGAGCCCGCGTGACTCCGGCGCCCAGGCGGCGAATGCAGCGCCGGGCGCGCCGCCGCCTTGCTCCGGCGCCCTGGTTGGTGCCCGTGACGCCCGATGTGAAGCGGCGCCTGGCCGTAATCGCGCGGGAGTGGCAGAGGATCGATCCGAAGTACCTCGACGAAGACGAGCAGCGCTTCTGGGCGATGATCGCCGGGCGCAGTATCCGTTTCGAGGAGCGGGCCGAGTTCGTGCGCAAACTGATCGAAGGCAACACGAGCAAGGTGGCACTCGAGCAGTTCCTCTTCACCTGCGCCGCCGAGAATCCGAATCGCCGCCTCCGCCTGATGGCGCTCGTCGATCGGGTTTCCACTCCCGTGGAGCGAGCCGATTACGACGATCTGGTCACTCTCGTCACTCAGGCGCCCACCTGGGAGAAGGAGCGCTTGCAAGGAATACGCGTGCTTCTGCGCGCTCTCGCTGAAGGTAAGGCCGTCGCCCCCGAGCAGATTCTCGTGCGCTGGCTCTGGCGTCTGGCGCGGGCAAGCCGCAAGGCTCAGGACCGCAAGGCGAGCGCCGAGTTCGCCGATGCCAAGCGTCTGCTCGGTGCTGTGGCCAATTCCCGCGGGCGTCGCCACGAAGAGAACGTCGCCCGGCTGGTCAACGTGGCTCGCGAGCAGCCGCTGCACGTCGGAGCGGCCCTGCTGGCCTCGGCCGAGGGCTACACGCCGCGGGCGACTCAACTGATCGAAGCGGCGCGCGAGCGACTGGCCGGTTGCGACGAGATAGCGGCGGCGCTGGCCGAGAATCTACCGGCGCCCAAGCTTCAGTCTTCGCGACGGAGGCGACGGAGGAAGCGGCGTACTGCAGCGTCTCAGCAGGGCAAGACCGGCAACACTAAGTCGGCATCAACCAATAAGGCAGGCGCGGAAGCGCCGCCGCAGCAAGGCGCGGCAGCCGGCGCCGGCGAAAGCAAGCCGGAAACCCCCACCGCCAAGGAAGAGCCAGGCGGCGGGCAGGAAAAGCCGAGCGCGATCCCGCTTCCGGGAAGCAGCTCCTAGCTGTCGAAGCGGCTCGTCGGGGCCCGCTGAGGATTACGAGCCCGGCGTTAGCCGGTCGCAGGGCCTGAGTCGTCGTCGTTGTTCTCGCGATCGCGCAAGAACTTGGCCAGCTCGGCGGCCAAAGACTCGCCGCTAGGAATATCCGGCTCGTACTCCTCGGGCGGCTCGCCTGAGTCGCTCTGACGCTCGAGCGCCTCGATATAGGACGTTGTCTCGTCGTCGCCCGCCACTGCTTCGCTGACGCTCTCGGTGTAGCTGTCCACCGCCTGCTCGAGCTCTTCCAGGTCGAGCTCCGTCCCCAGGAGCTGATCGACGCGTTCGCAAAGCGCGAGTGCCGCACGGGGGCTGGGGGTAAGCGACACGTAGTGCGGAACCGCCGCCCAGAAGCTGACCGTCTTCATTCCGGCCCTTCGGCAGGCTTCTTGAATTACGCCCACGATTCCCGTCGGTCCCTCGTAACGAGAGGTATCTACGTCGAGCCGATCGATCGAGTCGCCGTCGTCTCCGCTCGCGGTGACCGGCGCAGGGCGAGTGTGCGGGACATCGGCGAGAAGGGAGCCCAGAGTAATCACTCGCTCCACGCCGAGATCGCGCGCAAGCCCCACGACTAGCTCTGTAAAAGAGCGCCAGCGCAGATTCGGCTCGACTCCGATGAGCAGGACGATATCGTGGTCCTGACCTTCGGGCCGCGCATGGAAGAAGGCGTTCTCGGGCCACGTGAGCTCGCGCGTCTCACCATCGACGAGCGAGACCTGCGGGCGCGTGGCCTGAAAATCGAAGAACTCCTCCGGGTCGATCTCGGCGAAGCGCGCGGCGTTCCACAGACGGGCCAAATAGCCCGCGGCAAGCGTCGCGCCCTGGCCACCGTCGTTCCAGCCCTGAAAGGCGATGACGAGAACCGGTCGCTTTAACTTCGGCAGCGAGACGATCTTGAGCGCAGTCATCTAGACAGTTTAGGTGGCCGNCGCGATACCCGACGGTCGAGGTGCGCACAAAAGCACGGAGACTCGCGCAGTCTGATCCGCTCGGACCTCGGAGACCGAAAAGACGGCCCGGCCGGTCACGAGCACGCCGGCACGGCGAGTGGACCAGCGCAGNGCCGAGTGGCATCTACTGCAGCCGAGACGACAAGGGGCGTGCCGCCAGTGCCCTCACGCCCCGAGGCCATCACGGCTGCTAGTAGTGCATACGCCCGCCGCCCGAACCCTTGACGACTACGGCTGAACTGTCGGTCGTAGTCACAGTGGTAACGGTCGTTTTGTCGGGCTTCTGCCTTGCTGCGGATCCGGGGCCTGCGAGGATCGCCGCAGCGAACACCGCGCTGAGCGCGAGTAATAGCAGGAGTTTGGCCATTCTTCCCTCCTTCCTCTCAGAATCGAAGGTCTTGCATCAACTCGGCGGCATGCCGGTACAAGTGCGCCGCCTCATCCGTGGTTCCGCGTGCGCGGGCTAGGTCGCCCAGCGCTACGTAGGTGCGCGACAGGTTGCTGGTAGCGCGCACGCTTTCGAACAGGCCCTTGACCTCGTCCAACGCNTCCGCGGCCTCGTCNAGNCGGTTCTGGGCAAGTAGCGCCTTGCCCAGCACGAGACGAGCCTCGCCGACCTGCTCGGGATCGACTGCTTCGTCCCCGATCAACTCGATCGCGTATCGCGCCTGCTCCTCGGCCTTGGCCGGGTCGCCGGTCTCGAGATAGAGGCTGGCTATCGACGAGATCGCGCCACCGCTCCATTCGTTGGCCCCGGCGTCGAGGAAAATCTTGTACGCGCGTTTGAANCTCTCGAGAGCGTCGTCGTTCTTGCCGAGCAGGGCATGGCAGAAGCCGAGGTTGTTCAGGACTTTCCCAAGCTGGAACTGATCTTCGGCCTCTTCGTACTTCGCACGGGCCTTCTCGGCATAAGTGCGAGCTAAAACGAAGCGTCCCTCGCGCTCGGCGACGAGCGAGGCCTGCATGTAGGAGTAACCGATGACGCGCGGGTCACCGAGTTGCTCGGAAAGCTCGACCGCGCGCTCGGCGTCTTCGCGCGCCGCTTCGATGTCGCCCACGCGCTGGTAGCAGACGGAGCGATAACCGAGAACCTGCGCGCGCGTAGAGTCNGCAGCCAGAGGAAGCTGCTCGAGCAGCTTGTGTGCTTCGGTTAGGAGTGAGATAGCAACGTGCGTGCTGCCGAGCTTCGTGCGCGCGACACCCAGCTTGAACAGAGCCTCCGCGCGAACGACGTCGCCGAGTTGCTCTGCGTCCACCAGTTCGCGGGCCTTGGTCAGCACCTCCAGCCCTTCGCGAATCTGGCCTTCCTCCATCAGCGCCCAGCCTTCGCCGAGCAGCCGCCGAGCGGAAAGAGCAGCCGACCCCGATGCCGCGACGGCTGTCTTGGCGTCGGCGAAAACCTCGAGCGCGCTCTCGAACTCGCGCGCCTGCGCGTGTGCCTCGGCCCTCGCAAGCATCGCCTCGACGCGAGCGTTGTCTTCCGTCGACACTCCGTGGGCGAGGTAGCCGGGATCGATGCTGAGCCGGGAGGCCAGGTAATCGACCGTGTCCGGCGTCGGCCGGGTTTTCCCGAGCTCGATCTGGCTGATGTACTCCTTGGAGAAACGGGCGCCGGCGAGATCCGTCTGCGTCAATCCAAGTGCGACACGCCGTTGACGGACACGTTCGCCAAGCCCGATCTTCGGTCGTTGGCGCTCGGTTGCCGAAACGGCATGGGTGTCGGCGTGGACCTGCGGCATATCTACCCCCCTGATACTCGTCGCCTTCCCAATTGGCTGCAATCACCTGTTCGGGTACTAGCTCGTCACCTCAGCGGAGATTATCCCGCCGCGCGCGCTAACAGAGGGCAGGCGGGTATCTGCGGTCGTCAGACAGGAGCGCAGTTTGCAGGCTCTTTGTGCCGCTTTTGGGGTAAATAAATCACTTGACTGAGCTACTTGACTCGGCTTCTGAGCGGTCATATAGTGAGTTCACGCCGACTAAGTCAGACGCCAGACGCGGTCGGATGGGAAGAAAGGCCAGCGACGATAGCTCCGAAGTCGTGGCTGGGCCGCAGAGCCACAGCTCTCGGTTCGTCGCCAAGGCCAATCTTCTGGGAGCGCCCCCTGGAGCCGCAGCCGGGGGTCTCCCCAAAACGGATTGAGCCCCGGGTGCCGCAGCCGGGGCTTTTTCCTTTCTAGAAGCCAGGTACCCGGCGACGGCCGGAACGCGACGCTCCGCGATGAGGACGATTAGGCGGCGCGCTAGGCGAGCTCGCTCGCCGGCGTCAGATCTTCGGCGTGCTCATGGTGCCGCTTGCGCACGAGCGCTATGGCGATGGGCACCGCGCCGAGCGCGATCGCGGCCGAGACGAGCAGGGCGCTATGCAATCCGCTTACGAAGGCCTCGTGCGCGACCAACTGCTTCTGCTGAGCAGTCGGTGCGGGGAGATGGATTCCAAGCGCGGCGGCTTTCTGCACCTTGGCGTGGTAGGCGGCCTCGGCCGTGCTGGCAAACGACGAGCTTCGCGAAGCCATGATCGCACCGAGTAGCGCGATGCCGAGCGAGCCGCCGACCTGACGGAAGCTGTTGAGGACGCCCGAGCCCACCCCCGCCTTGTCCACCGGGACGGCGGCCATCGCCGCGGCGGTCGTCGGCGACATCGCCAGCGGCATACCGACTCCACCGATGATCATCGCCGGCAAGAGCTCGCGGTAGGTCGTGTGCAGGCCGACTCGCGAGAAGAGATAGAGCGATATCGCCACCAGCGCCATTCCGCCCGCTATCAACCAGCGCGAGCCGATGCGGTCGGAAAAGCGGCCGGCCACGGGCGCCACCAGGATGACGAGAACTGTCATCGGCAGGAAGCTGGCGCCCGCCCGCGTCGGCGAGTAGCCGATGATGTTCTGGATGTAGAGCGACATGAAGAAAAAGACGCCGAACATCGCCAGAGAGACGAGCAACGCGACCACCGACGAGCCGACGAAGTTCCCGATCTTGAACAGAGACAGCTCGAGCATGGGGATACGCTCGCGGCGCGGTGGCGCGGCGCCCTCGCTCGAACCGATCAGCTTGCGCACGTGCTCGAGGCGGAACAGCTCGTAGGCGGTGACGGCAAGCAAGGCGGTGACGGCAAAAGCGAAGAGTCCGATTACGAACGGTGAGTTCCAGCCAAGCTTGAAACTGAAGAGGAGAGTCTTTCCCGAGTGCAGCTCGAACGTACTCGTGCTATTCGCCTCGATGAACGCCCAGATCAGCGCGAAGAAACCGAGCCCCGCAACGACAACGCTCGATACAGCCAGGCGGCTGTGCGCTTCGAGCGCGACGAATGCGAGCATCGCGACCGCTGCGAACACGAACAGGCCGACGATGAGCGGTGAGTTCCAACCCTTGTCGTTCCCTTCGATCAGCGCGTAGGTCAGCGCGAACAGCGAGAGGCCCGAGCTGAGCAAGCCGGGTAGGTCGAGACTTTGCTCGAGCGAGGTGTCGCGTGATTCCGGAATGACGATGCGCGAGACGACGATGGCCAGCACGCCCACGGGCACGTTCACGAAGAAGATCCAGTGCCAGCTGAGCTGCTGCGTCAGCACACCCCCGAGCAGAGGTCCGATGGCGAGCGCCATCCCGGCGGTGCCGGCCCAGACGCCGATCGCGGTTCCGCGCTGGCGCGGCGGGAAGACGGCCGTCACGATCGACAGCGTGGAGGGAATCATGATCGCCGCTCCCACTCCCTGAACGGCGCGCGCGCCGATCAGCATGTGAATGCTGCCGGCGCTGCCGCAGGCAAACGACGAGATCGTGAAGACGGCAAGGCCGACGTTGAACATGAGCCGGCGCCCGAGCAGGTCGGCGAGCTTGCCGCCGATGAGAATGAAGGCGGCGAAGGTGAGCGTGTAGGCGGTGACGATCCACTCCAGCTCGGTGATGCCGATCTTGAGGTCACGTCGGATCGTCGGCAGGGCGACGGTGACGATCGTGTTGTCGAGCATGATCATGAACAGCCCGAAAGCGACGGCTCCAAGCGTCCACCACTTACGGTTCAGCTCGTTCACGAATCGCATTCCATCCCCTTCGGTCGCTAAGTCGCCGTTCTCCGCATGGCATTAAAAGGCTTCAGCGAAAAGACGAGTCCCCGGTCGGCGCAGCGGCGGATACCAAGGAATCGAGAGGGTAGCCGAAAAAGGCTGCGGCACTTTTCTTTAGCGGCGCCGCAGTCGAAGGGCGGTGGCGGCAAGCGTGGTACACTCGGTTTTAGACCTAGAGTCGCAAACCTGGAGGAACGGTGCGCCTTGCGCTAGCTCAGATCGACACCGTAGTCGGTGACATCAGTGGCAACGAGAAGAAGATTCGCGCCGCGCTTGCCGATGCCGGTTCGCAGAAGGCAGACCTGATTCTCTTTCCCGAGCTGACCGTGACCGGGTATCCGCCCGAAGACCTTCTCCTGCGCCCGGGCTTTCTCGAGGCGGCTCGAGCCTCGCTCGAGCGGATCGCACGCCAGGTGCGCGGGCCGGTCGCCCTCATCGGGGCGCCGTACTTGGACGGCGACCTCTACAACGCCTGCGCCGTCTGCGCCGGGCGGGAGATCAAGGGCGTCTACCGCAAGCGCTTCCTTCCCAACTACGGCGTCTTCGACGAGGAGCGCTACTTCGCCTCCGGGAGGGACCTTCTCATGCTCGAGCTCGGCGGCGTGAAGGTCGGAATCACCATCTGCGAGGACATGTGGCAGCCAGGGCCGCCGGCGACCGATCTGGCGCTCGCCGGCGCCGAGTTGATCGTCAACGTCTCGGCCTCGCCCTTCCACGTGGGCCGTGAGCGCATGCGCGAAGAGATGTTTCGCACACGCGCGCGAGACATGGTCTCGTTCGTCGCCTTCTGCAACCTTGTCGGCGGTCAGGACGAGCTCGTGTTCGACGGGCACTCGGTGCTGATCGACGACGAGGGCGACGTGATCGCGCGCGCGGCCGGCTTCGAGCAGGAGCTGCTTGTCGTAGACATCGATCCGACCGCCGTGGTCGGACGCCGCCTGAGCGACGTGCGCAAAAGGGCTCTCGCGCGCGAGCAAGCCAGCCCGGAGGTCTCGTCGATCGTGCTGCCTGGGTCGAAGCGCCGCGCGCGCAGGCGGCCGACGGCGGCCCGCGTAGCTCCTTTCGCCGACGATCTCGAGCAGATGCGCCGGGCGCTCACGCTCGGCCTCAGCGACTACGTGTGGAAGAACGGCTTCAAGGAAGTGGTTATCGGCGTCTCGGGTGGGATCGACTCCGCGCTGACCGCCGCCTTGGCGGTCGAGGCGCTCGGCTCGGGTCACGTCCACTGCGTCTCGATGCCGTCACGCTTCTCGTCGGCCGCTACTCGGGCCGATGCGAGGCTTCTGGCAGGTAGCCTCGGTACCGACTTTCGTGAGATCGAGATCGAGCCGATGGTCACGGAGTTCGAGCGCTCGCTCGCCCCGACCTTCGCCGGGCACGAGCCCGATCTGACCGAGGAGAACGTGCAGGCGCGCGTGCGCGGAGTGCTACTGATGGCCCTCTCCAACAAGTTCGGCTGGCTCCTCGTTGCTACGGGCAATAAATCGGAGCTGTCGGTTGGTTACGCGACGCTCTACGGCGACATGGCCGGCGGCTTCGCGTTGCTCAAGGACGTCTTCAAGACCGACGTCTTCAGGCTTGCCCGCCACCTGAACGAGCGCGCGGGAAGGGAGCTGATCCCGGCCACGACGATCGAGCGCGCGCCCAGCGCGGAGTTGCGAGCCGACCAGCTCGACGAGGATTCGCTGCCCCCCTACGCCGAGCTCGACCGCGTGCTGGAGGCCTACATTGAAGAGGATCGCTCGCGTAGCGAGTTGCTCGAAGACGGCTACCCGGCCGACGTGGTCGAGCGCGCCCTGGCGATGATCGACAGAGCCGAGTACAAGCGCCGGCAGGCGCCGCCCGGCGTGAAGCTGCGCCCGAAGGCGTTCGGACGCGACCGGCGCACCCCGGTCACGAACGGCTGGCGCGATTAGCAACCTCTAGCGAAGCAGCCCGCGCGCGCGAAAGCCCGGATGGACTTTCGCGGGGTGAAGGGACACCGTTATGCAAACGAGCGCGTCAGGCGGCCTCGGCCGGTCGCGCTACGCCGCGCTCTTCGCTTTGGTCATCGGATATCAGCTCCGGGTCGATCTTGAGCCGAGCTGCAGGGCGGTCGTGGTGCCGGCCGGTCGAGTTGACGACATCTACGGTGCCCGTTCTGTCTCCATAACAACGGAGATAGCAGTCAGACTCGGACAATGCCCGAAGCCATTGCACGGCTCAAGGCTAAGCCGGGGGCCGGACGGAACGGCTCGTCTCAACTGTCTCTTGTCCGGAGTAAGGGCCGCAAGCGGGCGAGCTCTCAGGATTCGAGCGGCGCCATCGTGAGGCCGCGTGCCTCGAGCTGCGACCAGTAGAGCTCGGCCAGCTCGCGGTGCCCGCCCCAGACGATCGCCTGTCCTGTGCGGTCGATCTCGGTCGCCAGACGCATGCCCGCGTCGAAACCGACGCCCGGAAGCACCGAGGCAAGTGCCCGCGCCACGCCGTCGAACGTGTTGTGGTTGTCGTTGAGAACGATCACGCGCCAGAGGTCGCCGAGTCCGCTGCCGCCGCGCGACGCATGCTTCGGCTTGGTCGGGCTCACCAGCGTCGCTGACACGGCCGAAGCGTAGCGTGCCGGCTCCGGGGCCGGGCTTCGATTCAGCTGGGACAACGCGGTTTGGGGTGCGCCGCGGAAGGACTGTACGACGAGATTCGGCACGGAAATGGCACATGCTCGAGTGCCCTTTCTCGGTACCGTGTCACGCCCCGTGGGAGGGTGGGGGGTGGAGAGGTGGGTAAAGGCGCCCGAACCCCGAACGAGTGATCGGCGCGCGCCGATTTGGAGCAATCGCTCACGCTTACTCGGAGCGCCGCTGGCACTCGGCCGGCAGGAGTTGCCGGCCGAGTGAGCGAGATCAGGTTGGGTTCGCCGAGAGCTCCGCTTGCGCGACCGCTTCCCTGGCCAGCTCGTCGACGACCGAGAGGAAGAACTCGATCACGACCGGGTCGAACTGGGCGCCGGCGCAGCGGCGCAGTTCCGAGGCGGCTTTGTCGGTGTTCATGCCGAGCCGGTACGGGCGCGGTCCGATCATCGCGTCGAAGGCGTCGCAAACCGCGATGATGCGCGACGGCAGCGGGATCTCGTCTCCCTTGAGGCCGTCGGGATANCCCGATCCGTTGTAGCGCTCATGGCTCGAGCGAACGATCCGCGATACCTGNGAGAGCGAGGGCGCGGCCGAGATGATGCGCTCGCCGACGACCGTGTGCCCTCGGATGAACTCCCACTCTTCGCGATCGAGCGGGCCGGGCTTCTTGAGGATCGCGTCGGGAATCGCCATCTTGCCCACGTCGTGGAGCTGTGCNGACTGAGCGAGCTGATCGAGCTCCTCGCCGCTCATGCCCAGGCGCCGNCCCACTTCGGCAGCCAGCCGAGCCACGTCGACCAGGTGATCGCCGAGCTCCGGGCTGCGCTCGTGCAGAGCCTGCAACAGCACGTCCGCNGACTGGCGTCCTGCCGAGCGCCGGCCGCTGTTCTTGTTCGCGTANAGGCGCTGGTCGGACAGGCGCAGCGCGATCGACACCTCGTTTGCCTCCTGCGGCAGCAGAACCGATCCGTACGAGCTGCCGATAGCGAAGCCCTCGCCGCGCTCCGAGAGAGCAGCGGTTGCATCGCTGATGATCGTCCCCTGGCCGTCGGTCCCGATGGTGACGATGATGCAGAACTCGTCGCCGCCCATGCGATAGGCCTCGCCACCGTGTTGTTGCATGGCGGTCTGCAGGTTGTGGCCCAGCCTGGTCAGCAGCGCGTCGCCGGCCGGGTGCCCGAAGCTGTCGTTGTAGTTCTTGAAGCCGTCGAGGTCGAACAGGCCGAGCAAGAGCGGTGTCGTCTCGCCCGCATCGGGCAGTGCNTTCTGCAGGTCGTTGACGAGCTTGCGCCGGTTGCCAAGTTGGGTGAGCGGGTCGGTCAGGGCCTGGTTCGAGGTGCGCACCCAGCGGCGACCCATGACGAAGGCGATGGCGAGCAGAGCGACAACCATCAATCCGACCGGAACCGGGTTGGACGAGATGATGTTGCCGGAGGGCGCCGGCGCCGCCGAGATGACCGTCCAGCCGTTCTTGTTCAGCTTCGAGACGGGCAGGCGTTGCCAGGCGACGCGGAGCGGACCGTC
>JGI24131J36419_10000377_pt1 | contig 15676 bp, 10 predicted proteins | sample BarGraNGADG00211_2_FD_36419 | JGI IMG/M metagenome (IMG submission 36419) | reverse complement strand
GAGTGTTTTTTTCTACAGCTATTGTGCTAAAGAGAATTTTATACTAAGTTTTACTTGATCGAGAAATCATCACTTGGTAGAAAATACGTAAAAATTCAATGAATTTTGGCTGATTTGACCAAAAATGGAGAGGGGGGTAATATGATATGAATAGTTGTTTACTAAAAGAGAGGATGATAATGAAAAGAACGATAATTCTGTTTTTTCTGTCTATAACATTTCTTCTGCTAGTATTTGGACCTGTCTCAGCAGAGACAATTCCCAACGACATGAAGGTCAGTTCATTTGTGACTATGCAATCTACCACCGGCCTGCATAAAACCATCGGATTGGTTGAGACAATTCTTGAAGCTAATGCCCTTAAATCTCTCACCAAAGATCAGATTGATAAGATCGGCCGTGTCTATCTTGATTCAATGGAGGTTCTGAACTCTTGTGATCATGCTTGGGTGCTTATAAATACGCAATATATTTGGTATTCCGGCCCAGGGCCTGACGAATATTATGAAGGCTGGGCATGGGTGGCCGATTATGCGTGTTCTAGGTGCGGAGCTCTTCAAACAATTGTCATGATTTAATCAGATTTGAAAAAGACAACCAAACAAAAAAGCTTTGCAAACGCAAAGCTTTTTTGTTTGGGTCACGAGATTAATTAACATTCGCTGTGGCCGCAGGTGTAGCATTTGCGGCAGCCTTCCTCGTTAATCAGGGTAGCCTGGCCGCACTCGGGGCAGAGTTCACCGATGGGGTGGGCTTTGGGGCCATCGCTGGGAAGTGGAATTTGCTCGTGTAGGGCAAAGGCATCTGTCTGCGCTTCAGGGGCGGCATAGGTTGGGGCTTCCTTCTCCCAGTGCTGCTGGTAGAGATATTCATCCAGGGCCTTTGCAATGCCATCGGGCAACGAGCGCACGCGATTGGGGCCAAACCCGAGCGACCTGCCGCCACCAATGCCAGCCAACTGCTCCATGACGATCTTCAATCGCTGGCGAGGTTCCACTGGGGAGGCAATACGCAAATTGTAGGAAATCAGCCGTCCAAGGGCTTCACTGTGGGCCGCGGTTTCCGAGCCAGCCTTGGCCGTGTTGATAAAGACCTCAAAAGGCTGGTTGCCGCCATTTTCATTGATGGTCACAAAGGCCTTGCCCAGGGGAGTCTCGATCGAGTAGGTATAACCATGCAGGATGCGAGGGCGGGGTTTCTTGGAATCCTTCCACAAGCGGGGAGTAGTTTCATCCTCTCCGTAGATTTTGATGGCTTCGGCAGCGCTGCCAGGCGCAACCGGGGCTTCCCTGCTTTGTTTGGTAGCGTTGGTTTCCAGCACGACAGACTCGCGTGAGCCTGTGATGTAAACTGTAATGCCCTTGCAGCCCAACTTCCAGGCCATGATAAAGGCTTTAGCCACGTCTTCTTCGATCGTACCAGCGGGGAAGTTGATGGTTTTGCTGAGGCTGTTATCCACAAAGCGCTGCAGAGCAGCCTGGGTCAGAATGTGTTCCTCGGCACTGATATCGGCGGAAACCACAAAAACGTTGCGCATAGGTGCAGGCAGTTCGTTGACTCCCTGGCAAGAGCCATTGCTAATGACATGTTTAATGATGTCCTTTTTGACGTCCTCAGCCAGGTCTGTGCCATCCAGAACTTGCTGGAAAGCCGGGCTGACATAATTCAGCTCCAGGTCCTTGCCATTGTCGTTGACGTGCCGCACGTAGGCAAGCGCGAATACAGGTTCACAGCCATAGCCTTCACAGCCGGCTACTGTACCGATGGTGCCGGTGGGGGCGATGGTGGTCTGAGCAGCATTGCGCAAGCCGTGGGCGCAGATGCCCTTGACAATCGAATCCCAATCGACTTCAGGGCGCTGCCAGTTGCGGCTGTAAGGTTCCAAAGGTGTTGGAGGTACCCACTTTAGATGCTCCGGGTCGTAAATGGAGCCTTTGATGGCCGGGAAGGCACCGAATTCTTCAGCGCGTTCGATGCTAGTCTGCATGCAGACATAGCGTACAAATTCCATCACCTGTCCGCAGAATTCAAGCGACTCCGGCGAACCGTAGCGTACACCGCAGTGGTACATTAAATCTGCCAGCCCCATGATACCCAGGCCAATGCGACGTGCTTTCAGGGCGGCTTCGCGCAGTTGGGGTACGGCTGGAACGTAGGCGTTCTTGTCCACCACATGGTCAAGGAAAATGGTTGACAGGCGGCTGGTAGCTGCCAGTTTTTCCCAATCGACACTGCCGTTAGGTCCCAGGTGTTCGGCTAAATTGATGGAACCCAGGCAGCAATTTTCATAGGGTCCAAGCCACTGCTCGCCGCAGGGATTGGTGGATTCAAGGTCGTAGAGATGCGGTACTGGGTTGGCACGGTTGGCTGAGTCCAAAAAGAGCGCGCCAGGTTCGCCGTTGTGATGGGCTTGCGAGACGAAGTCATTGAATAATTGGCGGGCGCTGACCGATTTAACGGTCTTGATGGGTACGCCCTTGCGTTCGGCTGCTTCCAGAGTACCGTTGAAGCCTTTGTATTCCGGAGCGTATACATCCGGAAAGCGCAGATCCCAGAGCGTATCGGCTTCAACTGCCTTCATGAAGGCGTCTGTGATGCCCACCGAGATGTTGAAATTTGTGATGGCGTACTCATTGGTTTTGCAGTGGATGTATTCTTCAATATCAGGGTGGTCCATGCGCAGCACACCCATATTGGCGCCTCGCCGTGTGCCGCCTTGGGCAATCTCACCAAAGGCGTGATCATACACTTTCAAGAAACCTACCGGGCCGGTGGCTTCCCCGGCTGAAGTCTTCACCCTCGAACCCTTGGGGCGCAAACGCGAGAAGTTGAAGCCGTTGCCGCCGCCAGTCTGCTGGATCAAGGCTGCATCCCGCAGGGTACTGAAAATTCCATCTTCGGCGCGCCCCATATCATCCGAAANCGGCAGTACAAANCAGGCCGCCAATTGGCCAAGCGGTGTTCCGGCACCNGTAAAGGTGGGTGAATTTGGGAAGAAGGATTTCGAAATCAACATGCGGTAAAACGCTTTAGCAAGCACTGCCTTGTTTTCCCCAGCATTTTCAACGTCGGCCACATGCCANGCAATGCGCCAGAACATTTCCTCAATCGTCTCCACAGGTTTACCATCCTGACCGCGGCGNAGGTAGCGCTTGGTAAGGATTTGGCGAGAATTGTCCGAAAGCTCGATAGCCGGNAAGTCNGAGGGGAGCGGTGGGGTGGGTAATAAGCCCGATGGGGAAATAGTTTCGCTCATGGCATGTTCCTTTAAAAAGGATTAGTCTTTTTCTTCTTCAGAAAGCAGGTGGTCGACTTCCCCGCGGATAGTATGCAGGTCATCCATCCGTAAATACACAATGGCATAACGGACGTAAGCAATATGGTCTAATTCTTTGAGGCCTTTTACTGCCAGGTCGCCAACTACCCGGGAGTTCACTTCTGAACGTCCGCGTTTCTGCAGCTCAGCTTCGATTTGGTTGACCAGGGCTTCCAGAGCCTGGCCTGAAACCGGCCGCTTGGCACAGGCAATACGCAAACCAGCCATCAGTTTTTCACGGGAGAACTCTTCGCGGGTGCCGTCGCGCTTGACAATCAACGGCGTGGTGAGAATGATACGCTCGTAAGTGCTGAAGCGTTGATGGCAGGCATTGCACTCTCGCCGTCTGCGGATACCGCCCTGCGAATCATGCGTTGTGTCAATAACGCTCGATTCTTCAGTTTGGCAATAAGGACACTTCATTGTCTTCTTCCCAATGAGACCCCCATAGGTGGGGGGCGGCTGTGAATTGATCCAAATATATGGTGAAGCAATTGTAGCACAGCACAAAAATCTGGTAACAAAAAAGGGGATCCAAATCTTAAAATTGAGCTTTCTTTAAGGTTAGGTTTTTGGATTCAAAATCTGAAGATTATTTGGAAAACTAATCCTAAATTCCAGATTTATTAAAAGTCTTGCAGCCTAAGCAAAAGTCGGGTTGCGTGTAGGGACTGTTACTGGCTTCTTAGGATCTTCACAAATCAAAGGTTAACAAATTTGGATATATGTTAGAAGGCTGGCGGTAACCTTATCCTGCCTCGATTGGAACGGGAGTTGAGCTGGGGGGAGTAAGCTCTTGCCAAAGGCTAAACCCCTTTCTTCCTGATGAAGTAGCAAAGCTTATCAATTCAGGGAGTTTTATCACAATCATTCGCATTATTACTTGATGCGAATGATTGTTCTTGGATAGAGTTTGAATAATAGGTCAAAAACATCTAGTTGGGAACATTTTCAATTTATTTCTTAACAGAAAACAAATGATCACGAATCGTAAACTTTATTATATTATTGAAATCTTCAGTTACTTAGAATACCATTACGCAAATAGTAAGTTTTATTTCCCACGGGCAAGTACTTGAGGTTATGCGTTACTAGAACGACGCCTGTGTTCATCGACTGATGAATATGCCTGATTAACTCAATAATGCTGTCACTGGTGGTTTCATCCAAGTTACCTGTCGGTTCATCTGCCAATATAACACGAGGGTCGTTCATTAAGGCACGAGCGATGGCTACACGTTGTTGCTCACCACCTGACATTTCAAACGCCCTTCGGTCTTTGTCTGCGTCTAAACCTACTTCATTCAATAATCTCCGGGCTCTTTCTATCAAGTCAAAATTCAAAGTATTAATGTAAGGTAGCAATGGAATTGCTAAATTTTCGATTGCGGTCAGATTAGGGAATAGGCGGTGCATTTGAAAAACAAAACCAATATTATGCCGTCGCAGATCTGTCTTTTGGTCATCTGTCATTTCAGAAGTGTCTTTGCCTAAAAACTCTGACCTTCCCAAGTTCGGTTCAGAAAGCAAGCCTAAAATATTGAGCAATGTGGACTTTCCGCTACCACTTGGACCAGAAATGGTGATGATATCCTGCGGCCAAATCTCTAGAGAGACATCACTCAATGCTTTGACTGTGTAACCCCGCATCACAAAGGATTTAGAAACATGTTCAAGATTCATCAAAGGAGTTCTGTTTTCAGTCAAGTTGAGTTCGTTATTTAATGAGTGTTGAGAAGTCATAGGATGCCCTTGTTTTGATAATTTTAAGTAGTGTTTCAGGACTGCAAATTTTGCCTTGACAGCTTTTGTAATATTCCTTGAGCACACCCAACAAATTTTCCTTTGTCACAGCAGCTTCCATTTTTAGCCAAGCCAATGGACCGTTGTTACGAACTGAAGTGAAGCAAACTCCTCCTACAGAAATATCATTCTTTAAAACACAGTTGAGCGGCATGCTGACCACATGTTCTCCAGCCTTGTTTTTCGCAGTCTCAAATTGAGTCTGGTCGGGTAAAGAGCGCAGATATAGCCAGGAAGAGAATACATTCAACGTTTCGCTTTGCCAAGGAGCATGGAAGAAATCCACTCCAACTGCCTCAGACCACCATTGCGCTGCTGTCAGTTCTGCCAGGGCTGGGTCTAGGTCAGAAAGTCCAACTTTATAGAAGAGTTCCGCACCTCCTGAGAAGGATATTCCCCCCGACCCTGAACTTGTGCTGGCCAGAAGGGTAAAAGTGTCAAATGGATAACGTCCGAATTCTTCAGTATAAAAGGCGAGCACTACTTTTGCACGCTCAACGAGTTTATCAGCGGTGGTTTGGTCATTCAGTGTAGCAACCTGAATGCGGAATCCTTCACCACCTTCAGACGCCATCGTAAATTCTTTACTCATGCCAATGAAAAGCACGCGCAGAAGGATGCCATCAAACACATCTGTGACATAGCCGTCCTCTTCCATCTTAATACTCGTTTGATTAGCATTACTGAGTATTTGCAGATCCTGTGGGTGGGTCAAACTTAGATGATAGCTACCTTGATCGCTGAATACGATATTCTCACAGTATGAGCAATCATCCGTACGCCAACCGTTTTGGTCATAAATCGCGAGTAAGGGATAAAAGGCTTTACTGCTCCACCAGCTACCCTCCTTGCTTTCCACCAGTCCAAGTTGGAGAGTGTAGTCGATCTCCAAACTAATTTTTTGGTCGGGCGCTAAAGTTTTTCCCAGCAAAACATTCAGGACCGAATTCGAGTTACTAATTTCCGTGTTTACAATTTCCCCATTTGCTTTGACCCAATTTACAACCAGATAGGGCGAGTCGCTTGGGGTAGCTAATGCCCATTCAGCATTTGGATAAAGTCGAAACACTAAATTATCTAAGGCTGTGTTGAATTGATTAGTAAAGTTAATCCATACCTTACCAGTTAGGAGTTCGCTTGTTGGTTCAAAACGCAGCTGCAAGTCATATCGAACCAAGTTGGTTGAGAAAGTATTCTCTTGAGGTGTTGCAGTTGGTGCGGGTAAGTGTGTTCCCAAATCAACTTTTTCTAATCTGTGACTTTGGATATATCTGCTAATCTGCCAAGCTGCCAAGCTTAACACTATGATCGCCAAGCTTACTAGAATTGAATTTCGTAAGCCAACAGAAATGGTTTTTCGGCCCAAGACTTTAGCCTTAATTAGCATAATGAAAACGGTTGCGCCGGCTGCTAGAACCATAAGTAAAAGTGCAATGGCAGAAGAGCTCACAAACGGTCGCAAAAAGTCAAAAAACTTTGCTCCTTCAGTCCTGCCAAACAAGGCATAGACTACCAGAAAGAGCAGAGCCAATGCGTATCCCAGCCCATAACTACTCATAAAATTGAAAAGGACGCCGCTGTTTATGCGCTGCCACTTCCATCCCAGCATATTTAATAGTTTAAAATAAGGAAGATTCTTATTGTAGGTAATAGCAAACATGAAGGCTGCCATGATGGCCAGAAAAAGCATCGTGCTGAACCCAAACAAATTCATGCGCGGTGAGAGTGCATTAATTAATACGGCACCAAGTCGGTTAATCTTAAGTGATTCGATTGATTTAAACTGCAAATAAACGAAAAAGGAGAGGAGCAGGCTGCTGACAAAACCTAAAATGACGACAACTGCGGAAGCAAAAGGCTTATTGATCATCCTTCCTAACAACTTGCCAATAATCAAATCTTTCTCACTGGCATACGACTTGCCGTTCATCTCTCATCCTCAGTTTGTCGTTCTTTTTCTTCCCTGAAAATCATGGTGTATGGGATATATGAAACTACGAAGGAATAAAGGCCGACTATTCCGATTAATATAGCCAAATTTCCTGGTGTTGTTCTAAATTCTTGCAAACCGGGAACTGTGAAAAGCAAGGCGAGCAAGACGATAAAGATAAGTATTTGTGTCATCATAGACGGTAGCAGACGGCGATAAAAAATAGTGCCCTTGCGCCAGCCGAGGGTATGCAAAAGTAAGATTTCATCCTGAGAGCTTAACAGCGCTTGGTAGTTCATTAACAGGATGAGCACCGAACCTGCAGTCACCATTCCGAGGGCAGCTGCAGCAGTGATAAGCGTGAAACCCGTACGATAACTGGTTGTGACTCCTTTTTTTATCCAATTCTCTTCTAAGTAGCCCATTCCCGGCAGATCCTCTGCACCAGGCAAATGTACAAGCACCGGCTGCAAGGAAGCGCCCACCATCACATCAGTCTTTAGGCCAGTCAATTCTGTAATACTTTTTGCTAATCCAATCACTTTTTCTTCTGCGGCTTCGTTCATTCTTGTTATTCCTGCCACCCGCACCCTTATTGCTGAGATGAAATTGTCCTTTTGTAAGCAATCCGTCTCTATCCAAAACGTCGCCCCAATAGACGTATCACTGTTTCTATAGCCACAATTATTTTCCATCAGCGCTTTCAAAGACTCAAGCGATATAAGCACGTCCGGTGGAGTGGTCAGATAGCCCAGAACATTAAATGAAGGTCTTAACTGAACCGACTGGGCTAATTCTTTCCTGTTTTCATCAAATCTGATCAACGCCTGAGGGACAGCATAGGTCTCAAGGGGTACCTGGTTGAGCTCACTTGCATTCTCTGCGATGATTCTTTCTGGTTCGAACTGGCCTACCCACTGCGTCTCAAGCCGGTATTGAAAATTACTCGGAATTTCCAAACGGTAATTCAACTCGGGATTGACCTTCCAGACTTGAAAGTCAGGGCAATTAAACGGGCTACCCACATTGTATTTCTTATCCAAATCATAACTTTGGTCGCTTGTCATCCCCTCGGGAATCGCTTCCAATATTGGTGTAAAACCTTGCCAAGCCTCAAATCCTCCTTTGTTTTCATGGTATCGAATTGGGCTGGGTTTTCCAGTAGGGCCAATTAAAACAGTACTGTAAATCCGTTGGCTGACGACTTCATTTTCTTTAACAGAAAACCAGGTATCCATTGCAGTATTGATGCCGGAAAAATCATAATGAAATTGATAAGTCTCAAGTACAGGGGCAAAATCCAATTCCCGACTTGTGGGCAAGGATTGCATCTGATCAATTACGATGTCCTTTTTATTAAAAGGAACATCCAAGAATGAAAAAGAAACCAGAACTTTTTGATCCAAATAATTGCGGATATTTAATAATGATGGCACTGTATTCGTTTTGATGGTTGAAAAACTGGGTGGGACGGTCGCATTCGCACTGCTAAGGTAAGAACCCAGAACCAAGGTCTTATCCAAGTTAACGAGTTTTGCTTCCATTTCAGGGTCGATTGCTGCGACGAGCACCTTTCTGTTAGGGTTTACCAATTGAAGATTTATGTGCTGCCCAGCTGAATAATCATTTGTGAATTCAATGCCCTTGGTACAACCAAGTTGTCGGACTTTTTTTACTGCATCAGAATCAGCCATGTCAAGTTTACTTGGGGCATAAAATATATAATAAGGATTTTCTAAGTGGGTACCGACATCTTCAATACCGTTATTCAACTGGTTTTTTATATCTACACGATAGACACCGAATGGTAATTTATCAAGTATTGAAATTTGACTGTAATCTTGGTCGAAGTATCCGAGCATGGCAACTGGGGCGGCCACTTCGATATCTTTCAAATTTTTGATTTGCTCGTATTGGGCAAAACTGATACCACCATTAATGCCATTAAGATGGTTGGGATTTACCAATCCATATTTTTCCTCAATTGGATCAGCAGCTAATTGCGGGCGAACAAGGATATCATAGGTTTGGCGCGGAAGCCCTACCAGGCTTTTGTTCAGATCAAGGCTGGCCGCGTTAATTTGCCTAAGAATCGCAACAACCATGAGCAAGATAATACAAGCAGCAGCAATTGCTGCTGCTTGTATATTACGAACTAACCCCTGGCGAATGTGGTTGAGCATTAAATAATTATTTACAATTTGTACAATAGTACCCACCGTTACAGAACCAAGTACCATCTGGACGCTGACAATAAAGTGGGCACATAGCCATGAAGTTGGTCTGGATACATTCTATGACGACGCCACATTGATTGTATATGCAAGGTAGTTTTGGCTCAGGTTGATTAGTTGGGTTGCTAAATGCAGCCTGTACAGTTGTAACAGCGGAGAAAACTAAGAATATGGAACATATACAAATCAGGCTAATCATTAAGCCCTTTTGAAGCAACAGCTTCTTTGTCATTTTACCTCCTAAATATTCAGTTTCTCTCAGGGGTTAGGTAAAAAAAACGCTAATTATTTATTCCAGTCTCTACAATTGTCTTGATTGTTTCTTCATCGGCGCCAAAAATCAATTCGTTGTTAATTATTAACGCAGGAGTTCCAGTGATACTATATTTTTCGGCAGCTGCGATGTCATCTTCGATAATGTGAACTGGAACCTCAGAGGATTGACACCTATTAAATAATTCTTCGTTTAGGTTCAAGTCCTGTGCAAATTTGGCAAAACCTTCTATGCTTAGTTGTTCCTGGTTTTTGAATAGTAAATTGTGGTACTCCCAAAACCTGCCCTGTTCATTTGCACAAATTGCTGCTATCGCCGCAGGCTTAGCTAGAGGATGTCCATCAAGCGGGAAATTACGTACATGAATTTGAATTTGGTCTGGATTATTCGCAATTAATTCATCCAATATCAGAAAAGCTTTGGAACAATAAGGGCATTGGTAATCGCTAAATATGACAATTTGGACTGCGGATCCTGGTTTTCCCAAAGCCTGTAGAGAACCAAAAGAGACGTCTTTTACTGTTTTAGTTTGCATGCCAGTTTTAGCTCCAGCCGCTATTCCAGTGAGCTTTGTCTCAAGTATTGTTGTCTTATATAAAATAAAACCCAGAAGCAAGACTTGGATTCCAAGGAGAATAATTACATAGGTATTCAAAGTACTTGATGAAGTTTTCTTTTCTTGTTCCATAAGTGTCCCTCCCAACATGTAAAGATATCAATTTATTAGTTATGGCAATCAAAAAGACTAATATTTGATATTATTAAAAACTCATAAACCCATCTACAAGTAAATTATTCTATCATGAATAACCCTTATCACATTAAGACGTTAATACCGAGATAAGAAATAATTAATACCGTGTTAAAGAATTTCATTTTTCGAGCGGTCTAATAAATTATTCTAATAAAATTAGGACCATTGATTAGTAGATCGTAAGGTATATATTTGGAGTGATGATTCTACTCAATGACAATGAACATTAACCAACTGATGACTTAATCCAATATTGAAAAAGCAAATCAACAGTCTAATGACTTGGCCTTTTAAGATCGCTGAAAAACTTTGCTTCTCCTTCGGGATAGGATAAACGTAGCGCATCCTATCCGTGACGAATGATCAGAACTAACCGGCAAGGATGCAGGAAAGAACCTTATGCTTACTCTACGCGGTACCAAAGAAAAGGCAATGGCTCCGAACGTGCATGTGTCTGCATACCCATCCACCGTGTTGTGAGCACAGCCTGTTCGCGCAGGTCTCCATGATGCCCATCCGCTGCGTGAGGTGGGTACAAGTCGAGTGCGATGCTTGACCCTCAGGTCTCCCTGTTTTCTGTAAGGAGCGCAGGCCGGCATGCGTTTGAATGGCGCCATAAAATTTCTGAAATTGCCGTAATTCTGCAAATCTGCAAATGTCAACTCCACGCCAGTTCATGAAGCCCGCGTAGGTCAGCTTGCGCCTTTTAAGCTGACATCATGAGCATTTTTATTAAGAGCACAGTCCAATCCATCCCCTCGCGTGGTAAATAACCACCAATCGTTAGAGCGGGCAAGACAGCCCAGCCCACACCCAAAGCAATAATTAACGACTGTCCCTCCTAAAAAACTGCATACCACCATAATAATTTCCTGAAACTGCCGTAAATCTGCAAATCTGCAAATGTCACCCAACTCTATTTTTTTGTATGCAAGCAGTCGTAAAGGAACCCGAGACCCCAAGATAAAAAATAGAAGGCTCTTCAGCCTTCTCACATAATGTACGAACATCTTTCCCTACCTAAGAGTTGAACCCTGGCTGGAACACCAGAGAACCGGCCGGCAATTGCCTGACGCGGGTTGGATAAACTTGAGTCTCACCCTTCCATCTGCGGACGGAAGGGTGAGTGAAATTACAAGCAAAAGGAGCTTGCTGCCTTAGCGGCTGACGCGTTGGTTCATCTGGCGCCGCAAGAAAGCGGGCATGGCCAAATCATTTACATCGGCAACAGCCATAACTTCTTCAGCAGGTTTTTCTGCCTGGCGCATAACCGGTTGCTGCCCCTGGGTCCTATAGGTTTCCCTATTGTTGTTTTGGCGAGAACCCAGCATACTGAAAGCGTCCAGAATATTCACCTGTTTCTCTGCTTCCACTTGCTGCTCAGACTCGTTGTCAAAACCGGTGGCAATCACCGTAATGCGGATGGCATCGCCCATGTTTTCATCAATGACTGCACCAAAGATGAGGTTCACATCGGGATGGGCTGTTTCTTTGATAATTTGGGCAGCCTGGTTGACTTCGAAGAGGGACATGTTGGGGCCGCCGGTGACATTGAAGAGGATACCCTTGGCGCCGCTGATGGTCACATCCAGCAGTTGGTTGCTGATAGCCTGCTGGGCAGCGATACGGGCTCGATCCTCGCCTTTTGCCTGGCCAACAGCCATGAGGGCTGCGCCACCTTGCCGCATAATGGTCTTAACATCCGCGAAGTCGAGGTTGATAAGGCCGGGAACAGTAATAAGTTCTGAGATGCCCTGGATACCCTGGCGCAGTACATCATCTGCCAGGCCAAACGCATCCTGAATGCCTACATTCTTGGTGACCATCGAGAGCAGGCGGTCATTGGGAATGATAATGAGCGTATCGGCAAACTGCTTAAGTTCGCGGGCACCCTGGTCAGCAGCTGCTGAGCGGTGGGAACCTTCAAAACCGAAGGGGCGGGTGACTACGCCAATAGTCAAAGCGCCAATTTCGTGGGCAATGCCAGCTACAATTGGGGCCGCACCTGTACCGGTACCGCCACCCAAGCCTGCAGTGATGAAGACCATGTCGCTGCCTTTAAGCACTTCATAAAGCTCATCGGCTGATTCTTCTGCTGCTGCTTTGCCTTTGCTGGGGTCTGAACCAGCGCCGAGACCATGGGTGCATTTGTCGCCGATACGCACACGGGTGGGAGCGTTGGATTTGAGTAAAGCCTGGGCGTCTGTGTTGACAGCGATAAATTCGATGCCTTGCAGACCTTCGGCAATCATCCGGTTTACCGCATTGCAACCGCCGCCGCCTACGCCTACTACTTTAATCCTTGCAAATGATTCTGTCGTCCTGTTTTCCATCTTAGTTTCTCCTTGTTTATGCTTGCTTTTTTATGGTAATAATTTTCCGAATGCCTTACGCAACTTCTCCGCAGTAGTTGCAGGGCGTTTAGACTTCTTATCAGGGGCTTCTTTGAGCTCCTGGTTGGTCTCACTCATGAGAATTGCCCACTGCAGCAAACCCACGGCTGTGGCATAAGCCGGGTTGCTGATCTGGTCAGTAAGCCCGCTGATATTCTCTGGTTTGCCGATTCTGGCAGGCAAGGTGGTGAGGCGCTGGGCTAATTTGCGCACACCGGGCATCAGGCTGCCTCCACCGACGAGCACAAGGCCAGCCGGTAGCAANCCGTCGTAACCGGAGCGCTTGATTTCCTGTTCCACCATGTCCAAAATTTCTTCCATNCTCGCTTCAATTACCTGCACCATTTCCAGTCGTTGAACTTTCTTNCTCTGGTCAGAACCGAAAGGCACAATATTGAAGCTTTCATCTGCATTAACGTCTGTCTGGATGGCGTTGCCGTGCANCAGTTTGGCTTCTTCAGCCTGGTCAATGGGCATATGCAGCACCTGGGCAATGTCCGAGGTCACCATATTGCCGCCTACGGGCATAATATTGGTGTGCCAAACATCGCCGTTGATATAGATGGAGAGGGAGGTCGTGCCGCCGCCAAGGTCTACAACCGCAGCGCCCATAGAGCGTTCGGTTTCTGAAAGCACAACTTCGCCATCTGCCAGGGGAGTGAGTACAAATTGAGATACTTCAATGCCGGCCATTTGGACGGCCTTGCGCAGGTTGTCAATGGTCGAGGCAGTGGCGCTGATTATGTGCGCTTCAACCTCAAGGCGGAAGCCATGCATGCCTACTGGTTGGCGGATGCCTTCCTGACCGTCGATGGCAAAACCACGTTGGATGACATGCACAATTTCACGATTGTGGGGAAGGGCGATGGCCTGGGCGGAATCAAGTGCCCTGAAGACGTCTTGCTGGTCAATTACTCTGCCCTGAATACCGACTATGCCACGATTATTGACGGAGGAAACATGCGACCCAGCCAGACTNACGATTGCACAATTGATTTCGTACCCTGAAGTNCGTTCGGCNTTTTCAACGGAGCGGGAAATTGCCTGAGATGCTGAGGGGATATCCGTGATCACGCCGCGGCTGACACCTTGTGAAGGCTCAATNCCAACGCCCAGGATGCGCAGATGGTTGTTCTTTTCCACACGGGCAACCAGAGTGCANATCTTGTTTGATCCGATATCAATTCCGACAACAATTGGTTCTTCCATGACTTAAGGCTCCGTTTGAAAATAGGGTGCGTGTAGAAATTGCATGCTGACCATTGATGGTTGCAAGTTTTTATCCAATATGGCCTTTACGATGGCGTCATACTCATTCAATTTTTGATCCATATCTGCCGAACGATTTCCGAAGTAAACCGTCCATCCGTTGGGATCCTGCCATGCCAGCCCCTTGGCCATTTCGTACTTGAGGGTGTAACTTTCTGGCAAGCGTTCGTTGAGCTTTTGCACCGAGAGCACAAAATCTGGATCGACACTGGGGTTCAACTTGAGCCGGGGTGATTGCTTGCTGAGGGTGGGGTTCACCTGTAATTCCATCGGGTAGCCAAGCGGGTAGGGTGGCTCACCATCGGCGTAGATGAAGAAGGGCGTACCAATTTGCTCGCCGCGGATGGGGAAGGTGTAACCTTCTTCGTCAATCCAATACGCGGGTTTTTCATTGAGGAACCAGGTTATCAATGGCTGGCGTTCTGTAATCAGGATATTGACCTCGTTGGGTAAGCGGGTCATGATTTTGACGTCCCGAATCTCGGGGAATGCTGCCAGAATTTTGGCCTGCAAAGCTTCCGGCTGCAAATCCATCATTGAGCTGTTTTCAATTTTCATTGCATTCAGCAGTGCTTCCTGGCTGATGCGGTTGGTTCCCGCCATGCTGATGCTTCTCACCTTGAAAAGGTCCGAAAACTGGAAGTAGTAAATGGCGACACTGCATGCAATGGCGATGAGAACGGAAAGCACCCGCCCTGGCAGGCGTACATTGGGTAGCGCTGGCAGGCGGATTTCGCTGCCGCGGCTGTTGGTGTGCACGTACACGCTCTTTTTGCCGACTGCGCCTGTATTGATCTGGCGGTGCTCTTCCGGGCTGTTTCTGCGGGTGACCACTTTGGAGATGCTCTCAGAATTACGCATATAAGCCTGTTCCTGAGAAAGGGCTTTTTTCGGATGCACGGGCTCGAGTTTGCGTCGGGCACGGATCTGATCTGCGCGGGTGAGCTTCTCCTGGTTTGGGCTCATCAGTCCTCGAATTTCCTTACGGTTTTGTCATTTTCTTGCTTGCGTTCCAAAGCGAGTGCTACCAAACGNTCGATCAACTCCGGGTATGGCAGACCGCTGGCNTGCCAGAGCTTGGGGTACATGCTGATCTTGGTGAAGCCCGGAATGGTATTGATTTCGTTGAAGTAAAGCTGTCCATCCACCTTGTCGACGAAGAAATCAATGCGTGCCATGCCAGCGCAATCCAGGGCTTTGTAGGCGGTGATGGCATACTGTTTGACGCGTTCTGTATCTTCTTCACTCAGCGGCGCGGGGATGCAAGCTTCCGGTTCACCGTGGTAGTACTTGTCTGTATAACTGTAGAACTCGTCATCCGGAATAATCTCGCCGGGTACTGAAACCTGCGCGTTCTCATTACCGAGGACTGAGATTTCGATCTCACGGGCTTCTGCACCACGCTCTACCAAAATTCGACGGTCATATTTGGCAGCTTTTAGCAGGGCGGGCTTGAGTTCCTTGCGATCATGCACTTTGGTGATGCCTACGGATGAACCCAAATTGGCGGGTTTGACAAAGAGCGGATAGTTGGCAATTTTTTCGCAAGTGTCTACAACCGCGTTGATGTTGTTGAGCAGTTCAACCCGTTCAAAGACCTGGAATGGAAGCACTGGCAACCCGGCAGCACTGGCCATGGTTTTGGTGAAGGCTTTATCCATACAGGCGGCTGATGCCAGCACCCCTCCACCCACAAAGGCAAG
>JGI24131J36419_10000373_pt1 | contig 15732 bp, 14 predicted proteins | sample BarGraNGADG00211_2_FD_36419 | JGI IMG/M metagenome (IMG submission 36419) | reverse complement strand
CGTCGGCCTTGCGGTGATCCGGGACCGCTACAGCGGCGCGGAGGCGGCCCGACTGCTCTCCCGGCTGATGCTCGTCATCGGCGCGGCCCCGTTGCTCGCGCCGACGGTCGGTGGGTTCGTGGCCCAGCAGTGGGGGTGGCGGGCGGTGTTCTTCACCCTCGCCGCGCTCGCTGCGATCATCGGGACCATCGTCGCGTTCTTCCTCCCGGAGACCCTTCCGCCGGAGCGCCGGGTCTCCCGCGGCCTGGGAACGGTGTTCCGCGGCTACGGCGAGCTCCTGCGGGACCGGCACTTCATGGCGCTGGCGGTGCTGCCGGGTCTCGGGATGGGCGTGGTGATGAGCTACGTCGCCGGGTCGACGTTCGTCTTCCAGACGGAGCGGGGACTGACCAAGGCGCAGTTCGCGATCATCTTCGCCCTCGTCGGCCTGGCGCAGGTGACCACCGCCCAGGTCAATGCGGCAGTGGTGCGCCGGATCGGGCCGCTGCGCCTGCTGCGGGTGGGCCTGCCGACGGGTGTGCTGCTCGCGGCCACCCTGGTGCTGGTGGCCGCCGGCGACGTCGGTGGCCTGGTCGGTCTGGTCGCGATGCTCTGGCTGACGCTCGGGTCGCTCGGCTTCATCATGGCCAACGCTTCGGCGCTCGCCCTGACCCGGCACGGTGAGCGGGCCGGGACGGCGGCCGCGGTGATCGGGTTCCTGCACGCCGGGCTCGGTGGGTCGATCGGCTCCTTGGTCGGCCCGCTGGGCGGGCGGACCACCGCGATGACCGCCGTCATGCTGGGTAGCCTGTTGGTGGCCCTCGTCGTGCTCACCGCAGGGACGCCTGCGTACCGGCGCGGCGGCTGGCTGACGGTGGCCGAGCCGGGGACCACGCACGCCCGCTGAGCGGTGAACCACACCGGCGCACTCGGATCGGCGCCCCTACGCTGACCCGGTGAACCCACGATGGCGTGACGTCGCGCACGCGGTCGGCCTGGTGGACGCCGACGGCGCGGTGCGCCCGACGATCTTCGCGGAGATGTCCGCGCTCGCGGCCCGCACCGGCGCGATCAACCTCGGCCAGGGCTTCCCCGACGTCGACGGCCCGGCCCACGTGATCGAGGCCGCGGTGGCCGCGCTGCGATCCGGGCACAACCAGTACCCGCCCGGCGACGGGATCCCCGAGCTGCGCGAGGCGGTCGCGGCGCACCAGAGCCGCCACTACGGGCTGGACTGGGACCCCGGCACGGAGGTGCTCGTGACCACCGGTGCGACCGAGGCGATCGCCGCAGCGGTGCTCGCCTTCGCCGGGCCGGGCGACGAGGTGGTCGTGATCGAGCCGTACTACGACTCCTATGCCGCGGTGGTGGCGCTGGCAGGGGCTCGCCTGGTGACCGTCGGCCTGGTGCGGGACGGCGCGTCCGGCGGCTTCGTTCTGGACCGGGAGGCCCTGCGTGCCGCCTTCGGTCCGCGGACCCGGCTGGTGCTGGTCAACTCCCCGCACAACCCGACCGGAACGGTGCTGACTGTCGACGACCTGACCGAGCTGGCGCGCCTGGCCACCGCCGGCGACGCCGTCGTGGTCACCGACGAGGTCTACGAGCACCTGACCTTCGACGGCGTCGCGCACGTCCCGATCGCGACGCTGCCCGGGATGGCCGAGCGCACCCTGACGGTGTCCTCCGCGGGCAAGACCCTGTCGTTCACCGGCTGGAAGGTGGGCTGGGTGACCGGGCCGGCCGAGCTGGTGACCGCCGTCCGGACCGTCAAGCAGTTCCTCACCTACACCTCGGGTGCCCCGCTCCAGCCCGCGGTCGCGGCCGCCCTGGCCGATCCGGACGGGCGGGTGGGGGAGTACGTGCGCGATCTCGCGGCGTCCCTCGCCGAGCGGCGGGACCTGCTGTGCGCCGGGCTGACGGCCGCGGGGTTCGACGTCGTCGTGCCGTCCGGGACCTACTTCGTCGTGGCGGACGGCGCGGCGTTCGCCGACGACGGCGCACGGCTCTGCCGGGAGCTGCCGGAGCGGGTGGGGGTGGTGGCCGTCCCGGTGAGCGCGTTCTGCGTCGCGGGTTCGCCGACCGCCAAGGCCTTGCGCTCCTGGGTCCGGTTCACCTTCGTCAAGCGGGCCGACGTGCTCCAAGAGGCCGTGTCCCGGCTCGCCGGGTTGCGCTGAGCAGCAGCGCCCGGTTGCGGGTCAGCGCACGAGCGGGCAGCCCGCGCACGACGGCGGCGCAGCACCCTGCGCGGCGACCGCGCAGACCCCGGCCACGCTGCAGCCCGGCTGCACGGCGACCCCGGCAACGACCAGCTCCGCGACGACCGCGGCGACCAGGTCCTCGGGCATCCCGAGCTGGGCGGCGATCGTCGCGACGCTCCCGCCTCGGCGCGCCCGGACCAGCACCCGATCGATCACCCCGGTCACAGCAACCTCGCCAGGAACGCGCCGACCTGGAACACCGCGACGGCGAGCAGCCACGCGACCGCGAGCTGCATCCCGATGCCGCCGAGCGTCCAGCGCGCGCCGAACCGCCGCCACTGCTCGGACACGGTCGCCAGGCACGGGGTGTACCCGAGCACGAAGACCATCAGGGCAAGGGCCGCCGCGGCCGGAGCCCCGCCGGACGTGCGGGTGAGCGTCGCGTGGATCTGGTCGCCCAGCTCACCGGACGCCGACGCCTGTGCGGCGTCCTGCACCGCGTAGGACTGCGCNAGCGAGCCGACGACCACCTCCTTGGCCACGAACCCGGANGCCAGGGCCGCNGACATGTGCCAGTCGCCGAAGCCCGCGGGGGAGAACACCGGTGCGACGGCCTGCGCGGCGGCTCCGTACAGGCTGGACTCGACAGGTCCGCCCACCTCGCCACCATCGACCGGGATCGCCATCAGCAGCCACATCACCGTCAGCGTCGCGACGATGATCCGGCCGGCCTTGATGGCGAAGCCCCGCACCCGGGCCCACACCGAGAGCAGGAGGGGGCGCACCCGGGGCCGCTGGTATGCGGGCAGGATGAGCAGCAGCGGCTCCCGCTGCACGTCGCGGAACACGGTCCGGCGCAGCACGAGCCCCCCGCCGGCCACCAGGACCAGGCTCAGCAGGTACATCGCGAAGATGGCGGTCCCGGCGCGCTCGGGGAAGAAGATGCCGGCCAGCAGGATGTACACCGGCAGCCGTGCGGCGCACGTCGTCCACGGCACCAGGAGCCCGGTGAGCACCCGCTGCCGGGCACTGGGCAGCGTCTGGGTCGCGGCGATCGCCGGGACGTTGCAGCCGAACCCGATGACCAGCGGCAGCATCGCGCGGCCGTCCAGGCCGAGGGTCCGCATCCACCTGTCGGCCAGGAACCCGGCACGGGCCAGGTAGCCGCTGTCCTCCAGCAGGGCGAGCGCCAGGTACACGATCGCGAGCAGCGGGAGGAACGTCGCGACGGTGCCGACGCCGACCAGCACGCCGTCGACGACCAGGCCCTCGACCCACGGCCCGGCCGGCCGCAGGACGCCGCGGGCCGCCTCGGCGAGGGTGGCCACCCATCGGCTGACCAGGCCGGTCACCGGCGTCGCGACGGTCGTGGTCAGCTGGAAGAGCAGCCACATGGACGCCAGGAACACCGGCCCGCCGAACCAGGGGTTGAGCAGCACCCGGTCGACGGCGTCGCTCCGGGTCCGGCGCACCGGCGGGGTCGCGCCCATCGCGGCGACCACTGCCTCGACCCATCCGAAGAGCCGCTCGGCCGCCTCCAGGGGCTCCGCCGGGCAGTTCGGAAGGCCCTGCAGCGGGCGTGCCTGCGCCAGGGCCTCGGCAAGGGCGCCCGACCGGTCGCCGTCGCGGGGGTCCGCGGCCACCACCGGCACGTCGAGCAGGTCCGCGAGGCGTGCCACGTCGACGACAGCTCCGCGCGTTGCCGCGACGTCCAGCATGGTCAGCACCGCTACGACCGGGCGGTCCGCACCCACCTGGGCCAGCAGGTACAGCGACCGGGACAGGGCCGTCGCATCCAGCAGGACGACGGCGACGGCGTCGGGTGCCGAGCGCAGGGCGTCCGAGACCACCTGCTCGTCGGGCGTGCGCGCCACAAGGCTGTAGGTGCCCGGCAGATCGGTCACCGAGGCATCGGCGTCGCGCCAGGTGCCGACGTGCAGCTCGACGGTGGTGCCCGGGGCGTTCATCACCGTCTGCCGCGCCCCGGTGAGCCCGTTGAACAGGGTGGACTTGCCGACGTTCGGGTTGCCCANCAGCAGCACGGATCCGACCTGCGTCCCGGTCGGGACCTNGTGGCAGGCCGTCACCGGGTGTCCTCGACCTGGACNNTGGTGGNGGTCGCCGCGTCGAGGGCCAGGCGCGCCCCGCCGACGGCGACCACGCGTCCGCCGGACGGACCGCGGTGGGTGACCCGCACGACGGCGCCCGCGTGCACGCCGATCTCCCACATCCGCAGGCGGGACTCCGGTGGCAGGTCGACGGTGACGACCACCACGTCCTGGTCCAGCCGGCACTCCCCGAGATGCACAGATCGAACGTATGGCTTAGGTAAGGCAAACCTCAGGGACGTTGGTCCGCCGGGGCGCGCCCGGCGCCCCTCGCCGACGCGGTACCGCAGCGGGCCGGTTAGCCTTGCCCGATGGACTTCGTCGCAGGGATGACATGGGGCTGGCCGGGACGTCGCGGGACGTGGACCACCCCCGAGGCCGAGCGGTCGATGCAGCTGATGAAGGACCGGCTCGGGGTCACCTGGACGACGCTGGCGTTCGCCGCCCTGCAGGACAACGCCCAGTCCACCGAGATCCACTGGCGCGACGCGCCGACGGTCGACGAGGCCGAGGTCCGGGCCGGCGTCGAGGCCGCCCACGCCCTCGGGCTCAAGGTCTGCCTCAAGCCGATGGTCAACTGCGCGGACGGCACCTGGCGGGCGCACATCAACTTCTTCGACATCGACGTGCCCGGCGAGCCGACCTGGGGTGAGTGGTTCGCCTCGTACACCGAGTACCTGGTGCACTACGCCCGGGTCGCGCAGCAGACCGGCTGCGAGCTGTTCTGCATCGGCTGCGAGATGGTGCAGTCCGACCGGCGTGAGTCCGAGTGGCGCGCCCTGATCGCCGAGGTCCGCGCGGTCTACTCCGGCGCCATCACGTACAACTGCGACAAGTACCAGGAGGACCGGCTGACCTGGTGGGACGCCGTCGACGTGATCTCGTCCTCCGGCTACTACCCGGAAGGCAGCTGGCCGGCGCAGCTCGACCGGATCGAGCGGGTCGTCACGGCGCACGGCAAGCCGTTCGTCTTCCTCGAGGGCGGCTGCCCCAGCCGGGAGGGCTCTGCCGCGTGCCCCAACGACTGGACCCACGTCGGCGCTCCCAGCCAGGCCGACCAGAGCACGTACTACCGCGAGGCGTTCGCGGCGACAGCCTCACGTCCGTGGGTGCGCGGGTTCACCTTCTGGGACTGGCCGGCGCGCCTGTACCCGGAGGACACGGTGGCGACGAACACCGCCTACTGCGTGTTCGGCAAGCCGGCCGAGGCCCTGATCAAGGAGCACTACACCGCTCGCACCTGAGGTTGCGGGCCAGGCTGGGCCGCTCACCCCACGACGGGGCGGCAGGGTCGTCCGCTCGGGGTCGGGGGCGGGTGCCGGCGCGGTGCACCCGCCGGCCAGCGCGGCGGCGGCTGCGATGCCGATCAGGGCGGGAGGCCTGCCCATGCCCCGATGGTTCCACCGGAGGTGCACGCCTCAGGGTGGATCGACCGCCCGGGCAGGGACTGTTACCAACCCGACGCCGCGCCACGACCGGACCGTGACCGCACCACGCCCGGACCGTTACCCAGGCACGCCCGCGGTGCCCCGCAAGTACGGTGGAACCATGATCCCGATCGACCCGACGACCACCAGCGCCTGGACCGAGCTCACGGCACACCAGGCATCCCGCACACCCGACCTTCGCGGCTGGTTCGCCGCCGATCCCGACCGGGTGGCACGGCTCACCCATGCCGTCGCCGACCTGCACGTCGACCTCTCCAAGAACCTGGTCACCGACGAGACGGTCGCCCTGCTGGTCGCTCTGGCCGAGCAGGTGGACCTCGCCGGCCGGATCGAGGCGATGTTCACCGGTGAGCGGATCAACGTCACCGAGGACCGCGCGGTGCTGCACACCGCGCTCCGCCGCCCTCCGGGTGCCACCCCGCCCCTGATGCTGGGCCGCCGCGACATCGACGCCGACGTGCAGGCGGAGCTGGACAAGGTGTTCGCGTTCGCCGACCGGGTGCGGTCCGGGCAGTGGACGGGCGTCACCGGCAAGCCGGTGGCAACGGTGGTCAACATCGGCATCGGCGGCTCGGACCTCGGCCCGGTGATGGCCTACGAGGCGCTCAAGCCCTACGTCGCCGACGGGCTGGCTGTCCGGTTCGTGTCCAACATCGACCCGACCGACGTCGCGGAGACCATCGCGGACCTCGACCCGGCGACCACCCTGTTCATCGTCGCGTCCAAGACCTTCGGCACGCTGGAGACCCTGGTCAACGCGCGGCTGGCGCGGGCGTGGCTCTGGGACGGCCTGGTCGCATCCGGCGCGATCGAGGACACCGACGAGGCCCGGCACGACGCCGTCTCACGCCATTTCGTCGCGGTCTCCACCGCTCGGGCCAAGGTCGCAACCTTCGGCATAGATCCCCAGAACGCCTTCGGGTTCTGGGACTGGGTCGGCGGCCGGTACTCGGTGGACTCCGCGATCGGCATCTCGCTGGCCATCGCCATCGGCCCGGACCGGTTCCGGCAGTTCCTTGCCGGGTTCAACGCGGTCGACGAGCACTTCCGCACCGCTCCGTTCGCGCAGAACGTGCCCGTGCTGATGGGCTTGCTGAACATCTGGTACGTCAACTTCCTAGGCGCGCACACCCACGCCGTCCTGCCGTACGCGCAGCACCTTCACCGGTTCCCGGCGTACCTGCAGCAGCTCACCATGGAGTCCAACGGCAAGAGCGTGCGCTGGGACGGCTCGCCGGTGACCACGCAGACCGGCGAGGTGTTCTGGGGCGAGCCAGGCACCAACGGCCAGCACGCGTTCTACCAGCTGATCCACCAGGGGACCCGGCTGGTCCCGGCGGACTTCATCGCGATGGCGAACCCGGTGCACGCGCTGCGCGACGGCGTCACCGACGTGCACGAGCTGCTGCTGGCCAACTTCTTCGCCCAGACCAAGGCGCTGGCCTTCGGCAAGACGGCGGACGAGGTCCGCGCCGAGGGCACCGCGGAGTCGCTGGTGCCGGCCCGGGTGTTCAGCGGCAACCGCCCGACGACGTCGATCATGGCCCCCGCCCTGACCCCGGCCGTGCTCGGCCAGCTGATCGCGCTGTACGAGCACATCACGTTCGTGCAGGGCGTCGTCTGGGGCGTCGACTCGTTCGACCAGTGGGGCGTCGAGCTCGGCAAGAAGCTCGCCACCGAGGTCACCACGGCGGTGGCCGGCGACGTCGAGGCGTTCGCTGCTCAGGACGCCTCGACCCGGTCGCTGATCGGGTACTACCGCGCGCACCGGCGCTGAGGGTCCTGCGTTCGACCGGAGGTCCGACCTGGGGATGACGTGCGTGGGGCCGCTGCGGTGGCACTCTCGCGCCATGCGCGCAGCTCTCGCCCCCGTGGTGATCGCCGTCGTGCTCGCGCTTGCCGGATGTGGCGGAGCGGCAGCCCCCGAACCGGAGGGGATGGACAACGGGCCGCTCGGGGACTACTTCGCTGAGGCCTTGGGGATGTCGGAGTACGGCCGGGCGCAGTGGGACGCCGAGCAGGAGCTGATCGCCGCCTGCATGTCGGACGCCGGCTTCGAGTACANCCCGCAGCCGTTCACCGACACGTCGGTGGTCACCGTCACCACTGAACGCACTCGGGAGTCGGTCGCCGAGACCGGCTGGGGGATCATCCCGACCGACCTCACCCCGTACGAGCCCGAGGCACCCCCTACCGCCCCGAACGACGTGTACTACGAGTCGTTGTCGGACTCGGCGCAGGCGGAGTACGAGGTGGCCCTGCAAGGGCAGGTCCCCGACGGGGCGTCCTCCGAGATGGCCCCCGAGGACATGGGGTGCTGGGGCCGTGCCATCGCCCAGCAGCAGCAGACCTCCCCGTGGGCCATCGACGGGTTCGAGAGCCTCCAGGCCGAGATGCAGGGCCGTTGGGAGCAGATCCTGGCCCAGCCGGTCTACGTCGCGGCGCTCGAGCGGTGGTCGATCTGCATGGGCGACGTCGGCTACCCCGGCCTCACGGTCCTCGACGACGCCATGCAGCTGGTCGAGAACAAGTTCGAGGAGGAGTTCCCGGGCTTCACCTATCGGCTCGACGACCCACGGCTGCCCGAGCTCGCCGCGTGGGAGCGCGAGGTCGCCGTCGCGTCGTACGACTGTGAGGTGGCCGCAGACACCGGCGAGGCGGTCGCGCAGGCGCAGACCGACTGGGAGACCGCGTTCGTCACCGACCACGAGGACGAGCTGGCCGCCCTGGTCGAGGCGGTCAAGGCGGCCCGCGGCTGAACCTCGCGCGCTGCCCCGGGAATGGCCGCAGAAGGTTGACGGTTCAAGTAATCATCAACCGTTCCATGGACTCCTGGAGGTTCCCATGACCAGCATCACCATCCTCGGCGCCGGCAACATCGCCAGGGCCGTCGCCGGCATCGCCGCAGCCGGCGGCAACCCCGTGCAGATCCTGGCCCGCGACCCGCAGAAGGCCGCCGCGGCCGCCGCGGCCACCGGGGCGGCCTCGGGGGCGCTGGGCGAGANGGCGACCGGTGACGTCGTCGTGCTGGCGCTGCCCTACCCCGCCCTCACGGACGTGCTCGACACCTACGCCGGCGCGTTGGAGGGGAAGATCGTCGTGGACCCGACGAACCCCGTCGACTTCGCCACCTTCGACTCGCTCGTCGTGCCGGCCGACGGGTCCGCGGCGGCGCAGATCCAGGAGAAGCTCCCGCGGACGCGCGTCCTCAAGGCCTTCAACACGACCTTCGCCGGGACCCTTGCCGGTGGCCGCATCGGCGACCACCCGACCACCGTTCTGATCGCCGGCGACGACGCCGAGGCCAAGTCGGTCCTGGCGCAGGTGGTGGACGGCGGTGGCCTGGTGGCCATCGACGCCGGGTCGCTGCGCCGGGCACGTGAGCTGGAGGCGCTGGGCTTCCTGCAGATGACCCTCGCTGCCGCCGAGAAGACCAGCTGGACCGGCGGGTTCGCGATCGTCCGGTGACGTAACCGCGGACCGGTCCGCGCGGCCGGCTCGACGGTGGGCCTGTCCGCGCATCGACCCGCCTACCCTGAGCGGGTGACCGAACCGACCGCGACGCGGGTGGACCGCTGGATCTGGGCGGTGCGCCTGTTCCGCACCCGCTCGCTCGCGGCTGCGGCGTGCCGGGCCGGCCACGTGCGGGTCAACGGCGACCGGGCGAAGCCGGCCACCATGGTCAAGATCGGTGACGAGGTTCGGGTGCGCACGGACCGCGAGCACATCGTCGAGGTCCGGGCCATCACCGAGCGTCGCCTCGGCGCTGCGCTGGCCGCCGAGTGCCTGATCGACCGGACGCCGCCACCACCGCCAAGGGAGCACGTCGCCCTTGCCGCGCAGCGCGAGCGGGGGGCGGGTCGGCCCACCAAGCGGGAACGGCGGGACATCGACCGGCTGCGCGGGCGCTGACGGTTGTTCCGGTCCGGTTGACGCCCGGGCCGGTTGACGTCCGCTCAGACCAGCCCCGCGGTAGCGGTGAGGAACTGCTCCAGCAGGGGCCCGGCGGTGGTCGACCCGTACTCGCCGGTCTCCACGAAGACCGCGACGGCCAGGTCGCCCTGCACGGCGATCATCCAGACGTGGTTGTGCAGGTCTGCGCCCGAGCCGGTCTGGGCCGTGCCGGTCTTCGCCAGCACCTCGGGTCCGGGGACGTCCTGCAGGAACCTCGCACCGCCGTCCGTGACGACGCCGCGCATCAGGGCGCGCAGCGCGTCGGCCTCGGCTGAGGTCAGCGGCGTGGTTGGCGCTGCCGCCTCGGGAGGTGCCGAGCCGACCAGCCACGGCACGACCGTCCGGCCGCCGGCAACCGATGCCGCGACGGTGGCCATCGCCAGCGGGGACACCTGGATCCGCCCCTGGCCGATCATCGACGCGGCGTGGTCGGTACCCGTTGAGTCGACCGGGACCGATCCTAGATAGGCCGGGAACCCGAGCTGCTGCTCGACGCCGAGGCCCAGCGTCGCTGCCGCATCGACCAGCGCCTGCTGCGACACCAGGTCCCCGGAACCGATGAAGGCGGTGTTGCAGGACTGCGCGACGGCGGTGCGCAGCCCGATGGTGCCGAGGGAACCGGACGGGTAGTCCGGGAAGTTGTTGAACACCCGACCGTCGACGGTGATGGACGCCGGGCACTCGACCGGGCTGTCCGGCGTCAGGCCGGCCCGCAGCAGGGCGAGCGACCCGACGACCTTGAAGGACGAGCCCGGGGCGTAGGTGCCGAGGGTCGCGGTGGAGTATCCCTCGCCGCCCGGGCCGCTGGCAGCCGCAAGGACCTCGCCGGAGCTCCGCATCGCCACGATCGCACTGGCCGGTCCGACCGGTTCNAGGANGGACTCNGCGGCGTCCTGGAACCGTGGGTCAAGGGTCGTCACGAGCGGTTCCCCTGGCACCGGGTCGAGGNGGAAGAGCTCGCGCTCGTCGCCGGTGTCCTCGCGGNGGACGACGATCGCCAGCCCGGGCCGNCCGCGGAGCTGCGCGTCGTACTGCAGCTGCAGGCCGGAGAGCCCGGCCGTGTCACCGGCGACGACGGCGCCGTCGGACGCCTCGATGATCTCCGCGGTCGCCGGGCCCGCCGCTCCGAGGATCGGACGGGCGAACCGGCGGCTCGGGCTCAACGGGACCACGTCCGCCACGCTCAGGGCGCCGGGGATGACCGCGAAGGCGACCAGGTCGACCCCAGGGTTCTCGGTCCGCACCATGAGGGCCTCGACGAAGGCCCGCTCCCCGGCTGCGGCAACGCGCTCGGCGTAGGGACCCGGGTCAAGGCCGAGCAGCTCGGCCACCTGCCGTGCGGCCTCGGGCTGTCCTGCTGCGTCCACCCGGGTCTTGTCCACCCCGAGCCGCAGCACCGGTCGCGGCTCCACCAGAGCCACCCCGCCCGCGCCGAGCACGTTCGCGCGTTCGGCGGCGACCCGGTGGGTGGCCAGGACGAGCCCGGGAACGAGGTCCGGTGAGACCACGGAGAGCGACCATTGCGCGACCCACTCGTCCTCGACGAGGTCGAGGTGCGCCGTTGTCGTGTACGTCCAGTCCTGGTCGCCGTCGTCGACGTCCCAGGTGAAGGCAAGGGGCGCCGCCGCGGCTTCGCCCGTGTCGTCGACGGTGATCTGCCCGACGACGATCGCCGGCCGCAGCGGGTCGAGGCCGGCGGTCGCGGCGGTGAGCTGGGCGCCGGCTGCCGCGGGGGTCGACCCGGACAGGGGCACGTCAGTGAGGTCGCCGCTGCTGATCCCGTCGGCCAGTGCCTGGGCGGCGGTGCCGGGGTCGGGGCGACCCGGGCTGCACGCGGTCACGCCGACGGACGTCACGACGACGGCGACGCATGCCGCGGCGGCTCGTGCCCGTAGCCGTGCCCTGGGCTGCGCCCTGGGCCGTGCTCGGGTGTTCGTCTGCATGGTGCCCCCTCAGGCGATCCTGTCGCCACTGTCGTGACCGGCGCCGCCCCGTCCACCTGCGGTACGCGTATGGGCACGGTACCGGGGATCAGGAGACCTCGGCCGCACCCTGAGACGGCCGCTGCAGCCGCCAGATGGTCGGCCCGTCCTGCCACAGCACGCGCTCGTCGAGCAGCGCGAACCCGAAGCGCTGGTAGTAGGCGACGTTGGCCTGCTTGCCCGTGTCGAGGTAGCAGGGCACGGAGGTGGCGTCGGACTTCGCGAGGACCTGACCGAGCAGGGCGCCGCCAAGACCCCGCCCTTGGGCGGCCGGCGTCACGCTCAGCGCCTGCACGTACCAGATCTGCTCTGCCGGCAGTGCCTGGTCGATGGCCTGGCCGAACCGGCTCAGCTCGCGCACGGTCCGCGCTCCGATCCGTGCGGTCAGACCGACCATCGGAGCCGCCGCCGACAGCTGCCGGGTCCAGCGGGGCGGGTACTCACCGGGCCCCGCCCAGATGATGCCGCCCCTGATGGCTCCGTCCTCGCGCGCCACCAGGACGGTGCCGTCCCGGAAGGCCACCCGGGCCGCCTGCCCGATCAGCGTGCGGCCGGCGAGAAGCCGCGCGTGGTCGTCCGGAACCACGTGCGTCCAGCCGGGGTCGGCATGCAAGCCGTCAGCCATCGCCGTGACCAGGAGGCCGAGCTCGTCGTGGGTCGGTGCGTCGATCATCTGCCCATCGTGCCCGAACCCAGCCGTGGGTGGGCTCCGTGACGGAGGCGGGCCCGGCATCCACCACCTGGTGGACGGCGGCTACACAGCCGTCTGACGGCTCGCGCTCGGGCGGCCGCACCGCCGTCCCGAGCGGTCCGTTGACAGCAGAACGGCCCGCCCCCGATGTTCGGGGACGGGCCGTTCCGTTCGGTTCAGAGAGGCCGGATGTTCGAGGCCTGGGGGCCCTTGGCGCCCTGGGTCACATCGAACTCAACCTTCTGGTTCTCGTCGAGAGAGCGGTAGCCGCTCGCGTCGATNGCCGAGTAGTGGGCGAACACATCAGGTCCGCCGTCGTCGGGTGCGATGAAGCCGAAGCCCTTTTCGCTGTTGAACCACTTCACGGTTCCAGTGGCCATGGGTAGCTCCTTTCAGAGCAGTCAACCAGCCCGCGGATCGGCGCTGGTCGTTACGGTGATTTCTCGTCTGCTCTTGAAGGCAAAGCACCAAGGCACAGATACAAACCGCTGCAACGTACCGCCAGGCTACACGACAGGGTGCCTCGGTGTCCCGCGTCGAGGGTGCTGGGGAGCCCGTGCCTGCCGCCCGCGACCGCCGCCCGCGCCGGACGGCCCGCCGTCGGGCACCCCCGCCGTTCCCGGAGCCCGCGTCTTTGACCCGGTCCGTGCAGCACTGGAGGCCGTGGGTTACGCTGGCGTATCTTCGATGTGCTGCCCCGGTGGTCGCGTCGCCCCTCCATCACCCAGAGCGGAACGTGCCTCATGAGCACCGTCACCTCCCCTCATCCTTCATCCGCTCAGCGGCCTGCCCGTGAGCGGGCGGTGAGCGACTTCACCGACCTGTCCCGGACGGTCCAGGACGCGGGGCTGATGCGTCGTCGGTACGGCTACTACTGGACGCGTTTCGCCGTCCTGACCGCACTGCTGGCCGGCCTGGTGGTGGCCGTCGTCCTGCTCGGTGACACCTGGTGGCAGCTGGTCATCGCCGCGCTTCTCGCACTGGTGCTGGGCCAGGTGATGTTCCTGGGTCACGACGCGGCGCACCGGCAGATCTTCGCCTCCGGCCGGTGGAACGACTGGGCCAGCCTGGTGCTCGCCAACCTCTACGCGGGGATGAGCTACGGCTGGTGGACCCACAAGCACAGCCGGCACCACGCCAGGCCGAACCAGGTGGGCGCCGACCCGGACATCGCGACCGACTTCNTCGTCTTCCACACCGAGGACCTGGCGAGGCCACGGACCGGCGTGCGCGGCTGGGTCGCCCAGCGGCAGGGCTGGCTGTTCTTCCCCCTCCTGCTTCTGGAGGGTCTCAACCTGCACGTGTCGGGCATCAAGACGATCTTCGGCCGGGGGCCGGTCAAGCGCCGTCCGGTCGAGGTCGCCTTCGTCACGATCCGCCTGGGTGGCTACCTGGCCCTGGTGCTCTGGGCCCTGCCGGTGGGGATCGCCGTCGCCTTCCTCGGTGTCCAGCTCGGTCTGTTCGGGCTGTACATGGGCGCGGTCTTCGCCCCCAACCACAAGGGCATGCCGATCGTGCCGCGCGATGCCAAGATCGACTTCCTGCGCCGTCAGGTGCTGATGAGCCGCAACGTCACCAGCACCCGGTTCGTCGACTGGTTCACCGGCGGGCTGAACCACCAGATCGAGCACCACCTGTTTCCGAGCATGCCCCGTCCGCAGCTGCGCAAGGCGCGGCCGATCGTGCGCGAGTTCTGCGCGTCGCACGGCATCGGCTACACCGAGACGTCGCTGCTGACGTCCTACGGGATCGTGGTGCGCTACCTCAACCGGGTGGGGCTGGCCGCTCGCGACCCGTTCCAGTGCCCGCTGACGCTTGAGCTCCGTTCGGCCCGCTGACGCCGGAGCTCCGTTCGACGCGGTTGGGCCACGTCGCGGACCTTGAGACAATGGCGGGGTCCGGCGTCGTGCCCCACGCGTGCGCCGGCCCGGTATCGGAACCCTGAGGAGCAGCCCATGAGCTACCTACCCGACCCGTCCCGCTACGAGCAGATGACCTACCGGCGGACCGGCCGCAGCGGGCTGGACCTCCCGGTGCTCTCGCTCGGCCTGTGGCACAACTTCGGCGATGACAAGCCGCAGGAGACCCAGCGCGCCGTCGCGCGGCGGGCGTTCGACCTTGGCATCACGCACTTCGACCTGGCCAACAACTACGGCCCGCCCTACGGCGCCGCCGAGATCAACTTCGGTCGCCTGATCCGCGAGGACCTGCGGCCGTTCAGGGACGAGCTGGTGATCTCCACGAAGGCCGGCTACGACATGTGGCCGGGCCCGTACGGGCAGGGCGGCGGCTCCCGCAAGTACGTCCTGGCCAGCCTCGACCAGTCACTGGCGCGGATGGGCCTCGACCACGTCGACATCTTCTACTCCCACCGGTTCGACCCGACGACGCCGCTCGAGGAGACCATGGGGGCGCTGGACACGGCGGTGCGGTCCGGTCGGGCGCTGTACGCGGGGATCTCGTCCTACAGCCCCGCGGACACCCGGCGGGCGGCGGCGATCCTGGCTGATCTCGGGACGCCGCTGCTGATCCACCAGCCGTCGTACTCGATGCTCAACCGCTGGATCGAGACCTCGCTGCTGGATGTGCTGGCGGACGTCGGCGCCGGCTGCATCGCGTTCTCGCCGCTGGCCCAGGGCATGCTCACGGACAAGTACCTGCAGGGGATCCCGGCGGGCTCGCGGGCGAGCCAGAACAAGTCGCTGGACCCGTCGCTGCTGAGTGAAGCAGCCCTTGCGCACGTCCGGGCCCTGAACGAACTGGCGCGCGGCCGGGGGCAGTCGCTCGCCCAGATGGCCCTTGCCTGGGCGCTGCGGGATCCGCGCGTGACGTCGCTGGTGGCCGGCGCGAGCAGCGTCGCGCAGCTGGAGCAGAACGTCGCGGCCCTGGACAACCTGGAGTTCGGCGCCGACGAGCTGGCGGCCATCGACCAGCACGCGGTCGACGCGGGGATCGACCTGTGGTCGGCGTCCCGCGGGGGACAGGCCTAGCCGCACTCCGAGGGTCAGGCCCNGCGCGGGCGCTGGAGCGTCGCCCGACGGCCGAGCGGTCGGCCCAGGTCCCCGGCGGTGAGCACGGCCGCGTCGTCCCCGGCTGGGTCCGGCCGGAACACCCCGTCCCGCCGGTGCAGCGCGAGCTGGATGACGCTGGCGGTCGAGAGGCACCCGCAGTCCATGGCGCGACACACGGTGCGGCGTGCCGCAACCACGGTCCTGGCCATCTCGCTCTTCTGTCGAGAGTCGCCAGGGCAAGTCACGGATGTCAGCGCGTCAATGCTTGATCGGTCCGAGCGCGTGCCGACACCCGACCCGTGGCGTGACCGAGCCTCACCCGGCCAGCGGCAGTTCGTCCTGCAGATGAGCGGTGCCGTGC
>JGI24131J36419_10000370_pt1 | contig 15760 bp, 13 predicted proteins | sample BarGraNGADG00211_2_FD_36419 | JGI IMG/M metagenome (IMG submission 36419) | reverse complement strand
AGCATCGTCTGCGGCATCGCCGAGGACCAGCCGGGGAGCCTGCTGCTGATCCTCTCCGAGTTCGCCCACCGTTTCGTCAACCTGACGAAAGTGGAGTCGCGACCCTCCAAGCAGGGTCTCGGCAGCTACATCTTCTTCATCGACTTCGAGGGCCGCCGCGGCGACCCACCCGTGGCGCAAGCGCTCAAGTGTCTGACCTGCAAGCTGGCATGGATGAAGGTCCTGGGGTCGTACCCGGCCTGACGTCCGCACGCCGAGGGTCAGAACCAACGCCGTCATCCGGCCCTCGTCGAGATATATGATCACGGATGAAGCGGAGCCGGCCGCAATCGGCCGGACCGGAATGGGTGAGGAGACGATGGAGCGCCTGCACTGCGAGATCCGGGCGATGCGCGGCGATGAGCAGAGCGTGCTGTTCCTCCTCGCCGAAGAGGTCCTCCGGCCACTGGCCGACACCAGCGGACACATCGAGAGGTACAGCCGCGCCGACGTCGTGCGGCTGCTCGAGAGCGCCGAGGTCTTCGTCGCCGAGTGCGCGGGTGACGTCGCCGGATTCGTCGCCCTGCACGACGATGAACCGGCCCTCCTGGTCGACTGCCTCTGTGTGAGCCCCGCTCACGAAGCGCAGGCCGTCGCCCACCAGCTCATGCAGTGGGTCGAGGGGCTCGCCTTCAATCGCCGTCTCAGCCGCGTCGAGGCGCTCGTCCCCACCGCCGACGAGCGCTCGCTGGTCTTCTACCGCAAGCACGAGTTCATGCCGGTCCCGGCCCGCGACCGCCCCGAGATGATCGTCCTCGAGAAGCGCCTGCCCGAGCCCTGAGACGGCCGCGGCTTCGCCCCCGCCTCAGTGGTACACGTACACCCTCTCGCCGACGATCGACTGATCGTACGTCCAGTCGGCGACCCATTCGGGCTCGCGCAGCAGCGCGCAGACTCGCCACCTCTCCCCACAGCGCGATACGATACGTGGCGACGACCGGCACGGGCGGGGTCGCACTCCACCGTGACCACCGAGAACGACGAGGTGACGCGATGCTCGACGTCAAGATGGTGCGCGCAAACCCGGACACGGTCCGCGAGGCATTGGCGCGGCGCGGCAGCACCTCGTCGCTCGACGAGTTCCTCGTCGTCGAGGAGGAGCGCCGCCGGCTCGTGACCGAGGTCGAGACAATGCGCGCCGAGCGCAAGGTGGCCAGCGAGGCCATCGGTGCGCGCAAGAAGGCCGGTGAGGACGCCGCCGCCGAGATGGTCGCCACGCGCGAGCTGGGCGAGCGCATCAAGGCGCAGGAGAGCGACCTCGACGCCGTCGAGGCCCGCCTCAAGACGATCCTCCTCGACATCCCCAACCTCCCTCTCGCTGGCGTGCCTGAGGGCGGCGAGGAGAACTCGGTTGTGCTCCGCCATGTCGGCGAGCCGCCGGCGTTCGACTTCGCGGTGAAGGACCACCTCGACCTCGGTGTCGCCCTCGACATGATCGACATGGAGCGCGCCGCGCGCGCCAGCGGCTCGCGCTTCGCCTATCTGAAGGGCGATCTCGTACTGCTGCAGTTCGCCCTCGTGCGCTACGGCCTCGACATCGTCGCGGACAAGGGCTTCCGGCCGGTCGTGCCGCCGGTCCTCGTGCGCGAGGAGGCGATGTACGGCACCGGCTTTTTCCCCACCGACGAGCAGCAGATCTATCGCACGACCGACGGCGACTGCCTCGTCGGCACCTCCGAGGTGCCGCTGGCGGCGTTGCACATGGAAGAGTACGTCGACGCCGCGCAGCTGCCGCTGCGCTACGCGGGGTACTCGAGCTGCTTCCGCCGCGAAGCCGGCGCCGCCGGCAAGGACACACGCGGCATCCTCCGCGTCCACCAGTTCGACAAGCTCGAGATGTTCTCGTTCTGCCTGCCCGAGCAGTCTCACGACGAGCTCGAGCTGATCCGCGAGACCGAGGAGGAGATCCTCGGCGGCCTCGGCATCGCCTACCGCGTCGTCAACATCGCCGCCGGCGACCTCGGCGCCCCGGCGGCGAAGAAGTACGACCTCGAGGCCTGGATGCCGGGTCAACAGCAGTATCGCGAGGTCACGAGCTGTTCCAACTGCACCGACTATCAGGCGCGGCGCCTGAACTGCCGCTATCGCACGGAGAAGGGGCCGCGCTTCGTGCACACGCTCAACGGCACGGCGATCGCCATCGGCCGCACGATCATCGCGATCATGGAGAACTACCAGCGTGCCGACGGCACGATCGCCGTGCCCGAGAAGCTGCGCCCATATCTGGGCAAGGATGTGATCGGGGGCTAGTCTACGCGCTCGGCTTCGCCGAAGGCGGCGCTGCCGGCGCCGTCCTCGCGCCAGGGGATCACGTAGCAGTAGACCTCGACACCGGGATACTGATTCTCGAGCAACGTGCGCACGCGGCGTAGATCGCGGGCGAGGATCTCCTGCTGGTCGAAGCCGAGCCCGCCGAGCGCGCGCTCGTACGCCCAGCAATCCTGATGTGAGACGAGCAGAACCTGCTTGATGTTCTGCGCGTCGAGCAGGGACTTGACGCAGTCGAGCGCCACGCGACGTTCGGCGCCGGTCGCCGTGAGCACGAGCGGGCCACCGGGCACGAGTATGCGATCGGCGCCCTCGGCGTGCACACGCCGCTGCAGACGCGTGAGTTCAGCGGCGATACGGCCGTCCGAACAGGAGATCAAGAGGGCGCCCATGGCGCAGTAGTATGCCAGAATCGCGCTTGCTACACTAGCCACACGGCGCCATCTGCGGAGGGGTGGCAGAGCGGCTGATCGCAGCGGTCTTGAAAACCGCCAGACCGGGTTTCCGGTCTCGTGGGTTCAAATCCCACCCCCTCCGCCACCATGCTGCCGCTCGCGGCCGACGCGGCGCACACCTTCTGCGAACGTGTGTACGACATGACCTCGCAACCTCTGCATTCTTGAGCAATACATTGCAGTAAACACTCCTGTGCACTACATTACTGATACGTTCCCAACCCGAGACGATATCAAGTGAACACCCTAGTCCGGCGATCGTTCCCGGGAACGGGTCGAGACCTCTCGGCCCCTCACATCTGAAGGAGCAGGAGCGCATGCAGGAACTCGATCTCACCATTCCGGCGCTGTGGGCCGATCATCACGTCATCGCGCTGCGCGAGACGCTCGCCGCGCTGCCCGGAGTCGTCGCCGTCGCCGCCAGCGCGATGGAGCGCCGGGTTCGTGTCGAGTACGACCCGGCGCAAATCGCGCCCGACGCGATCTCCAAAAGCCTGGTCGCCGCGGGCTACGCCCCCGGCGACATCGACGCCGACGGCGCCGCCCCGCAAAACAAGCCCGCCTGGGCCACAGGAGGCCTGCGCGTGACGGTCACGAACCCCGTCGATCAGGCCATGTCCGGCGACTACCGCAAGTATTGATCACGCCCTCGCCCACCGATCGATCATGCACGAACGATCGTGCGCTACTCCGTCCTAACCCTCAAGGAGTCCTCTGATGGGAGACGTAAAGAGCGTCGACCCGGCGGCGCTCGAGATGCTCGCGCACGCAGAGTCGTGCGGCATCTCGACCGCGTTCAGTCGCGCCGACGAGATGAAGCCCTGTCCGATCGGTGAGGTCGGCGCCTGCTGCCGGATCTGCAGCATGGGTCCCTGCCGGCTGGTCGGCAAGGACGCCGAGCAGAAGACCGGCATCTGCGGCGCCGACCTGCCGACGATCGCCGCGCGCCACTTCGCGCGGCAGGTGGCGGGTGGCGTCGCCGCGCACTCCGACCACGGTCGCGACATGGCGCTCACGCTGATCGCCGCCGCGCAGGGCGACGCCCAAGGCTACGGCGTGCGCGACGAACAGAAACTGATGGCGGTCGCCGCCTACATGGAGATCCCGACCAAGGATCGCAGCGTCGGCGAGATCGCCCTCGACGTNGGTGAGAAGGCCCTCGAGCAGTTCGGCCAGCCGCACGGCGAGATCATCACCACGAAGCGCGCGACGGCCAAGCGTCAGGCCCTCTGGCACAAGCTCGGCCTGACGCCGCGCGCCGTCGACCGCGAGGTCACCGAGGTGATGCACCGCACGCATGAAGGCGTCGATCTCGACGCCGAGAACATCCTCAAGTCGGCGCTGCGCTGCTCGCTCGCCGACGGCTGGGGCGGCGCGATGCTCTCCACCGACATCAGCGACATCCTCTTCGGCACGCCGTCGCCGCTCGCCTCCGAGGTCAACCTCGGCGTGCTCAAGGCCGACCAGGTCAACGTCGTCGTCCACGGCCACGAGCCGACGCTGTCGGCGATGATGGTCGAGGCCGTCCGCGACCCCGAGCTGATCGCCGAGGCCAAGGCCAAGGGCGCCGAGGGCATCAACCTCGCCGGCATCTGCTGCACCGCCAACGAGATCCTCATGCGCTACGGCATCCCGCCGGCGGGCAACTTCCTCCACCAGGAGCTGGCCGTGCTCACCGGCGCGGTCGAGGCGATGGTCGTCGACGTGCAGTGCATCATGCAGGCCCTGGCGCCGCTGTCGCAGCGCTTCCACACCAAGCTCATCACCACCTCGCCCAAGGCGAAGATCCCCGGCGCGGTGCATGTCGAGTTCGACGAGCGCCGCGCCCCCGAGACCGCACGCGAGATCGTACGCATGGCGATCGACAACTACCCGAATCGCGGCCCGATCCACATCCCCGACTTCAAGGAGCGGCTCGTCGCCGGTTTCTCGCACGAGTATCTGAACTACATGCAGGGCGGCTTCCACCGCGCCTCGTTCCGGCCGCTCAACGACGCGATCATCGCCGGCCGCGTGCGCGGCCTCGCCGGCGTTGTCGGCTGCAACAACGCCCGCGTACCGCAGGACCAGGCGATCGTCGAACTGATCAAGAACTTCATCGCCAACGACGTGATGGTCGTCGTCACCGGCTGCGCGGCGACCGCCGGCGCCAAGGCCGGCTACCTCAGACCGGAGATCCTCGACGCCGCCGGCCCGGGTCTGCGCGAGGTGATGGAGGCGATCGGCATCCCGCCGGTGCTCCACCTGGGATCGTGCGTCGACAACTCGCGGATCCTCACGGTGCTCACGCAGGTGGCCACCGAAGGCGGGCTCGGCGAGGACATCGACGATCTGCCCGCGGTCGGCTTGTGCCCCGAGTGGATGTGTGAGAAGGCGATCGCCATCGGCACCTACTTCGCCGCCTCCGGCGCGCACGTCATCTTCGGCGTGAGCAGCCCGGTGAAGGCGTCGCGAGTCGTCACCGGGCTGATGACGAAGGGCTGGGAGGCGCTCGTCGGCGGCGACCTCGAGTTCATCCCCGACTGGAACGAGATGCTGGCGCGTTCGCTGGAGCTGATCGACGGCAAGCGCGCAGCGCTCAAACTGGCGCCCTACGACCCCGCCCAGTTCGGCGACAGCGGCGACAGCCCGTACTTCGCGGCGATCAAGGAGTATCTTGCCGCCGCCGCGGAACCGGTCGCCGCTCACGCCCATGATCACAGCGGCGGCGACGCGCACACTCACGGCGACGACGGGGGTGACGGCTGATGTCGCGCCATATCGCCACCCGTGCGATCCGCGGCGCNACGGNGATCGTCGGCGAAGCCGAAGCGATGGTCGCCGCGGCGATCGCCGAGCTTGGCCCGGACACGCCGGTCGTNTTCACCAACACNGCCTACTTCCTGCCGGTCGTCTACGCGTTCACCGGGCGCAAGGTCGAGACGCTCGGCGACTTGGCGCCGGTGATCGAGCGCGCCAAGTCGCTGCTCCACCCGGAGCCCGGCGAGAAGTTCTGGCTGCCGTACCTCGGCGAGACGCTCGACTCGGGCATCGCCACGCTCTTCGCCGAGGAGTGCATCGAGGGCGTGCGCTTCGCTCGCGGCCTCGAGCCCCAGGCCCTCCGCCTGCCCGTGCCCGGGTCCGAGGACGAACGGCTCTCCACCTCATCCACCTATGTGCACGGCGACGTGCTCCGTCTCAACGGACCGATCGACGACGTGCAACTGCGCGCCTGGGGCATCCAGCTGGTCGACGGGCGCATGCCCGGGTTCTGCGCGATCGTGGGCTGCGCCAAGAGCAACGAGGTCGCCGTGAAGATCGTCCGCGAGCTCCAGTCGCGCGGCATCCTCATCTTCCTCAGCGGCAACGTCAACGGGCGCAGCATCATCCACCAGCTCACCGAAGAGGGCGTGCAGCTCGGTTACGACACGTTCACGGTGCCGTTCGGCATCGACACGATCTCGGCCGTGTATGCGCTCGGCTTCGCGGCGCGCTCGGCACTGACCTTCGGCGGCATGGACGCGGGCAAGGCACGCGAGATCATGCTCTACAACAAGTACCGTGTGTTCGCCTTTGTGCTCGCGCTCGGCGAGGTCGACGACCTCAAGTACGCGACCGCCGCCGGCGCGATCTCGTTCGGGTTCCCGGTGATCGCCGATACGCGCATCCCGCAGATCCTGCCGACCGGTGTGACGACCTATGAGCACGTCGTCTCGATGCCCTTCGACGAGATCCCCGGCGCCGACGACATGGAGCGCACCGAAAAGCTCATCCAGCGCGCGATCGANGTGCGCGGCGTCAAAGTCAAGATGACCAGGGTGCCGATCCCGGTCGCCTACGGCTCCGCCTTCGAAGGCGAGCGCATCCGCAAGGACATCATGCACATGGAGTTCGGCGGCAAGCGCACGCGGGCGTTCGAATACCTGCGGATGAAGCCCGCGGACGAGGTCGACGACGGCAAGTTCGAGCTCATCGGCCCAGACCTCGACTCTGTCGAGGTCGGCGGCGCGATGCCGCTCGGGATCCTGGTCGAGGTCTCCGGGCGCAAGATGCAGAAGGACTTCGAATCGATCATCGAGCGCCAGTTCCACTACTTCACGAACGGCGCGGAGGGTATCCAGCACAACGGTCAGCGCGACATCACCTGGATCCGTGTGGGCACATCGGCGTTCGCGAAGGGCTTCCGCCTCGAGCACCTCGCCAAGCTCCTGCACGCGCGCATCCACGACGTGTTCGGCAATATCGTCGACAAGGTGCAGATGACGCTGTTCACCGAAGAGGCCAAAGTGGACGNGGTGCTCGAAGAGGCGCGCACCGCCTACCGCGAGCGTAACGAGCGTATCGCCAGCCTGACCGACGAATCGGTCGACACGTTTTACTCCTGCCTGCTGTGCCAAAGCTTCGCGCCGAACCACGTCTGCGTGGTCAACCCCGAGCGCGTGGGTCTCTGCGGCGCCTACAACTGGCTCGACTGCAAAGCCTCGTTCGAGATCAATCCGACGGGGCCGAACCAGCCGGTGCTCAAGGGCACGGTCATCGACCCCGTGAAAGGTGAGTTCTCGGGGCCGAACGAGTTCATCTACGCACACTCCAACCAGACGGTCGATCGCGTCACGTTCTACTCCGTGATGGACGCGCCGATGACTTCGTGCGGGTGCTTCGAGTGCATCATGGTCCTCGTGCCCGAGGCGAACGGTCTGATGATCGTCAGTCGCGAGGACCCGAGCATGACGCCCTGCGGCATGACGTTCTCGACCCTCGCCGGCACCACCGGCGGCGGCATGCAGACTCCCGGCATGATGGGGTTTGGCAAGTACTTCCTGACGAGCAAGAAGTTCCTCACGGCCGACGGCGGCATCAAGCGCATCGTCTGGATGAGCAGCATCCTCAAGGAGTCGATGGCCGCCGATCTGCAGGAGGTCTGCGAACGCGAAGGCTGCCCCGACCTGATGGACCAGATCGCCGACGAGCACGTCGGCACATCGGTGGAGGAGATCCTGCCCTTCCTCGAGGAGAAGGGCCATCCGGCCCTGACCATGGACCCGATCTTCTGATGCCGAGGCACCGGCAAGGAGTGCGACGATGACTGAACTGGAGATCCCCGTAGAGAAATGGTCGGGCGCCGTGCGCCTGGTCACTCTCGGCGCCACCGGCGACGGCGGCACGCGCACGTCGACGGTGACCGTCGGCGGCGAAACGACGCTGCCCTTTCCTGCACTTCGAGGGGCAGATCCCCAACGCTCCGGTCGTCGCCGCCGAAGTCGTCGACATGCACCCCGCGGACTGGTCGCCGGCATTGCTCGAGGCGCTCGGTGACGACACCAGGGATCCGGCGGCGTGGGCGCGGAAGATGGTCGGCCTCGGCGCCGATCTCATCTCGTTGAAGCTGCGATCGACTCACCCCGATCAGGGCGACCGCAGCGCCGCCGACGCGGTCGCCACCGTCAAGAGCGTGCTCGCCGCCGTCGGTGTGCCGCTGATCGTGTACGGACCCGGCGTCGTCGACAAGGACAACGAAGTGCTCNTCGCCGTCGCCGANGCGACGAAGGGCGAGCGCATCGCACTCGCCAATTGCGAGGAGAAGAACTACCGCACGATCGTCGCCGCGGCGCTTGGCAACGGCCACCTCGTCGTTGCCCAGACACCCATCGACGTCAACCTCGCCAAACAGCTCAACATCCTGATCAGCGACATGGGCCTGTCGCTCGACCGGATACTGATGGATCCCAACACCGGCGCCCTCGGTTACGGCATCGAGTACACATACTCGGTGATGGAGCGTCTGCGGCTGGCGGCGTTGATGGGCGACGGCATGACCCAGCAGCCGATGCTCTGCACGGTCGGCGAGGAGACGTGGCGACAGAAGGAGTCGCGTGTCGCCGAAGGTGTGCCGGCAGCGTGGGGCGATCTCGTCGACCGCGCCGTCGTGTGGGAGACGACGACGGCGCTCACCGTCCTTCAATCAGGGGCCGACATCGTCAGTCTCCGCCATCCGAAGTCGATCGCGCTCGTCAAGCAGACCATCGCGGCGCTCATGAAGGGAGCGTGAGCAGATGGCGCTCACCGGACTCGAGATCTACAAGCTGCTGCCCAAGACCAACTGCAAGGAGTGCGGCTTTCCCACCTGTCTGGCCTTCGCGATGAAGCTGGCTCAGAAGGGCACAGAGCTCGCCAACTGCCCTTACGTCGACGAGGAGGCGAAGGCGGCGCTCGACGCCGCGTCGGCGCCGCCGATCAGGCTCGTCGCCATCGGCGGCGGCGAACGCCGCTTCGAAGTCGGCAACGAGACGGTGCTCTTTCGTCACGAGAAGACCTTCTTCCATCCGCCCGGGCTGGTCGTGCGCCTCAGAGACNACGACCCGGCGCTCGCCGAGCAAGCCACGCGGATCGACGCCTACGAAGTCGAGCGCGTCGGCATCAAGATCATGCTCGACGGCATCGCCGTCGACAACGTCTCGGGCGACGCCGCGACGTTCGCCAAGGCGGTGGCGACCGTCAAGGGCGTGTCGGCGCTGCCGCTCGTGCTGATCAGTGACGACCCCGCCGCCGTAGAGGCCGCTCTTGCGGTCGCCGGCGGCGACCGCCCATTGATCTGTGCCGCCACCACAGACACCTGGCAAAAGATGGCCGAGCTGGCCAAGGGTGCGGGCTGTCCGNTGGTGATCCGTGCCGACGACCTCGAGTCGCTGGCGGCCCTTGCGCACGATGTCCAGGGTCTCGGCGTCGAGGACATCGTGCTCGATCCCGGTACCCGCGACCTCGCCGGCAACCTCGCGGTCTTCACGCAGCTGCGGCGCCTGGCGCTCAAGAAGAACTTCCGCCCGCTCGGTTTCCCGATCATCGCTTTCGCCGGCGCCGCGACGCGCGAGGAGCAGGCGTTGCTCGCCGCCTCGGCGGTCGCCAAATATGCCGGCGTGATCGTGCTCGACGAGCTCGACCCGAGCGTGATCTACCCGTTGATGACGCTGCGACAGAACGTCTACACCGATCCGCAGAAACCGATTCAGATGGAGCCCAAGCTCTATCCGGTCGGAGCAGTCACCGACAAGAGCCCCATCTTCGTCACGACGAACTTCTCGCTCACCTACTTCACCGTGTCGGGCGAGATCGAGGCGAGCGGTGTACCGGTCTGGTTGGTGGTCGCCGACGGCGACGGGCTCTCGGTGCTCACGAGTTGGGCCGCCGGCAAGTTCGACGCCGAGAAGATCGCCAAGACCGTNACGTCGTATGGGATGGCCGACAAGGTGAGTCATCGCAAGCTCGTGCTGCCCGGCTACGTGGCGGCGCTCTCGGGTGAGGTCGAAGAGGAACTGCCCGGCTGGCAGGTCATCGTCGGCCCACGTGAGGCGGTCGACATACCCTCGTTCCTGAAGACCGTCTGGAAGGCNGACTAGGATCGCGATGCCCGGCAGCAAGACCAAGGCCGCAGTGACTGTACGCTTCGAGCCGTCCGGCGCGACGGCGGCGNCGCACAAGGGCGCCAGCTTGCTCGATGTCGCGCTCGCTGCCGGCATCGAGATCGAGACGCCGTGCGGCGGCCAGGGCCGCTGCGGCCGCTGCCGGGTCGTCGTCGAAGAAGGCGGCGTGGAGCGGCGGGCGACGGCGCGCATCACCGAGGACGAAGTCGCCGCCGGTCACGCGCTGTGTTGCCAGACGTTCGTCGACGGCGACGTCGTCGTGCGCGTGCCGTCGCATCCGATCAAGGAGACGGGCCCGCGCCACGAGGTGCGGGCCGACCCGCAGGCCCTGCCGGCCAGCTGTGACTGGCGCTCGAGCCCGGCGATTCGCACGTTCGACGTCGTCGTGGAACCCCCGACGCTCGCCGACAACACGAGCGACCTCGACCGGCTGCGGCGCGAGTTCGCTCGCCAGTATGACGTCGACGACATCGGCATCGAACTCCCGCTGTTGCGCAGTCTCGGCCGGACGCTGCGCGACTCCGCGTGGCATGTCGCCGTCACGCTCGAGATGGGCAACCGCACGATCGTGCCGAACGTGCCGCCGCGAATCCTCGCGATCGCCCCGCACGACCACCCCGAGGGCACCTACGGCCTCGCCGTCGATGTCGGCACGACCAGCATCGTCGTCTACCTGATCGACTTCCGCTCGGCAAAGGTCGTCGCCAATGCGAGCGCCTACAACGGCCAGATCGCCTGCGGCGACGACGTCATCTCGCGCATCGTCTACTCGCAGCGAGCGTTCGGCCTGGAGCGNCTGCAGGATCTCGTGGTGGAGACGATCAACGACCTCATCGGCCAACTTGCCGAGGACACCGGCGCACGGCCGGCGGAGATCTACGAGATCGTCGCCGCCGGCAACACGACGATGATCCACCTCTTGCTCGGGCTCGACCCCAAGTATCTGCGCGAGGAGCCCTACACACCGACGGTGTCCTACCCGTCGCAGGTGACGGCCGGAGAGCTGGGCCTGGCCATCAACCCTCAGGCCGGCGTGCGTTGTATGCCGTCGGTCGGCAGCTACGTCGGTGGCGACATTACCGCCGGTGTGCTCTCGTCGGGGATGTTCGCCAGCGACCAGCTCACACTCTTCATCGACATCGGCACGAACGGCGAAATGGTGCTCGGCAACCGTGACTGGATGATCTCCTGCGCCTGCTCGGCCGGGCCNGCCTTCGAGGGCGGCGGCGTGGCCGACGGCATGCGCGCCACGGCGGGAGCGATCGAGGAGGTCTGGGTCGACCCCACGACGTTCGAGACGACCTTCACCACGGTCGACGACAAGCCGGCGATGGGCATCTGCGGGAGCGGCCTGATCGGCCTCCTCGGCGAGCTGTTCGTCGCCGGCGTCATCGACAAGTCCGGCCGCATCCGTCGTGACCTCGACACGCCGCGGGTGCGCGACGGCGAGAGCGGACCAGAGTACGTCGTCGCCTGGTCCGCGCAGACCGGCAGCGATCGCGACATCGCGCTCCGTGAGACCGACATCAACAATCTCGTGCGCGCCAAGGCGGCGATCTACGCAGGCTTCTCGGTCCTCTGCCGCAGCGTCGGCGTCGACCTCGCCGAGGTCGAGCAGGTCCTCATCGGCGGCGCCTTCGGCGAGTACATCGACACCGAGCGCGCGATCGAGATCGGCTTGCTGCCCGACCTGCCGCTCGAGCGCTTCCGGTTCCTTGGCAACACGAGCGCTCTCGGCGCCTACACGGTGCTGCTCTGCACGGAGATGCGNCGCGTGATCATCGACGTGGCGCGCAAGATGACCTACCTCGAATTGAGCGCCGACAACGCGTTCATGGACGAGTACATGTCGGCGCTCTTCCTGCCGCACACCCACCTCGAGTACTTCCCCAGCGTGCAGGCGCTGCTCGAGCGACGGCCCGACGACACGGCGACGGAAGGACGGAGCCGATGACGAGGACGATTGCCATCGCCGGCAAGGGCGGCACCGGCAAGACCACGCTGGCGGCGCTGCTGATCCGCCACCTGCGCGATCAGCACGCGGGCTCCATCCTGGCGATCGACGCCGACCCGGCGAGCAATCTCAACGCCGTGCTCGGCCTGCCGCTCGAGCGCACCGTCGGTGATATCCGTGAGGAGACCAGCGACAAGGCACGCGCCAACAAGCTCGACGCCGGCGTCGCCAAGCAGGACCTGCTCGACTACGAGATCAACCTGAGTCTTGTCGAAGGTGAAGGCGTCGATCTGCTCGCGATGGGCCGCCCCGAGGGCCCCGGCTGCTACTGTGCCGCCAACAACATGCTGCGCACGATCGTCGACCGCATCGCCGGCAGCTACGACTGGGTCGTGATCGACAACGAGGCGGGGCTCGAGCACCTGTCGCGGCGCACGACGCGCGACGTCGACGAGCTGATCATCGTCAGCGATCCGTCGCTGCGCGGCATCACCACGGCGGCGCGTGTCGTCGAGCTCATCGCGGAGCTCAAGACCAAGGTCGGCACCCACCATCTCATCGTCAACCGGGCGACCAACGGCCTCACGCCGGAGCTCCAGGCGGCGATCGCCGGCGGCGGGCTCAACCTGCTGGCGACGCTGCCCGCCGACACCGCGCTCGCCGCCCTCGACGCCGCCGGCAAGCCGCTCGTCGAACTGCCCGCCGACAGCCCCGTGAGCACCGCGTTCGCCGGCATCCTCGACGACATCCTTGCGCAGAAGGGTTGAAAGGAGACCCCGTGCTGATCATCGGCGAGAACATCCACATCATCGCTCCGCGCGTGAAGGAGGCGATCGAGAGCTTTGATGCCGGCCCGATCCAGGATCTGGCGGTACGTCAGGTCGAGGCCGGCGCCGGCGTGCTGGACCTGAACATCGGGCCCCAGAAGAAACGCGGCGTCGAGGTCATGCCGTGGATCGTCGAGACCGTGCAGGCGGTCGTCGACGTACCTCTGTCGCTGGACACCACCAACGTCGCCGCGATGGAGGCCGGCCTGCAGGTCTGCAAGCAGCGGGCGGTGCTCAATTCGACGTCGGCCGACCCGGCGCGCCTCGACAGCGTGATGGGGCTCGCCGCCAGGTACGGCGCCCGAGTCATCGCGCTGACGATGGGCGTCGACGGCATCCCGACGACCGCCGACGGCCGCGCCGGCATCGCCATGGAGACGCTGCTGCCGACCGCCGACACGCTCGGCATCGAGGCCGCGGACGTGTTCCTCGACCCTCTCGTGCTCACCGTGACCTGCAACCAGGACGTCGCCCGTGAGACCGTCGACGCGATCCGCATCTTCAAGCAGCTCTCCGACCCGCCGCCGACGACGGTCGTCGGCCTCTCGAACATCTCCAACGGCTGCCCCGACGAGTGCCGGTCGCTGATCAACCGCACGTATCTGGTGATGCTCCTCGGCGCCGGTCTCGACGCCGCCATCGCCGACCCGCTCGACATGGAGCAGAACGAGTTCGTCCGCATCGTCGAGCAGCGCGACGACAGCGCGCCGCTCGGCAAGCTCGTGCTGGCGCTCCACGACGCGAGCGCGGCGATGGAGGAGCTCGACCCGGCCGCGGTCGACATGAGCGACCCGCGCCAAGTCGACGTGTTCAAGACCTATCGGATGCTCAAGAACCAGACGCTGTACGCGGACTCGTACCTGCGGTTCTAGCCGGTCACATCGCCATCCGCGTCGTGTAGTCGAGGCCCTCGGCCTCCTCGAGGAAGGTGATCGTCGGCACGCCATCCACGCCGGCGCTCTCCATCGCTTCCTTGAGCGACGGGTCCGCGGAGAAGCTCTCGGCGCGCTCGCGTGACGGGAAGTGGTTGAGGATCGTGACGGCGTTGCGGTCCTCCGCTCCACGGTAGATGAGGTGGCCGGTGGCGCCGTGCTTCTCGCGCACAGCCCGGTGCTCGTCAAAGACCTTCTTCCAGGCATCGTAATCCCGCACGTGGTGTTGGACCATGATGATCATGACTACCCCCTTGAGATGCCGGCCGGAGCGCCGGCAAGCCGGGTGCTTCGCCGCCGCGCCCGCGGCGCGGCGGCCCATACCGCGTGATTGCCCTCCGGTAGAGCACGCAAACCGTTGATCGACGGCAGAGGAGCTCTAGGCCTCGATGACGCGGATCTTGAGCTTCTTCAGGTCGATCTCGCCGAGCCCCATCGCGTGTGCCGCGACGACGTAACTCACATCGGCACCCGTCTGCCCGAACAGGGTGGCGGCGAACGCATCGGCAGCGACGATATCGTGGCTGGCGATCACGGTGTCCGTCTGCTTCACATCGGCGAGATCGCCGCCGGTCGGTCCGTTGCGGAGGAGGATGCGCACCGCATCGACCACCGTGAGGTTCGGCCGCACGAGGCTGATCAGGTCGGCGACGCGCTGGCCGATGTTCATGTGAATGCCGCCGGGATCCTGGATGACGCCGAGCAGGTTCTTGCCGCCCAGAGTGAGACCGGCGAGGTCGTGAACCTTGGCGATCGGCACGTCGATCAGCACGTCGGTCTCGAGCACGTCGCGGTACACCGGCCAGGAGCTGATCGACCTGCCCCGCGGGATCCTGTAGGTCGCGTACCTGACGGGGCTCATGACCTCCATGACGCCGCCGGCGGCTTCCACCGCCGGGCCGATGCCGCTCTTGGCGTACGCCGACTCCGGCGTGCCGCCGAACGGCATGTCCATCACGCGCACGCGTCCGGCGCCGGCGGCGAGGCAGAGCGAGACCAGCGTGGCGACGACCGTGGGATTGGTTGTCGCCGCGTACTCCGGGCTGTGGTAGTCGACACAGATGTTCGGCTTGACGATCACGTCGTCGCCCTTGCGGACGAAGCGCTTCATGCCGCCGATGGCTTCCATTGCCTTCTCGGTGATCGTCGCCGGGTCAGGGCCGTGAGCGGCGGCGAGGTACGCGTCGCCCGCGTTCAGCGCCGACGGCCCCGCCGGACGCGTCGGCGCGGAGACCACGGTCTTGGCGCCGCCGCACCCGGCGGGGCCGAACACGGCCAGCCCAGCGGCGGCGGCGCCCACCGCTTTGAGGAAGTCCTTGCGCGTGAGATCGCTCATCGTCACCTCCGGCGCCCCGACGCAGCCGAATCGATTGCCTGCACACACTTTACACGAGCGCGGCGGCCCGGTACGCGTTGGACCGCGAGGCTGAGTCGCGCGCTGCCCGATGGCTTAACGGGCGCCGGCGGACCTTCTGGTCCGCCCGCCGCCCGTTCCTGCTGCAACCGATGTGTGCGCCAGGCTAGACGATCACGGATGGGTGAGCCCGGTGTAGTCCGCCGATCACGGTGTCGCCGTTCCTCAGGCGCACGGGTGAGCGTCAGCCGAGCAGCTCGCCGACGAGCTGCTCGGCGAAGATCGCCTGCAACGCCAGGTCGCGCACGTGGATGCGCTCGTCGACCCCGTGGTAGCGGTCGGCCACGGTGGCGCCGTCCTCGACGATGGACGGCGCGAAGCAGTACACGACCGCCTCGGGCAGGGCACGGCGGAAGTAGTTGGAGTCGGCGAAGCCGACGCAGTGCAACGGCGCCAGCACTGCCTCCGGCACAAGCCGGGTCAGCGTGCGCGCGATCGCGTCGGCGAGCGGCGAGGGGTACGACGAGGCATTGC
>JGI24131J36419_10000368_pt1 | contig 15788 bp, 14 predicted proteins | sample BarGraNGADG00211_2_FD_36419 | JGI IMG/M metagenome (IMG submission 36419) | reverse complement strand
CTGGCAGCTGGCGTTTTGGCGCCGTTCAAGATTCTGCTCTCCCCCGCCGCTGGGGCGGTGTTGATGTCCCTCAGCACGATTATTGTGGCCATCAACTCGCAATTAATGCGTCGCAGTACGATTTAGACGGCCTGCATCAGATTCAAAAAAATTGATAGTTCCCTTTTGCTGTACCGTTTCTGGTAGTCTATAAGCAACAGCGCCTGTTGTTCTACAAGGAATAGCCATTGGGCGACTCTGCGTTGATTGGAATGTGCTGTGATTATCGGTTTTGCCAGAGGTCGCAAGAGCGCGCTTCTTGTGATTGGTGTGACCAATGCGGCGATTGCGTTTGTTTACAGAATTTAACGATTCGCTTAAAAGATATATTTAATTTCACGGTTATTTGGGGAGGGGGATGGATAAACGGTCATGATCGGTCATCCCTTTGCGTTCCAATTCTGATAATATAACGTTAGTATTCCATTAACGCTCAGAACCGCTAATACTGTTGTTAATTGCGGAAAATGACTCTCACTAACGAAAGGAGCTGACCAAATACTTTTTATTAGTCTCACCAATTCACACATTTCTAAAAAAATAGAAGGAGTATCATGAAAAAGTTTAGTCTACCTTTGATCGTTATTTTGGTCCTCTCAATGCTGTTAGCTGCCTGTGCAGCTCCGGCACCAACCGCCGCTCCACAAGCTCAAGAACCGGCCAAAGCAACTGAAGCCAAAGTTGAACCAACTGCGCCCGCCGCCAAGAAGCTTGTATTTGGCACCGTGGTCAAATCCATTGCCTTTAACTGGTTCTTAAGAATGGAAAAAGGCGTCCTCCAGTATTCTAAAGATTCTGGAAATGAAGCTTTCATGCAAGGACCATCACAGGCCGATTCCGCTGCCCAGGTCCAGATCATTGAAAGTTTGATCGCTCAGGGCGTGAATGGCATTTGTAACGTGCCTTACGGCGTCCCCGAGAATGAACCTGCCCAGAAGAAAGCCATGGACGCCGGCATTTTCGTCGTCACCCATGAAGCCGCAACAGCCAAAGCAGGCACCATTAACTACGATGTGGAAGCTTTCGATAACTGCGCTTACGGCGAAGAGATGATGAAAGAACTTGCCACTCGGATGGGCGGTAAGGGTCAATATGCTCAATTTGTTGGTTCCCTGACCAATGCAACTCATAACCAATGGACGGATTGCGCACTTGCCTATCAAAAAGCGAATTATCCTGATATGGAACTTGTTGGCAAATTCGAAACTAAAGAGGATCAGGAACTTGCATATAACATGTTCAAAGATCTCTTGAAGACCTACCCCGATATTAAGGGTGTCACTGGCTCTGCCGCTGGCGACGTCGTTTCCGCTGGCCGTGCTATTGAAGAAGCCGGATTGAACGATAAAATCGCAGTCGTCGGTACATCCATCACCTCCTATGCAGGCGAACTCCTCAAGACCGGTGCTGTTGACCTGGCCATGGGTTGGGATCCTGCGGATGCGGGATATGCCTGCAACGTTGTGCTCGAGAAGCTGGCAAAGGGAGAGAAAATCGTAGACGGTATGGATCTTGGTGTACCTGGTTTCGAGAAGATCGTCCTGAAAACCGGACCCAATGGTGCTCCAGTCATTTACGGAAATGCATGGATTAAGATTACTGCAGAAAACATGAGTAATTACGACTTCTAATTAGCTTCTGTTTCAAGGAGCAGTAATTGTTATTACTGCTCCTTCCATATTTGCCACAAAACAAAGATTTGGAAGTCCCATGGATGAAATCTTATTAAGAGTTGAAAATATCACAAAACGATTTGGGGGGGTTGTAGCCTTAGATGACGTCTCATTTACAGTAAATAAGGGTGAGTGTGTCACTCTCGTCGGTGAGAATGGATCTGGCAAGTCCACGATGATCAAGATTATCTCTGGTATCTACTCTCCCGATAGCGGTTCCCTCTTTATTAACAATAAACAATATACGAAGATTTCACCGATTGAATCTCTAAATGAAGGTATTCAAGTCATCTACCAGGATTTTTCCTCTTTCCCAAATTTATCAGTCGCTGAAAATATCGCAATTAACAACTTAGTCATTTCCAATACTAGGTTTGTGGATTGGAAGCACATCAAATCGCTTGCTCAGGAAGGACTGAATAAAGTAAAAGTCCACATCCCATTGGATGCACTTGTTGGCGATCTCTCCGCGGCAGATCGCCAAATCATAGCCATTGCCAAGGCATTATTGGCTGATGCCAAGTTGATCATCATGGATGAACCAACTACTACGTTAACGCGGAAAGAAGTAAAACAACTCTTTAAAGTTATTAATGACGTGAACGCGCAAGGGATTTCCACTATTTTTGTGAGTCACAAACTCGCGGAAATCAGAGAAATAGGCCAACGGACCATTATTTTCAGAAATGGCCAAAAGGTTGTGGACTTACCCTCCAAGGACTTGGACATCAAAACGATTGAATATCATATGACCGGGCATTCAATCGACATTTCAAATTTAAAATACAGTGAACCCAAGCTTGAAGAAATTGTCTTGAGCGTAGAGGGCTTCACTAGAGCCAATGCTTTTACCGATGTTTCCTTTCAACTGCATCGCAATGAGGTATTGGGAGTCACTGGTTTGCTTGGTTCAGGCAGGACTGAATTAGCTTTAGCCCTATTTGGTCAACATCCCGCAGATTCAGGAACAATTATCCTTGAAAAGAAGAAAATTAAGATCAAGAGTATCTTTGATGCAACTTCGAATGGTATCGGGTTCGTCCCGGAAGATAGACTAAAGGAAGGGTTATTTCTCCCCCAGTCAATCAATAACAACATCTCTGCAAAAATTATCGATTCCTTGAAAAACAAATTCAACTTTATTGATGGCAAGAAAAAATCCGAGCTCTCTGCAGAATGGATTCGCAGGTTAAAGGTAAAAACACCTTCCGATGAACTACCTGCTTCAAGCCTGTCGGGTGGAAATCAACAAAGGCTGGTACTTGCAAAGTGGTTGGCTTTCAATCCAAAAGTGCTTATTCTGAATAGCCCGACAGTTGGGGTGGATGTTGGTTCAAAGACAGAAATTCATGATCTTATCCGGGAGCTTGCTTCAACCGGCATGGGGGTCATCCTCATGTCGGATGATATTCCCGAACTGATGCATACCTGTAACCGCATCCTGATGATGCGCAAGGGCAGAATTGTTGGAGATTACCTAAGGGAAAAAGTGGATGAGGAAGAATTGAACAGACAATTAATTGCAGACACTGACCCGGTTAGGGTAGGACAGGAGGGTTAGGACATGCTTAAAAAATTCACTCAGACAAATGAATTTCTCATTTTGATCATCATCATCGTATTAAGCACCGTGGTCGGATTAATTAATCCAAAGTTTTTCTCGATTTCCACACTCTTTGATTTGATCCGCGCCTCAAATGTCTATATCATCCTGGCGTTTGCGCTCCTACCGGTAGTAATTTTGGGTGGCATCGACATTTCATTTATCGCAATCGCGGCTATGTCGGCTTATGCTACTCATATGTTCCTAATTGCGAGAGGGTACACAGGAGGAATTCTGCTCTATTTTGTCATCGCCTGCATAATCGGCGGTTTGGCAGGGTTATTGAATGGTCTGATCATCACTAAATTCAGACTTCCAGTTTTTGATGTTTCCCTGGCTACCCAAACGATGTGGTATGGGTTCACTCTATTTTTCATTGGTGCAACCTCCAACTTTAGTATTCCGAAAGGTTTGGTTGGGTATTACGCCAACTATCTCGCGAAAGTAACTGATCCAGTGACAGGTGACACGGGTCTGCACGTTTCCATCATATTCGTAGTCGTAATTGGTGTGCTCATGCATCTTATGTTGAAGTACACAATGCTGGGCAGAAATATCTACGCAATAGGGGGAAACAAAGACGTCGCCATTCGCACGGGAATCAATCATAACAAGGTCACGATTGTTGTTTTTGTAATCATGGGAATCCTTTCTGCCTTCGCTGGCGTATTGCAGAGCGCATTTAGCAGAAATTTTAATCCTACGCTTTTCATCGGTCAGAACCTTGATGTGCTTGCAGCGGTCATTATTGGTGGTGCGGCATTAAAAGGCGGACGAGGAACCGTAATTGGTACGGTTTTGGGTGTCTTATTGACACAAATAATCAATCGTTCTTTGGTGCTCACACAGATTCCTGCTGAATGGCAAAAGTTTTTTATCGGCTTAGTGCTAATCATCTTCACTGCATTGCCGGCATTAAGACAAAAAAGAGCAGCAAGGCTAGGACTTGCCGTTAAAAGCGAAGTCAGTGGGAGTTGATGAGTGATGAGTGAAACGACTGTTACAACTAAATCTAAGAAAAAAACTTTGAGGATTGAAGGCCAGACCAGGTTATTGCTGATTATCCTTGTCGTCGCTATCTTGTTCTTCTCGTTTGTCAATGGAGATAAGGGTTTTCTGAAATATAGATCCGTTGCGTCGATGGGTGTACAACTGGCGGAAATTGGAATCCTGGCATTGGCTATGATGGTCACCATCCTGGTGGGAGGCATCAATCTTTCCATCAATGCAACTGCAAATCTGGGGGTTGTATTGGCAGGTTATTTCCTTTTCCGCATCTATCCGCCGGTAACCAGCCCTGGAACGACACCTATCTTCACTCAGATAAATGCTCCTGCAAACCCATCCACTATTTCACTCATAATCGGTTTGCTGATTCCATTATCGGTCGGTTTACTGACTGGCGTCATTAACGGTCTACTGGTCGGATATATTAAGATCCCTCCAATTCTCGCAACTTTGGCAACAATGTCCTTGTTCACGGGTCTTTCCGCTGGATTAACCAAAGGAAGGACGATTACTGGATTCCCAACCCAGTACGAAGTGGTAGCAGGAAAAACCATCTTGGGAATTCCATTACCGTTCATATTATTTACGGCCCTGACAATTCTGGTAGCTATTTTGCTTCGGAATACGACTCATGGTTTCAAAATGCAAATGATTGGGACTAATGAAACCGCCTCTGAGTTCTCAGGGATCAACAATAAGGCCGTGATTATGCGAACTTATATGCTGAGCGGCGTTCTGGCATCCATCGCAGGAATCATCATCATGAGTCGCACAATGTCCGCAGCCTATGAATATGGCATGACAACTTACGTGCTGTTGACTATTCTAATAACGGTTCTTGCGGGTATCCAGGGCGGCTTTGGTAACGTGTTCAATTTATACATTGCCATGTTAATTTTGCAGGTTCTATCAACGGGGTTCCAAATGCTTCTGCAAGGTGTCCGCGGTAGTACCTTCTTCAAAGATTTCTCGTGGGGTATATTGATGTTGATTATTTTCATTATCAATTACTTTACGAGGAGACGTAAAAGCTCAAACCAGGAATAATTTCTAAACAAGGCGTAATCTTACTCTGCAAAGGAGATTTTGAACTATGGACAAACGTTGGCAAGAATTAGGTGATTTGTTAGTCAATTATTCAATGAAAGTTCAACCAGGCGAAAAGGTGATGATTGCCATGATTGAACTGGAATCCTACGATCTTATGTATGCAATTTACGAAAGCGTCATTAAGGCGGGTGGATTTCCCCAAGTGCAATTCCTCTCTGAGGAATTAAACCGGCTGGTCTTGAAGCATGGAACGAATGACCAGATCCTCTGGGAACCAGAAATCGAGGCGTATGGTATGGAGTGGGCAGATGTCTACTTCGGACTTCGAGGGGCTCATAATCTTAATGTCAACTGGGATGTCCCAGCTGATAAGTTAGCAATGCTCCGGACGAGTATGGGAATAATTTCTACGGCCAGATGGGAAAAAACCCGTTGGTGTATTTTACGCATCCCAAATGCTGCTCTTGCTGAACAAGCCAAAGTGGACGAGCAGACAATCACCGATATGTGGTTTAATGCCTGTCTGCTGGATTGGAAAAACGTCAGCGAACTCTGGCAGCAATGGGCCGATAAGCTGAATATGGGAAAAAAAGTCAGGGTCGTCGCAGACGGTACAGACCTAAGTTTTTCAGTAGAGGGTCGAACCTGGTCAGTCGCCAACGGTAATAGCAACATGCCTGATGGCGAGATTGCTACCTCCCCGGTTGAAACCAGCGTAAATGGACATATAAGTTTCAACTACCCAGGCGTTTTGGGCGGTCGACTGGTCGATAATATTTATCTGGAATGGGAGAATGGGGACTTAGTTAAAGCAACTTCTACCAGTAATCAGGATTTCCTCCAAACCGTTCTTGCCACTGATCCGGGTTCCAGTAAAATCGGTGAGTTTGCGATTGGAACCAATGACCAAGTCACGCATTTCTGCAATGACATCCTCATTGACGAAAAAATTGGTGGAACGATGCATATTGCCTTAGGCCGGGCATACCCAAAAACCGGTGGTACGAACAAATCTGCAATTCATTGGGATATCATCAAGGACATGAAACATAATGCCACAATTTCCCTTGATGGCCAGGTGATTTATCAGGACGGCAAAGTTCTGTTCTGATCCGGGAGTAAATGAAGAGATGACGAGGAAATTATTACTTGGTGTAGACATCGGAACGTACTCCTCAAAGGGCGTTCTTGTCAATTCCGCTGGAACCCTTGTAGGTTCCAGCGTCATTGCTCATGAATTAAGCTCACCAAAACCTGGCCATTTTGAACACGATGCGGATGGGATTTGGTGGCATGATTTTGTTTTCATCGTTCGGGATTTGCTTGAGAAGACGAAAGTTGCACCTGAGGAAATTGCGGGTGTCGGCACAAGCGGGATCGGTCCATGCGTGTTGCCAATTGACGATAATGGAAAACCCCTCCGCCCTGGAATTCTATATGGAATTGATTCCAGGGCATTGAAAGAAGTGGAATACCTTCAGAACACACTAATGTCGATTTCAAATTATCAACATCCTATCCCCGAGCTATCATCTCAAGCTGCCGGACCCAAAGTACTTTGGATCCGCCGCAATGAACCTGAGATCTATGCGAAGGCCCGTTGGTTCTTGACGAGCCAGTCTTACCTTGTCTACAAATTGACTGGAAAAGCAGCCATCGACATCTATAGTGCCGGAGGTTATTCTCCCATCATTGACTCCAAGACGACCAAATACATCCCCGAATTGGAACCTTATATCACTGAAGTGAACAAGCTGGCTGACATGTTCTGGTCGCATGAGGTCGTCGGGCAGGTCACAGCTGCAGCCTCAATGGAGACTGGCATACCGGCTGGCACGCCAGTGGTAGCGGGTACAACCGATGCCTCTGCTGAAGCATTAAGTGCTGGTTTAGGCAATTTTGATGATATGTTGATCATGTTTGGAAGCAGCAACTTCTTTGTGGTCAAAACGAAAGAATTGATTAATCCCAAAAAGTTCTGGGCATCCAACTTCCTTGGTCCTGGCACTTATGCTTTCCTGGGAGGCATGGCCACGTCCGGCAGCCTTACCCGCTGGTTTCTGAATCAGTTTGGACAACCTGAAAGGGAAGCCTCCTTAAAAACAGGCAGAGACCCTTACAACTTGCTGGCTGAGTTGTCACAAAATTCCTCCCCCGGCTCCAATGGTCTAGTGATGCTTCCGTATTTCGAGGGTGAGAGAACCCCCATCCAGGACCCAAAAGCAAAAGGTTTGCTCTTTGGCCTAAGCCTCAAGCACACGCGCGAAGATGTCTACCGCTCAATCCTGGAATCGGTAGCTTTTGGCATCCGGCACAACCTTGAAGAAATGAAGGCTGAGGGAGTAATTCCCAAAAGAATATTAGCAGTCGGTGGCGGCACAAAAAACTCCTCTTGGATGCAAATTGTGAGCGATATCGCTTCAATCGAACTTCACATCCCAGAGCAGCAAATTGGAGCGTCCTACGGTGATGCCTTCCTGGCGGGTCTCGGGGTCGGCATGTGCAGGGAGTACGCGGACATTTCCAAGTGGGTAAAAATAAAGGAAGTAATCAAGCCAAATAATAATAATCGGGACGTTTACGATTTTAATTACACAATCTATCGAGATCTTTATACGAGTACAAATCCCATAATGCATCGCATATCTGATGCTGAGAGATAAGTAAACCTAAAGGAACTAGCAATGACTAAACTTTGGATAGAGGAAGTATTTGGAACAAAAAAAGCGATTATCGCGATGTGTCACCTGGACGCTTTACCTGGAGACCCTCACTTTGATAAAGACGGAGGCATGGAAAAGGTAATCGAAAATGCAAGAAAAGACTTTTTAGCACTCCAGAACGGCGGAGTTGATGCTGTAATGTTCTCAAATGAGTTCAGTTTGCCATATCTGACACAGGTTGAAACTGTAACAGTTGCAGCCATGGCGCGGATCATTGGCGAACTAAAGAGCGAAATCCGTATTCCGTTTGGCGTCAATGTACTTTGGGACCCGTTTAAATCTCTTGACCTTGCAGTGGCAACAGGGGCTGAATTTGTACGTGAGATTTTCTCTGGCGTCTATGCCTCCGATTTTGGATTGTGGAATACCAACGCAGGGGCAGCCGTGCGGCATCAAATGCAAATTGGGGCGGGTAATGTAAAGCTGCTCTATAACATCGTCCCGGAAGCCGCGGTCTATTTACAGCATCGTGACATTGCCCAGATAGCAAAATCGACCGTGTTTAACCATAGACCGGATGCGCTCTGTGTCTCCGGGTTGACTGCAGGTGTTGAAACTGACGCTTCTACTCTTAAGTTGGTCAAGGAAACCGTTCCAAATACAGTCGTTTTTGCTAACACTGGTATTCGGTTAAACAACGTGGAAAAGCAATTTGAATATGCGGACGGAGCCGTGGTTGGAACCACTTTCAAGATTGATGGGAAGTTCGAAAACCATGTTGATCAAGTTCGCGTGAAAGAGTTTATGGATAAAGTTAAGTCTTTTAGGCAAGGGAATTAAAACCCAAGAGGCTGAGGCCTCTTTTTATCTAAACCTTAATAACGGTAATTCCCTTTTTTTGTATGGAATCTACTATATTTTTTGGAGCTTTTTTGTCAGTTATGATCGTTTTAACTGAGGTGATTTCTGCGGTTTTGTATGTTGCCACCCTTCCAAATTTCGTGTGATCTGCAACAATGATTGTTTCATCACTAATCGAAAGGAAAATTCTATCGCTCATCAGTTCAGCTGGGTAATTGCTTGTTAGTCCGTTCTCAGGATGAATCCCGCTCATACCGGTAATGACCAAGTCAAAATGAATATTGCTGAGGGTTGTTTCCGCCAACTTTCCAACAAAAGTGTACTCGCGCCGTTTTAGGCTTCCGCCAACAACAATAAGATTGATAGATTCCACTTGTGCCATTAGGTTTGCCAAAGGTAGTGAGTTAGTGACTACAGTAATCGGAGTGACAGCATAAAGGTTTTTTGCCACCCAGTAGGTAGTTGTTCCCCCACCCAGATAGATCGTATTTCCTGGTTTTACCAATGACGCTGCATACTTCCCAATTCTCTTCTTCTCTTCTTTTTGCAGATTAGATTTCACTTGAAATGTCGAAAGGTCGATGGGTTTTAACATTTCGGTTGTACATGCCCCGCCGTGCGTCCTTTCTACTAAACCAGCTCGATTTAGTTCATTCAAATCGCGTCGGATTGTTACAACTGAAACATTGAAATATTTTGACAGACCGTTTACATCGCCAACTGTATCCTTCTCTAATATGTCGAGTATCATCGCCTGTCGCTGCTCTTTAAATATCATATTTTCCTCGCAAAGGTAGGTTGGTCGATCAAGGTCACCCAAAGAAGATCTTTGTTGGTCAACTAAGACCTGTTTATATATTTATTCATGATTTTAGCCAGTATTTAGAATGCGATCATATTCGTTCATTCGTATCTGTGTATTCATAGTATTATACGTAAGTTCGCTGATATTTCCCGCTAATCGAGCTCATATTATATTCTTTGGATGTGCAATTTGAACCTCACACTTGCTAAATGGACTCTTGCTTTTATCCCCATACTGGCTGTCATGCTTTTAATGCTCGTTTTCAAATTGAGCGGAACCAAAGCTGGCTTCTTTGCTTTAGGCCTCACTATTTTAATAAGCTTGTTTTTCTTTGGGACCGACTTAAAACTTGTCTTTATGAGTATCCTGAAATCTATCCTGGTCAGTATGGATATCCTTCTGATCATTTGGCCGGCACTATTACTTTACCAAATAGCTAATGCGGCTGGCGCATTAGTCAAAATTACGGAAGGAATCGTCTCTTTAACTCAAGAAAAAGTCCTGCAAACTTTACTCGTCGGTTGGCTAATGACTTCTTTCTTACAGGGCATGGCGGGATACGGAGTGCCCGTGGCCATCTGTGCCCCAATTCTTGTCAGTTTGGGTTATTCTCCGATTATGGCTGTAGTCATGGCTTCGATTGGGAGTTCCTGGTCTGTAAATTACGGTTCGCTTGGTTCAGGTTTTCAGTCTCTTCTCACGGTTACAGGGGTAGCTAGTGCTGACATAACCTTCTATGTAGGGATTATGATCGGCGTCGCATCTATCCTCTGCGGATTAATGGTTGCGTACCTTACAAACGGAAAACAATCGCTTAAGGAATCCTGGCTATTTGTAGTGATTACAGGACTTGTTGTAGCAAGTATACATTTTATAGTTTCTGTCTATGGTCCCTGGAATCTGACGATTATTCTTTCTATCATCGCGGGGTTAATTGCAAGCTATTTCTACTTTCGTATCAAACGTAAAATTTTGGTTTCAGGCACAAAAGAATTGCCAGCAAGTCAGGAACAACCCAAGGATTTTTGGCCATATGCTTTTGCTTATGTAGTTTTAATCGTTCTTAGTTTAATAGTCTTACTTCTCCCTTCAAACCTTCCATTTTTTAAACTTACCAGTCTTAAATTTTCCTTTCCAGAAATGACTACTTCTCAAGGTTGGCTTACCGCAGCTGAAACAAACCGCTCGATGCGTGTCTTCAATCATCCAGGGATGGTTTTATTGGTTTCATGTCTTCTTGCATTCTGGTTTTATTGCAGGAAAGGTTTCTTGAAAGTCAACAGTATCAAGCCTCTCCTGGGAAAAATGTATAAGTCAGCAGCAAATTCCTCATTAGCCATATTGGCGATGGTGGCAATGGCAACAATAATGACTCAAAGTGGTATGACCTACATGCTATCTGTTGGTATCACGAAAAGTATTAGCAGCAGTATCTATCCATTCGTCTCTCCCTTCATCGGAGGTTTGGGCGCCATCTTGACCGGCTCAAACAATAATTCAAACGTCCTTTTTGGCATGATGCAGAAAGACACCGCAACATTGATGGGATTGAGTGCAGGAATCATTTTGGCGGCTCAGACGGTTGGTGGTTCATTGGGAAGCGTGATTTCCCCGGCAAAAATCATCGTGGGCTGTAGCTCTGTCGGTATCAGTAAACGTGAGGGAGAAGTTATCAAGAAAGGGTTGATATATATTTTGATCTTGATTGCGGTAACAGGGTTGATAGCCTTGGCACTTACAAGATTTTCGATCCATTGAACCAACTCCTTACGTTAATTCATCTTAAATGTGGTCTTGCGCCAGATTCCATTAATAAAAGATATTAGTCCTTCAACTATCTTAACCTCATTTGTTCACAGAAGGGACTCTACATTAGAGAACACGTCCATAACACGGACACGCCGTGTTTTAATGATGATGTATGAGTTGCTTTTGTGTTATTGAGAGGCCAGCGCCCATCCGGCTTTGGCGCCGGTGGCGAAGGCAAAGTGCAGGTTGAAGCCGCCGCAGGGACCAACCGCATCCAGGGTCTCACCCACCAGGTAGAGCCCGGGAACGAGTTTCGACTCCAGCGTGTCCGCATCCACTTCAGTAACCGGTACACCCCCCACGCTTATCTGCGAAACCATCGCGTTTCCGCAACCGGTAACTTCAAAGGTTTGGTTTGAGAGCAGTCGCACCAGGCGTTCCCACTGGCGCAGGGTCAAACTTTCCACCCGCAATTCCGGCTTCAGCTCCCCCATTTCCAGNAAGGNATCCACCATTTTGGGTGGAAAAAAGCCCAGCAAAAAGGCGCGCACACTCAGCATGCTGGTNGCCAGGCCTTCTTCGAAGGCGGCTTGTGCTGGTTTTGCCAGGTTCAGGCTGAGCTCNAGTTGCTCGTTGGGATGGGTTGAGACCAAATGCGATAGGTTCATTACCCCGGGCCCGTTGAAGCCTTTTTCGGTGACGATGACGTTGCCACGGCTCTCGCCGAGCACTTCCCCACCCCTTAAAATGCAGGTATTGGCATCGAAGCGCAGTCCTTGCAAGGCTTTGAAACCGCCCAGTTGCACATAGATAGGCCCGAGGGCTGGAAGCGAAGGTAAAATGATGTGCCCGAGCGCGGCCAGTTGATTGAAGAAGTTGCCATCGGAACCTAAAGTTGGGTAGGCCGTACCCCCGCAGGCCACCACCAGTGCATCAAAATGCTCTGTGGAGACCGTTTCACCATCATCGAGGGATAATACGAAACCGCCCCCCTCTTCCTGCTTCTGGATGGCAGTCACCGCTGTGGCTACGCGCAGTTCTACGCGCCGGGCAAGCAGATTTTCCTGCAGAATTTCAACCACGGAGTGGGCGGATTCGGAGAGCGGATAGTACCAGCCGTCGTCTGTTTTTTGCAAGGGGATGCCGAGTTGCGCGAATAGGGTGCGCAGTTCGGTCACCCGGAAGTTGGCAAGCAATTTGGAAATCCAGCCTTCATCCGCGCAAGTAAAGGCCTGGGGTTTTACCGAGTCATTGCTGACGTTGCAGCGCCCGCTGCCGGTAACCAGCAGCTTGCGCCCGATGCTCGGGTTCTTTTCGAAAAGCACCACCCGGTGACTGCGCTTACGGGCAGCTTCGAGGGCTGCCAGGATGCCGGAGGCTCCAGCGCCAATGATTGCGATATCCATAACGTGAATTATACCTGTCTTGGATTCTTGCGGTGGCTGGACTGCTGATGTTTGCCAACAGTCATAGCGAACCATTCCTGCGCGGCATTCTGGTTTGCTACTATGCCCAGTTATGCGCACCTTTGGTCCATCCGGCTTTATTCTCTTACATAGGGGTGGGGTAAGCTTTTTTGTGTTCCCTCCCCTTTTTTCCAAACAAATTCGGGCGGGAACGTTTCTTATCCCTCCCTACCCCAAAAGCCAGGCAAAACCACCGCCAAACCTCCTTTTTGTTTATAATCATAGATGGCCAAAAGGAGGCTCCATGGAAAATTCCCCTGCTCTACCCACCAAAGCACCTTCCCGCATGAAAGTATTCAATTACGCCATCGGCATGTTCGGAACTTCATTGCCAGTCAACCTGCTTAAAACTTATGCGGCCATCTTTTACGTCACCAAATTGGGTCAGAATAGCCTCACCACCCTCCAATGGGCTACCATCTTGGGCATTTACACATTCATCGATGCCATCGACAACCCCATCTGGGGCTTCCTTTCCGACTCCACCCGCACGCGCTTTGGCCGCCGCAAGCCCTGGCTGGTTCTCGTCACCCCCATTCTGATTGTCTGCCTGATCCTTTTCTTCAGCCCATCGGCTATGCCCAACAAATCCCTCTTCATCTACGCCATGGTATTCTTCTTCCTGACGGGTACCCTGGATGCCCTTATCAACTCCAACTACGGCGCGCTCTTCCCTGAACTTTTCCGTGAGGATGCCAGCCGCGCCAAGGCCAACGCCATGCGCCAGGCCTTTCAACTGGTGGCCATGATCATCGCCATCGCCCTCACCCCGATGATCACCGACAAACTCGGCTACAGCACCACCGCCATGCTCTACGGCGGCATCGGTGGCATTGTCATTCTCTATATGGCACTCACCAGCCATGAATCCCCCCCGGGCCCGCAAGAGGCCAAGCCCAATTTTTTCAAAAGCCTCCGCGATTTGGCCAAGAACCTGCATTTCTGGCTGGCCGGCTTTACCAATGCCTTTTACGCGGCCGCCATGTCTTCGGTGATGGCTGCCCTCACTTTTTACGCCAAATATGCCCTCAAGCTCTCCAGCGCGCAGACCTCCATGCTATTTGGTATCGTGTTGCTGGTAGCCATCGCCTCTGTGGCTGTCTGGGCCAGCCTGGTTGCCAAACACCCCCTCATGCGCATCTGGCGCTATGCCTTGCTCAGCCTGGCATTGGCATTTATCCCGCTCTTCTTCGCCCCTAATCTGATTGTGGCGTTGGTTTGCGCGGCCTTGGTCGGTTTCGGCTTTGCCGGCTGCATCACTACTATGGACCTGGTGGGTGCGCGGGTTATGGATGAAGATGCCGCCCTGCACAAGGTGCGCCGTGAAGGCATCATCGCCCAATTTACCGGCTTCCTCACCAACCTCTTTGGCAGCCTGGCTGGCGCCGTGGGCTTCTTGATGATGAACAAACTTTTTGGTTTCATCAACGGCGACAACCCCGGCCCCAACCCAGGCCTGGCCTCCCGCTTTATGCTCTGCGGCATTCCTTTCATCATGATGGTCTTCGCCCTGATCCTTTCCAATTTCCTGCACTTTGACCAGGATAAACGGGTTGAAAAGGTCGATGCGAACAACTTGAAACTGGAAGCCTAATCCCGGGTTGACACTTTTAGTAAAGGAACTGACATGACCCAGATTCGTATTGATTACAACCCGAAGACGCTGCAGGTGAATGTGCCGCTGCAGATTATCATGCCCAACCCTGATTGGAATGGCAAAAGCGAGGACGAGCAGCGCAAACTGCCTGTCCTTTACCTCTTGCATGGCCTTTCGGATGACAGCAGCGCCTGGCAGCGCTACACCAATCTCGAAATATTGACCTGGGACCTGGGTTTCATCGCCGTCCTGCCCACCGGTGGCCGGTCCATGTACGCCAATATGGATAATGGCCAGGCTTATTTCGATTACATCACCAGCGAGTTACCAGAATTTCTGGATAAAACCTTCAAATTCGACCTTTCACGGGAAAACTCCCTGATTGCCGGCAATAGCATGGGCGGTTTGGGTGCCTTTAAGGCAGCCTTCCTACACCCTGAGCTCTATCGCGCCGCCCTGAGCCTTTCTGGGGCATTGATCCCGGAAATAAAAAACGTACCACTGGATAAAGCAGCCAACCGCCACATGATGCATGAGATGGGGCTGATTTACGGTGGTTTGGACAAGGTAAAAGGCAGCGGGGATGACCCCATGGCCTGGCTGGTGACTGCAGCCAAAAACCCCGAAATCTTGCCCGCGCTCTACAGTTGTTGCGGCACTTTAGACGACCTGTTAACNGTNAACCGCATCTTCCAAAAGGCTTGTGAAGCCCACAAAATTCCCCTGACTTACTGGGAGGAAGAAGGCGGCAAGCACAANTGGTACTTCTGGCAGAAGCATATCGAAAAATGGTTGCGCATGGTCCTNCCGGAACGATCATAGAGTTTGTGGGGCGTGAAGTTTGGTCGCCTGATCTTCTTTACGNAGAATTGAGAACCGATAACCCANTGCATCCATGACCTTGACGATGGTTGAAAATTGCGCTTGCCCGTCCACTGAAAGCGCTTTGTAGAGACTAGTACGCCCCATTCCAGTTTTTTTGGCCAACGCAGTCATTCCCTTTGATTTGGCAATTTCACCAAGCGCCGCCGAAAAAAGTGAAAGATCTTTATCTTCTAAAGCAGTTTCAATATAAGCTCGGGCGTCTTCTTCGGTTTCGATGAAATCCGCGGCGTTCCACTTTTTCGTATGAAGTTTTTCGTCAGTCATATTTATATCCTTTCCTTCAATTTTAGAGCCTTGTCAATATCATTGCGTTGGGAAGATTTATTTCCTCCACTCAGGAGAATAATAATTGCCTCACCTTGTCTGCAATAATAGATGCGGTATCCAGG
>JGI24131J36419_10000358_pt1 | contig 16032 bp, 16 predicted proteins | sample BarGraNGADG00211_2_FD_36419 | JGI IMG/M metagenome (IMG submission 36419) | reverse complement strand
TGGTCACCTTCGACCATCCGTGAGGCCGCCGGTAAGGTAAAGTCGGAGAGAAAGGATTTGAACCTCCGACCTCACGGACCCAAACCCTGATCACAATAAGGCTTATCGCAAACCACACGGACGGGCTTTGTCACTTGACCACGCGGTTGCCGGTCTGGCCGTCCGTGAGCATTAACCTGGTCAAACTACCGATACTGTAGCCATCGGATACTCCTACACCCCCTTCTGATAAACGCTGATAAGGGTCTTCTCAAGAGCATATCTGGGTTCATCGTAGTGTGCCATACACCCATCAATTGCAGACTTTAATACATTAAGCTGGCCGCTGCGCCGATGAATCGGCAGGAAGAAGCTGCCAGGGCGAGGGCACGCGGCGCTCAAAGATATGGGCACTCAGGAGAGATCGATGGACGAAACCACACGAACGAGCCTGAATAACCTTCGCTCCGAAAACAGAGAACTGCAGAACACGGCCTTTTTCTATATGCCGCAAGAAGTATGCCGCTCTCTGGAGGACACCCATGGCAGCTACGCATAAGAATGACTAGCGAGCACACAGCCGAAGAACTGCGCGAGATGCTGGACAAGGTCTATCGTTCCGAGTCGCGCCGGATCCTCGCCACGCTCATCCGCCTGCTGGGCGACTTTGATCTCGCCGAGGATGCCTTGCAGGATGCCTTCGCGGCGGCCGGAAACAATGGCCGAGGGACGGTGTGCCCTCCAATCCCCGGGCATGACTCGTCTCGACCGGCCGCTTCAAAGCCATCGACGACATGCGCCGCCGCAGCCGTTTCGACGCCGCGCTGGCAGGGTTGGCTGAACGACTCGACGCCGGCACAGATGACGCCGCGGGATCGGACGACGAGGACGTCGAGGACGACCAGGTCCGGTTGATCTTTACCTGCTGCCATCCTGCCCTGCCGCCAGACGCTCGGGTGGCGCTGACGCTGCGGGAGGTATGCGGGCTCACGACCGAGGAGATTGCGCGCGCCTTCCTCACCGCTCCGTCCACACTGGCCCAGCGCATCGTGCGCGCCAAGGCGAAGATTCGCGACGCGGGCATTCCATTTGAGGCGCCGTCGCCGGACGATCTGCCTGACCGCCTGGACCCAGTGCTCCAGGTGATTTACCTGGTGTTCAACGAGGGGTATTCCGCCTCATCGGGGGCGTCGCTGACGCGGCCTGATCTCTCGGGCGAGGCGATCCGCCTGGGGCGGCTGCTTATCGAGTTGCTGCCAGAGGCCGAGGTGGCGGGACTGCTGGCGTTGATGTTGCTGCAAGAATCGCGGCGCGCGGCGCGCACCTCGCCGGCAGGAGACCTGGTTACGCTGGAGGACCAGGACCGCTCGTTGTGGAACCGGGATCAGATCGCGGAAGGGACGGCGCTGGTGGAACAGGCGCTATCCTCGCGCCGGTTCGGCCATTACACGCTCCAGGCGGCGATCGCGGCGGTGCACAGCCAGGCGCCCACCGTCGCAGCGACGGACTGGGCTGAGATCGTCGGGCTTTATGACGTGCTGGCGGAGGCGGTCCCGTCACCTGTGGTCGAGTTGAACCGCGCCGTGGCGGTGGCGATGCGCGACCGCCCGGCAGCCGGCGTGGCCCTCATCGACGACATCCTGGCGCGCGGCGATTTGTCCGACTACCACAAAACGATGAGTAGGTGTGGTCCTGCAGCCCTTGTTGCATCTCAAGCGCCTTATCGGCCAGGAGCAGCATGCCGCGCTCGCGGAAGGAAGCCGTCGTTACTTCGCTGCGCCCGCTTTCACAAAATGCCTGTGTAGGTTTTGTAAGCCGGAATCACTCGTGTATAATGCTAGTAGGCCTGAGCGTTCGACCAAAGATGAACTGACGCCCTATTCTCTGCCGGAGTGGCCCGAGGATAGGGCTTCGTATTTGGAGAGCTAAACATGCAGTATGCAGACCTATGTGGAGCGGAAGCCCTCACTTTCGACGATGTCGTGTTGGTTCCAGGCTACGCCGAGATCCTCCCGGCAGAGGTCGACCTGCAGGTACACCTGCATCCCCGTCTGCCGCTCTCAATTCCGCTACTCTCAGCCGCAATGGATACGGTGACTGAGGCGCGGCTGGCTATCGCCCTGGCTCGCCAGGGCGGCCTGGGGGTGATCCACCGCAACTTGAGCCCTGCAAGCCAGGCCGAGGAGATCGACAAGGTCAAACGCTCGGAATCGGGCATGCTGGCAGACCCCATCACTCTTGGTCCCGAAGCCATCCTGGCCGACGCGGAAGCCATCATGGCCCGCTATCACATTTCGGGGGTGCCCATCACGCAAAATGGGCGACTGGTAGGGATCCTGACCAACCGGGACACTCGCTTCGCCCCCGATGCCAACGCCCCGGTCAGTGCCTACATGACCTCCGAGCACCTCGTCACCGCCCCCCTGGGCACCTCCCTGGAAGAAGCCAAAGCCATCCTGCACCGCCACCGCATAGAGAAGTTGCCCCTCGTCGACAAGGACTTCAACCTGCGCGGACTCATCACCTACAAAGACATCCTCAAGAAGCAGAGCTTCCCGTACGCAGCCACCGATGGCCGCGGCCGGTTGCTGGTCGCGGCTGCCGTAGGCGTCGGCGAGGAGTTGGAGGAGCGCCTCGGCCTTGTGCTGGAGGCCGGTGCGGATGCCGTCGCCGTCGATACCGCGCATGGCCACACCAGCCGCGTGCTCGCCGCGGTGCGCCGCATCAAGCAGATGGCGCCTGAGATCCCCGTGCTCGCGGGCAATGTCGTCACCGCCGAAGGCACGCAGGCGCTGATCTCGGCCGGGGCCGACATCATCAAGGTCGGCGTAGGGGCGGGCTCGATCTGTACCACCCGCGTCATTGCAGGCGCGGGCTTGCCGCAACTGACTGCGATCGCCGAGTGCGCGGCCGTGGCTCGCGCTGCCGGTGTCCCGCTNATAGCCGACGGCGGCATCAAGTATTCGGGCGATATCGTCAAGGCGCTGGCTGCAGGCGCCGACGCAGTGATGTTGGGCTCGCTCCTGGCAGGGCTCGACGAGTCACCCGGCGAAGTGGTTATCCACGAAGGCCGCAGCTTCAAGGAATACCGCGGCATGGGGTCCCTTGGCGCGATGAAGGGCCGGGCGCGCGATCGCTATGCGTCGGGCCAAGCCAGCGGCGCGGGTAAGCTCGTGACCGAGGGCATCGAGGGCATGGTGGCCTACAAGGGCCTGCTCGCCGATTATGTGTTCCAGCTCATGGGCGGTCTGCGGGCCGGCATGGGCTATGTCGGCGCCCGGGACCTCGCTGAGCTGCGGGCCAAGGCGCGCTTCGCCCGCATTACCAACGCTGGGCTGATCGAGAGTCACCCTCATGATGTGTTCGTGACCAAGGAATCGCCCAACTACCAGGCCCCGCTGCGCTAGAGACGGCAGGCCAACCGAGGATGTGACGGGTTATGATCTATCGCGTTGAGGTAGCGCCAAGGACCGGTCAGCTGGACGGCCGGGGCGAGAACATCCGGCGCCAGGCAGAGTCGCTGGGCATCGCCAGCATTGAACGGGTCACCGTCAGCGACCTGTACTTCCTGGACTGCGCCGGCGGAACCGGCGAGCCTCCTGCAAGCGCAGCCGCTTCCATCACCCATGCGCTGCTGTGCGATTCCGTGATCGAAGAGGCTACGGTCATGGCCCTGGCCGACTGTCCGGCGCAGTGCACCCTGCCGTTCATTGAGGTCGCGCTGCGGCCGGGAGTGACCGATAGCGCAGCCGAGTCGCTCCTCTCTGCCGCCCGCACCCTGGGGACCAAGGAGTTGCTGGCGGCCGCCACCGGGCAACGTTACACCTTCAGCGGCTCCCTCTCCAGGGGCGAGCTCGAGCAGATCGCAGCCGGCCTGCTGGCTAATGAAGTCATCCAGACCTACGCGCTGGACCGGCCGGTGGACCCACCCTTCGTGCCCGTGCAGCCGGTCGACGCCACTGTAGAGACCATTCCCCTGGCTGAGGCGGATGACGACGTGCTACAGGCCATCAGCAGCGAGCGCCGGCTGGCGCTGGACCTGGCCGAGATGCGCGCCATCCGCGACTACTACCAGGCCGAGGGCCGCGAGCCGACCGACGTCGAGCTCGAGATGCTGGCGCAAACCTGGTCCGAACACTGTGGGCACAAGAGCTTCAAGGCGTTGATCGCCTACGAGGAACGGGACGCGTCCGGGGCCGTTGTGAACGGCAGTCAACGCGAGATCGATTCCCTGCTCAAGACCTTCATCCAGGATGCGACTGAGACCGTGAATCGGCCCTGGGTCTATTCGGCCTTCGTGGACAACGCTGGAATCATCGCCTTCGATGACCACTTCGACCTGGCCTTCAAGGTAGAGACCCACAATCATCCCTCCGCGCTCGAGCCCTTCGGCGGCGCCAACACCGGCGTGGGCGGCGTGGTGCGCGACGTGATCGGTGTCAGCGCTCGCCCGATTGCCAACACCGACATACTCTGTTTCGGCCCTCCGGACCAGCCCCTCGCCGAATTGCCCGCAGGCCTGCAGCACCCACGGCGCATCGCCGACGGTGTGATCGCCGGCGTCGAGGACTACGGCAACAAGATGGGGATCCCCACGGTCAACGGCGCCATCCTCTACGACCAGGGCTACACTGCCAATCCGCTGGTCTTCTGCGGTTGCCTGGGCATCTTGCCGCACGGCAGCCATTGCAACACGCCGGCCGCCGGCGACCTGGTGGTGGTGCTGGGCGGCCGGACGGGCCGCGACGGGCTGCGCGGCGCGACCTTTTCGTCCATGGAGATGAACCACCAGACGAGCCAGGTGGCCGGCAGCGCAGTGCAGATTGGCCATCCCATCCACGAGAAGCAGGTGCTGGAAGCCATCATGGCTGTACGCGATGAGGGCCTCTATTCGGCTATCACCGACTGCGGCGCGGGCGGCCTCTCCTCTGCCGTCGGCGAGATGGCTGCGGAGTTGGGCGCTGAGATCCATCTGGAGCGTGTGCCGCTCAAGTACCCCGGTCTGCGTCCCTGGGAGATCTGGCTGAGCGAGGCCCAGGAGCGCATGGTACTCGCGGTGTCGCCTGCAGCCTGGCCCAGGCTGGCGCAGGTCTGCGCCGGCCTCGACGTGGAAGCCACGGCCCTGGGCCACTTCACCGGCGACGCCAGCCTGACGCTCTATTACGCAGGGCAGGCTGTGGGCAGGCTATCCACCGGCTTCCTGCACAACGGCATCCCCCGCCGCCGGCTGGCCGCCGTCTGGACCCAGCCCTCGGGCGACGGCGCCCCGCTGGCCGAGCCCGCGCCGGGGGAAATGCGCCGCCTGCTGTTGGCGCTGCTCGCCCAGCCGGACACCCGCAGCAAAGAGGATGTCGTGCGGCGCTACGATCACGAGGTTCAGGGCAGCACTGTGGTCAAACCCTTCGTCGGCGCAGCGGGCAGTGGCCCTTCCGACGCCGCCGTCTTGGCCCTGACCTTCCGCCTCGATTCCTTTGGGCGGCTCGCCGCATCCACAGGCGCAGCCGAGACAGGCGGCGGGCCGGGCTCGCCGCGTGAGCCAGAAGCGTCCGGCAGCGCTGGCTCACATGATGCCGCCCCATCGCCTGCCGCAGCCCGCTCGCGCGACTCGACCGGCTTATCGGGCGCTGCCGGCTTGTCTGGCGCTGGTGCACCCCACCGCCCCAACGCGGGCGTGGCCCTTGCCGCCGGCATCAATCCGCATTATGGCGCCCTTGACCCCTACGCCATGGCCTGGGCCGCCGTGGACGAGGCAACGCGCAATTGTGTCGCTGTCGGCGCAGATCCAGACCGGCTGGCCCTGCTCGATAACTTCTGCTGGGGCAATCCCAACCTGCCCGACCGCCTGGGCAGCCTGGTACGCTGCGCGGCCGGCTGCTACGACGCGGCTGTTGCCTACGCTGCGCCCTTTGTGTCGGGCAAGGACAGCCTCAACAACGAATTTACCGGTGCCGACGGCCGCAAGCAAGCCATCCCCGGCACGCTCCTGATCTCAGCGCTGGCGCTGGTGCCAGATGTGACCTGTACCGTCACTTCCGACGTCAAGCGGACCGGCAACTGGCTTTACCTGGCCGGCCTCACCCAGGACGAGTTGGGCGGCTCNGCGTATGCCCGTCTGCGCAGCCACGCGAGCGGTCGCCCGCCCCAACCGGTCCCCAACGCGTCCACACTATACCGCGCAATCCACCAGGCTATACGGGCGGGCCTTGTGCGCGCCTGCCACGATTGCTCGGAAGGCGGGCTCGCCGTAGCAGCCGCCGAGATGGCCCTGGGCGGCAATCTCGGGCTGGACCTGGACCTGAGGGCCGTGCCACGCGCTCCTGATGCCGGCCGGGCCGATACCCTGGCCTTTGCCGAGTCGCTGGGCCGACTGCTGCTGGAAGTGGCGCCCGGCGATACCAGTCCCTTTGAGGCCGGGCTGGCCGGCTTCCCGGTTGCGCGTGTGGGGCAGGTGCGCGGCGATAGCCAGTTCGTGATCCTGGGCCTTGACGGCGAGCCGGCCATCGATGCCACCCTGGCCGACCTCGACCGGGCCTGGCGGGGGCACCTGGCATGAACCCACGACCTCCCGTTCTCGTCCTGCACGCTACCGGCACCAACCGCGACTGGGAGGCCGCACGCGCCTGTGACATGGCGGGCGCTGCGGCCGAGATCGTCCACGTGAACCAGTTGATCGGCGGCGAGCGCCGCCTGCCCGATTACCGCATGCTGGTGCTGCCAGGCGGGTTTTCCTATGGCGATGACCTGGGCGCTGGCAAAGTCTGGGCCATCCTGTTGCGTCACCGGCTGGCCGAAGACCTGGCCTCGTTCATCGGGGAGGGCCGCCCTGTGCTCGGGATCTGCAACGGCTTCCAGGTGCTGGTGAAGGCCGGTCTGCTGCCGGGCATCGCGCCGGCAGATGAACGGGGTCAGGTACCGTTTCAGGCTACGACCCTCACTCGCAACGATTCGGCCCGCTTCGAGTGCCGTTGGGTTTACCTGGAGCCGCAGGCCATCAGCCCCTGCATCTTCACCCGTGGGCTCTCCGAGCCTATCTATTGCCCCGTTGCCCACGGCGAAGGCAAGTTCGTGGTACGCGATGATTCCGCCCTCGATCAGATCCAGGCGCAGGGTCTTGTAGCCCTGCGCTACGCCGGGCCCGCGGGCCTGCCGGCGACTTATCCCTGGAACCCCAACGGTTCCGTGGCCAACATCGCCGGTATCTGCAATCCTGCCGGCACGGTGTTTGGGCTGATGCCGCACCCCGAGGACCACGTCCTGCCCGAGCAGCACCCACGCTACCAGCGCGGTGAACGCGGCGGCCTGGGGCTGGCCCTCTTCGCTAACGGCGTGCGCTACGCCGCCCAGCTATGAGTCACTAGCGCCACCATGAGCAGTATGACCCGAGAAGACTCATACTCCTACGACACCTATCTCTCGCCCTTCACCTGGCGCTACGGCTCTGAGGCCATGCGGCGTCTGTGGAGCGAGCAGCACAAGCGGCTCCTGTGGCGCCGCATCTGGGTGGCCCTCGCGGAAGCCCAGATGGCCGCCGGCCTGGTGCGAGCCGAGCAGGTGGCCGACCTTGCCGCGCACCGCGACCAGGTCGACCTGGCCCGCGCCCAGGAGATCGAAGCCGATATCCACCACGACCTGATGGCCGAGGTGCGGACCTATGCTGAGCAATGCCCTGGCGCCTTCGCGGCCACCAAGCGGCTGTTGATGGAGCTGGTCAAACGAGGGGGCGACCGCCAGGCGCTGCACGAGACGATACGCGAGCACGCGCTGGCTGCCTGGGCTGCGCTGCGGGCCGGCTCGGCCAATCCGCTCGTCGAGCGCCTGGCCGCTAACCCTGCCATCGGGCAATTGGCATCCGCCGTCGAAGTACGCGGCTGGCTCGCGGCCAACGATTACGTCGGCGATGCTCCCCAGCGGGCGCGGCGCTTCGCGGCCTCGCCGGTCGAGCAGCTCAGGTAGGGAGGAATAATCACCATGCTCTCGCTCGCCGAGATCCAGTCAGCTATCCCCGATACACTGCTTGGCGTCGATCTGCCCGGGCTTGGCACACGCATTCAGGGCAAGGTCCGCGATATCTATGTCAGCAGCGGGCAGCGCATCCTGATCACCACCGACCGCGTATCGGCGTTCGACCGCGTGTTGGGCGGCATTCCTTTCAGAGGCCAGGTGTTGAACCAATTGAGCGCTTGGTGGTTCGAGCAGACGCGCGACATCGTGGGCAACCATGTCATCGCCGTGCCCGACCCCAACGTGACCGTGGCCTGCGAAGCCCAGTCGCTGCCGGTGGAGGTCATCGTGCGCGGCTACATTACAGGGGTCACCTCCACGTCACTGTGGACCCTTTACAGCCAGGGGGTGGAGCGACCCTATGGGCTGGACCTTCCACCCGGGCTACGCAAGAACGAACCGCTGCCCGAGCCGGTGATCACCCCGACCACCAAGGCCACGGGCGGCGCGCACGACGAGCGGCTCACCCCTGCCGAAGTCGTGGAGCGTGGGCTGGTTGAGCCGCGGCTGTGGAGCCTGGTCCAGGAGGCAGCGCTAGCCATCTTCCGCCGGGGTCAGGCGGTGGCCCGCCGCGCCGGCCTGATCCTGGTGGATACGAAGTACGAGTTCGGCCTGGCCGATGGCCGGCCGATCCTGATTGACGAAGTGCACACCCCCGACTCCAGCCGCTATTGGGTGGCGGACGGTTACGCGGCCGCGATCGCGAGCGGCCAGGAGCCGGAGAACTTCGACAAGGAGTTTCTACGCCTCTGGTTTATGAGCCAGGGCTACCGCGGCGAGGGCACGCCGCCGACCATGCCGCCCGAGTTTGTGGCGCAAGTCGCCGCACGCTACATTGCCAGCTACGAACGCCTCACGGGCCAAGCGTTCGTGCCCGGCGCCCAGCCTGCCGCCCCGCGCATCGCGGCTGCGCTCGGCCAGAGGAGGTAACCGTGCCTATCGTACCCATCATCATGGGATCCAAGAGCGACCTGGCCCACGCGCAAGCCATCGCCGACCAGCTGGCATCGTTCGGCATTATCAGCGAGCTGCGGGTGGCGTCGGCTCACAAAGCCGTACGCTACCTGCTGGACCTGCTGGCTGCCTACGAGTCCGACGGCCGGCCCAAGGTTTATATCACCGTGGCCGGCCGCTCCAATGCCCTCAGTGGCCTGGTCGACGCCAACGTCAGCGCGCCGGTGATCGCCTGCCCGCCCTACGGCGACCGCTTCGGCGGCGCCGACCTGTTCTCTTCGCTGCGCATGCCCTCCGGCGTGGCGCCGGCGGTCNTGCTTGAGCCGGCAGGTGCCGCNCTCCTGGCCGCCAAGATCCTGGGGCTGGCCGACCCTGCGTTGGCCGCCCGCTTGGTCGCGGCCCAGCAAGCCGCCACCGCACAACTGATTGGCGATGACAAGGCTTTCGCCTGAGGGGGCCCGGAGCGATGGATCAAGTTGCCTGGCATCACGACGGCGATGAGTTGGACCGGCCACACGAAGCCTGCGGCGTGTTTGGCGTCTACGGCCCCGGCGCGGACGTCGCGCGGCTCTCCTTTTTCGCACTTTACGCCCTGCAGCATCGTGGCCAGGAAAGCGCGGGTATCGCCACCTGCGACGGCGCGATGGCTTACCTGCACAAGGGCATGGGGCTGACGTCGCAGGTCTTCAGCGAGGATAACCTCAGGCCGCTGGTAGGCTATATGGCCATCGGCCACGTACGCTACTCGACCAGCGGCTCCTCCCATATCCGCAACGCCCAGCCCTACCTGATCGAGACCTTGCACGGCCCCCTGGCCGTAGCACACAACGGCAACCTGACCAATGCGCTTTCGCTGCGCCACCGGCTGTTGGAACGCGGGGTTGGGCTGAGTTCCTCCAGCGACAGCGAGGTCATCACTCAGATGTTGGCAGCGCCGCCGCCCGGCGGTGAGCCGGACGGCCCCGACTGGGAAGCGCGCATTGCCGAGTTCATGGCTGTAGCCGAGGGCGCCTACTCGCTGGTAGTGCTGACGCGTGACGCCGTCTTCGCCGTGCGCGATCCCTGGGGCCTGCGCCCGCTCTGCATCGGCGAGCTGAACGCCAGTTCTTGCGGCTACGTTGTCGCCTCTGAGTCCTGCGCGCTGGCAACCATCGGCGCACGATACATCCGCGAGGTCGCGCCCGGCGAGATCGTGCGGCTGCAGTGCCCTGGCCTGCGTAGCACCCAGGGCCGGCCGCCCGCGCAACAGGTCGCGCTGTGCGTCTTCGAGTATGTCTACTTCTCGCGGCCCGACTCGCTGCTCGAGGGCCAGACCGTCCACCGCGTGCGCCAACGCCTGGGAGAAGAGCTGGCGCATGAATTGCCCGCCGAGGCTGACGTGGTGGTCGGCGTGCCCGATTCTGCCATCCCGGCGGCCATCGGCTATGCCCGCGCCTCCGGCATCCCCTTCACGGAAGGCATGACCAAGAACCGCTACATCGGCCGCACCTTCATCCAGCCCGACGAGCGCCTGCGCCGCGCCGGCGTCCATCTGAAGTACAACCCCCTGGTCGCCAACCTGGCCGGGCAGCGGGTGGTACTGATCGACGACTCGATCGTGCGCGGTACCACCGCGGGCCCGCTGATCCGGTTGCTGCGCGAGGCCGGCGCCGCCGAGGTACACGTGCGTGTCTCCTCGCCCCCAGTGCGCCATCCCTGCTTCATGGGTCTCGACATGGCCACGCACGCCGAGCTCATCGCTCACCGCAAGTCGGTGGCTGAGATATGCGCGTACATCGGCGCCGACTCACTGGCCTACCTCTCGCACGAGGGCATGATGCGCGCCGTGCTCGCCGGCGTGGAGAGTGGGCCGGCATCCAGCATGCCAACGGCCGGTGAAGTAGCAAGCGCGGGCAGCGCACCTGCGTCCGGTGCGGCGGCCACCAGCGCCGCACCCACGGGCGCAGGCTGCAGGCACTGCAGCGCCTGCTTCACCGGCACGTACCCGATTCCGCTGCAGGAGTTCTGGGAACTCAAGACGCAAGAGAAGCTGGCCCTGGAGCAGGTCTGGGGCAGCTAGACGCCTGACAGAACCCATCGTCGCAGCTCCGCAACCTGGGAGCGCTGCAGCCTGCGAGGGCCGCCATCCTAGAAGCGCCGCCCTCTTGGCCGCACCGCGGTCGGCGCACCTGCCGCCAGGATGCCGGCGCTCCCAGGTACACATTTCCCGATGCTCGCTCGCATCGTTGCAGATCGCGTGTCGCGATTACCCTAAAGGCAGGAGCCGGCCACTATGAGAATACTGGTCATCGGCGGCGGAGGCCGCGAGCACGCCCTGGCCTGGAAGCTGGCCCAGTCGCCCGCCGTCGAGTGCGTCTACGTGTCCCCGGGCAACGGCGGCACGGCTGACGCCGCGGCGCCCGCTTTCGGCGCGCCCATCGCCAACCTGCCCGCCGGGCGCGGCTTCGCCGAACTGATCGCCGCCGCTCAGGCGGAAGGTATCGGCCTGACCGTCGTCGGGCCCGAAGGCGAGCTGGCCGCGGGCATCGTGGACGCCTTTAGAAGGGCAGGCATCCCCTGCTTCGGCCCCTCGGCAGCCGCAGCCGAATTGGAGTCGTCCAAGGCCTTCGCCAAGGCTTTCATGGCCCGTCACGGCATCCCCACCGCGCGCTTTGCCGTGTTCTCCAGCCACGACCGCGCCCTGGCGCACCTGAGCTCCGTAGACTACCCGGTGGTCATCAAGGCCTCGGGGCTCGCCGCGGGCAAGGGCGTCATCGTGCCCGCCGATCCCGAGGAGGCCATCGCGGCCCTGGACCAGATCATGCTCGACCGCACTTTCGGCGCGGCCGGCGACGAGGTGGTGATCGAGGAGCGCCTGGCCGGCCCCGAGGCCTCAGTGCTCGCCTTCTGCGACGGCGAGACGGTGGCGCCGATGCCCGCGGCCCAGGACCATAAACGGGCGTTCGACGACGGCCGCGGACCGAACACCGGCGGCATGGGCGCCTACGCCCCCGCGCCGCTGCTGACGCCCGACCTGATGGACGAAGTACGGCGCACCGTGCTGCAGCCGGCCGTCGATGGCCTGGCTGTCGAGGGCCGGCCCTACGTCGGCGTCCTCTACGCCGGCCTGATGCTGGCCCCGGCCGGCCTGCGGGTCCTGGAGTTCAACTGCCGTTTCGGCGATCCTGAGACGCAGGTGATTCTGCCCCTGCTGGAGAGCGATTTGGCCGCGATCTTCCTGGCTTGCCTGGAGGGCCGTCTCGACCGCGTCGCCCCCGCGATCCGCTGGCGCGCAGGCGCGGCTGCCACCGTGGTCGCGGCCTCGGGCGGCTATCCCGGCAGCTACCGCCGGGGCCTGCCCGTCGACGGCGTGGCCGAGGCCGCAGCGCTGCCCGGCGTCACCGTGTTCCAGGCCGGCACGCGCCTGTCGGCGGAGGGCCGGCTGCTGACCGACGGCGGCCGCGTCCTGGCCGTTACCGGCGCGGGCGCGGACCTGCGCCAGGCCCTGGACCGGGCCTATGGCGGCATTGGCTGCATCCACTTCCCCGGTATGCACTATCGCCGCGATATCGGCGCGGCCGCCCTGGCCGCCCCGGCCCAGGGCCAGGAGGGTTGAGCATGGCGCCTGTCACTTACCAGGACGCGGGCGTGGACATCGCTGCCGGCGCCCGCGCCGTCGACCTCATGAAGGGCGCAGTGCGCGCCACCTATGGCCCGGAGGTGCTGCTCGGGATCGGCGCCTTCGGCGGCCTGTTCGATGCAGCCGCGCTCAAGGGTATGGCAAACCCGGTGCTGGTGGCCTCCACCGACGGCGTAGGCACCAAAACCAAGATCGCCGCCGCCCTGGGCCGTTACGACACGGTGGGTCAGGACCTGGTCAACCACTGCGTCAACGACATCCTGGTACAGGGCGCGCGGCCGCTCTTCTTCCTCGACTACTTCGCCGCGGCCCGGCTGGACCCCAGCCAGGTGGCTACTGTGGTGACCGGCTGCGCGTCCGCCTGCCGGGCGATGGGCTGCGCGCTGCTGGGAGGCGAGACCGCGGAAATGCCTGGTGTGTACGCAGCCGGCGAGTTCGATCTGGCCGGGACCATCGTCGGCGTGGTGGAGCGCTCCGCTATCGTCGACGGGCAGTCTATCGCCGCGGGGGACGCCATTGTAGGGCTGGCCTCCACCGGCCTGCACACCAACGGCTTCAGTCTCGCGCGTCGCGTGTTCCGCGACTGGGACCTGGCCGCTCCCGTCCCTGCCCTCAGCCAGTCCCTCGGCGACGCGCTGCTGGTTCCTCACAAGTCCTACCTGGCCGATGTCCAGCGGCTGTGGGACGCAGGCATCACCGTCAAGGGCCTGGCCCATATTACCGGCGGCGGCTTGCTGGACAATCCGCCGCGCATCTTTCCGCCGGGCGTGGCCGCTCGCCTGGCGCGCGACCGGTGGCCGGTGCCCGCCATCTTCCGCTTGATCCAGCAGACCGGCCAGATCGCCGATGATGAGATGGCCCACGTCTTCAACTTGGGGCTCGGCATGCTCGCGATCGTTAGACGCGACCAGGCGCCGGCCGCGCTGCAGGCCCTCGGGGCAGGCGCCTGGCTCGTGGGCGAGATGATCGTGCGTGGCGCAGGCCCGGCGGTGCAGATCGTATGACACCGCCCGCAGCCCGCCCCTTGCGCCTCGTGGTCCTGATCTCAGGCTACGGCTCCAATCTTCAGGCGATCATTGAGGCCATCGCCCGCGGCAACCTGAACGCAGAGATCGCGGCCGTCGTCGCCAACCGGGGCAGCGCCTATGGCCTGGAACGCGCCCGCCTGGCCGGCATCCCCATCCGCTGCCTCACCCTTGCCGCCTCCCGGGAGGCGGACCGGCCGCGCGAGGCGTACGATGCGGATCTGGCCGGCCTGGTCGCCGCTTACCGGCCGGACCTGGTCGTGCTGGCCGGCTGGATGCATGTGCTCAGCCCCGCGTTTCTCGACCGCTTCCCCGGCCAGGTCATCAACCTGCACCCGGCACTGCCGGGCCAGTTTCCAGGTACTGGCGCCATCGAGCGGGCCTGGGCGGCCTGCCGGCGCGGCGAGATCACGGTCACCGGCGTCATGGTCCACCNGGTGGCGCCGGAAGTCGATGCTGGGCCGGTCCTCGCCGTGGCCGAGGTGCCCATCGACCCTGCCGGTTCGCTTGCGGACCTGGAGGCCCGCATCCATGCCCTCGAGCACCGCCTCTTGGTGGAGACTATCGGCCAGATTGCAGCCGGGCGCCGGGATCCGTCCTGACCTACGGCCGCGCTAAGGCTGCATCTATTCTCAGGATAATTCCATGGGACAATCGCCATCCGTGAGGTTGGACATTGCCGCGAATTAGGGGCCCAAAATCACCGGAGGCTTCACGGATGGTCATTTTCGACCATCCGTGAAGCCTCCGGAAACAAATAGTCGGGGAGAGAGGATTTGAACCTCCGACCTCACGGACCCGAACCGTGCGCGCTAGCCTGACTGCGCTACTCCCCGAACGACAATTGGGATTATAATGCGTATTGTCGGGGAGTGCAAATGGAGCAATAACGATTTGCTATCCCGGCCGGAGGTGCTCATGGCGCTGCAAATCGGCATTGTCGGGCTCCCCAACGCAGGGAAGTCCACGCTGTTCAACGCTCTGACACAGGCAGGGGCGACAGTCGCACCCTACCCCTTCACGACTATTGACCCCAACGTGGGGGTNGCCGTCGTGCCCGACCAGCGTCTTGCTCGGCTGGNCGCGCTGGTCAAGCCCGAGCGGGTGGTGCCGGCGACAGTCGAGTTTGTAGACATCGCCGGGCTGGTGAAAGGCGCCAACCAGGGCGCGGGGCTGGGCAACCAGTTCCTCGGCCATATCCGCAACGTGGACGCGATCGCCTTCGTGCTGCGGGCCTTCGAGGACGTCGACGTGCCCACCTAGGGCGAACAGGTGGACCCGCTAGGCGACCTCGAGACGCTGGACCTCGAGTTGATCCTGTCGGATGTGGCGACGGTGGACCGGCAGATCGAGAAGGTGCAAGGCCAGGCCAAGGCCCACCCCCGCGAGTTCGCCGAGCAACTCAACTGGCTGGCCGGCCTGCGCGCTCACCTGAATGCCGGGCGGCCGGCCGCCGGGTACGAGCCGGCCCATCACGATGCCTGGCTGGCCGACTTCAACCCGCTGAGCGCAAAGCCCCGCCTGTATGTCGTCAACGTCGCCGAAGACTGCCTTCCGCCGGCGGATCGGCAGCGGGGGCAATCCAGGCCCGCGCGGCACGCGCGGGTACGCCCTGCCTGGTGCTATGCGCGGCCTGCGAGGCCGAGCTGGTGACCTGGCCGCCCGACGACGCGGCCGCCTACCGCCGGGAGCAGGGCCTGAGTGAGCCCGGGCTCGATCGGCTGATCACCGCGAGCTACCGCCTCCTGGGCCTGATCACGTTCTTCACCATCACCGGCGGCAAAGAGGCCAGGGCCTGGACATTGCGCTCCGGCTCGACGGCCTATGAGGCGGCGGGCCTGATCCACAGCGATATCCAACGGAGCTTCATCCGCGCCGAAGTCGCGCCGGTATCTACCATCCTCACCGCGGGCGGCCTGACGCAGGCGCGCGTGGCCGGCCATCTGCGGCTGGAGGGGCGCGAGTACGTGTGGCAGGATGGCGACGTGGTGCATTATCGGTTCAATGTGTAAGCGGAAGCCGAAAGCGGGCGACTTTACGTTTTCCCCTTGGGGTTTTTGGCATACCTGACCCCTGTGTGTTATAGTAGCCGTTACCGCGCGAGGGTACCTGCCCTCGCTCTTTCTGCCCCCGGCGCAAAGGGCCTAACCTTTGCAGGCTGGCGGCACTCCCGTTGACCACCCCGTGAAGTCGGGGTGCCGGGAATCCCGTGGAAAGGAGGTATCTTCGCGGCATGGCTGAAAATCTTCATGATTACGAGATGGTCGTGATCGCCGTCCCTGATTTGGACGAGCAAGGCATCACCACCCTCAACGAACGCATCAGCAACTGGATCACTTCTGGCGGCGGCACGGCCCCTCAGACTAACGTTTGGGGCAGGCGCCGGCTCGCGTACGCGATCAATAAGCGCACCGACGGCATCTACGTGCAATATAACTACCAGATGAACCCCAG
>JGI24131J36419_10000336_pt1 | contig 16592 bp, 11 predicted proteins | sample BarGraNGADG00211_2_FD_36419 | JGI IMG/M metagenome (IMG submission 36419) | reverse complement strand
ATGACGGGTCAAGGGCTGGTTTTAATTTTGGACTTACATTTAACAAGTATTTCAGCCCCAATTATTCTTTTTCAACCGGGATAAGCATTGTGAATGCCGGAGGAAGAATTCTTAGCCGCGACACAACGGTGTTGAACCTTGGGAAAAACGGGAAATTGCTGACTACTGTACTGCCGGATAAACAGGTTATCTATAAAATTCAATACTTATCCATACCTCTTGGGCTCAAGCTTCAGACAAACCAGATCGGATACATCACTTTCTTTTCAGATTTAGGTATCGACCCAAAAGTTGTTATTGGGGGAAAGGCAGATGTTCCATCACTGGACATAACAGGGGAAAAAGCATTAAGCGAATTAAGAGTCTTCAACCTCTCCTACCATATTACAGGAGGAATTGAGTATTCTCTCGGTGGAACCACAGCAATGGTTCTAGGATTGAGTTTTGACAATAATTTTCTCGATATAACAAAAGATCCCGGTAACCAACCTTCTGATATAGTATCACATAAACTGTTGTCATTCAGGATTGGTGTTAATTTTTAACTTAATTACTGATGAAGATAACTCTTGCTCAACTGAATTATCATATAGGCAACTTCGAAAAAAACAGGGTTCTGATCATCAATGCAATTGAAAAGGCTAAAACCGAGGGCTCTGATCTTATCATCTTTTCTGAACTATGTGTTCCCGGTTATCCACCGCTCGACCTTCTCGACCGGCATGACTTCATTGAGAAATGCAACCAGATAGTCAGCGAAATTGCACATAAATGCGTCGGGATAGCAGCTATTGTAGGATCTCCGACTCTCAATATAAATCCTGAAGGTAAGAAGCTTCATAATTCAGCGCTTCTGCTTTCTGAAGGAAAAGTGATATTTTCAGCTAACAAAGCATTGCTTCCCACTTATGATATCTTTGATGAATACCGCTATTTCGAACCTGAAAACAAGTTTTCAACTTTTATTTTCAAAGGACTAAAACTGGCAATTACCATCTGTGAAGATCTGTGGGATGAACAGCCCTTCGATAATGAATTCGAGAAAACCAGGTTGTATAAAGTTTCTCCCATGGAGGAGCTTTCAAAACAGAACCCTGACATCATCATAAACATTTCAGCATCACCTTTTTCATATACAAAAATTGAGGCAAAGAAAAATATCTTCAGGGCTAAAGCTGTGAAATATAAGATCCCTGTGATATCCGTTAATCAGACAGGTGCAAATACTGAACTTATTTTCGATGGTGCTTCAAGAATAATAAATAATAAGGGAGATTTATTTCGTCAGTTACCCTTTTTTGAGGAAGCTGTTGAGACATTCGCGACAGAAGATATTCTATCCGGAGCTATTTTTAAAAAAGAGTATCCCTTTGAAACAATACACCTGATACACAAAGCACTGGTGACAGGCATCCGCGATTATTTTGTAAAAATGAACTTTAAAAATTGCATAATCGGTCTCTCCGGTGGAATTGATTCTGCAGTATGTCTCTCTCTGGCTGCTGAAGCTTTAGGAAATGAGAACGTAAGGGTTTTGCTTATGCCATCGCGTTATTCATCAGATCATTCTGTAAAAGACGCTGTTGCATTGGCCATGAACCTGAATATTAAATATGACATCATTAATATCGAAAAACCTTTCAGGGCATTTGAGGAGGAACTTGCACCATTGTTTTCCGGAAGGAAGCCTGATGTAACGGAGGAGAATATCCAGGCCCGAATAAGGGCACTACTTCTTATGGCGGTATCGAACAAGTACAGATGCATCCTGCTCAACACTTCAAATAAAAGTGAAGCCGCAGTAGGCTACGGTACTCTTTACGGTGATATGGCAGGCGGCCTATCTGTAATAGGAGATGTTTATAAAACAGATATTTACAAGCTTGCCGGTTTTATCAACAGGGAGAGGGAGATTATTCCTGAAAATACCATCAACAAGCTTCCTTCAGCTGAGTTAAAACCCGGGCAGCTTGATTCAGATTCATTGCCCGATTACAAGATACTCGATGCAATTTTATACCAGTATATTGAGCTGCAAAAGCCTGCAGAACGAATCATCAGCGATGGGTTTGACGAAACTACTGTTATTAAAGTCATTAAGATGATCAACTACAACGAATACAAGAGATACCAGGCCCCCCCCGTTTTAAGAATATCATCTAAAGCATTCGGTGCAGGCAGAAGAATGCCTCTCGTTGCCAGTTACTGATCAATCTTCAGAAAGTTGTCTCAAAAGCCTACCTGCTCCCCCTGACCAAAGGGTCATGAGGGGTGTTTTAAACAATTTTAAGAAAACATCATCTTACAAGTGCCTGTATTTGAATATGTTAAAATTTGTTAAATTAATTTTTTATTGCCACTTGCTGTTACCTTTGCTATGTTTTTTAACATAATATTATTATGCAGTATTTAAATCCGTATATAGAATTATGTCTTGAAGGTTCTTTATCCGTTTTCAAGGGACTGAATCAAAAAGATAAGGAGGCTCTTGCAGAGAATCATTCTTATACCATATACAAGAGGGGGGCGCTTATCTTTAAGGAAGGGGGAAAAACCCGCGGACTGATTTGTCTTGCCTCGGGTAAAGTAAAAGTTTTCAAAGGAGGCGCAGGAGGAAGAGATCAGATTATAAAAATGGTAAAACAGCAGGGGATCATCGGATACCATACTCTTTTTACTGAGAACATTCATTCATTTTCTGCAGCCGCTATTGAAGAAACAGCAATCTGCATTTTTGAAAAAAACACTGTTTTAAAGATCCTGAAGAAAAACAATGATCTTTCTCTAAAATTTATGAAGGTTATTGCCGAAGAGCTGGGAGTTTCGAACCTTAGAACCGTATCGCTCACCCAGAAACATATCAGGGGCCGCCTTGCAGAAGCCCTGCTGATCCTTCGGGATACTTACGGCGTTGATGCTGACGGGATGACACTACAGGTATCTCTTCCAAGGGAGGATATTGCCAGCCTTTCAAACATGACCACTTCCAACGCAATACGAACATTATCAAACTTTGCCTCAGAAGGTATTATTGAATTGAAAGGCAGAAAGATTATTATCGCGGATTCAAAAATCCTTGAGTATATAAGCGAATTGGGGTAAAAAACCTGTCATCCTGTTTCATTCCCTGAAAAATACTCTTTTTACACGGCCGGGAATTGAGGTAAGTATCTCATAAGGAATTGTGCCGCATTTACCGGCAATTTCGAAAATGGTAATGTTCTCACCAAAAATTTCGGCTTCATCACCAGGCTCAGAATTTAATCCGGTAATATCTGCCATACACATATCCATACAGATATTTCCTATTATTGGCACTCTGACTCCTTTGATAAACAGACTCCCGTTTCTGTTGCCCAGTTTCCTGTTAAGTCCATCGGCATAACCAACCGGAAGAATTGCTATAATTCGCTCATTGTCTGATACATCTGCGCAATTATAACCTACCGGATCGTTTGCCGGGATCTTTTTCGTTTGTATTATTCTTGTTTTAAAACGGCCCACTGTCATAAGGTTCATGCCATCATAGTTGCCTCCTCCATATATTCCTATGCCGGGCCGTACCATATCAAACTGGTATTGAGGGAAACGGACTATACCGGCAGAATTAAGAATATGCCGTAAGAAAGGATATCCTATTGTGTCCTCAATCTGAGAAGCTGCTTTCAGAAAAACCCCGACCTGCCTGTTGGTAAATGAGTCTGATGAGGGATCCTCGCTTGCTGCCAGATGCGAAAAAACTGAAATAACCTTTATAAAATCCGTAGTCTTAATCCTCACTGCAATCTCTGCGACATCTTCAGGCATAAAGCCCAGCCGGTGCATTCCGGAATCAATTTTAATATGAACAGGATAATGAACCAACCCATGCTTTGATGCAACTTCGATAAATTTATCAAAAACTGAAAAGCTGAATATCTCAGGCTCAAGATTATATTTTATCATAATTTCGAAACCGGCCGGATCGGGATTCATAACCATTACAGGGAGCGTAACACCTGCATTCCGTAATTCAACACCTTCGTCGGCAATAGCAACACCCAGGTAGCTGACCCTGTGAAACTCAAGTAACCCGGCAATCTCTGAAGGTCCGGCTCCATAAGCAAATGCTTTTACCATTGCCATTATTCGTGTCCCCGGATTTAAACAACGCCTGAATTCATTAAGATTGTGAGAGATGGCATCAAGGTTTATTTCAAGAACTGTCTGATGTACCTGTTGTTCAAGCAGTTTGCCAATCTCTTCAAACTCATAGATCCTCGCTCCTTTTAGAAGGATCATCTCATTTTCAAAGTCACCTCCGTTAAAATTACGTACAAACTCACCTGTAGAATAATAAAATCTTGCATTAGTTCCGAACAAAGATCTGTTGCGGGTAAGAGCTTCTCCAATGCCGATGAATTTATCAATACCTGTTTTCTTAATTAAACCAGCCACTTCGCCATAGAGTTCCTTTTCATCTCTTCCGCTCTGGACAAAATCGGAAAGTATAAGTGTGGTTTTTCTTTTGTTCTGCGACTTCAGATATTCAAGAGCCATTCCAAGCGAACCGGGATCGGAGTTATAATAATCTTCAATCAGCTGACAGCCGTTGATACCGCTCTTCATTTCCATCCTCATGGCAACTGATACAAGCTTTGAAAGCCCCTGCCTGATAATATCGGCTCCTGTTCCCATAGCCAGACATACTGCAGCAACAGTAACAGCATTCTCAACAGAGGCCCTGTCGGTGAAAGGTATTTCAAAACTGTTAGTTATTCCATTAAATACCAGATTAACAGAAGTATTGCCTTTCTTTAATGAGTTCTTCATTACAAAAATTCTTGCATTCTCGTTTTTCCAGGACCAATCAATAATCTCTTTATTTTTGAAAGTACTGCTGTTTCCGATCAATTGTTTAAGGAGCTCCTGATCGCTGCAATAGATTATCAGTGAGACATTTTTAAAAAGCTTAAGTTTTTCGGCAGCTTTTGCTTTGTTATCAGCGAAATTCTNACTGTGGGCATCACCAATATTGGTAATTACCCCAATATCAGGGTTTATGACCTTCTNAAGCTTTTCCATCTCCCCCGNCATCGAGATACCTGCTTCAAAAATTCCAAGTTTATATTTTTCATCCAGTCTCCAGACCGACAGAGGAACNCCAATCTGGGAATTATAACTTTTAGGGCTTCTTATAACTGATGTGGTAAGTCCAAATACATCAGCAAGCCATTCCTTCACAATAGTTTTTCCGGTACTTCCTGTGACAGCAATAACGGGCGACTTAAAATTCTTCCTTTTATAAGTGGCAAGAAGCTGAAGTGCATCTATGCTGTTTTCTGAAACAATAAATGCAGCCCCGGAAAAAAATGCAATATTCCCGGGCAGTTTCTCAACGATGAAGATCCTGATTCCTTTCCTGAAAAGATTCTCAACGAAAATATGTCCGTCATGATGTATCCCGCGGATTGCAAGGAATGCCATACCTTCCGTAAAACTTAACTGCCGGCTGTCAGTAATAATATCTGTAACCTGAAGACCGGGGTTTCCTGTCAGTTTTCCGTTTACAATAGCGGCAATATCAGAAGCAACAAGGATCATGTTTCATTTTTTTAATGCTTTATTAAAACAGTCTCTGCAAAGAGGTTCATAGATATTTTTTTCGCCCAGAAGGACAACCTGTTCTTCATCTGATTTCCGGAAAGAGTTTTGCGCAAGATTTCCGCATCTCATGCAGATTGCATGTACCTTTGTAACATGCTCAGCTACAGCCAGAAGTGAAGGAATAGGTCCGAAAGGTTTCCCCATAAAATCCATATCGAGGCCTGCAATAATTATTCTGACACCTTCATCAGCAAGCCTGTTGCACACTTCTGCTATTGAGGAATCAAAAAACTGTGCTTCATCAATGCCAACCACATCAACGTCACCGGCCAGCAAAAGAATTGCCGATGCATTATCAACAGGGGTTGAAATAATCGATTTCTCATCATGTGAAACGACTCTTGTCTCAGAATAACGGTTATCGAGGGAAGGTTTAAAGATTTCAACTTTCAGTCCTGCAAACTGTGCCCTGCGCAGCCTTCTTATCAGCTCTTCAGTTTTTCCTGAGAACATAGAACCTGTAATGACCTCGATTGATCCCCGCTTCCCGGTAGCTCTGACTGAATTTTCAAGAAAGTCCATCTGCAATTAAAGTATGTTGTCGGATATCAAATTGTAATTTATTCCGTTATGACTCATGTAATAATAGTTACATTTGCAAAATAAGGAAAATGGTGTCTCTAATGAAATCTTCAGGTTAAAATATTTCTTGAGTTAAGTTACCTTCACACCATACTATTTCGCATTAATTAATTATACCATTTGCCTGTTCGCCTGATATTGGCAAAGAAAATTTAAATTCACTTCCTTTCCCGACTTCACTTTCAACCCAAATTTTACCTCCGTGTTTTTCTACAAATTCTTTGCAAAGTAGTAATCCCAAACCGGTTCCAGTTTCTTTTGCAGTACCTTTAGTTGTTACAACTTGCGATATATCGAACAGTTTTGTTATATCATCAGGTGCTATTCCTACTCCATTGTCCGAAACGGATATTGTTACATTTGAATTTGTTTTTTCGGCATTAATATTTATTATGCCACCGTTGTTTGTAAATTTTATTGCGTTAGACACAAGATTTCTAAGTACCGTTTTTATCATATCTGCATCTGCAAAAACATTTAGTTGATCTGCTGTAAGACAATTGATTGCGATGTTTTTTGCTTCGGCATTTGGGTTAAGTATTTCAAGAATATTCTTGCAGATATCTGTAAAACTCAGATTTTGTGGTTTGAAAAGAATCTTGTCTTGTTGCGTTCTTGCCCACAGCAATATNTCTTCAAGTAAATTAAAGGTGTTTCGTGCGGATTTATTAATATTAGTTGCGTGATTTTCAATTTCGTCAATATCGAGTTTGCGAATATCTTCTGTCAATACTTCTGATAAACCCAGAAGTGTGGTAAACGGACTTCTTAAATCGTGTCCAAGTATCGCTATAAAACGGTCTTTGTCAATGTTGAGTCTTTCTAACTGTTTATTTAACAGGTGTATTTGCCTTGCATGAAGGTTCGCATTGATTAAAGCTAAAGACAAAGCAAATAGCAATAAACTAATAGTAATACCACTAATTAGTACAATCAGTATTCCACCATGAAGTATAGATAAATTTTCATTTGTTCCCGTAAATTGCAATGTCCATTTTTTGCCATTAAATACAATCGGGAGTTTAAGATATAAGTTTGGTTTGTCTTTATTTGTTACATTATCTTTACTCTGGCTATCATATAGCAGCGCTTCATCTGAAATGTCATCGTTATCATAAATTTCTAAGCGTATTCGGTTCTCATTTGGTAAATTCAAGTTTCCTAAAACCCCGTTCGTCAAATCATCCATCCGGTATGGACTATAAACCCAGCCCTTGATGGCAGCATTGCGTTCTTTAACAGTATTTGTCTGCATTCCATTTCGATAAACAGGAACATACATTAAAGCACCTGCCTGTACATCTTCATTTGTTTCCTGTACCAAAATTACTTTACCTGAAAGTATAGCATAATCTGAATCCCTTGATATTTCCATTGCTTTTCTACGAATTGGTTCAGAAAACATATCGTAACCAAAAGCACGTAGATTCCGACCCGAAAATGGCTCAAGATAAATTATAGCGGTATAAATTTCTCTATCGCCAACTGGTATTACATTATAATTGGGGAAACCGTTCTTTCTGAAAGACTGAATATGTTGTGCTAATTGATTTTTAGTAATAATTAATGAAAAACCCATACCTTGTATCCCGGGTAAGTTTCTATTGACTTTTTCACTTACAATAAATTTTCTCNAATCTTCCTGTGTAACAGTATCTGATGCTGCAAAAAATGCTGCCCCACTTCGCAAAAGCAGAGCATGTGCTTTAAACCGTGAATCTAATTTAGATAGTATTTCATTACAAGTGAATTCAAAATTTTGGTTTGCAATATCTTTTGCATTCTTTTGTGTCTGATTTACTACCACAACTGTTAAAACAAGACCTAAGAGAAGAACAACCAATGCTTTCCATGAATTTTTCAAGGATAAGCTGGAGATTAAATGTTGATCTTTAAAATCGATCAATTTCATAATTGAAAGGGGAATATTTAAAAGTATTCATTTTCTACTTATTACGTGTTTTTTGATCAACTCATAAAGTACGTTCTTATTAATTGGTTTTGAAATATAATTGTTGCAACCCGCTTCTAATGCCTTTTCGCTGTCACCAGTAAATGCATAGGCTGTTTGTGCAATGATGATTATGTCTTTGTTGAATTGAAAATCAATTATATTCAGGTGGATACTAATAGTTTTCAGTTGCGAATAAATTTTCGCAGAGTAAAATAAATCTGTTAATTTCGATAAGCGTTACACAATTATAGAAATAAATTATATTATTCACACATATTCAGGTGGACAATAATGATTATATAATAATTCTTTCTGAATAATCCCCCAAAGTTCACCCGATTTTAATAAAGCAAGTTGCTCTTTGGTTAGTACAACACCACATGGTATGTTTTTATTGAGTCCTTTTCCTTCATATGTTACAAAATACCTTAGATAAACTTTATTATCTTTGCCTGAGTTGATGAAGTTTAGAGTATGTTTTTTGGCTTCATAATTTTGTTTTTGTTAGTACGTTTTCTATATAGTTTGTAACATCAAAAAGCATGGAATTCAACGCAACCATTGATTTAATAATTAAAGATCTCGACGATGCCCGTGCAATCATCGATGATCTGAAAAAATATCCGGGGGTTCCTTTGCTGCAGGTTGAGATGGCTAAAGCAAAGTGTAAGAGTGCCGGTGAAGTTATTGCTCTGCTTAAAAATCTTCAGAGTAATGTATCTCCAAACGAAGAGACTCCATTTTCAGCAATCTTGTCTGAAAAAAAAGTTATTACTCCTGAAGTGAAAAATGAACCTCGATTAAAGGAGGTGAAGAAAGTACCAGAAAAACCTGCAAAAAGTGATCCTGCTTCAACGGTAAAAAAGGAAAAATCAGCTGAATCGACCATCATTGCTGATACCTTCAGTCATCTGTCGAACCGGTTTAACGAACAACTTGGTAATTTTAAAGAAAAAGAGGATGTTACCAATATAATGAAATCAAAACACGTGACAAATCTTTCTGAAGCTATTGGTGTTAATGATAAGTTTCTTTTTGTCCGTGAAATTTTTAACGGAAATCAGGATGCCTTTACACAGGCAATATCAAGACTTGATAATGTAAATAATCTTGCCGATGCAAGGGCTGTTATTATGAGTTATACAGGTGATGACGGTGAGAATGAAGCTGTCAAACAGCTTCTCGAAATGGTAAAACGTAAAATTCCATCAGATGAGTAATTTAATACTGGTCCCAACTCCGATCGGTAATCTTAAAGATATTACTTACAGGGCGGTGGAGGTTCTGGAGAGTGTTGATCTGATACTTGCTGAGGATACACGTCAGGCTGCCAAACTGCTGAACCATTATAATATTAAGACTCCGCTTCAGTCGCATCACATGTTTAATGAACACAAAAGTGTAGAATCGGTTTGCGAAAAGATCTTGTCGGGAAAAACAATTGCATTGATATCTGATGCCGGTACTCCGGGTATTTCAGATCCGGGCTTCCTGCTCGTTCGAACCTGTATTGGAAAAGGGATCATGGTGGAGACTCTTCCCGGACCGACAGCTCTTATTCCAGCCCTGGTCAATTCAGGACTTCCAAGTGAAAAGTTTTGTTTTGAGGGTTTCCTTCCGCCTAAAAAAGGCAGGCAAAAAAGATTATCNGGTTTAAAGGATGAACCGAGAACTATGATATTCTATGAATCGCCCTACAGGCTCGTAAAAACACTTGATGAACTTGCCGCACATCTTGGGCCTGACCGCGAAGCTTCTGTTTCGAGGGAAATCAGTAAAATTTATGAAGAGAATTTACGAGGTACATTAGCATTTCTTTCGGAACATTATACCAATAAACCACCTAAAGGAGAGATAGTTATTGTTGTTTCGGGAAACAAACTGTAATCATGTAAGTTGTGCGAAAAAAGATATATTATGAAGTATGTTTTTCATTTTGTTCTGTTTTTAATTTTCACAACCCAGCTTCTTGATGCACAGGCAATTAAAGGAAAGATANCTAACCAGGCAGGGGAACCAATACCTTATGCTACCGTCTATATACAGGAACTGAAACAGGGAACAACATCCAATACCAGAGGAGATTATGAAATAAAATTACCGTCTGGCAAATATCTTGTAACATACCAGAGCCTGGGATATGCACCGGTTTTCTTTAATGTTTCACTGACGAATAATAATGTACTAAAAGACATTACACTGCCCCTTCAGTATTATGAAATACCTGAAGTGAGGATAAGCGCTACAGGTGAAGATCCTGCATACAACATAATGAGAAAAGCCATTGGGCTGGCGCCATATCACCTTAACCATGTAAGTTATTATAAAGCAAATGTTTACCTTAAAGGAAACCTGGTTATCAATAAGATCCCGAAGCTTTTGAAGAAATCTATGAAAATAGAATCATCCAGCCAGTCAACTTCTGTTTCGGCCGGTGGAGACCGCAGGAAAAATGAAAGAACATTAAAAGAAGGAGACGCTTTTCTTATGGAATCGTTTAATGAGATGGAATTCACTGCTCCCGATAAATATGTTCAAAAAGTGATTTCGTCACAATCCACATTCCCTGATCAGGGAAATGAGATCTCGCCAATGGATTTCATCCAGGCAAGCTTTTACGAACCTGTTCTGGCAGATATGGCTATTTCACCTCTTTCCCCTCAGGCATTTTCCTATTATAAATTTAAATATCTCGGAGCTACACCCCAGGGAAATTTTACTATTAATAAGATTGAAGTTATTCCCAAACGCAAAAGCCAGCAATTATTCTACGGAACGATATATATAATCGATGAATTGTGGTGTATTTACAGTGTTGACCTCACAAATGACAATCTTGCCGGTAAGATAAGAGTTCAGCAGCTATATGTTCCGGTTCAGGATGATATCTGGATGCCGGTAAGTCATAAATTTGATATAAATATTTCGATCATAGGTTTTAAAGCTGATGTCGGGTATGGCAGTTCAATTAAATATCTTGATGTCAGACCTGATAATTCCATTAAGAAACCGATAACTTCCTCAACAAATTATGTTACAGGATACACAAAGGAAGACACCTCAAAAACAAAAAGTCAGGAACAGATAGAAAAGATTATTCAGAAAGAAGATATGTCAAACCGCGATATGATAAGGCTTTCGAAATTAATGAAGAAAGAATCTGAAATGAGCTTGCCTGACAGTACCAGAAAAAGTCTTGAAATAAAAGAAAAAACAACTCACATCATTGAGAAGGATGCCAATAAAAAAGATAGTGCCTTCTGGGCCGAAATCAGACCTATTCCGTTATCGGATTTAGAGACGCGGAGCCTGTGGGTCAGGGACAGCAGCAGGGCTGCATTGACATTGCAGAAATCAGGAAACGACTCAATTCCAAAGATGGAGGGAAAGAAAAAAAGCAAATTCTTCCGGAGTGTTAAAGATATTTCTCTTGGGCATACATGGTCCGACACTTCAGGTTTCAGTTTTACGAATGGAGGCCTTTTTGACCTNAAGGATCTGAGTTTTAATACGGTCGACGGATTTGTCTATGGCATCAACTTCCGGATATCAAAAACCTGGAAAAAAAGAAATGTTCTGTCATTTTACCCCGATGTACGCTGGGCCTTCAGCAGAGAAAACCTTATATGGAGGATCAATGGAAATTACAGGTTTGGCGAGATGAGACAAAAGTTGCTGACATTCAAGGTGGGAATGTCAAGTAAGGATATCAATAATAGCGGCAGTATCAATACCTTACTTAACAGTGCCACTACTCTTTTCATGAAGAAGAACTATCTTAAACTTTACGAATCAAGATACCTGGCTCTGGGTTACAGAAGTGAAATAGTAAATGGATTATCATATGAACTGAACGGCAGTTTTGATGACCGGAGAGTTTTAGATAATACTACAAGCTTTTCCCTGAGTAAATCATCGAAAGAGTACACTGATAATATTCCTGACAACATCTACCTTGATCCGGGTTCGAATCCCATAAATGCATTACGCGATCAACGGCACTTTGAATTTGTAACAAATGTTACATATATTCCATTTCAGAAGTACACNATCCGTAACAAAAATAAGATTCCCATGGGATCAGATTGGCCAACATTCAACCTGACGTGGAAACACGGGATAAATGAGTTTACTGAGCTTGCTTATAAGTACAAACATTACGACATGATCAGGTTTGAAGTTAATAAGACCAGGGAGACTGGGGCATTCAGCGAGTTAACCTGGCGTATCAGAACAGGAGGGTTTTTTGACAATTCCGGGCTGACCTATTATGATTTTTTTCATTTTAATTCGCAGCCAGTTNCCTTACTGCTTGATAATTACCAGGATGCATTCATGCTGCCGGCCTATTATTCTTTAAGCACTCCCGAATTCTTTGGTGAAGCTCATGTTAAATATACGACGCCATATCTTCTGTTAAAGCTGCTTCCTTTACTTAGCAACACCCTGATACGTGAAAATATCAGTCTCTCATATCTTGGTTCGCGATATCACAGAAATTATACCGAAATCGGGTACAGTTTAAGTGAATTCTTTTTTCTCGGAGAAATAGGAATTTACGCAGGATTTGAAGACATCAATTACAAAAGTCTTGGGGCTAAACTGATCTTACGGTTTAATTAATTTAAGATCAGGCAAATGGCGGTTCATCCTGAATACCCGACTCATGATCAAACTCGCCACCCAGTTTCCTGAAATTATCGTGGTTCATCTTTGATCCGAGTGTTATACTCTGCGAACCCTCTCTTGAATCCGTAGTTCCGTCAATATCAAAATCATCCAGATCCACAAACTGTGCCTTTTCTTCGCGGAATTTCAGCCTGACATCATCTACCGGACCGTTACGGTTTTTCGCAAGGATGATTTCAGCAATCCCTTTTGTGGATGATCCATCTTCGAAAGCGGGAATCCCGAATTTTTCCTGCCGGTGGATAAATACCACCATGTCGGCATCCTGCTCAATAGCCCCCGACTCACGGAGGTCAGACAGTAGCGGTCGTTTTGTTCCGCCTCTCATTTCAACCGACCTGTTAAGCTGCGATAGCGCCAGGATCGGAACATTTAGTTCTTTAGCTATACTTTTCAGCGAACGTGAAATGTTACTTACCTCCTGCTCACGGCTGCCTGCATTTTCAGGTCCCGACATAAGCTGGAGATAATCGACTATAACAATATCAAGTTTGTGCTGTGCCATGAGCCTCCGGCATTTTGCCCTGAGTTCAAATATTGATATTGCCGGAGTGTCGTCGATGAATATAGGTGCCTGTACAAGTTTCTTGATCCTGGAGTCGAGTTGTTTCCACTCCTCCTCCGAGAGGCGTCCGTTCCTGATCTTCTCTCCGGGTATATCTGTTTCAGCTATTATCAACCTGTTTGCCAGCTGAATGGAAGACATTTCACATGAAAATATTGCAACATTCTTACCATGATCGATTGCTATGTTTCTGGCCATTGACAAAGCAAAAGCTGTTTTACCCATCGAAGGACGGGCTGCAATAATGATAAGTTCCGATTTCTGCCAGCCCGATGTTAACCTGTCAAGTTTTGTGAAACCGGAAGGAATTCCGACCAGGGCATCTTCCCTCTTTCCAGCCTCCTCGATCTCCCTGATAGCATCTTTAATAACCAGATTTATCGGTGAAACCTCCCGTTTAATGTTTCCCTCAGCTATCTGGAAGAGTGCGTTCTCAGAATAATCAAGCAGATCCGTTACATCGTACGAGTCATCAAATGACCTGGTCTGTATTTCGGTAGAGACTCTTATAAGCTCCCGCTGAATATATTTCTGAGCGACAATCCTGGCATGATAATCAACATTGGCTGCTGAAACAACTTTTGATGTCAGCTGGGAAAGATATACTGGTCCCCCTACTCCGTCCAGCTCCTGGTGAGCCCTTAGTTCTTCAGTAACTGTATAGAGATCTACAGGAAGTTCCCTTGTCGAAAGATCCGAGATTGCTTTAAATATTTTTTTGTGGACTTCCTTGTAAAAACTCTCTGCCTTGAGAATATCCAGGATAGTTATTACTGCTTCTTTTTCGAGCATTATAGCGCCAAGTACAGCTTCTTCCATATCGATTGCCTGCGGTGGAACTTTCCCAAAATCAGGCAGAGTGGTAATAGCCGGCCTTTTGCTATATTGTTGTTTTGCCATTAATATTATTTTACTTATTTATAGGTACTTAGAGTGTTGCCTTTATAAAAACGGGGTAGATTCAAAGGTATGGATAACACTTCTTAATAATTGAAAAGAGAGGGTATTTTATTACCAACAAAACATGTTGAAAACTTGTTGAAAAGCTAAAGAACCAATAACTGATAAATAATTCAAAACCATATGGTATTTTTACATCATATCTACGGAAGATGGTTATTTTCCCAAAAACTAAAATAAATCTGGGATTGCGGATAACAGGTAAGCGTCACGATGGTTATCATGATATTGAGACTATATTTTATCCAGTCGACCTGTGTGATGCGCTAGAGTTTGTAGTCTCTTCCGGATCGCATAATAAAGATCTGATCACAATAACCGGACTTGAAACAGGGGGATTACCGGAAGATAACCTGGTAATGAAAGGAATCAGCCTGTTACGCGACAGGTTCTCTTTTCCGATTTTAAAAATTCATCTCCACAAAGCTATTCCTGCAGGAGCGGGTTTGGGAGGAGGCTCCTCTGATGCCGCAGGGATTCTCATGGGAATTAGTAAATGCTTCAACCTCTCGCTCGAAAATGACAGATTGAAAGCTTACGCACTCGAACTTGGAAGTGATTGTCCGTTCTTTTTAGAGAATACCCCATCTCTTGCCCGTGGCAGAGGCGAGATTCTTGAACCTCTGGATACTTTTCTTTCCGGTTATTATATTCTTCTCATCAATNCGGGCATTGGTATCTCAACCAGGGAGGCATATCAGAATTGTCATCCCCAACAACCATCAATAAATCTCAGTCAGCTTATCCATCATCCGCCGGAAGAATGGAAAGATTTGATAATTAATGATTTTGAGGAGTTTGTTTTCAGAAAACACCCGGTGATTGGCAATATTAAGAAGAGTCTGTATAAATCAGGAGCGATTTACAGCTCTATGTCGGGCAGCGGATCAACAGTATATGGTATCTATTCAGAAAAACCGGTGATACCTGAAAAACTTAAAGAGTTTGTTATTTTTGAGGGGATCATGGGGTGAGGTTATTCAATCTGCAGCAATAATGTTCCCTTTGATACTTTATCTCCCTTATTCACCAGAATCTTTTTTACACTGCCGTCCAAATTGCATATAAGCATATTCTTCATCTTCATGGCATCAAGGATCATCAGGTTATCTCCTTTTTTTACCTCCTGACCAGCTCTTACAAGGATATCAAGGACCGTTCCGGGGATGAAACTCTCAATTAATTTCGGGTCAGGTACCCGGTAAGGTTTCCTGTTTTTAAATTTAGTGCTGATCCTTGTCTTATAAAGACTTGTATCAATATTAAGGATTCCCAGGCTTTCCTTTTTCTTCAAATCTTTTTCCATTAGAAATAAATGTATAGTTAATCAGAAAGGCGGGAGACCATGTTTTTTATGAGGAATTGAAATTACCTTATTTTCCGACACTGAAATTGAATGCAAAAGGAATTTTCTTGTTTCAGCCGGTTCAATAACTGCATCCACATATCCGCGTGATGCGGCAACGTATGGATTTGCAAATTTTGATTTGTACTCTTCGACTTTCTGTTTTCGTGTGCCTTCAGGGTCTTCAGAAGACGTAATCTCTTTTCTGAATATGATATTTGCGGCTCCTTCAGGGCCCATCACTGCTATTTCTGCGGAAGGCCAGGCAAAAACAAAATCAGCACCCAGATGTCGCGAGCTCATGGCAATATATCCGCCGCCATAAGCTTTCCGAAGGATAACAGTAAGCTTAGGAACAGTGGCTTCGCTGTAAGCATAAAGCACTTTGGCGCCATGTCGTATTACTCCGGCATGTTCCTGATCGACCCCTGGAAGATAACCCGGAAGATCGACCAGTGTTATTATAGGTATATTAAAAGCATCGCAATAACGGATGAACCTGGCAGCCTTATCCGATGAATCAACATCAAGAACACCAGCCATTTCAAGAGGCTGATTTGCAACGAATCCTGTTGTACGGCCGCCCATGCGGCCAAAACCTATTACAATATTTTTGGCATAAAGCTCCATGATCTCGAAAAAGTCAGAGTTATCAGCTACAGCTCTGATCACATCTTTGACATCATAAGGAAGGGTCGGATCACCGGGAACTATCTTTTCAATATCGAATTCGGGTTTTGGTTCGCCGGGCTCAAACATCCTGGCTTTCTGACCATTGTTCCATGGAATGAAAGTAATCAGCTTTTTGATCTGGGCGAAACACTCCTCTTCGCTTTTTGCAAAAAAATGGG
>JGI24131J36419_10000334_pt1 | contig 16655 bp, 11 predicted proteins | sample BarGraNGADG00211_2_FD_36419 | JGI IMG/M metagenome (IMG submission 36419) | reverse complement strand
GGAAAGATTCGCACTGCTTCCTCGAAAATCTGCCTGCCGCTGTAGCGGCGGGAGATATGGTGCAGCACCAGGTACTTGACTCCCGCCTCGCGTGCCAGCCAGGCAGCCTGGGATGCCGTCAGGTGACCGAAATCGGCTGCGACCTCTCGTTCCTCGTTGATGTACGTCGACTCGATCGCCAACAGGTCCGCCCCGGCCGCATACGGCACCAGGTCATCCACGCGACCGGCATCGCCGACGAAAACCAGGCGTGCGCCTTGCACAGCCGGTCCCAATACCTCGTCCGGCTGGATTGTTCGCCCGTCAGCCAACGAAACCGGCTTGCCGTTCACCAGGTCCCGCCGGATTGGTCCGACCGGCACGCCGAGAGCCTCGGCCTTCTGAGGCAGGAATGGGCGCCTGGCCTTCTCCTCGAAACTGAAGCCGAAGGACTCGGCGCCGCGGTGGTCGACCGGAAAGACGCTCACCTGGAACAGATCGTCTTCCATGAGAACGCCGGGCGCGATTGGATGATAGCTGATGCGCATGCGCGTCTCTCCTGCGCCGAATACGATACGCATCAGATCACGAACGCGCTGCAACGCCCACGCGCCCCCATAGATTTCCATATTCTCCATTGTTTCCCAGCGTCCGAACGTGCTCGCCAGGCCGCCCAGGCCGAGAATATGGTCGAGATGCCCGTGCGTCAGAAGGATACGGTCCAGCCGCTTGAAGCCGATGCCGCTGCGCAAAAGCTGGCGTTGGGTGCCCTCGCCGCAATCGATGAGGAAGCGGTATTCTCGATGAATCAACACCGTAGCCGGCAGCCCGCGCTGTGCCGAGGGAGCGGAAGCGGAAGTGCCGAGAAAGATCAGTTCGAACATGCAGTAANTGTAATCTTGTCGATGTAATCGCCTTGCTCGATGGCGTTGACCACGTCCTGGCCCTCAATTACCTGCCCGAAGACACTATGCTTGCCGTCCAGGTGTGGGGTAGGCACATGGGTGATGAAGAATTGGCTGCCGTTGGTGTTGGGGCCGGCGTTTGCCATCGACAGCACGCCGGGCTTGTCATGCTTCAGCGTCGGGCTGAACTCGTCCCTGAACTTATAGCCGAGATCGCCACGGCCGGTCCCGGTCGGATCGCCGCTCTGGATCATGAAGCTTTTGATGACGCGATGGAAGGTCACGCCATCGTAGAATCCATCTTCGGCCAGGCAGACAAAGTTATTGACCGTGGACGGGACCTGCTGCGCAAACAGCTTGAGCACAATGTCGCCCTTGTTGGTCTTAATCGCGGCCTGGTACTGCTTTTTTAGGTCGATTTTGAGATCGAACGGCTTGGAGTAGCGCTTAGGCATACTGCATCCTTTCCAATAGGTGATGCGTGATACTTGCGCCACGCTCGGTCAACCTGGCCGATCACACTGCACGTATCACGCATCAAATCGTAACCGTCGGCTGGACTATTTTTCCGTGATGGTGATGGTCTTCACCACATCGCCCGCGGCCAGCTTGCTCACCACATCCTGTCCGCTGGCGACCTTGCCGAAGATGTTCATCGGCGCGGCCAGTTGCGAGACTGCGGTCATGGAGATGAGGAACTGGCTGCTGCTCGCCATAATCTGCTGCGTGGCATTGTCCGTCACCGGGTAGTAGGCGATAGTACCGGTAATGACCTGGGCCGCCGCCGCGTTCTTGTCGAGGGGTAGCTTGTAGCCCGCGTCACTGTCCGGCTGNCTCTGAGGCGAGCCCAGGATCACTGCCGAGCCCGGCTCGACGTATGCGACGGGCAGGCCATCATAGAATCCCAGGTTGGCCAGCAGGACGAAGTTGTTGACGCTGGCAGTGGCATTGGCCGCGTCCAGATCGAGCACGATGTCACCCTTATCAGTACTGATGGTCGCCTGGTAGGTCTTTTTAGGGTCGACGACCGTGGCTGTCGGTGGCATGTTATAAATCTTGCCGCGCTTGTCCAACGGCTCTTTGGCCAGGGGCCGGCCGTCGGCCGGAGCCGGGGCATTGGGCGCAGCGGTGGGGGTGGGCGTGGGCAAGCGCGACACGTCGGCCGTGCTGATATCGATGCGCTGGATCGTGTCGCCCATCGCGATCTTGTCCACCACATCCATACCCTGGACCACGTAGCCGAAGGATGTGTAGGCGCCATCCAGGGACGGGGCGTCGGCCAGGGTGATGTAGAACTGGCTGCCGCTGGAGTCGCGCTTCGGATTGACCTGGTCGCTGTTGCGTGCCCAGGCGAGCGCACCGCGCGGGTGGTTGTGTTTGATCTCGGCCGGGATCGTGTAACCTGGGCCACCGCTGCCATCGCCAACTGGATCGCCGCCCTGGACGACGAAGCCCGGCTCGACCCGGTGGAAAGTCAGCCCGTCGTAGAAGCCGTCTTTTGCCAGCGTGACAAAGTTGTTGGCGCTCAACGGCGTGTCGGGATAGAGCTCGGCGACGATGTTGCCTTTGCTCGTAACGATGGTCGCCAGGTATTTCGTGCCCGTGACGATGGTCATCGGCGCCGGGCCACTGAAGCGGTCGGCACGCTGGGCCGGCGGGATCTGCGCGATCGGACGGCTGCCATCGGCCGCGGGGGCCGGCGCCGGCGTGCGCTTATCCGGCGCGATGGTAGGCGCGGCGGTCTGAGCAGCGGTGCCGGGCAGCACCAGCGTCGCCTGAGCAGCCGCCGGGGTGCCCTGTGCCTGAGCGGAAGCGGCCGGCGTAGACAGGGGCTGAGCAGACGGCGCCGCAGTGGCCGCAGACGGTGGAGTGGTAGGCGCCGCAGCGGGCACACAGGACGCAACTAAGGCGGTGGTGAGCAGCACGACTGCGAGGATCAGAACAGTTCGCTTTTTCAACAGAAACTCCTTGGCTTGGTTAGGATTTCGGACTCGAGTCATTGACCGTCAGAATTCAGACAGTACGGAATGGCGGTCGTTCCAGACGCCAGATGCCGAACAAAGCGGCGACGACCACCGCGACGCCGGCCCCGTAGCCTTCCGGAATACTGGCCTGGGTCACGAAGGTGGCGATGATGCCGGCGACTCCGGCGAAAAGGTAGCAGATGAGTACCGCTTCCCGCGGGCTGCCGGTCAGCCGTGCCAGTCGATGGCTCAGGTGATCCTTGCCCGGCGTAGTGAGCGGNTTTAGCCGCCGCCGCAGCCGAGAAATGATGACCAATGAGGTGTCGAAGATGGGTACGGCGAGCACGAGCGGGGGCACCATCCAGCTGACGAAGGCCGAATTGGTCGGGAAGCGCAGCTTGATAGCCAGGGCTGCCAGGGTAAAGCCCAGAAACAGGCTGCCGGTGTCTCCCATGAATATGCTGGCCGGGTTGAAGTTGTAGAAAAGGAAGCCCAGGCAGGCGCCGACGACGGCGGCCGCGAGGGCACCCACGAAGTATTGCTTGCTCATGGCGGCAAATAACAGGAAGAACACCGCCGCGATGCAGGCGATGCCCCCGCTCAGGCCATCCATGTTGTCCAGCAGGTTCATAGCGTTGGTGATCAGCACCACCCAGATGAGTGTCGCAGCTATGTTGAGCCACTCCCAGGGCAAGAAGCTGATGCGCAGACCGGTCAGCACCAGGATGCCGGCTGCCAGGAACTGGCCGGCCAGCTTAACCCAGGGGCTCAGCCCACGACGGTCATCCCACAGTCCCATGAACGAGCACAGGGTAGCCCCGATGGCGACCCCGGCGACTTGATTGACATAAAATCGGTCGCCCAACAACACCAGGGCGAGGATGCAGGCCACGTATATAGCCAGGCCTCCCAACAGTGGGGTCGCCACCACGTGCTGCTTGCGCGCATTGGGANGATCCATAAAGCCGAAGCGGTGTGCCGCCAGCCTTACGATCGGCGTGNCCCCACTGGCCAGCAGAAGAGCGCTCAACAGAATAAGAAGGTAAGCTGTCATCCGGAGATCTTCTTCTGTAACTCGTCGATCAATTGTTGAACGGCCGGTTTGTCGGCGTCTGCGGCCGTCTGTAGCGCGGACTTGGCCGCCGACAATGCCTCTTCCGTGCGCCCCGCATCTCTCAGAACTAACGCCTTGTTGCGGTAGGACATCTCTAGCTGCCCGGTATGCGAGCCGATGCTGCTCTGTAGTTGTTGCTGGCGCGTTTGTGCGCTTGCGCCCAGCTTATCGTAACCGCCCGCGGCCTGTGCCTGTGCATTGAGAGCGGCCAGTGCATCCTGGTCACTGGCCAGCGCCATTGATTCCTGGCTNACAATCTTATCGAAGGCTGACACGGCTGTCTGGATGTCTCCCGCCTGCGCCGCGTAGACGCCCAGCGCCCCCAGGANGCTGATATCGTTGGGTGTCATAAGAGAAGCTTGCTTGTATGCCGNGGCCGCGCCCGGCTTGTCTCCCATTTCAGCCAGCAGATCGCCGAGCAGGGGATAAGTTTGCGCGAATCTCTTATCGAGGGCCATCGAGCGGTCGAGCGAAGCTTTAGCCCCCTGCAGGTTGCCCATTATGAACTGCACCGAGGACATCTCGTTGAACAACTGAGCGTTTTGTGGGCTCAGGTCCGTTGCTTCTTTGTAATACTGCAGCGACTGTTGGAGCTTAGTCACGTCCACAGTGTTTGGCTGATCGATAACCAGTTGGCGCAGTTGCTGATTGCTAAAAGCCTGCGTCGGGTTCTGCGTGTTTGAGAACGCCCAGGCGCGGAACAGGCGAGCCAGGTTTGCCGTGTGATCGGTGTTCAGCGGATTGAGCCGTTGCGCCGCCGTCAACGCGGCGTAGGTCGCGCGCATCAGATCCTCGCGATTGGCAGACTGGAGGCCCGCGTCGATCGTCTGCTGCAGCTCCTGAATGGTGAAACCTGATAGGTTCGCCGGCAGCTTAGCGGCGCCCGGCTGTCCGGAGCTTGCGTACTCAAGCATAGCACGGCCCAGGAAGAGATAGTAGTAGTCCTCGTTAGGCTCGATCTTGACCGCCTCGTTGTAGAGGACGACGGCGCTCTCCCATTGTCCCCGGCCTTCAAAAGCCAGCCCCGACTTGTAGTAGGTGTCGGCTTGCACGATTTGGATATTCAGGTCGGCGATCAAGAAGAAAGCCAGCGGAGTCAACGCCAACGCGCCGACCAGGGGCAGGGCAGGCCCGGTGCAGAAGGTTGCTGTGGGACGCGCCCGGCCATCGGCCAGCCAGACTGCCGCGGCCATGCCGAGCATGACCAGCAGAAGGACCGCATCGAAAAGCACGATGTTGCTTGCCTGACGCCGGAAAATATCGAGACCCTGGACCCCGTTATACTGCAAGCGGCCGGCCTGGATCAGACCGTAGNCCANGAAAGTGCCGAGGGCGACGCCCGTACAGATAACGGCATTGCGGGCCCACTCATAGCTCCGGTTCGCCGGCTGCATGCGATATGTTTCGGCCAATGCTGCCATGATGCCGATCAACCAGGTGAACAACACTAGGATTGCCAACATCGGCGCCGCGACAACCGTGCCGGTAGCTTCAATCAGGCGTGTGGTGAAAGCGGCCCACAGCATCGCCAGCGGATTTGCGGCCCCGGTCTGGTTTATCAGGTAGTCCCAGACCAGTACCAGAGTGATCAGCATGATGATACCGGCGTACGGGAGTATGGCGTACGGCGTCGCGTTGCGAGCNGCCGGTTGCACCGTGCGCGGCCGCGCTTTCGAAGAGATGCGAGCAGGAGGCGTGTCCCGGCGGGCAAGAGCCGGGTCTTTGGCGGACGTCTTAGCCCTGTTGCCGGCGCCTGCTGCACCTTTAGATGCGACGACAGCCGCTGCGGCGACGCGAGCGGGTTGGCCGGCCGGAGACCGGAACGCCGCTGCGACCGTGGCGGCTGTTTCGGTCTTGTCCAGCCAGCCCAGCCCGGTTACGACGAGCACGGCCGACAGGATCCAGAAGTGAGTCAGGGTCGCGGCGATGGCTATTCCGAAGTGGATCTCGGTAAAATGCGCTACGATGGCGGCAAAAAGGGCCAGGATGATGAGTTGTTGTTCGGCGCTGAGCCGGACAGGGATATGCGCGACGGCCCCCTGGCCGTCGTGCCCGTTCTCGGCTGCCGGCGCATCTACGCCCGCTTCATCGGCCGGCGGTGCGGAAAGCAGATCGACCGTGACGTACAGGATGAAACCGACGATGAGCCCTGCTGGAAGGCCGATGCCGGCCAGGCGCAGGCTGTGGTCGGCAAGGGCCGGCGCCAGGACGCCCAAGACGCCGCCCGCGACCAACATCGCAATGAAGAGATTTCGGCGCGCTCGGCTCCTGATGAGCCCTAACCAGCGCAACGAGTAGAAGAAGATGCTTCCGTATAGGAGCAGTTGAGCAGCGAATCCAATGGCTCCCGTCCGTACCAACGTGTCGAAGGTCTCATTGTGCGAACGGTCCGGGGAAGCATTACGGGCTTCGTAGTGCGCGAGGTCCGGCGGGTAAAAGCGGTTGTAGGCGACCCACATTGACTCCGGGCCGTAACCCACGAGCGGACGGATTGCGTTGAGCTTGTCCGGGGCGCCGTCCGGCGCCGCGATCGGCGGATGGGGCTCTAACATCATGTCGACCACGCCCTGCCAGATCAGCACACGCACTGCGTTGGTGCCATCCGTAGTGCTGAAGAGGGTGCCTAACCGCCCCACGTACCGCACTTGNCGCAGGCTCTTGAGGGGGGTGTTCGGTAGGTTGAACACCACCAGGAAGGCGACGCCGGCGATGGTGAGGCCAATGACCGTTGCCCAAACCGGACGCACGGCGCGTGACAGCCATGCAGTCACGCGCGAGCGGCCTTCCGACCAGCGTGAAAGCAGCAGGATGCCAAGCATGCCGAACACGTAAAGGCCAACCGCGAGGCCGATCCAGGGGCCGCGGCTCTGCGTGAAAACGATGGCGACAAGCTGAACTATCAGCACGAACACGTAGCCGCCCGCGCGTAGAGCATCGGCGGTGGTGCCGGTCTCGCTGTCGAGCACCGCGACGAGGCTGTTAACCAGGCGTTCGAGGGTCAGGAACACGGCCATGATCAGGTAGGCGGCGACAAAAATCGCGTTGCCCATGTTGGCGGCCACACGATCTGTGACGTTTCCACCCCATGGCAGCGGGTCGATACCCATGTGCTGGATCATGGCGTATATGCTGATCGGCAGGCTTGTGAGGATGACGGCGTAAAAGATCCGATTGACCTGGGCGCGGGTACGCAGGTGGGTCAGGGTCACGAAGAACATGACCACGTAGCTGACGTAGGTGAATGTGCCCTGCAGACGCACGTATGAACCCAGCAGGCTGATGCGCGGTACCACTGAGAGGGCGGTGCTCAACAAGTAGCAGAAGACCAGGATCAGGGTGGGCAGGACCAACGGTGTGCTGTGAATGCGCTGCCATAAGCCAGGCCCGCCGGCCAGGCCTCGCCAGCCGTCGAGCAATTGCACCAGCCAGACCACTGCCATGAGCAGGGCGATCGAACGCACGAGATGCAGTTTGTCTGGTTCGAAGACGCGATTACTGGATGTGTTGAAAAAGAGGGGTGTAACGATGAGAGCGGCCAGCCAGCCGGCTTCGATTATAGCATCGCAGATACGACTAAGTTTGCTCTGCATAACGATCCTGTTCTTTGACAGTTAGCCGGGCACGCGCCCGGCTTCAAGTTATATTACCGCAGTAGCGAGCAAAACGCAAAACGTAAAACGTAACATAAGCTATCTAAGTTTGATACAATTCCAGGATTCGGTCGACCATTACTTCCATCGCAAACTCAGCCGCAGCCCGTTGGCGCGCCGCTGCACCCATGCGAGACCGGAGTGCCGGGTCGGCCTGTAGCTGGTTGATCGCCCGTGCCAGGGCGTCTGGGTCGCGCGGAGGCACGACAAATCCGGTCACTCCGTTCTGGTTGACGTAGGAGGTGCCGGTGCCCAACTCGGTGCACACCACCGGGAGGCCCGCGGCCATCGCTTCGACCTGCACCAGGCCGAAGGCCTCGCTCGGATGGCTGGCGGGCAACACGAACAGATTTGCCAGGTGGTAGACTGCCGGCAGATCGGCATCGGGCACCTCTCCCAGCCAGGCAATGCGGTCGGAGACTCCGATGGTTTCGGCCAGAGCGCGCCACTCGTTCTCCATCGGCCCGCTGCCAACGACCAGGAGGCGGGCCGCGATCTGCGGCAGTGCACGGATGAGGCTGTCCAGCCCCTTATAGTAGCGCAGACGGCCAACAAAGAGCAGCACGGGCAGGGCGGGGGGCAAGGGCAGATTGCCCAGGTACCGGTCACAAACACGCTTGAGATCAGCCTCGCCGGGAGCGGCAGTGAAGCGGGCAAGTGGGATGCCGTAGGGGAGGAGATGCACTTTGTCCTGCAGATCCGCGAGATACACGCTCCTGCGCATAGGAGGGCTGGCGACAATGATAGCATCGACCGAGCGAAGGACCTGTTGCATCAGGGGACGGTAGAAGCGCAGGATCGTCGCCTGGCGCACCACGTCGCTATGGTAGGTCAGGATGGTGCGCTGACCGCGGCGCACCATCCACTGGCTGACCTCGCCAACGGGATAAGGGAAGTGGAGGTGTACCACGTCCGGGCGCTGGCGTATGAGCTGCCAGGGCAGGGCCACGCTGAGGGGGGTCGAGGCGACTGTGGCCAGGCGGCCGGCGCGGATGACGCTGACGCCACCCTCGGTCGCGACCGTCGTGCGCAGGCCGGCGGGGTTGGTCACCAGGACGGTCACCCTGTGCCCGCGCGCGGCTTGCCCCTCGCCCAGTACCCTGACGTGGTTTTCGATCCCACCGAGTATGGGCGGGTAGTCTTTGTAAACGTGGAGGATGTTCACAAGCGATTCTACCCCCGATCCCGGCCGGCGCGGCTAAAGGTCCACCAACTGCTGGTAGACAGCCAACGTTTCCTCGGCAGTGCGTTCCCAGGAGAAACGGGCTGCTTGCTCCTCGCCTCGTACGCGCATCTGTGCGTGTAGCGCGCTGTCGGTCAACACTCGAGTGATAGCGCCGGCAATCTCGTCGACGTGCGTTGGGTCGACGAGCAGGGCGGCATCCCCGGCCACCTCAGGCAAGCTTGAAGTGTTGGAGCAGATGACGGGCGTGCGGCAGGCCATAGCCTCCAACACCGGCAGCCCGAAGCCCTCGCAAAGACTGGGGAGGACCAGGGCCTGCGCGCCGGTGTAGACCGCCGGCAAGTCGGCATCCGGGACGAAGCCCGGAAAGATCACATGCTCGCGGACGGGCGAGTGCTCCAGGGCAGCGAAGAAATCGTCGTACAACCAGCCGCGCTTGCCGACAATCACCAGCGCGTCGCTCAAACCCTCTCGGTATATGCGCTCGAAGGCGGCCAGCAGCCGGCCCAGATTTTTGCGCGGCTCGATTGTGCCTACGAATAGCAGATAACGCGCCGGCAGATCGTAGCGCGCCAGCGCCGAGGCGACTGCCACCGCCGACTGCCGGCAGAAGCGAGGATCGGCTGCCTCGTAAATGACGGTGATCTTTTCTGACGGCACCCCATACGCGGCCATCAAGTCGCGCCGGGCTGCTTCCGAGACCGCGATAATATGGGAGGCCCGCCGGCAGTACAAAGGCATCGTCAGGTTAAGATACCAGCGGTTTAGCCGCTTGTGGTGCTGCGGCAGTTGGCGGAAGATCAGGTCGTGCACCGTGAGGACGGTGGGGATACCGCGTAAGGGCAGCAGCAGATGTTCCGTGGCATGAAACAAGCGGGCGCCCGGCACAAGACGGTTGAAGCCCGTCCCGGCCAGTTGGCCTAGCCAAACCAGCATGCGCCAGGGCTTGTAGCCCAGCGCGACTGTGTGGGTCGGTGTTTGTTCCAGGCCCTTGAGGGGTTCGATCCCGTTCTCGGCATTATAGAAAAAGGCCAGCCGGTCGGGGACTCTATCCGCCAGCTCGCGCGCCAGGCTCTCGGCGTAACGCCCGAGGCCGGCCCGGCGGTGCACCGCGGCGGAGATGTCCAGGTAAAGGCTCATGGCACCTCAGATGAAGCCACACCATCAGCTTCAATGTAATCAATCATAATACTACGCCCCGTGTACGTCAACGGAATGACTGAGTGAGCGGTATGCCTCAGCGGTGCGGCGTGCAGTCTCTCGCCAGGAGAAGCGATCGGCTTGAGCCAGGCCTCGGGCGCGCAAAAGCCGGCGCCGCTCGTCGTCATCCAGCACGCTCTGCAGCGCTTCTGCCAACGCCTCGACATTCGCTGGGTCGATGAGGACGGCTGCATTGCCGGCTACTTCCGGTAGGCTGGAGGTACTCGAGCAGATGACGGGCGTGCCACAGGCCATGGCTTCCAACACCGGCAGGCCAAAGCCCTCGTAAAGCGAAGGGAAAACGAACAGCATCGCCCCGCTGTACAGCGCGGGCAAATCCGCTTCGGCCACCGGCCCGGCGAAGGCCACGGCCTCGCGCAGCCCCAGCTCTTCGCAGAGGCGCTTTGCCTCCGGGTAACGCTCGTCCCAATGGCCGGCAATCACCAACTGGACGGTGGAGTGCGGGTTCCGGCTCTTAAAATGCGACCAGGCTTCGACCAACTTGACCAGGTTTTTGTGTGGTTTGTTTACACCGAGGTATAGCACGTACTGTTCCGGTAGGTGGTGCTTCCACCGTACGGCGTTGATCTGTTCGGGCGCGGCTGGGCGCATCCGTTCGTCCGCGGCCAGCGGGGTAACGGCCAGACGCTCCGGATCGGCGTGAAAGTAGCGGATGAGGTCTGTCCTGGTGGACTCCGAGATGGCCAGGGTCAGCCCGGCAGTCCGCAAGGCCAGAACGGTGGCCAGGCGATAAATCAGCGGCTGCCAACGGCTGAAATAGTGCGGGTAACGGATGGGGATCAAGTCGTAGTAGGTGAGCACGGTTGGGACGCCGGGCAGATAAGGCATCAGGTAGTAGGCGCTGTGATAGACGTCCGCCCGGCTCTGGCGCAGGATGCGCGGCACGGCCCATTGCTGGCGTAGAGCGAACGGCGAGACGGGACAGGTGATACGCGGCAGTTCGGGCAGCGCGAGGCGGGAGGCCGGCGCCGAGGGATCTTGCAGCAGCGACAGTTCCAGGTCAGGCGCGACCTGGATCAGCGCACGCGCCAGGTTGACCGCGTAGCGCCCGATGCCGGGAAAGTGATCTGTAGCAGTGCGAGCGTCCAGGACAACGCGAGCGATCACGGTCTCTCTTTCGAACGGACTCCGATCGGACAGGTCATCGGGCGTTGCAGACGCTCAACGTTCAACCTGCCTTACGGGCAAAAGCGACCAGCGAGGTCGTCCATAGCGGCAAGCCGGCGCGATTGAGCCAACGCGTGGCTTTGTTGTACGTCTTCATGGCCAGGTACTTTGGGCGGCTTTGGTAGCGCAGCGTGTCCAGGTGGCCGAATTCCAGGTGATCGAACTCCAGGTGATCGAAATCACCCACCTCGCACAGCAGCCGGCGGGCCGTGCCCGGCGAAAAATGGCTGACGTGCTGGAAGGGCGCGTTGTAGGGCCCTTTGCCCGGCCGCAGGACCCCCAGGATACGCCCTTTGGTCACCTGAAAAGCCGCGTTGCCGCTGTGGAATGACAACAGTCCGCCTGGTCGCAGCAAGCATAGGGCCGCCCTGAGCAGGCTCTTCGGGTCATTCAGGTGCTCGATCACGTCCCACAGGGTGATGACGTCGAAGGATTCGCCGGGCAACGACAGGTGCTCCAGGGGCTCATCATAGACCACGAAGCCCCGGGCGCGTGCCGCAGCGGCGACCTGCTGGTCGATCTCCAAGCCCGTCACGCTGAATCCGTGTTCGCTCGCCACCGATGGGAAATCGCCGTAGGCGCAGCCAATGTCCAGCAGGGCCGGCGTGCCAGGGGCACGCAGGATCGCTTTCAGCCTGCGGCAGCCGGCCTCATAAATAGGGCGGTTGACTTGCAGCGCATCGTGCCAGGCGCCGCCGCCGCCCGTCCCGGTGACGGCTTCGCGGTTCAGCCGAGGGTTGATATAGACCATGCCGCAGATCTGGCAACGTACCAGGTCGAATGTGTAACGCCGGCCGGCCACGGTCTGCCAATCGTGGGTCAGGAAGGCCGGTCGGTCCGCGCCACACACAGGGCAGTTGGCGCGCCGCCAGGGGTTGCCCGTTTGAGAATTCATTTTTCCTCTAACTTTCTGGAGCTGCGGACACCAGCCGGCTATAGACCGGCAGCATCAGCTCCAGGGCCCAGCCGGCCGCCTTGCCGTAGTGCTTGTGGTAGAAGTAGCGCAGGCTGTCCCGGTAGGCCCGTTGGGCAGCCGGATTGCGGCGTATGCTCTGCCCGCCGAGGTGAGTGATGGCCACCTGCGGGTTGTAATAGACCTGCCAATCGGCACGACGCAGGCGCAGGCACCATTCGTTGTCCTCGAAATACATGAACATCTTCTCGTCCAGCAGCCCGACCTGCTCGATCGCTGCCCGGCGCACCATCATGCAGGCGCCTGAAACCCAGTCCACTTCTTGCACTGTTTCCGTGGCCCAGTCGTGCTGATAACGCCGAAACAGGAGCCGGTTGGCGGCCCGAGCCAGGAGATAACCCGGACGGGGATCGCCGCCGAAAGCGTAGGGTTGTGGCGTGCCGTCCGAACGCAGCAAGCGGGGACCGGCGGCGCCGGCCTGCAGGCGCGCGTCCATAAAGCGCACCAATCCCGCCAGGGTATCCGGCCGCGCGACCGTGTCGCTGTTCAAGAGCAGGAGGTACTCACCCTGTGTGGCGCGTATTCCCTGGTTGTTGGCGCGCGCGAAGCCCACGTTCTCCGTGTTGCGGATAAGGCGCACTCCCGGAAACTCGCGCGCGACCATTTCGGCGCTGCCATCGCCGGATGCGTTATCCACCACGACGACCTGGTACTCCACCCCGGCAATCGCGGCCGGCACGGAGCGCAAGCATTCGGCAAGCAATGAGGCAGTGTTATAGGAGACGACGACTATACTCAGTTCCATGCAGTTCCTTCCACCAGACCACACCCCCCAACAGGGTGAGCAGCCCCAGTGTCCCCAGGCTCAGGCCAATCCCCAGCCTGACCGAAATGGGTTGATACACGAACGAGACGGCGTGCAGGCCAGCCGGCACCGGTACGGCCCGGAAAGCGAAATTCGCGCGGTACAGCTTGGCTTCCTGGCCGTCTACCAGAGCATGCCAGCCGGGATAGGCCGCATCCGATAGGACCAGCATGGCAGGCTGCGCAGTATCCACTGAAAGCGTCACAGAATCGGGGGCATAGGACTGAATGCGCGCTGTGCTGGAGGCTGGTTGCCCCGCAGGCAGCACAATCGAGGGCGGTTCTTCGAGGAGCACTTGTCTTCCGCTGACCACGTCCGGCTGGTCCAGCGCAGCCAGCAGGGCACTGGTGTCCGGAATCACCTGGTACGAAGCTGTCAGATAGGCCCGTGGCAAGGGATGTGCGCGCTCGTAGATCTTGATCTCTCCGTCGTAGACCAGCGTGAGATCCTCAGAGACTGGCAGCGATTGCGCCGCCAAGAGATAGCGCACACCTGCCAGATCCAGGATGTGCCCATTGTGTTCTGAGAGAACGTATCCTTCTGTGGTCGCATTGAGACTGTGGAGGAGTGCAGCGTAACGCCCGATGCCCACATCGTAGCCCCGTACGTCGAACAAGCCAAATGGCATGCCGGTGTTGGCTGGCAGAAGCCTGCCGATCTCCGTGACGCGCTCATAACCGGCGTGTTGGGCCAGCCAGGCCAGCGCGGGTGTTGTCGGGAAAACCTCCGCGGCCGGGACAGTGGGATTGAAGCCTGCGCTGAACGTCAATACATCGGCCAGGACAAGCGCCACACACAGTATGCCGGCCCGCGCTGGCCTCAGCCAATCCCTATAAAGTGCCCATAGGACCAGTGCACTGAGGGCGGCAAAGATGAGCGGCAGGTAGAGGATGAGTCGTGCCGGGTCGAAGACGCTCAGCAATTGGTGGTAGCGATCGTCCAATTGGTTGAGGTAGAAGTCGAGCGGATATGGGTGTGGGGGCTTCCCGTACACATGCGTCTCAATGTAGGCTTTCCCGATGACCAGGATCTGGTCCCTGAATAAGCGCAATATAAGGTAGCCTGTGCCCAGGCCCAGCGCAGCGATCCCGGCGAAGATCGCCAGCGCAAGCGACAGCCGCCGGAGTGCGCGGCTAGCGGGGCGCAGATGCAGCACCCCGTCCAGCCCAAGGCCGGCCAGCGCGGGCAGGCAGAAACAATAGATCGCCTGGAACCCGCCGCTCGTCGCAGCTACATTGAACAGGGGCAGTTGCCTGACCAGGTCGAACACTGGCCAACGGGAGATCACGATGAGCGAGAAGAGCCCTAGCAGTCCCAGGAACACTACCTGCCATTCGCGACGCCGTAGCCATGTGCCGGCTCCTGCCAACGCCAGGGGCAGGATTCCCATGTACAGTACGCCAGTGTAGTTCAGGAAGGTGGTCCCGATCCACCAGTTTCCGGTGGTTGGATTACCGAACAGGTTGGGCAGGAACGCGGTTAACAGGCGAAGCGAGTCCTGCCAGAAATGCGTGTACAGCCACGGTTGGCCCTGAGCTGACGAGGCGCGCGACAGGTAGTAGTTGCTCTGCGGCAAGAGCTCCAGAAAAGGCAACAGTTGGATGGCAGCTAGAGCCGCGCCAGCGATCAAGGACAGGCACAGAAATCCTAAGCGAGGAATGTTGTGTCGCACGTGCTGTGAACCCTGGACCAGAGCGTACAGGCCCCAGACCAGCAACGTAAAGAAGGAGGTTTCTGCATGCCCTCCGAGAAACTGCGCGCCGATGGTCGCTGCGCCGAGCAGTGCCCACGGCCAGGGATTGGGTGCTGAAAGGGTTTTGTCGGCGGTCAGAATCAGCAGCGGCAGCCAGATGATCACATTAGTATGCGGGTGTCCTAGCAGCAGCATGACGAAGCCACCCAGGGCAAAGGTGATGCCGGCCAGCACGCTGGCCGCTGGGCTGGCCTTCCATGCCCGCAGCAAAGCATACATGCCCAGAGAGGCAGTTAGCAGCCGCAGAATAGCGCTCCAGCCGGGGATCAAATGAGCCGGAAGCCAGGTTAGCAGTAAGTTGATGGGATAAAAGACAGCTGACTGGTCGTTGGCAATGAAAGGGCTGCCGCTGAAGACGTAAGGGTTCCACAAGGGTAACTGCCCGCGGCGTAGCTGCTCGAGCGAAAATAAACGCCATGGATAGAACTGATAGATCTGGTCCGTCAGCAAGGGGTTGGCCGGCGCCCGAAAACCGGCCGGGGCCTGCGCCTGCCAGATCGGATCCTCGAAGAGCGCGTCGGCCGGCAACAACGCTCGCCCGCCAAAGGCGGCAGGCCCGAGGTACAGGCAGAAGAGAGCCAGCAGTCCCAGTCCTACCATTACCAGTTCGCCGGGCCGTCGCCTGGCGATCCGTGTGATCGCGTTCGCGCGCATGCCGCTCTACTCCATCATGGTTCCGTGTGGCTGGGATCAGTGGACGTGCAACAAGCTAATCGCTAGCTTGACCTGGGCCGCTGATAGATCCGCTCGTAGACTTCCATCTGTTGGCCGGCGAGTATTCCCCAATCGTACGTTCTTTCCACCAACCGACGGGCATTGCGGCGCAGGCTCTCAGCCAGGGCACGGTCTTGTAGCAGACGCGCTATCTGTGCCACGAAGGCTTGTGGCGAATCTGCCACAAGATAATCCCTTTCGGGTTGTGCGTCGATACCTTCGGCACCCAGGGATGTGCTGACCATGGGTACGCCGGCCGCGAATGCTTCGAGTACTTTTAGCCGGGTGCCTGAGCCATAGCGCACGGGAACAACAAAAACACTGCTCTGAGTGTAGAAATCCCGGATGTCTGGAACCTGCCCACACAACACAACGCGCTCGCTTGTTACGGCTTTGATCTCCGGCGATGGGTATCCTACAACCAGGAAACGCAAAGCGGGAAAGTGGGCCGAGAGTTCTGGCCACACCTGCTGCACGAAGTACAGCACCGCGTCGACGTTCGGCGGATGACTAAAGTTGCCGACAAAAAGCAGTGCCGGAGACTGGGTATCCGGAAGTTGTTCCGGGAGAGCAAAATGGTTGCAGTCCACGCCATTGGGAATGACGGCTATGGGCAGGCGAGGCAGCCAACGGTTCAGAACCTGCCGGTCATGGTCCGACATCGTGATGACCATGTCGTAGCGCGGCAGGTGGCGGATCTCGTAGTAGAAGAACGACACGAAAGCCGCAAATCGGCGCAGCTTTCGTGACCAGACGCGCTCTGCACGAAAGCGCCGGAAGCAGGTCAGGAAGGTGACGTCGAGTTCAGTCAGGATCGTCCCGCTGTCCCGCCGATAATCGAGATACGGTGTCAGACTGGGGTAGTCCACTTGCATAATATCAAAGTGGACCGACTCCTGGAGCGACTGTACGGCCCGGCGCAGCGCGGGCACGTCGTCCAGGTACACTGCTGGCGGAGCCAGGCGGGGTGGAAACCATACCGTATGCTCCGGGCGTGGGAAGGCCTCCGCCGTCTGGCAGTAGGCACGGAGAACCTGCGTCGACTGTGCATCGGGCTGACCATCGCTGAGGGCCAGGAACGATATGTCGACGTGCCTGGACAGCTCGCGGATGAGGTTGAAGATGCGTACAGCCCCACCGTGCACGGGGGGATAGGGCACGAAAGGAGCCAGCCACAGGACAGACATTCGCTGGTTGCTCATCTAGTTGCTCTCACTTCCAGCCCAT
>JGI24131J36419_10000323_pt1 | contig 16941 bp, 14 predicted proteins | sample BarGraNGADG00211_2_FD_36419 | JGI IMG/M metagenome (IMG submission 36419) | reverse complement strand
CCGTAGTAACCAAAAAGATAGATGACAAAGGTAAACGATACCCTGTTGAACAAAACAAGCTTCAAGAATGGATCAACAATAAAATGGAAGATGCAGGGATGATTGCGGAGTTTATCTATAATACCGAAGGGCCGCGCATCTCCATAAAAAAAGAGCATAAGATAACGCTTTCGTCAGTCTTTGTTACCGGAATGTGTCAGGTAAAAGATGTCAGCCGTTTTAAAAGGGCGCTGACAAAAGGAATAGGCCATTCCAAGGGTTTGGGTTTCGGGATGCTTAACATCTTCGCGAACCTGTAGCATACAGTAAAACACAGGGACGTTCGCGACCGTTATAAATCAAGATGTTATGAGGTTTTTGAAGATAATTATAATTTTATCCATACCTGTTACTCCCGGTTCGCGAATGCTGCCACTTAATATAGTGCTTTTATAGTAGAAATATTAGGTACGTCGCATTCCCCACGCGTGTGGGGGTTGAAAGACGATTGCCTGTAACTTCGAGATCGTTGTAGCCGTCGCATTCCCCACGCGTGTGGGGGTTGAAAGGAGATTGCCAAGCAACTTATCAAAGAGGGTAAGGGTCGCATTCCCCACGCGTGTGGGGGTTGAAAGGTGAGGGAAGGGAAGGTAGGCAAAACGAATTGTGGTCGCATTCCCCACGCGTGTGGGGGTTGAAAGCAGCTATCCATTGCCATGTTGGGGTTTTGTTATCGTCGCATTCCCCACGCGTGTGGGGGTTGAAAGAGGAGGTAGGTCAAAACGTTCTGTTCAATTCCGCGTCGCATTCCCCACGCGTGTGGGGGTTGAAAGTACGAATTAAAGGGTAAAAATGTTTTGCAGTTGAGTCGCATTCCCCACGCGTGTGGGGGTTGAAAGAGAATGTTGGGATAGTCCCATCTCTCATTAGGTGATCGCATTCCCCACGCGTGTGGGGGTTGAAAGCGGCTATACAACAAGGAAGAACAATTTTACCTAATCGCATTCCCCACGCGTATGGTAATTCAAAACAACGTCCAATATGTCATTCCGGGCAAGGAAGCGCGAACCGGAATACTTCAGCATATTTGTTTTCCAGTAATGTATGACTTTTTATCAAAAATGATTTTTTATAAGTGCTTGACATCTTCCTGTAATCAGTAAAACGTTGTCCTTGAAGAAAATACTTGATTACTCCTGGCAATGATCACCTATATCGAGACCCCGAATACTCTCGGGATGCCTATATTCATGCATAACGCCTCATCAAAAAAGGCGTGCAGGAGAGGTCTGGCTGGATTACGCCCGAAAAGGCATTCTTGATTGGTGAAATGGCCGAAAAGCGGTTCGCTCTCCCGATAGGTCAGGTNCCAGGATACATCCCTTCCACGATCATCGGTGCCACACCCCACATTTTGTGGCCAATATTTCCTTGACACACAAGACTGTGTTTCTTATAGTTCAATCATGAATAAGCAATGTCTTATCAAAAAAATCGATAGTAAGGAGGACTTATATGCAAGGAGAACTGCTGTATGACATGAAGCTTAAGTTTTTGCCCCTCATAGTCATAGGTGCCGTACCCGAGGGAATGAGAATTAACATACCCTTCAACGGGGAAGTGAGCGGGCAAACCATCAAAGGAAAGGTTGAAGGAACAGATTATGTTCTGTCGCGCAGTGATGGTGTGGGGCTTTTGCATATCCATGCCGTTCTTACCACAGACGGAGGCGACCTAATTTCAATTCAAGCCTCAGGTATCAGTACAGCCACTCCAGACGGGCGCTATGCAATTAAGGAAGTCTTAACCTACCAGACCGGCTCAGAGAAGTTTGCATGGCTAAACTTCACTCAAGCCTTCGGGGACGGCTTCTCAGATATGAGGACCAATGAATTGCATGCCAAGATATTCAAGGTATAACACTGATATGGTTGTTAATTGTCAAGTNGAAAAAGGTTTGCCTGTCCACATATTTTGTGTGGATATGCTGTTCCATATATTCCAGGGCATATGCCGGATCAGAACCTTGGGTAGCGACGATTGATCATTCTGATATTCGCGGGTTGGATACCGCAAGACCTGTCTTCATCGCGGAGNTGCCTCTGTCTAAAGCCNGGAGTTCGGTACAACCTTATCCCATAGGTTATACGAGGGTTCTCCTTACGCNGTTCTGATACCGCAAATGCCCTGGATACTGTATTAGTGCTTCATTCTGTCTCCAACATTTTTTATCTGTATACTCATGGGGTTATCCATAGTCAAGGTCTCACCGCCCGCGGCCGGTGATCCGGTGAGTCACTTGCTTTCCCTCAGTAATGATCAATTTTGACAAGCTGTAATATCCGAACAGTAGTAGGTGAACACAGTGTTTGTTTGCACCTGATATTCAAATGTCATTTTTGGAAAGAGTAAGTCAGCCTGAAGGTATTTAATAACTTTTCAAACAAAAGTACGCATCAGCCGGATGAAATTTAAAAAGTCTCTTTGCCCGCTCGGTAGACGGTGAGGGCGGTTTCGTGGACGCGACGGATGGGTGCGCCATGCTCAATCGCGGCCCGTTTGCAGTCCTCGTACTCGGGGGAGGCCGTGATCATTCTGCCATCCCGTTCCCCGATCTTGATCCGGATAACCCCGAACTCGGTGACGACCTCCTCCCAGCAGCGATCAAGGCAAAGGCGCTCCCACCGGGACATCCGGACCCCAAGCGTCGAGGTCTCGGCCAGGATAACGGCCGCGACTGCCTCCGCCAAGTCCGGATCGCAGATCACCGACAGAAGCGTCCCCGGGCGGTTTTTCTTCATCTGGATCGGGGTCAAGAATACGTCAAGCGCGCCCGCGGCGAAAAGCCGCTCTATGGCAATCTCGTAGAACTGGGGATTGAGGTCGTCAATATTCGTCTCGATGACTGTGACACCCTGCGATTCGGCGCCTGCGGCCTCCTCGCCGATCATGACCCGGAGCGCGTTCGGAATGCCGAAATCGCTCTTGCCGGCGCCGTAGCCGATGCTCTCGACGGTCATCGCGGGCAGGGGACCGAACTCCCCGGCGATCTCCCGGATGATCGCCGCGCCGGTCGGCGTGACCAGTTCCCCTTCGATGTCCAGTTTTCTCCAGGGAATGCCGCGCAGGATCTCGGCGGTGGCCGGCGCGGGCAGAGGGAAGACGCCGTGAGCGCCTTTTGCATAGCCGTGAAAGGTGGGCATCGGGCTGGCGACGACCTTCGGCCAGCCGAGCATCTCGAGACAGAGGGCCGTGCCGACGATGTCGACGATGGCGTCCACCGCCCCCACCTCGTGGAAGTGCACCTCTTCCGGAGAGCTGCCGTGCACCTTGGCTTCGGCCTCGGCGAGCCTCCGGAAGATTCGTTCGGCCGTCTGCTTTACGCGGTCGGAGAGGTTTGCGCCGCGGATCATCTCCAGGATGTCATGCAGCCTCCGGTGATGATGGTGATGGTGGTCGTCGAGGACCACGCGGACGTCCGTCGCCTCGATGGGGCCGGTCATCTTTTTTCCCACCTCGATTCGGTAACCGCCCACGCCGAGGCCGGCGAGNCCTTCCCGGAGCCTCTCCGGGTCCGCCCCCACTCCGATGAGCGCCCCGAGCGTCATGTCGCCGCTGATCCCCGCAAAACAGTCAAAATAGGCGATCTTCATTTGTTCACCAGATGTGCAAAATATCCGGCCCCGAAGCCGTTGTCGATATTCATCACGGCGACACCGGCAGCGCAGGAGTTGAGCATCGCCAGCAGCGCGGAAAGCCCTCCGAAGCTTGCGCCGTAGCCGACGCTCGTCGGCACGGCGATCACCGGGCAGGAGACCATCCCCCCGACGACGCTGGGAAGCGCCCCCTCCATCCCGGCCACAACGATCAGGACGTTCGCCTGCATGATCCTCTCCCTCTGGTCGAGCAGACGGTGCAGGCCGGCGACCCCGATGTCGTAGGAGCGCTCGACGCTGCTGCCCATCACCTCCGCCGTGACCGCGGCCTCCTCCGCTACAGGAATGTCGGCCGTACCCGCGCAGAGGACCATCACGTACTTTGCGCCTTCGGCGGCCGCGTCGGTCTTTTCCCCGGGTCGGTTGACAACCAGGAGCCGGGCGGCCTCGTGATAGGTACACCCTGCGACCGCCTTGGCGATCTTCCGGGCGACCTCGGGCGACACGCGGGTTGCAAGGACCTTTGCGTGGTGGCCGGCAAGTCGCTTCACGATTTCCACGGCCTGTTTACTGGTCTTCCCCTGGCAGAAAACGACCTCCGGAAAACCGGTGCGAATGCCGCGGTGCAGATCGAGCTTTGCACATCCGATATCATCGTAGGGCAATGTGCGCAGGCTGTCGAGCGCCTGATTAACCGGCATTTTGCCGGATTTTACCGCATCGAGGATTTTTTTGAGCCGGTGGATATCCATAAAAATGTGGGGCGTGAGGTGTGAAGCGAGAGGCGACAAACACTTCTAACTCCTCACTCCTTTCTCCTTTCTCCCTTTATGCCTTCTTCTGCCTGTCCAGAACGGCGTTCATGCTTCCCATCCGGTAGCCACCCAGGTCCAGTGTCGTATATAGATATTGCAATTCCTTGAACTTATCCGTAACCCGCCGTCGGATTTCCGGTTCGGCGAGGCGCTCTATCTCCTGCTGTTCCACCTCGATCCGCGCGATATCTCCGTGATGCCGGACCCGCACCTGCCGGAATCCCAGTTCCTTCAGGAACCGCTCCGCATCGTCGAGACGTCGGAGAATGCCGGGCTCGATCCGGGTGCCGTAGGGGATGCGGGACGCGAGGCAGGCGAGCGACGGCTTGTCCCAGGTCGGTAGTCCCATCCGTTGTGCAATCTCCCGGATCTCCTTTTTTGTAAAGCCGGCCTCGCGCAGCGGGCTCCGGACCCCGAGCTCCGCGGCGGCGCGGCTGCCCGGCCGGTAGTCCTCCAGATCGTCTACGTTGGCGCCGTCGGCCACCCATCGAATGCCGTGTTCCCTGCCTATCGTGATGAGCCTGCCGAACAGTTCTTTCTTGCAGAAAAAGCAGCGGTCGGGGGTGTTGGCCGCGAAGTCCTCGTTTTCCAGCTCACTGGTTTCGATCCGGATCACGGTGAACCCGAGCTTGCCGGCCGTTTCCAAAGCTTCCTCTTCTTCCGACAGGGGATAGGTTTCCGAAGAGGCCAGCACACAAACCGCGCGATCTCCCAGTACTTTCCTCGCGACAGCCGCCAGCAGCGTGCTGTCGCCGCCGCCGGAGTAGCCGATCACCACACCGCCCATCTCCCTCAGCAGTGAGCGGAGTCGTTCCAGTTTGAAATCGATGGTTTCCATAATTGAATTGATAAGAACTTCCTTTTTCGAGGCCGGAGTATATGAAGAATGATCTTGTGTGTCAATTGAATTTTGACCACAAAATATGGGGTGCGGTATCGGGTCTATTTTTCACGTCTCAAATTAGCTTCGCTGATTCTTCGAATTCTCAAAGCGTTATGCCTGGATGTATTCGTCCCATACCCTGATACCCTAATAACCTGATAGCCTGAAGGTCACACGAGGGCACGAGTGAATATTCAGGGTCCCGATAAAGGTGATCGCTCTTTTACTTGCTCCCCGTATATTTCCCGGCGGCCTTGAGCTTGGTCACCTCCTCTTTCTCGAGTTCGTTGAAGGCGATCTTACCCACCCGTGTGAGGGGGAGGCTGTCCCGGAACTCCACCTCCCGGGGACAGGACCACTTGATCAGATGTTCCCGGCAATAACCGATCAGGGACTGCGTCATTTCCGGGCCGGCCTTTTGGGGGTCCTTGAGCACCACAAAGGCTTTGACCAGTTCCACCTGCGCCTCGTCGGGGACGCCGATGACGCAGGCCGCGGCCACATCCGGATGCCGGTAGAGGACGTCCTCCACCTGGGCCGGGTAGACGTTCATCCCCGAGGATTTGATCATGCGCTTCAGGCGGAGTTTGAAATAAAAGTAGCCGTCCTCGTCCATTGTGAAGATATCCCCAGTATGAAGCCAGAGCCGTCCGTCCTCATGGACTTTCAAGACCTCCGCCGTCTCCTCCGGATGCTCCAGATATCCCAGCATGACGGCGGGTCCGCTGACGCAGAGTTCGCCTTCCTCGCCGATAGCCGCCTCCTGTGTCGTCCCGATCCGGATGACCTTTGCCAGCATGTCGGGCAGGGGCACCCCGACGCTGCCATCGCGATAGGCGTGGGTCGGCGTCACCATGATCCCCGTCACCGCCTCCGTCAAACCGTAACCTTCCACCAACTGGACGGTGCTTCCCTGTCTCCGGACGACCGCCTCGAAACGCTCCTTGACGATTTTGGGCAGGGAGTCGGCGCCGCATGTGGTGGTCTTCAGGCAGCTGAGGTCGGCCTTCTGAAACAGCGGGTTCCGACTGAGGGCGTCGTAAAGGGTCGGCACGCCAACCAGGAACGTGGGACGTTTCTTGACAACCAACTCGGCCACAATCTCCGGCGTGAACTGGGGGACGAGGATACTCTGGCCGCCACCCATGAACATGGCGTTGCAGCAGATGCCCAGGCCGAAGCCGTGAAAAATGGGAAGGATGGCCAAGATGACCGGCGGCGTGTCGTCAGCGGCCTCGCTTCTATTCCACCACTCGTAGACCATCATGCCTTCGGTGATGAAGTTATAGTTGGACAGCATGACCCCCTTGGGAAAACCCGTGGTGCCCCCGCTGTACAGGATAACCGCCAATTCGTCCGAATCCATGGCTGCCTTCGGCGCCTCGGGATAGGAAGCCGTCATGAGGTCGTTCCACCAGCGGACCATCGGGTCCGGGTGCGGGCCGTCAGCTCCCGCCTTCACCGCGTTGGGTATGCTGTCGGAGATGCCCGTCAGGATCAATGTCTCGAGAGGCGTTTCATCCCGTACTTCCTTGAACTTGTCGTAAAACATGTCCAGGGTCAGGGCATAACGGCTTTGGCTGATGTTCAGATAGTAGGTGATTTCCGTTGCCGTGGACAGGGGATGGATCATGCTGGCCACGACGCCCAGTTTATTGGCGGCGTAAAAGCAGATGATCCCCTGGGGGGAGGTGGGCATGGAGATGGTGATACGGTCCCCTTTTTTCAACCCGAGGGAGGCCAGGGCATTGCCGCAGACATCGATATCCCGGGCGAACTGCCGATACGTGGAGGTATGGTCCATGAAATCATAGGCAATCCGTTCCGGGTAACGCTCCACCGTCTGCATCAGGGCTTCGTACATGGTGACCCGGGGATACTCGAGCGATTCCGGTACGTCACCGTAAAATTTCAACCAGGGCTTCTTCTCGTACATGATGAACACCTCCAGTATTTTTTCCACACAGCTGTGGGCTTAAGGCTATGGGCTAAAGGCCCAGNTAGGCNTTNCTCACGTTTTCATCTTCGAGCAGGGAATCGGCGGAGCCGCTCAGGACAAACCGCCCCGTTTCCATGATATAGCCACGCGTAGCCGTGGTCAGGCTGATCGAGGCGTTTTGCTCCACAAGGAGGATGGCCGTCCCCCTTCTGTTGATCTCGCGGATTACTTCAAAAATGCGCTCCACGACCAGGGGGGCGATGCCCAGGGAAGGCTCGTCGAGCATGAGAAGCCGGGGGTTGGACATGAGGCTCCGGCCGATGACCAGCATCTGTTGCTCACCGCCGCTGAGCGTTCCGGCGAGCTGCTTCTGCCGGTCGTTCAGGATCGGAAAAAGTTCGAAGACATCGGCCAGGTTCTTTTCGATTTTGCCCTGGTCCCGGCCATGCAGCCAAGCCCCGAGGAAGAGATTTTTGAGGACGCTCATTTGGGGGAAGAGTTTTTTGTCTTCCGGGCACAGGGTGATCCCCTCGCGGACGATGTGGTGAGGCTCCATCCGGGTGATGGGCCGGCCGAGAAATTCGATGGCCCCCGAGCTTGGCCTGACCAGCCCGGCAATATTCTGCAGCAGCGTGCTCTTTCCGGCGCCATTGGCTCCCAGAACGCAGATCAGTTCACCGTCATCGACGTCAAGGGAGATGCCGTGGAGGGTTTGAGATTCACCGTAAAAACTTTCAACACGATCGACGCGAAGCAGCATACTTTTCTCCCAGGTAGGACTTGATGACTTCTTCATTTTGGCAGACCTCNGCCGGGGTNCCTTCGGTTACCTTCTTGCCNTAATTGAGGGCCAGGATCCGGTCGGAAATATTCATGACCATACTCATTTTATGCTCGATCAAACAGATGGTCGTCCCGGCATCGCGGATACGGGAGATGAGTTCGATGATCATCCCGACCTCCCCGGCGCTCAACCCGCCTGCTGGTTCGTCAAGAAGGAGGAGTTCGGGCTCCGAGGCCAGGGCCAGCCCGATGGAGAGCTGTTTCCGGGCCCGTTGCGGCAGGAGACCAGCCACCGTATCCTTCTCACGGCCCAAGCCGATGGTTTCAGACATTTGGTGGGCGCGTTCCAGAGTCTTATTTTCTGCGGACCTTTTCCCGCGCCAGCCGAACATGCCATGCAGGACACTGGTTTCCCGTGTCGCCCGCTGTCCGATCACCAGATTCTCCAGAACGGTGTTTCTTTCAAAGAGGGTGGTCAGTTGGAAGGTGCGCCCCAGGGATTTTCGGGCGACTTGGTAGGGCTTGAGCCCCGATATCTTCTCCCCTTTGAAATAGATCTCGCCCTTTGTCGGCGCAAGGAAACCGGTGATTAGGTTGAACAGGGTTGTCTTCCCGGCTCCGTTCGGTCCGATGACGCTGAAAATCTCACCCTGCCGGATGTCGAAGCTCACGTCGCTGATGGCCTGCAGCCCGCCAAAATGCTTGCTCACACCTCTCGTTTCAAGGAATGCTCGATTCATAGCGCTTCCCTCCTGCGACGGCGCCGCATCACCGCCGCCCGCAGCCCGCCCACGATGCCTGTGGGGAGAAAGTGAATGCACAAAACCAGAAGCAGGCCGTAGAGGATCAGGCGGAAACCGGCCAGGGATTGCAGAATCTCTCCCAGGATAGGCAGGAGAATCCCGCCCAAGATCGGTCCCGCCATGGTTCCGATGCCGCCGATAACGACATTGATCAGCATTTCGAAACTCAGCAGGTAATGGGCCTGTTCCGCCATTAGGGTCCCCATGTAGGCCGCAAAGAGTCCCCCGGCGAGACCGGCAAAGAGGGTGCTGATGGTGAAACTGATGACTTTCACCTGCATGGTGTTGATCCCCAGAGACTGCGCCAGATCCTCATTGCCCCGGACGGCGATAAGTCTTTTCCCTGCCAGGGACTTCACGAGGCGGGAGATTAGGACGATCGTGACAAAGACAAAAAAGAGCACCAGATAATAGCAGGCGATTGTGCTTTTGAAAGTGATCGTTACATCGAAGGGCAGGGAGATGGGATCAGGGCGGGGCAGGCCGAAGAGGCCCCTGGCGCCGCCGGTAAGGCCTTCCCAGCGGGCGATCACATAGTAGATGGCGATGCCGAGGCACATGGTGGCGATGGGGAAATAATGTCCTTTCGTGCGCAGCGTGGGTAAGCCGGTCAGGTATCCAAAAACAGCGGTGATCGCACAGCCCAGGGGGAGGGCGACCCAGAAGGAGAACCCGAGGTTCTGAACGAGGAGGGCCGTGGCATAAGCGCCGATGCCGAAAAAGCTGCCATGGGCCAGGTTGAGCTGACCCGTGTATCCCATGATCAGGTTCAATGCCAAGGACGCGATCACCCAGATGCCACACATCACCATGATGTGCTGATGATACTTGCCGGTGATAATCAGGGGGGCAACGAGCACAAAGGCAGTGACAAGGATGAGGAAAATTCTTTTACCCCAGGGGGTTGCTGCCATATCAGTGTCCCTTTCCAAAAAGTCCGGTTGGTTTTACCGACAGGACTAAAACCAGAATTCCGAAGATCAGAGCCTCTACGTAGTCCGTCGTCACGTAGCAGGCGAAGAGCGTCTCCGCCAGGCCGATGATATACCCACCGACGACGGCCCCCAGAAAGCTGCCCATGCCCCCGAGAATGATGATCACGAAAGCCATGGCGATCACCGGGCCGCCCATGGTGGGATAAATGAGCAGAACGGGGGCGACAAGGCAGGCCGCTACGGCTGCCAGGGCCGTCCCCAGCCCGAAGGTTAGGCCTCCCATCATGCTCACATTAATTCCCATCAACTGCGCCCCCTTGCGGTTCTGGGATGTAGCTTCGATGGCGGACCCCAGGCGGGTGTGCCTGATGAAAAAATGCAGTGCGATGATGAGCACCACAGCCGTGACGATGACGATGACCCGCTGGGCCGTGATCGTAATGTTCAGAAGATGGAAAACACTGCTGCTCGCCCCGGGAAACCGTTTGAAGGCGGGGCCCCAAACGGCCTGGACGCCGTTTTCCAGTATCAGGATCAGACCCACGGCGACAATGAAGGAATTGATCATCGGCTGTGTATAAAGGGGACGGAAGGCGATCCTTTCGATGAGCATGCCGATGAGAAACAGAACGGCGGCGGAGCAAAAGAGGGCCGCCCAGTAGGGAAATCCCAGGGAAATGATGAGCTGATAGGCAATGTAGGCGCCCAGCATGTAAAGAGTGCCGTGGGCGAAATTCGGGATCTCCAGGATCCCGTAGATCAGTGCCAGGCCCAGAGCAACCATGGCGTAGATGGAACCGAGCATGATGCCGTTGATGATCGTTTGGAAAAGGATACCCGATGATATATCCAATGTTAAGCCTCCCTTCGGCATGGTGGACGATGTCCGGGGGAGGGCCGGCCTGAGCACGACCGGCCCTCTGAGCGGTTCAAAAAGACGAAAACTTGAACTAGTAGGCTGTGGTGTAAACCCAATCCGGAGACTTTACCGGAAATATCTTTCCGTACTTGCCATTTGCGATCTCGACTCCCCAGATCTTGCCCTTAATGGCCCCATTGGGGAAAGTGTAATCGGTGTAGTACGGGTCGTTGTTCTTGAGGAAGGGTATTTTATATATTGCCGGATCAAGAAGGGCCTTCATGATCTTCTTCGGATCCGTCGTCGTCCCGGCGACGACGTTGGCCGCGATGTAAGCGAGGGCGTTGCCGTAGGCAATCCCCGTTTCATGGGTGACCATCTTGTCTTTGCCGTATTTCTTGTAGAACTTGTCTGCCAGCTTTTTGACATTGTCACCCGGGTACATGAGAATGGGGGCCGTGCCGATGGAACCGTTCAGCATATCCATGTTGGTGACGATCTTTGCCATCTCTTCGAGCTTTCCGCGTTCAATGATGATGAAACCACCTTTGAACCCCATCTCGCGGGATTGCTGGATCTGCATGGCATCCGGCTCCGAAGACGAACCGATGAGGATGCAGTCGGGTTTCGTAGCCAGGGCGTTGGTGAGGATGGGATAGAAGTCTGTGACCTTCATGAAGTCCACGGGAAGATTGGTCGTGATGGTTCCCCCTTTATCCTGCCAGTACTTCTGGAACAAGCCACTCCAAATCTTGCCGTAATCGTAGGCATCGGGCATCATGGCGCAGCGCTTCCAGCCCTTGGCCAGGGCCCGGTCGGCCCAGGCGGTGACATAGGACATCATGGCCGGGGGCCCACGAAAGAGCAGTTTGTTGCCTGCCATCACGCATTTCTGATTGGTCGTGTAGGCGCCGACGATGAAATTTTCCGCCTCATTAATGGCCATCAAACCGAAGATGCCGCCGCTGGAAGGATTGTATACCATCTTGGCCCCTTCCTGATGGACAAGGCGTTTGGCGTTGTTCACCGTCAGGGCCGTCTGAAACTGGTCGTCCATGCTGACAATGCGCACCTTGTATTTCTTGCCCGCCACCAGCGCTCCGCCCTGGGCATTGACTTCATCGGCCGCCAACTCCAGCCCCCATTTCAAATTCTGTCCGAACTGAGCCCCGCCGCCGCTCAGGGGACCGCTATAACCGATAGTAATGGTGTCTTCTGCAGATTGTACCAATGCGGGTGATGCCAGAAAGAAGGCAGAAAGAATCACAACAGACATGAACAACCAAAATTTCATCTTTTGCATAGTTCCCTCCAAGTTTTATCGATTTCCCCTTCTCAATACGAGAAGAAGAGTAAAACTTTCTATGGTATACNAAATTATATCTACACCCCGATCATAAATGTCAAGANAAATTATGTGACGACTATGGGTTTTCCATAAATAATGCTCCGAATTTCTCATCAGTTTTTAGGCAAAGACGCATAAGATGCCGAATTTTATTCATATACCTATTAAAAAAAGCAATGAATATTTCCCTTGACAAGCAAAAACAGCCCCCCTAAACTTCGACCCCTTGGAAGCAATGTCTTATCCAAAAAACATTTAATTACCAAGCAATCCATTCAAATTAAATAATCCAGCGCTCGCAATATTCTTTTGCAGCAGCTTTGGCTATGATTGTCCTTGATGAATTTTTGTGCTGACAAATTACGTCTGCTTCGAGATCAGCGGGAGCGTCACTGTAACGAACACACAGTGATGCTGCAAGCGGCAGGAGGGCTTCATTGCCATGAGGTACAACAACGTGAGGTCCGGGAAAGTCAGCCATAAACAAAACAAGATCATCATCTGTCGAAAGTCCACGCAGTTTTTCATTATCTAAGTTATTGCGGCCGACAATAATTTTGCCTTGATCATCCGCGCGAAAATGACGTCCGTATTTTAATAAGTCGAGATCATGAATATCATAGTCTTCCTGATGCGAAAATAAATCGCGCAGACGGCGTGTAAACATGGGATCAGTGAGCAGACATCCTCCAGCAGGTGGAGCATAATTACTGATCCCGAAATCGGCAGCCATTTGCATTTGTTCTTTACGGCCTCGTCCCTGAATGGAAAGTAACAGTGAACGATCAACTTTACCCTCTCTTTCGGCCTTTGTCGGCTCGAGCAGTTGAGCGCTGAGCGGCCGCAGAATGTAGTCGGAAAAGCCGGAGTTTTTAGCAACAACATGAAGGGATTGTTTCCCCTGAGACATTGGCCTTTGTCCCAGCACCTCTCCTGTAAAAATAAAATCAGCGCCCGTTTCCACCATTTTTTTGCCGGCTTCTTGCANCATTAATATATGGCAATCGATACACGGGTTCATGTTNTTGCCGTANCCATANCGCGGAGACTTAAGCATTTTNAAATGCTGATCAGTTATATCTTCAATAATTAGGGGCAAATTTATTTGTCTGGCCGCAGTTTGAGCTTTCTCCGCGCTGAAAAAAGGGGTTATGAATGTAAGGCAGAGNACATCAATATCTTGTCTGNGGATCAACTCAGCAGCCAGCATGCTGTCCAGTCCACCAGAAAAAAGGGCTATAGCTTTAACCATAAAAAAATATCCATAAATTGTTGTGAAAATTAAAAGCGCCGCAGGAAAGAACGCAGCGCTTAAAAATTATTATTATGTTTGTAAATAGATGTCAGTATCTGGCGATATTAGCCGCCCACACCTCACGAAGCAGACTGCGCAATCCCTGATCAATTTCAAAATCAATTATATACAAATCATTGGCTGTCTTGATTTTAGTTCCCTGAAAACTTAAAACATACGGCGCATGATTTTTATCAATTCCCGAGAAGGTAAAAAAACCGGAAGCGAAAGTAATATTAAAGCTGGGCAAAATCTTTTCCATTATAATTTTAGGAGAATCATCCTCGGCAACGAATAAAACTTCATACCCCGCTTTTTTCAAAACATTAACGAGTTGCAAGGGCAGATTGCGCGAGTAAATGATGTATCGTTTGTTAGCAGATTTCACCAGTACATCTGCTTTTATCGATAGGTTAAAACCGTCTTTAATAATATCGAATACTTTTACCTCAGTATCTTTATCAGCTTTGAACCCTAAATAAGAGATTAAAGCATAAGAAAAATCCTTAACTGATGCTTTGGGAAAAACAGGAATAGGCGGCAGAGAATAAATCTCTTCCGATTTTCCGACGATTCCTGTTTTCTCGGAAAATTCAGTAATGATCAAACCATTTTTCTGCGCATAGTTTTTAATGGATTTGGGCAACAGCGAATTATTTCCATAAACGATACACAATCCCTGCATCAACCGTTTTGATCGTCTGGAATTGGATTTTGTAATAACCCAATCGACAATTAAATCCACCGGCGGAAGAGAGCCTATCGTCATGGGCGTTTCTCTTTTGGTCATGTTATAGCCTTTGGCGGTATTAAAAATCTTTTTTAAGACGGCGATAACATCATCTTTTCTGCCCACTTTAATCAGGTGATAATTGACCCAATTATCATTAATCATTTTTTGAAGGTTGTCTCCAGCACGATTGTCCAAATCAAGAAATATTATTGTCTGGTCGTCAAATTCAATTACGGGAATTTTAGAACAATCAATGGTCACCTGTCCGGTTTTAGGTATGGGAAGATAGTAATTGCCCCTGGTCATAATTGATCCGTTCATCTGGGTGATGACGTGCTTAATTAAGGCGAGACGGGCTTCCGGTGGCATCACTATCTTTTCTTTTAATTCGATGATCTCTTCAGGTTGTGTCGGGCTTTCGGCCTGCTTTACTACTTCCGGAACAACACTCTTGTCCTCTTCCGCAGCTTTAACGAAAACGTTNTGATTGGGAAGCTTTATGGTCTGCCCGGCATAAATTCTGTTATGATTTATAACATCCGGATTAAGCGATTTAATAACATTAATCATCGGCTGGGTATCTGTTTTAATCTTAAGTTCACGATGGATGATTTTAATCAGGCTGTCACCCTTCTTTACTTTATAGGTATTGACGCCCGCAGGATTGGTCGAAGGAGGAACCACAGCGGTGGCGTTATCCTCAGTGTTTGATTCCATCTTATTTTGCTGAGTTTTATCTAATGGTTTTCCGGGAAGTACCAGTAATTGTCCTACATAGAGTTTGTTGAGATCTGGTATATCCAGGTTAAGATCTTTAATGATTTTGTAATTATCCTTTTTATCTTCATTTTTGATATTGGGAATATGTCTGACAATAGTAGAAATCATATCTCCTTTTTTTACGGTATATGTATACAGGTTTTGTTTTGATGTGGCTGTTTTTTTGAGAGTTATTTGTGCCGTGTCTTCCTTGGCTATTGAAAATTCACAAAAAAAGACCGCTGAAAATATAGCTGCAAGTAAAGCCAAAGTGTATCGATTGAACATTATGTTTCCTCCCTGTTAGAGAGTGAAAAATTGTAATGCAATTAATTACTTCTGAAAGCAAACTGATGCTAAATTACTTTTTTCATTGCCTCAATAGCGACTTCAATTTGATCATTGGATGGTTCTCTGGTAGTAATCCTTTGCAGCGTCAAACCCGGCCAGCTCAAGAGCTCTACCCACTTCCAACGGCTGTGTTTACCGGTGAAACGGATGGCTTCGTAAGAAATGCCGGCAACAACGGGAAGTAGCAATATTTTGTAGAGTACTCTGTGCAAAAAATCCGGGCGTCCTAACAAAGAAAAGACCAAAATAGAAACAATCATGACGAACAGAATAAAGCTTGTTCCACATCGCGGATGGCGAGTGGAGAATTCTTTGATGTTTTCCACGGTCAATTCCTGGCCGTGTTCCCAGGCAAATACAGTTTTGTGCTCAGCTCCGTGATACATATAAACACGGCGCATATCTTCCATCAANAGAGTGCAACATAAAAAACCAAGGAACATTCCCAGCCGGACACAGCCTTCCAGAATATTAAGAAGAATTAAATTTGGTACAAAATCTTTCACCTGCGTAAAGAAGAAGGCCGGCACAACAACAAAGAAAAATATTGCCACCCCGAAGCTGATAATGAAAGAAAGAGTAAATTCCCAACTTTTCGGTTTTCTTTCTTCCTCTGATAAGGCAACTTCCGCTGAAAACATCAGGCATTTTATCCCGATGATCATCATTTCAAACAGGCTGACTGTTCCACGGATAAACATCCATCCCAGTACCTTGTATCGTTTTGTCAGGGGAATATATGTACGTTCCTGAATAACGATTTGCTTATCCGGTCGGCGAACTGCCGCCGCGATCTTGTTGCCATGACGCATCATTACGCCTTCAAGAATTGCTTGCCCGCCGGCGATATCTTCTGAATTGGGTTTAGGTGACATAATATTTTATCCGGTTTTCCTTAATTTTATTGCGTTTCTTTATAGTATTTAATCTGCAGTGTCAAACTATCATTTCTGGTTGCAAGATAGACCTCCAATGATGTAATGAATANGTACAAAAAGATGAAGGAGGATTGAAGATGGCATCAATGGATTCATCCAGCGCATTTATAAAGGAATATCAGGAACGTTTTGAAAAAAAATTAAAAGAGAATGAAATTAATCTTCTGGAACACTGGAAAACTCAATTGGATAAAATAGTAATTATGAGGCCGGACAGCATTGCTTCGCTGCAAGCGCAAATTACAAAAATGGCGGAAATGATGGCAACCCGCATTAAGGTATTAAAGAAGGAATAAAATGGATAATATTGCTAACTTTTTATTTGAAACAGGAATGTTGAACAAAACGCCGCGCAGTGGTTATCAGTTTCTGGGCAGTGGCAAGGAATCTGTAGCCGAACATACATTACGTACAGTATTTGTCGGTTATACTCTGTGTAAGACTGATACATCGCTCAATGAGTTGCGCGTGTTGAAAATGTGTGTCTTCCATGATTTACCTGAAGCTCGCACCGGCGATATGAATTATGTTAATAAAAAGTATGTTAATGTCGATGAAACGAAGGCAGTGCGGGAGTTGACCGAAGATCTGCCTTTTGGCAGTGATATTAAAGCGTCAATTGATGAATTTAACCGGCAGGAAACAAAGGAAGCATTAATAGCACGCGATGCCGATCAAATAGCACTTATCCTGCAGTTAAAAGAATACGGTGATTTAGGCAATAAGTATGCTGAGGAATGGATAAATTTTGCAATGCAGCGGCTGAGCACTGAAGCAGGCAAAAAGCTGGCCCAAAGAGTTATTAAAACTGATTCTTCCAATTGGTGGTTCAAAGATAAAAGCGACTGGTGGGTGAATGGAAATAA